>Ga0209491_10000509_pt1 | contig 78270 bp, 70 predicted proteins | sample BON02_FD_187213 | JGI IMG/M metagenome (GOLD analysis project Ga0209491, IMG submission 187213) | Freshwater microbial communities from Lake Bonney liftoff mats and glacier meltwater in Antarctica - BON-02 (SPAdes) (version 2) | ecosystem: Environmental > Aquatic > Freshwater > Ice > Glacier...
CATTACCGGTAGATGAAGCAATGCGTTTGCTGGTATATGCATCAAAAGCTTCCAACACAAAAGAAACTACTTTACCATTGTCTGTTTTGGTAACCTTCCACCAAATTTGTATGATGATATCCGCTTTGGCTTTGTTTTTAAGTTTATCTAAAGGGCTTTCAGAAATTGATGAGCCAGAGGTCGTGCTCGAAGTCATATTGTCCTCAGCGTTTCTCGCTTCTATTGCTTTTAATTCTTGTTCAGCATCTTTTAGTGGAAATCCACGATCAATCATCAATGAGCCAATCTTACTGATTACTTGCCCCAGTTCAGTATCTTCTTGAAATGCTTGCTTATAATTAGGCACTTTTTGTTTGGTGCCCTGGTTATCAAACTCAGTCATAAAAATGCGTTGTTCGCACCAGTTATCACTTGGTAAAATCATCAATGTTGGCTTTTTTGCTTGACCAAACCCATTTATAGTAATTACCATAAATGCGATGGTTGATAAAATCAGTTTTAGCTTTTTCATAATTAAAATCCTGTATTTAATGCGTTAATAATTTTTTGTTCTTCAAGGAATTTTCTTAATTCATTTTTAGAAATAGAAACCTGATATACCTTCCAGTTTTTTAATCCAAGATTTGCAGGTAAGCTTGTTTCGGTAGCCGAACTTCTGGTGTACATTAACCATTTTCCTTTACGAGCAAAAAATGATTTTTCGATACTCTTGAATTTTTCCTGTTCTTCTACTTTATTAAGAATGGGGGGCTGCGTGGTACAACCGTTTCCGCCAGCAATGCCAGAGAATAAGATTGCATTAACGGCATCTTTTCTTGCTCGTTTCGGTTTGTATCTAGCACCTTTTCTACTGTCCCAAATTTTGATGGTTACATACCCATCAGTTTCAATGCTAACGCATTCAGTTTGGTATGTTCTATTGCTTATCGAGAAGGATTGCAAAAGGATACAAATAATAGCTGCAGTAAAAATCTTTATTTTTTTCATTACTTATTTTTTTTTGCCACATTAAAGTTGCAAACGCAACCCGTGGTTTGGAGGTATAGAGTGTAGAATAGCGAATTAAGGGCTATAAAAGTGACTACTTATTCCTTCGTATAACATAACAAATATAAAAAAACTTTTGAATAGAGAGTCATAGGAATAGGTATGCTGCCAGGGCAGACGCACTAAACTTTTTTGTATCTGATTATCAGCATATTAAAATCTAGTAAAATTCATGTTAGCCCTTTTATAATAGTTACTCTGCTGGAAATCAAGCGACTAAATTTCTTAATGCGTTTGCCCTGGGTATGCTGCGTGAAGATAAACTCAATGCACTCAATATAGAACTCATTCAAGAGATAGAAATAGCTCGACTAAATTCTGAAAAATCAGTACGCGGTATTATCTTAACCGGAAATAGAACTAAGCGTTCGTCATTTGACGGACGCTTTTTTTTTGCTCCTTATTTGAGCAAAGAGGTATACTGGTCTAGTTGCTTTTTGGCAAGAGCTGTAGTGCTATAGTGCTCTTCTACTAGATTTCGAGCATTCTTAACAATGGTCTTCCAATCAATTTCACCTTTTTGTAATTGGCTATATACTTCAGCGTATTGAGACGGGGTATCTGCTATGAGTAGATGCGTGCCAGCTATGTAATTAATGCCTTGTGCCCCTACAGTAGTGCTCACAACAAGCTTACCTGCGGCCATAGCTTCTAAAATTTTAAGTCGTATGCCACTGCCACTTTTTAAAGGGACTACGCATACATCTAGGCTTTTTACAAATTCATATGCACTAGGCACATTGTCTTTTACGATAAGTCTATCATACCTAGCAAAAGCTGTTTTGTTTATTCCCTTACCTGCTAAGTGCAGTTTATACTTGGAGTCCAATGGTACTAGTTTCGGGTGTATGTCTTTTAGATACCAATTTACAGCTTCACTATTGGCATGCCACTCCATAGAGCCAATGTGGTACCACTCATGGATGTCTTGAGATGGGGAATACTTCCAACTGTCTAAATCTATACCTGCAGGTATAGTGAGACATTGTACGGTAGGTTTAATTTCTTTAAACTTCTCACTGTCATCATCTGTTACCGGCACTACGATGTCTACCTTTTGTAGTAGTTGGGTTTCGTATTTTTTTAGCTGCTTTGAGAGTTTATTTAGGTAAACTTTTTTTATTGGGTTCGTCTCATTTTTTGCTAAGCGTTCCCAGATTTCAAACTCCACATTATGCATTCGTAATGCTAATAAACCAGTATGTAATTGATTTACTATCCCGATATAAGGACCTACAAAGGTTCCTTCTAGCTGTACTACATCAAATTTATTTTCCTTGAGCAATGCAATGAGCTTGTCTTCAAACTCTTGGTTGAAGAATCGAGTGACATTATACGATTTATTGAGTAAAAGATGAGTGAGAGCAGGCAGTACCTTTACATCTGTGTCTATTGATACTATATCTACAGTAGCATATTTACGGAGCTCTTTGTATGCTTCTGCTAGAGGTGTATTGTGCTTTGCCCCGTCTAAGCAATATAAGGTGACCTCATGGCCCAGTTCACTATATGCACGGGTGTAGTTGTATATTCCAATATTGCCACCTTCATTTAGCGGCCAAGGAACTCTATTTGAGATTTGTAAAATTTTCATTTTTTAAATCTCTTAGGTATTAATCTTTTATAAAAATCACGATCAAAAAGTTGAGAATCTCTACTGGCTTTATACGTTAGGAACAAGGCGAGAGGGAAGAGAATAAATGTACTCATCCACATTCCAGTAAAACCTGTCAACGTTCCTTGCTTTGCTAGTTTTTCTCCGAAGATACTAATAACATAATAAATAATAAAAAGTAGTAAGGAGATAACTAGAGGTAGTCCAAAGCCTCCTTTTTTTATAATAGCACCTAGAGGAGCTCCTATAAAGAACAAGAGAATACAAGAGATAGCCAAAGTGAACTTTCTATGCCATTCTACACTATACTTGGTCTGCATTTCATTTTGTATGGCTGTATCGTCCACATTATTAAAACTTATTCTCTTTGCGTTGTTTGTATTTTGCAATGCTCGCTTAAGGGCATCTTCTTTGCGGAGTATCAAAGATTTTTCTTTTGGATCTACCATCACTGTTTTATCATCAGTGGCTATAGTCAGTTTTTTTGCCTTCATTTTTAGAGGAGCAATAGGACTATTGCCAGCACTTCTATATATACTGTCTTTTCGCTGTTTGTTGTGTTGGAAGGCAAGTAGGTATGCTAGTCGCTCTGTAAATCCAGTATCTGCTATCTCTAAAGAATCAGAAGGGATGTAGAAGTAGGGCTCTAAATACCGATAAAGACCGTCTTTTTTATTTCCTATGTACCTATCTAAAGAATCTATTCTAGTCTGCAGTTGATCTAAGTTCATCATTCGATGATCTTCCGAAAATCGCTCCTTATCTGTTCTATTAAAAGCTAATTCGCTCAGGTTAATATTGAGGTCATACTGAGAAAACTCCATAGTGTTATGGGGCATTGATATGTTATAATGTGGGTCGTTTACTAACTCTTGATATCTCCGTCCGTCCTCTAAATGAAGTTGCATAAATTCCTTATCCTCACTTATTACCATTTTTCCTTTTTTAGCAATTAGAATATTATTGTTACCCCCGTGATTATCATCTACATAGATAATAATATCTGAGATGCTTTGGTTATCTTTTTCTTTTTTGCCCACACGTATGGCGTATCCATCAATGTCTTTAAAGAATACATTATCTACTATGTTCATAGCAGGTTTTTTTTGTGTTACGTCATAGAGCAGAGCTCCCCAGCTTAAGTTGGCTTTGGGTATTAGTTTATTAGCAGTATAGAACGCACATATTGACAGCAAGACACTTATTACGAGCATAGGTCGAAAAGCTTTGAACAGAGAAACTCCTGCAGATTTAATAGCTACAAGCTCGTATTGCTCTGCTAGATTACCAAATACCATGATGCTAGAAAGCAGAATAGCTAGAGGAAGTGCCATCGGAATTAGGTGTATGGCAAAGTAGAAGATAAATTCAAAAATGACAGCTAACTCAAGACCTTTGCCTACTAAGTCTTCTAGATATTTCCAAATAGTCTGCATAAGGAGTAGGAAGAGCGAGATAAAGAAAGTTCCTATAAATGGGCCAACAAATGACTTAATCAAAAGCTTGTATAATTTTACCTGAATCAGAATTACAAGCAGTATTACTCCAGTTAGTACCAGAGCCAAAATGGTCATATCAGAATTAAGAATACTGTTCAATGCCTATTTTAAATAGTGCTTCAAAAATAAGCAGATGTTTAAGCAAAAAGTTTATTTTCGAACGAACAATATAATTAAAGGATAAATGAAACTCAAGACACTTTGGACTGCTTGTTTATTATTCTGTTTCTCAATAAGTGCTTTTGCCCAACTAGATAAAGAAAGTAACAAAGCTCTAAAAAAAGCAGAAAAGTATTACAAGAAAAAAAAATATACAGAATCTTCTGAAATGCTTAATTCGGTTCTACAAAAGTACCCTACAAATGAAAACCTCTGGAGTTCTTACCAAGAAGTAAACTATAAGGCATATGTAAATAATCCGATGGTTGATATGAACTATAGTATTAAGATATCAGGGAATGATTCAGGCTCAGAAAAATCAAACTTACTACTAGAGCAACTAAAGTATTTAATGGGAAAGCCCAAGTACGACTACTATAATTCAATTTACTATACTTCGCTTAGTGTACCTTTTAATTCTAATGCGTCAATAATGCTACGAAGTCAATATGTAGATAAGCTTTATTATACTGGAGATAGTTTAGATGCTCAATCTATTGCATATTTTGAGCAAGGAGAGGGAGAGTTTAGAGCCAAAAATTTTCAAAAGGCAATTGAATACTTTAAAAAATCATATGTAGCGGATACGAATAATTATAAAGCTTTACTCTACTTGGGTGATTCGTATTATGTAATGGAGTACTACGGCGATGCAGCTACCTATTTTAGACAGGCCATAGCAAAGCAACCCATGCTAAGTGAGCCAAGAAAGTATCTTAGTGATGCACTAGCTAACAAAGGGGAGGTAAAATTAGCATTAGAAACTGCCAAAGAAACATTGCTAGTATATCCAGAAGAGCAAACGTTTGCAACTATATACAATCTTTTAAAAGATCTAGGTGAAAAGAAACTAAACCGGAATTGGGTTCTTAGACTAGCTAGTGTAAATAATGTTTCTGATAGGTATAGGAGAGAGCAGTTTTATGACGACATGATGCACTTTAGCCACTATGCTGCTGCATTAGAAGAGGTAAAAGAGTACTACGATGATAATGGAATTTTAAAAAGTGACGCACCTCAGTCTTATCCTACGTATCTAGAAGTGTATAGCTTTAGAAAAATGCTGGAAGCCACAGTTTACGAAGATATTGAGTCTTTGGAGTATGCCAGAGAAATGGATAAGAAAGGAATGCTCGAGCCTTATCTTTTAATTGGCTTGTACAATGTAGACTTGTATCAACAGTACAGGCACTTTGTAGAACACAATAAACTAGAAGCAGAGCAATATATAAATGAGTATTTAATAGCAGCGAAGTAAGTTTTGGTACTATCTCATATTTGAGATTCTAAACTGTCTATTTTACTCAATGTATCCGCTTTTTTCTTTTCCTCATTGGCTATTACTTCTTTCTTAGCATTTGCCACAAAGTTTGCATTCCCCAGCTTTTTTTCAATTCCTATCAAAAATCCTTTTAGTCTTTTAATTTCTCCCAGAATAGCTTCCGTATCTACCTTCTGCACAAAGTCTTTAAATTCTATCTCCACCTCGTCTGTTCCTATTAGTGCCTTGAAACCATTAGTTAATGAAGCATTCATAGTTTCTACATTAGCTAGTTTTTCTATTATACCAGCCGCAGATTTATATATGGAATTATCCTTAGTGTGAAGAGCTAAACTCGCTTTTACCTTAGGAGAGATACCATTTTCGTTTCTTTTAGCTCTTATTTCAGATATTAAATTAAAAACATGGTCGTGAATAGGTGTAGAAGATGTATCAAATTTAGGCCATTCTTGTTGATTAATAAATTGACCCTCACGTTCTTCTGTGTTTTGCCATAATTCTTCTGTGATAAACGGCATAAAAGGATGCAATAGCCTAAGAATAGAATCGAACATTACTATAGCTCTATCTAAATCTTGCTTAGGAATAGGCTCACCATAGGTCGGTTTTATCATCTCAAGATACCATCCACTAAAGTCATCTCTTGTTAGTTTATAAAGTTCCATCAATGCATCCGATATTCTAAAATTATCAAAATGACGATTAACAGAATCCGTGGTGGTAGCTATTCTAGATTTCATCCAAGAGTGAGCCATATCGCCGTAGTTTTGGTAGTAATCGTTCTGTGTTTCGGTAGTTTCTAATCCCTTGATAAGTCTAAAAGAGTTCCAAAGCTTATTGCAAAAATTTCTACCTTGCTCACACATAGACTCATCAAATAGAATATCATTACCAGCAGGAGCACTGAGCATAAGACCCATTCTTACTCCATCTGTACCATACTTAGCCATTAGCTCAAATGGATCTGGACTATTACCTAGAGACTTAGACATCTTACGTCGTTCCTTGTCTCTAACTATACCCGTGAAATAAACATTCTTAAATGGAATCTTACCTTCAAATGCGTGTCCAGCCATTATCATACGAGCTACCCAAAAGAAAATAATATCGGGAGCTGTTACTAGGTCAGAAGTAGGGTAGTAGTAGTCTAAGTCCTTCTTGCCTTCAGGTTGAAAGCCATTAAAAACACTGATAGGCCATAACCAGCTACTAAACCAAGTGTCTAATACGTCATCATCTTGTCTGAGATCTGACTCAGTAAGTGATTTATCTGCAAATTGTGCTAAGGCTTCAGATGCTGTTTTGGCTATAGCTATTTCACCAATAGGAGAATACCACGCTGGTATGCGATGTCCCCACCAAAGTTGACGAGAGATACACCAGTCCTTTATATTAGAAAGCCAGTGGTTGTATGTGTTTTTGAACTTAGGCGGATGAAACTCTATTTTATCATCCATTACGTCACTTAGTACTTCAGGATAATCAGCCATGAACTTCTGCATATCTACAAACCACTGTGCAGAGAGTCTGGGCTCTATCACGGCCTTGCTACGTTCACTTTTGCCAACCTTATTTACGATATCTTCAGTTTTAGTAAGTACTCCAAGTTCTTCTAATTTGGCCACTACAAGCTTTCTAGCCTTGAATCTGTCTTCACCTATAAATACTCCTGCGGCCTCACTTATTGTAGCATCATCATTAAACACATCAATAGTTGCCAAATTATGTCGTTTGCCTATTTCATGGTCATTTATATCGTGTGCAGGTGTCACTTTTAAGCAACCTGTGCCAAATTCTAAGTCTATATAATCGTCTGCGATTATCGGTACTGCTCTATTTACTAGCGGCACTATACAGTTTTTACCTACCAAGTGCTTATACCTTTCATCATCAGGATGTACACATACAGCAGTGTCACCCATTATGGTTTCAGGTCTTGTAGTGGCTATCTCTATAGACTCTTCACTATTCTCTATTTGGTACTTTACGTAGTATAATTTTGCGTTCTGTTCTTCGTGATTTACTTCTTCGTCACTCAGTGCAGTTTTACCCACGGGGTCCCAATTAATCATGCGAGTACCATGATATATATAGCCTCGCTTATGTAGGTCTATAAAAGAATCTATTACTGCCTCAGAAAGCTCAGGTTCCATAGTAAATCGAGTACGCTCCCAGTCACAGCTGCATCCAAGCCTTTTAAGTTGTTCTAGAATAATGCCCCCATATTTCTCTTTCCAATCAAAAGCGTGCTCTAAAAACTCATCGCGAGAGATGTTCTCTTTACTAATACCTTGTTCTTTTAGTAGATGGACTACTTTAGTTTCTGTAGCAATAGAAGCGTGATCTGTACCCGGTATCCAGCAGGCATTAAAACCAAGCATTCTTGCTCTACGCACCAAAATATCCTGAATAGAATTATTCAACATGTGCCCCATGTGTAATATGCCTGTTACATTGGGTGGAGGTATTACTATGGTATAGCTAGGCCTATCATCTGGCGTAGATGAAAAAAGCTTATGAGCCATCCATTGGTCGTACCATTTTTGCTCTAGTCCTTCAGGATTATACTTGGCTGAAATTTCCATTTTTTATTTGTGTGTATTATAATGCAAATAAAAAAGCCCATCGTGGTATTACCAAGACGGGCTTTCTGTTAAGTTTTGTGTAGTGCTTATCTTTTTTCTTTGATACGGGCACTTTTACCAGATAGACCTCTAAGATAGAAGATACGTGCTCTTCTAACTTTACCTCTTCTGTTAACTTCAATCTTGTCTATGTTAGGAGAGTGAGTAGGGAATATTCTCTCTACACCTATACCGCTGCTTATTTTTCTAACGGTGAAAGTAGCATCCAAGCTAGTATTTCTTCTTTGAAGTACTGTACCTTGAAAAACTTGAATTCTTTCTTTTTCACCCTCTCTAATCTTGTAATGAACAGATATATTATCTCCTGCTGAAAACTCAGGTAAGTCTGTTCTTATTTGGCTTGATTCTATATGCTTTAATAAATCCATTATTTTAAAAGTGAGTGCAAAAGTAATGAAAAGAATAATCTGTTGTTAACATTGCATAAATAATTGTTAAGATATTTTAGCGAAAAAAGAAACATACTATATGTGTATTTGTAAATTAGTTTTACCTTTGCAGTTCTTAAAAATACGATGTACGCAATAGTAGATATAGCAGGTAAGCAATTTAAGGTAGAAAATGACCAGAAATTGTACGTTCATAGATTAGCCACAGATGCTGGAGAATCAGTTAACTTTGATAATGTAATGTTGGTAGATGACGCAGGAAAAGTTACTGTAGGTGCACCTAGCATTAAAGGAGCAACTGTGAAAGCAAAAGTTCTTCAACATCTTAAAGGAGATAAAGTAATCGTTTTTAAGAAAAAAAGAAGAAAAGGATACAAAGTAAGAAACGGTCACAGACAGTATCTTACACAAATTCAAATTGAAAGTATAAAAGGATAATATAATGGCACACAAAAAAGGAGCAGGTAGTAGTAAGAACGGTAGAGAGTCAGAAAGTAAACGACTTGGTGTTAAAATATTTGGAGGGCAAGAGTGTATTGCCGGTAATATTATCGTAAGACAAAGAGGAACTACACATCATCCAGGCGATAACGTTGGGATCGGAAGAGATCATACTTTATTTGCTTTAATAGATGGTAAGGTAGAGTTTAAGAAAAAAGCAAATAAACGCTCGTTCGTAAGCGTTGTAAATTAAATAATCTTGGCTTTTTGCCTAAGATTATAAATTTTCACGGTCTGTTGAGAGAACAACCTTCGTATAGACATTCTTTTGTAGACAGAAAATCAATATGATTAGATCTACTGATATTTTTAGTAAGAAATGATTGCGGGTGTAATTAATAACATTATATTTGTATCATACAATAAGCCAATCACTACTGCTAGTTTAAGACTAGTAATATAGATTAAAGACCTTGGGCGTTCTAGCCCAAGATTTAGAGTTTTCATAGTCAATTGAGAAGGCTTCCGCAAGGAGGCCTTCTCTTATTTATAAGAAACCGTACTTTATTTTGAAAACAATAGCTTTACTTTAACTGAATATTTTACTGCCAATACGAATCATGCTACTACCACAATCTAGTGCAGTAAGGTAGTCGCCGCTCATTCCCATACTAAGTATGTCAAACTCAAAGTCCTTAGCATACTTATCATATGTAGCCTTTAGACCTGTGAATTCGGATATTATTTGATTGCCATCTTCTGTATTCGTAGCCATTCCCATTAAGCCTTTACATCTTACGCTTGTTAGAGCCGTATAGTCCTCACTTTCTAAAATGATTTGTAGCTCTGCTTGTGATAAACCAAATTTAGTTTCTTCTTGTGCAATATGCATTTGAAACAAGAAATCTATAACTCTGCCTGCTTTTGTAGCTTCTTTATCTATTGTTTTTAGCAGTTTTAGACTGTCTACTGAGTGTATGAGGTGCACAAATGGGGCTATATATTTAACTTTGTTAGTCTGTAAGTGACCTATAATATGCCAATTTATATCTTTGGGTAAGGTTTCATACTTATCTACAAGTTCCTGTACTCTGTTTTCACCAAAGTCCCTATGGCCACATGAGTATACGGTCTGCAGTTCCTCCAAACTGCGATATTTAGAAACTACAACTAATTTTGTATTTCCTATATCTTCCTCTATTTCTTGAATATTTTTGCATATCGAATGATTCATAACTTGAGAACAAAAATACTTTTATTGTGGTTTTTAATAGCTTCAGCATCTTGCACACAAAAAGATGCTTTATCTGTTGGTATATTGACAGAAGAGCAAATGGTAGCAGTGATAACAGATATACAACTATTAGAGGCAGCTCAAGGTGAAGTAAATATGCCTCTAGAAACTCAAAATGCTATGCGAGACACTAATTATATTACTGTGTTTAACAAGCACAGTACTACAGCTTTCCAGTTTGATAGTAGTATGCGAGTATATACCAAGCATCCTAAATTAATGGGGGAGATATTAGAAAATGTAAGTAAGCGTATAAACGGTTATAACTAGTGTTTTATCCTAAGAATATTGCAACTAAACTAGGTTTTGATTTAGTATTAGATGCCGCAAAAGCACATTGTGCTACGTCTCTCGGTTTAGCTCATTTTGATAGGCTAAAGTGTAGCACAGATTTAGATCAAGTAAATCTGTGGCTGGGTCAAACAGAAGAAATAAAGGAGATTATAGGTAATGGAGAACTGCCATTAAACTTGGAGTTAGATTTTGATCTACACTATAGCCGAGCCAAAATAGAAGGATTTTTTTATGAAGTAGAGACCATTCGGCAATTAGCTGGTGTGGTATCTGCTTTGCAAGATGTACTTGCATATACAGCGAAAACACAAGATAAATATCCTAAGTTATTTTCCTTGTTTATAGGTGTAGATGTAGATTTTGACATTTTAGTTGAGGTCAATAGAATAATAGGTGTAGAAGGGGTGATAAAGTCCTCTGCTAGCCCTGCTTTAGCTAAAATCCTTAATGCAATAACCAAGTCAGAAAAAAATATTCTCTCTAGTTCTATTAGCCTTTTTAATAAGGCAAAGGCTAGTGGTCTGTTAGGTGATACAGAGATTGGTATAAAAAATGGGCGTATGGTACTACCTGTATTGTCTGAGTATAAAAGAAAGATAAAAGGAGTTCTTATAGATCAGTCTAACACAGGAAAAATATCCTACATAGAGCCGCTAGAATTAGTCTCACTTAATAATGTATTATCAGAGCTCCACATTAAGAAAAGGCAAGAGATAGTAAGTATCCTTAGAAAGCTCACAGCTATGATAGTTTTAAGTCTGGATGATATAAGACAAGGAATTGTGAAACTATCTGTATATGATTTTATACGTGCAAAGGCTAGACTAGCAAGCGAATGGAGGTGTATACATCCCAAAATAGATAAGCAAGTTGAGGTGACCAAGGCAAAGCACCCACTATTAGAGCAAAGGCTTTTACAGGAAACAAAAAACATAGTACCCATAGATTATAGTTTCAATGATGAGCAAAAGCTTATTGTGATTTCTGGACCAAATGCTGGTGGAAAATCAGTTTCACTAAAAACCATTGGATTACTACAGTATATGCTGCAGTCCGGTTTTTTAGTCCCTTGTGATTCTACAAGTAATTTCAGAGTGTATAAAAAAATATTTATAGATATAGGAGATGACCAGAGCATAGAATCTGACCTAAGTACATATAGTTCGCATCTAAAGGCTGCAAAGCATATTATCAATTTTTGTGATAGCGAAACTATGGTTTTAATGGATGAAATAGGTACAGGAACGGACCCTATGTTTGGGGGACCTATGGCAGAGGCTATTCTAGAAGTCATACATCAGAAAGAAGCTCAAGGAATCATAACAACTCACTTTAGTAATATAAAAGCAAAAGCAGATAAGCTAGAGGGTGTAGTAAATGCAGCTATGCTATTTGATATAGATAAACTAGAGCCTATGTATAAATTAAAAATAGGGCAACCAGGAAGCTCATTTGCATATGAGGTAGCGGCCAACATAGGGTTAAATAAAAAATTAATAAAAAGGGCTAAAGCTTTAACCAATACAAAGCAATATGATCTTGATGCCTTATTAGCAGAAGTGCAATCCGAGCAAGAAAAGGTAAGGTCTGAACAAATAGAATTGAATAAAAGACTAAGCGAGGCTCAATTAATAGAGCAAGAGTACAAGGTTTTGAAACAAGAAATAGAGAGTAAAAAGAAAGATATACTAGACCAAGCAAAATACCAGGCTCAAGGCATTATAGAAAATGCAAATAGAGAAATAGAAAAAACTATCCGTCTTATAAAGGAGTCTAATGCAGATAAATATAAAACGCAAATAGCTCGTAAAGCCTTAGAAAAGAATCTAGAAACCACAGAAGTTATACTAGAGAAGGAAAAAGCTACTTTTAAGGTGGGAGATAAGGTGCTGATAGCAGACACCAGTTCTATAGGTGAAATAGTAGAAATAAAGAAGAATAAAGCTACACTACAAGTCGGCTCTATTACCACTAAAACTAATATTAATAAAATAGAGCATGTTGGTAGGAAAACAGAAGCAGCTGTAAAAAAATATATTAGTGCTCAGTCTTATATGGATAAGCAGTTTAGTTTTAAAGCAGAGAAAGATATCCGAGGAATGAGAACCTATGATGCATTACAGGAGATAGATTCTTGGATAGATAGTGCTATTATTCTCGGCATTAACTCGTTACGAGTGTTACATGGCAAAGGAGACGGGATTCTGAAAAATGAAATCAGAAGACATTTAAAACCTAATAGTGCTATAAAATCTATCCGGTATGAACGGGTGGAATTAGGAGGTGAAGGTATAAGTATCATTGAACTGAAATAGAGATAAGAATTACTGTTCGTTAGTTTTTTTTATTATTGTCGTTGAGCATATTGATTAATTGTCCCAAGATTTTATTGCCATTTTATCAGAATTGTATAGTACCATTTGCTGTTTACTTAAGAGAAGACACCGAATACTAATTGTGATTATTCTTTAAACAGTGTCCAACTATAATGAATAATTTTATGGACCTTTGTAACTCTTAATTACAAGTAACTAGTACGTTAAAATAATGAAACAACTTTTCAGACACGGAGATACCAAAGAGTTCTATAAGACTGTAGGTAAAAAGGATGTAGCCATTTTTAATGGTGTACAAATACACCCTTATTACAGTACATATGCCTTGGCTAGAGATGCCGAGTTGACTAGTAGACTGTTTGTGTTAGATATGAAGGAAGTGGATGAAGAAGGAATTGGTACTTTTGTAGATATAAAACATAAAAGTCCTGCCCCTATTGGTTCAGAAGTACGATTTATAGCTACACTTAAGAGTGTAATTTATAATGAGATCATTTGCACTATCACAGCTAAAGTGGGTATGAGGCTAATAGCTACGATAGAAACTGGGCAAAAGATTCTAAACGAGGAAGAGTTAGAAAGCTTAAAAAGGGTAGCAAACAGTGGCTAAGAAAAAGACACGAGATAATAGTATTACGGTCAATCGAAGAGCCTCTTTTGAATACACATTAGAGGATAAATTTGAGGCGGGACTTGTGTTGACTGGCCCGGAGATAAAATCTGTGCGAGAAAAGAAGGTGAGTATATCTGAAGCCTACTGTTATATAGATCCTAAGGGTATTCTCAAAATAAAAGGTATGCGTATCTCTGAGTTTAAGAATGCTGGATATGTCGTACAAAATCCAGATAGAGAAAAGCTGCTTTTATTACAAAAAGCGGAGCTTAAGAAAATCAATAATAAGCTTAAAGATCAGGGTAATACTTTAGTGCCTTTGGTGCTATTTATTTCGCCAAAGGGATTTGCTAAGCTAGAAATAGCAATAGGTAAAGGAAAAAAATACCATGACAAGAGAGAAAGTCTAAAAGACAAGGATATTAAACGAGAAATCGATAGATATTCTTAGGTTGGACACTAAAATATTTATTTTATAGAATCTTGTTTTCTAGTTTATAGTCCAAGTTATATTTGCATCGTAATAAGTTCCGTATTTTATACGCTCACGTGGTGAAATTGGTAGACACGCCAGCTTGAGGGGCTGGTGTTCGCTTTAGGACGTGCTGGTTCGAATCCAGTCGTGAGCACTAGGTGACTAATCGTAAAAAGGTTAGTCACCTCTTTTTTTTTAATACATACTCTTTCTATTCGATAGCACTTTTTTTAGAATATTTTTTTACACTATATTTTAAGTATTTAAGTGTTTTAAATTCAATAATAAATCTTCAATAGGCATAAAGAATAAATGTGAGTAAGCATCTACTCTGGTACAAAGAATAAAGCATATTCACGTATATTAGATTCTCTTTTGTTGATTGCTTATTCTTTAAATGGGATAGCATGAGATAGATCAAGGTACTTATTGTATTACATAAAAAAATCCCGCTCTCATTTCTGAGGCGGGATTTTTGCTTTTGCATCAAGTGTATTTAGTCGATTATCAACTTAATGCGTTGTTTTACTGATTCTTCGTTTTCTATTTCTATTATATAAAGCCCTGCTTTGAATGCAGAAACATCTATAACTTTCTCTTTTTTGAAAGAACTAAGCTTACCAGTATATAGCAATTTGCCGTCCACAGTAAGTAATCGTATCTCGCAATCGCCGTAAATACCGTCAGTAGTTACTGTTATTACTTCAGAAGCTGGATTTGGATAGACACTTAAGTATTGATTTATATCCATATTGGGTACAGATACTTTATCACATTTTGGGAGCTCTACACAAACATCTGCATAACATTTACTTCCGTTTGCTGGATTGGTTATCAATATTCTGAAGCAAATTTTATTTCCTGCATCAGATACTGAATTATCAGTAAAAATGGCAGTCATACTATTCCAATTCACAGGTACAGGATTAGGAGTAATGCTAGAGAAGGTACCTTCTGCTATTGGTAGTATCTGCACATTTGCTGGTCCGCCAGTTGAGTTAAGGATATCAAAGTTGAGCACGTAGTTCCAAGTACCATCCGCTAGTTGTTTATTACATTGTGCTCTAAGTTTTTCTACCTTAAGATCACATAATTCTCCGCAGTCATCTGTCTTTATAACGAAATCTTTCTTGCACGTTTCCTTTGTTATGGGATTATAAATATAAGCAACTATGTTTATTCCTCCTGGACTGTAGCTTGGCAAGTCAGTATAGGTGAAACATACCGTGTTGATTCCGTTATTAATAAGCATTGGACTAGGAGAGAAGGTAGAAGAAGGAGATGATAGTGTAACTTCTGAGCCACTATTCCCACTCCAAAGGATATCCATACAGCCATAATACATTGGATTCCCGCTGCCATCTAATCCAGCACAGGTGAACGATTGTTGTGGTTTGATAGTTACTTCACATTCATCTTTTGGACAATTAGGAAGGGTCATACAAACTATAGTATCGCACTTATTCTTTTGGTCGGATATAGTAAAAGTGAAGCAAGCTGTACCTGTAAGAGGAGATATATCTGTAAACACTGCATTTACAGTATTGAGTCCTAATACTAGTGTAGCAGGAGTGATAGCAACAATGGTACCATCAGGAGATGTGACACTTAAATTAGCACCAGAGCTCACCGTGTTGTTAAGGATAAAAGCCATATTATATTGTTGGTTTCCAGCAGCATCTATTTTGCCACATTCCAGCATTACACAAGCGTATATATTACAATTGTCGTAGCTGCAGTCTACAAAGTCTATTGCTATATCCTCAGACTCTATTTCGCAACCAGCGACATTTGTAATAACCACAGTATATATTCCACTTTGGTGTAAAGGCACGTCAAGTACAGAAGTTGTAGCTCCAAGTATTGAGTTGCCATTAAAGTACCACTGGTAAGAAGCGTATCCTATTGGGGAATACCATTTTAAAGATGTTACGGTATCACATATGTCATAGCATCCAGTCATCATTCCACATAAGTCCGGAAGACGGTGTATAATAACTTTTTTACTATTTTCACATCCATTACTGTCTACTACTGTAGCTTGGTATATATTTGGAATAGGTGTAACTAAGCTATCATTTACTAATCCCGTACTCCAATAATAGAAGTCTAGAATAGTAGAGGTGCTACTAGCCACAAGTATATTGTTATCACCTTGACACAGTGTACCTGTAGTAGCAATAGTAAGAGGAGGTAAGCCATTTACTACATAGTTAAATGTGTCTCTAGCTGTGCATCCAAATGTATTAGTTACCTCTACTATAGCAGAATGACTACCTACAGAGTTGGCTGGGTAAAACGAGTTACTTCCAGTGGAATACGAACCGCCATCAAAAGACCAAGAGAATGTATGTCCCATATTTGGGGAAGCTACAAATACAAACTCTCCATTATTGAAACAGTACTCATTTTCACCGAGTATAGTAGCATTAGGTATTGGGTTTACCAGAATAGTCGTGTCAGCCACTTTTAAGAAGCATCCTTTAGCATCATATATGTCTACGCCATAATTTCCTGTTTGCTTAGTTTTAATGGTTTGTGTGGTCTCTATGGTAGTCCATAGGTAATCATACGGAACATAACCACCAGTTATATTAGCTGTTATATTTACGCTATCGCCAAAACAAAATTCATCTGGGCCGGATAGTGCAAGCGTACCAGACAATGTGTTTGGCAGTACAGTGATACTTTGTTGTGAATTGGCCAGACAACCATACTGATTAGTAATAGTAAGTGTAGTAATATATACACCTGCGGCACTATAAGCTCTGACAGGATCATCTAAGAGTGAAGATGCACCATCACCAAATTGCCAATCGAGACCTAATATAGGAGCGGAATTATTGGTAAATTGCACGGGAACACCCACACATACTGAATCTACCGATGTGAATGAAGCTGCGGTAGGAGCTACAATGGTAATACTCTGAGTAAACTCACATATGCCTACTACTTTTAGGGTGATATTATATGTACCTGGAGATAAACTAGTCGTAAAATCTGTCGATGTAGATGCGGTTGCACCTCCATTGATATGCCAAGTATAAGTTGGGCTAGGAGCAAGAGCAAATATCTTGGTGGTATTATCAAAGGTTACCGTATAACTAGTTGAATAGTCCACACAATTGATGATCGGATAAAAGTCTGGAACATAATTGATAGTATCAGATACTTGCACACATACTCGACAAGAGTCACTACTTGTGGCATTTGCGTCTGGTACTTTACCACAAAGTTCTGTTCTATAGATGCCTGGCTCCGTGTAGGTATGAAGTACATTGTTGCCTGTGGCAGAATTGCTTCCTGGGTTAAAATCATCATCAAAGTCCCAATTCAAATCAAAAACATTACTAGCAGAATACGTAAAACTATCGGTGTTGCAACCAAGTCTATCTATAGTAAAACTAAGTGAATGATTTTCAGGTTTACAGCTACCGCAGTTGATGTAACGAATATTTATCGTGTTACTAGTAGACGAGCAACTGTCTGCATTGATAGCAACGGCATAGTAAGAACCTGCTGCTGTAGCGGTATAGCTAGTTCCAGTTCCTACCAAGGTACTAGGTGATAAGTACCATTTGATGCCTACAGTACCTACCGAAGCTGCTGCGTATAAGGTAGTGCTTATAGGTGTAGTAGGAGTAGTGTTACAGTATTCTGTAGGATCTCCTGTTGTAATATTAATTTCTGGTGCGGGTATTACTACTACATTATGTGTTTCAGAAACTGAGATAGGGCAAGCTCCTCCGTAGTTTACAGTTAAAGTAATCACGTATGCTCCGGGATCATCATATGTGTTAGACACAGAGGTTCCACTTCCTGTATTTCCGTCACCAAAAATCCAAGCATAGCTCACTGCACTTGTAGTAGTTGTTGCGGTTAGTAAGTCACTGGCACAGATAGTATCAGGAGCAATGATATTTGGACTTGGGACTGGACGTACATATACTAATACGGAATCTTTTATAGTCAGATTGCAAAGTGTTCTTTCCAATACTATCCAAGCATTTCCTGTATAGTTATTGGTTTGAATTTCTATTGTATTGCTGTACTGACCCACATTTACACTACCTGCTATACTTGGGTTAATAGACCATTCATAATTGGTACCATACGTAGACGTGCTGTAATTAGCAAAACCATTAGAACAAACAGTATCTGGACCATTTATTACTGAAGCTGTAAGAGGTAAGTAGCTTGCAACATTAAGCGTATCATTTGCAGATATACATCCCGTTTTAAGGTCTTGAGCATTTGCTATAACCATATAAGGACCAGTAGCAGCCCAAGTTACGTTGTTGGTAGAACCAATACCTGAGGTAGGAGTGCCATTAGCTACAGTCCAGTTTACAGTATGCAATGCATCTGCAACTATACCTGTATACATTTGGCTAGAGTTAGGGCAAACCGTATCTTGACCCACTACAGATGGAGGCAATGGGCTTTCATTTACTACTACTATCATACTTTCTGTTTTATTACAGTGCTTGTCATCCGCATCCGTTTTAGAAACAGTGAATATACCTGGACCATAGGACCAAGTTCCCGTAAATGGACTTACGGATAATGCTGTGGTAGAGGTCATCAAAGTACCAGAAGCGTCAAATATTTCCCAAAATACATTAGTAGGTGCAGGTGTATATGAGTTAAAATTAAAGCTTTGATTTTCACAGAACTCTGTAGCTCCAAAAATATAAAACTGTGGTTTTACGTTGATAGGGATGAATAAATCCCCACCACATTCTAGGTCTGTAATACTACCATTAGTATTGTGAAAATACTCTACCCAAATACTGCCTGAGCCTAGAGTCCCGTTTGAGCAGATTTCTATTTTATGCGTATTTATAGTGTCTGGATTGATATAGAACATTCCAGGAGGTAGGTGCCAAATTATACTATCAATAGGAATAGCACAATCTATTTGAATGGTTTGACATCCGTATTGACACATTAGCGTGTCGACATCGTAAGTAGGTGCAGTAGGAATAACTGGCACAACTAAAGAAGTAGGAGTAGAGCAAAAACCTGCACAACTTGGAGTAGCTAGTGTAAGTACTGCTGGAGAAACCCCAGACCATTGCACTGTCACTTCTGAAGTGCCTGTGCCACCTAGTATGGTGCCATTGGTAATAGACCAATTATAGGTGAGGCATACAGCATTTGTAGAATAAGTAATGGGAGAACCTGGACAGACAGTGCTCACACACTGTATATCTGGACCCGGAGTAGAATTTACATTCACTGTTACGCTAGCAGTATCTTTACATCCACACTCATTGGTTACTATTAGCATTGCAGTATGAATGCCTGAAGTATTGTATTGGTGAGAAACATCGCCTGCTCCGGGAGCAAATAGTAAATCTCCATCGCCATCACCAAAAAACCACTCATAAGTGAACAAATCAGATCCCCCATCTGCAGAAGAGGTATTATCAAAAAATACAGATTGTCCTAAACAGATAGTAACAACGCCACCAGAAGCAGCAGGTATTGTGATAAAAGAGGCTGAAGGTCTTGGAATTACATCTATGCATATTTTATCTTCTGCTACACATCCTGCGGCAGTAGTTTCAGTAACTTGTAGTGTGCCTAGGCCCACATTTTCCCAATACACATTTATGGTATTGCCTGTTATAGTATAGTTAGTAGTTCCCGTGACTACCCAAGTGTATGTGCTACTTATATTGTCTGCTGTAGAATAGCTAATCCAAGTAGAGTCACATGCTGATACGCATAAATCGTCTTTCCGTCCATCAGCTGAACCTTGTTTAGACGTGTCTAGATTACAAATAGGAGCGATACTCGGAATAATTTCAGGTGTAGGCAATGCATTCACCATTACGTTCATTATTTTGGTGCAAAGAATCGTATTTGCCGAGTCTTTGATAACTACTGTAACTTGTCCGGATCCTGCAAATCCCCAATTCACATTGACTGAGGGTAAGGTGTTAGAGCCTGCTATGGTGCCGCCAAAGGCACCCCAAGAGTACTGATAGCCACCCGCATAACCTGAGTTATAGGATTGCGACTCATTTTGGCACACTGTAGAATCTCCGTAAATGGAGCAGTCTGTTGTTTGTGCTTCAGCTTGCAGACTCAAAAGTCCTAAGAAGAAGCAAAAAAGTAAGGTTAGTTTTACATTCATAATTGTATTTGCTTTAATTGTTAGTACAATATAATAAACCTAACCTAACATGAAATTTAATTTTCCTTTAAGAAGTACGTATGTAGAAGTCTGTCGGGCAAAAGGGTAATGCTCTTGCAATGAGGGCAACACTTATATAGAGTAATATCATACTGCGTTAATGCTTTTTAATATTTTCTCTTTTTTTAGCTCTTAGAGATGAAGGATTTGACTCTGGTGTGAGTCCATTAAACAAATGCAAATACCACAAATGATTGAATAAGATCATAAAAGTACTTGTCGGCCTCTTTATGGTTGTACAATTCCTCAGTTACTATGAGTTTTTTTCACGGCATCTATGCCTTCTACTAACACATTGGCATCTTTCTTACTACTATTTCTGTACATCGCAAAGAGGATGAGAGCACCAACAAGTATACCGAGTAATACGTATTTGAGTTGTTTTATCATAACAGATAGTATAGGTAGAAAAGTTTATTCGCCGCGGCTAAAAGTTAAATTCTGAGTTTCAATTTAGTACTTTAGAAAGCCAGTGAAGTTGGAATGACTCCAATCATAAACTCAGAACATTTTGAAGTATTGAATTAGAAATTAAATTAAATTTGGACTCTATCATAAAAATACATGAAATTCGGAACCAAAGCGATACATGGCGGACTAGAGCCAGATCCTGCTACAGGAGCAATAATGACACCTATATACCAAACGAGTACTTATGTGCAGGAGGGAATAGGAATTCACAAAGGATATACATATAGTAGATCAGGTAACCCAACTAGGAATGCACTGGAAAACAACCTTGCTGCTATAGAGAATGGGAAGTACGGAGCTTGTTTTGGTAGTGGGCTAGCAGCTATAGACTGTGTGATTAAAATGCTAAATCCGGGAGATGAAGTGATATCTACCGATGATCTATATGGAGGTTCTTATCGTCTATTTACCACTATTTACGAAAAATATGGTATCGTATTCCACTTTGTGAATATGCTAGATGTGCAGAATATTAAGAATGAAGTAAACGAAAATACAAAACTGATATGGGTTGAGACACCTACCAATCCTATGATGAATGTCATAGATATAGAAGGTGCAGCCAAAATAGCCAAAGAAGGAGGAGCTATGCTAGTTGTAGACAATACATTTGCTACTCCGTACTTACAAAATCCACTAGAACAAGGTGCGGACATAGTTATGCACTCCGCTACTAAGTACCTTGGCGGACATTCAGATGTGATAATGGGAGCATTGGTGTGCAATGATGAGGCTATAGCAAAAGAGATGCACCGCATACAAAACAGTAGTGGAGCTGTGGCAGGACCTATGGATTCATTTCTAGTGCTTAGAGGTATCAAAACGCTACATGTGCGTATGCAGCGACATTGTGAAAATGGTGAGAAAATAGCTCGTTGGCTAAAAACACATTCCAAAGTAGATAAGGTGTACTGGCCAGGCTTCGAAGACCATCCCAATCATGCTATAGCCAAAAGGCAAATGCGAGGATACGGTGGCATGATATCCTTCTCACTAAAAGGCAACATACTAGAAGATGCCAAGAAACTGGCGGTAGGAACCAAATTATTTGCCTTAGCAGAAAGTCTAGGTGGAGTAGAGAGTCTGATAGGTCATCCTGCTACTATGACTCACGCTAGTATACCAAAAGAAGAACGCGAAAAAACGGGTATAGTAGATTCGCTTATCAGACTAAGCGTAGGTATAGAAGATGCGGATGATTTGATTGCAGATTTGGAAGGAGCGATGGGGTAGTGTAATTCTTAGCTGATGATTTATTTGAATTAAAAATAGAGTCTTTGTATAAAATGTACCTCGCCAACACTAAATCTGAACTTGACACCATCCTAGATAACCTTAATCCTCGAAATTTTATAGACAATGATCCTATTTCTATTCCGCATCGTTTTAAGACGAAGGAAGACATAGAAATATCAGCGTTCTTCGCAGCTATACTGGCTTGGGGACAGCGTAAGACTATCATTAATAATGCGAATAAACTAATGCATTGGATGGGAGAGGAGCCTCACCGATTTATCCTAGAGCATTCGGATAATGAGTTAAAGCAATTTGAGAAATTTGTGCATCGCACGTTCAATTCTACTGATGTACTCTATTTTATAGAAGTACTAAAGCATTGGTATACCGAAGGAAATTCGCTAGAAGATTATTTCGTAGGAGATACGATGAAGGACAAGCTATCCAACTTTCACATCGCATTTTTTGATAATGATTTTGTGTCTGAAAGAACCCGAAAACATATCGCCAATCCTGCCAAAAACTCCTCGGCCAAGCGGCTGAATATGTATCTTCGGTGGATGGTGAGGGGTAAAGGTCGTCCAGAGGGCGACTCTGCTCAATGTGACTTAGATTCCCTTGACTTCGGTATTTGGCATTCCATAAGGCCTTCAGAACTCAAAATACCGCTAGATGTACACGTACAGAGAGCAGCTTTTCATTTTGGATTACTGACTCGTAAGCAGCAAGATTGGAAAGCGGTGGAGGAGCTAAGTGCTAACTTACTAGAACTAGATTCTGTAGACCCTATTAAGTACGACCTAGCTCTCTTCAAATGGAGCGAAGGGAAGATGGATTAATATTATTAGAGAAAGAAGACAATTCTACCATGTTCTCTAAGCCTCAATATCTTAAATTCGTACTCTTATCTATGAAGAATTTATTCCTATTTTTATTCAGTATACTCTCGATAGCCGCCAGTAGTCAGACACTGGTTATTAATGAGGTGATGGCTTCCAATGCAGTTACAATTGCCGATGAAGATGGGGACTATACTGATTGGCTAGAATTATACAATACAAGCAATACGACTATAGACTTATCTCAGTATTGGCTTACGGATGATAAGGATGAGCAGAAAAAATGGCATTTACCGGCAATCCAACTCTTGCCTGATGAGCATCTGTTAGTATTTTGCTCTGGTAAGGATAAACTTAGTGGAGAGTTGCATACCAATTTTAAGATAAGTGCTGCAGGAGAAAAAGTAAGAATATATAATGGATCTGGAACAGAGATAGACCAGCTTGAATCTATTGGTGTTTCTACAGACTTTAGTTTCGGTTCGAAAAAAGATGGCAGTGCAGAAAGAATAATATTTGAAGTGCCAACTCCTGGTTTTACTAATGGAGCAGAGTCTCCTTATTTTAATGCAGTTCGATTTTCGCAGAAGGGTGGTATCTATAGTCAGAGTTTCAGTCTTGAACTTACGGGTGATGACACCACAGATTTGTTTTATACCATAGATGGAAGTATCCCATCTGTACTGGGCATAGAATATAGCAACTCAATAGCATTAGATAAATCGCTATTGAGCACCAAGAACATAAGCGATATAGTGATGTCTCCAGACGATGTCAATCATTTGCCCGTAGGCGACTTTCCCCAAGTCATAGTGCTACGAGTAGCAAAGTTTTATAACGGCAAAAGAGTAAGCCCAGTGAGCACTCAAACATACCTCATAAAGGATCTCACCCTTCCCATAATAGAGTTGCCTATTGTATCTATAGCTACAGATAGTCTTTCACTTTTTAGTCAAGACACAGGGATTTTTGTTCCTGGAATTCATTTCGATAATTCAGATCCCAACTTTAGTGGCAATTACTTTCAATCGGGTCAAGAATGGGAAAGATTAATTAACGTAGAATACTTTTCTCCTCAGAGTAACCAGAGCTTTAATCAAGAATGTGGTGTAAGGATGCATGGGAGTGGTAGCCGAAAACCGCCTCAGAAGGCAATGAAACTCTATGCTAGAAGTACATATGGCAAATCTACCTTTGATGCAGAGGTACTAACAGAAAAACCATTTATCAGTTTCAAAAGACTAATGCTGAAACCCTTTTACTCCTCTTGGAGTCAAAATGGATGTACCGACTACATAGCCGGCCGTATGGCTAAAAATCTGAATGTAGAGTATCTAGCTGCCGAGCCTATTTTACTATTTGTAAATGGAGAGTATTGGGGTATCTATTATCTACAAGAAAGGTTAGACGAAAGGTATATTGAGCAAAATACTGGAGTAGAGGAAGATAGCATCGATATTATAGAGAGTTGGTATGGCCAAGTAAATGAAGGTAACAACAAAAATTTCAGTGCTTTATATGATTTTATAGAAGACAATGATCTCACAAACTCCACGAATTATAAGAGAGTAAGTGAATGGATGGATATTGATAATTTTATAGACTATCAAATATTCGAAGCCTTTATTTCTAATTACGATTGGCCATCTAATAACATGAAGTGCTGGCGAGATAGAAAAGAAGGAGCCAAATGGAGGTGGATATTTTTTGACGCTGATGGAGCATTAGAAAATATTACTTTTAATGGGCTTGTACATTCTACGGATATTAATGGCACTGGTTGGCCTTCTAGTCCAAGGTCCACTCTGTTTTTACGAAAATTACTAGAAAACACTACTTTTAGTGAGAAATATAAGCAAAGACTTAGGCAGCTTTTAAATGACGAGTTGTATACTAATGACCTGCAGACCTTGGTAGATAACTTGGGATACTTACTCAATGATGAGATAGAAAATCAGTCCAAACGATTCGGGAAACCAATATCTGTATCTGAATGGAAAAAAAGTATGTCAGGCCTTAGGTACTTTTTAGGGGTTAGGGCTTGTTGGATGGTGGTGCATGCAGAAGAAATGTTCGGTGAAAAATTCTTTGTAGATGGATGTATATTGACTGCTGATATTACCCATTCAATTAGTGTAATACCCAACCCTACAGAAGGAAAGTGTCAAATAGTTTTTAATTCTGATTACAAGGAAGATGCGGTCATCGAAGTCTTAAACACTCAAGGCCAAGTAGTCCTTAGTAGCTCGGATAGAATTAATAAGAATATAAATACGCTTAACTTGACCTTAGATGGTTTTTCGAGTGGATTATACTTTGTACGGGTAATAAGCAGTAACCAAACTTTTTCGGGTAAAGTATTACTGAAGTAAGATTTCCTATACTACAGGAGAATAATAATAAGCTTTCTAGGAAATGAAAGTGTACGCTAGACAGAAATATCCAGTTTATGTTTGGAGACTAATCCTGCCAAACCATAAGCAGTAAACTTAGCTCCAGTCATAGTATTCAAACTAGGGTCTAGGTTATAGTTACTAGCAGTCCTAAAATCAGCTTTGGATAAGTTAGTCTTCTCAAAACTAGTACCATATAAGTCGCACCCACTAAAATCAGCAGCTACTATGTCTGCTTCTACAAAGTCTGAGTCTCTCAGCGAGCAGTTTGTGAAATCTATTTTTGGTAGCTTTAGTTTGTAGAAAGAAGTATAATCCAACTGACAATTATTAAATCGCATCTCTAATAAAAAGGTATTTGCATTAGCAAAATGAATACCCATTAGCTTGCATTCATTGAATGTCACGTCTTTAAAAGCGGTGTTTTTTATCTTAGCATTCGTGAGGTTACAATTAGTAAATGAGCATTCTTCAAAACTGACATCACGTAAATCAAGGTCAGAAAAATCGCAATTTCGGAAAACACATTGTTCGTATTCTTGCTCTAAATTAGCTTGTTGTATTTTGCAGCTATCAAGTGTTTCGTTGTGCATTATAAACTTAGATTCTTCTTGTTTGGCTTTCTTTTACTCAGTGCCTAATGGAGTTGCATTGGCTTTGTAAGTCTGCGTGCCAAAAAAGCATACTATCCCAAAAGTCAACTAGCCTAGGGAAATGATCCTCTAAATCTACTTGAGCTATTTCTGTAAAAAGGTGTGAAATAGATGAATCTGCTAACAGTTTATCATAGAAAGATCTCATTATGAGCAATATGTATTCTCTATTTATGATGTCTTCCTTATGCATCTACTTGCCTTTTATCAATACTCCATTATCCCATTGTTCGGTTTTCCACTTGCCACCATCGTGCTTCCAATAGTCCCAAGTGCCGTGTTTTAGATCATCTATAAACTCCCCTTTACATTTACCAAAAAGATTAGTAGCTCCTAAAGTCCATTTGCCATTTTTCTTGCCTGCTATATAACTTCCTTCATCTGCACCTCCCTCTGAGAATGTATGCTCTACCCACGGACCTGTTTTGAGCCCTTCTTTGAAATCTCCATAAGTATCTATGCCATTCTGCTTGAATAGCTTATAAGACCCGTTTAATAGTCCGTTCTTATAGTTCTTAATCTCTAGAGGTTGCTCAGACATGGTATACATGATAGACTCGCCATTTAGCTTACCACTATTATAGGTTTCTTTTTGCATGAGTTTACCCTCTAGTGTAAATACCAGCTTTTCTCCTTCTTCAAATCCATTTACATAGTCACTAGTTTCGGCTACTACACCACTGATATGGAAGGTAGTACTTTTTCCGTCTCTTAGTCCATTGGTATAGTTTATTTCTTTTCTCTTTTCTTCTTCTCTGTCATAAGAGGTTACAAGACCGTGAGGCTTACCTTCTTTATAAATTCCTTCTTGCTCTGTTTTTCCATTGGAGTGATAAAGCGTAAAAGGTCCTTCCTCAATTCCATTTTCGAATGTTGCTTTTTTCTTTGGTCGTCCGTTATCGTGGTAGGAGATAAAACCTCCATCTAGCTTTCCATCCGTATATTGAGTAAACACCTCTGGGACACCATTGACGTAGAATGTTTTAAATACACCGTCTCTTACACCATTCTTATAGCCTATTTCTTGATCTGGCTTTCCATCTTCGTACCAACTTTTAAATAGACCATCTATTTGACCATTGCTCCATGTCACTTGCTGCAGATACTTGTTATTACTGGGCCAAAGGAGTAAGGACTCGCCGGTATATGGAATACCTTGATAGTAATAAAGGCCATCACTTTCCTTTGCAAGTTTGGCATAGGCCACCTTGTTTTGTCCTGAAGCTAAAAAGCTAAATGCTACTAGGAGACAGATTGAAATATATTTCATATGTATTCTTATAATGCGGGGCAAATGTATTTATTGTGCTGCTACGCTAAATGGTCAGTTTTTAACGATTTGTTCAACATTCTGCATATGCATACAGTTAAAATGACCTCTTGGGCATTTATCGCTTCCTAGCTTACTACACGGATTGCATTTTAGTTGTACTTTGTGATTAGTGATATTTGATTGTTGTGGTCTGTACGCATACATTCCAAAACTAGGATGTGTATTACCCCATACAGCTTCTATAGGAGTATCAAATGCGGCAGCTATATGCATCATCCCCGTATCACTGGTTATTATTGATTTTGCGTTTTCTATAAGGTAGGCAGATTGTTCTATGCTCAGTTTGTTACATAGATTACACACACGTTTGTTTGTCGTATTTTTAGTCAAACGCTCTGCTTTCGTTGCATCAGCTTCGCCTGCTCCTATAAGGATAATGTTGCCGTTTAAACGTTTAAATAACGACAGTAAGATGCTCTCTGGAATTTGCTTGGTGTAGTAAGTGCCCCCAACTGTGATAACTGTATACTCATTTTTCACAAGGCCATAACCACTCAAATCTAAGTGGAAGCTTGGAGCGTAAAAGAAGTCAATTCCCTTCCCGTCGTTTATAATATTGACTTTCCTTAAGCTTGCGAAATACCTATCTACAATATGTATATCTGGCAACAGATCTATTTTGAAATTAACCAATAACCATTTGCGAATATTCTCTTTGTTATAGCTTATCGACTTAGTGTTTAGTGTTTTTATTAATCTTCTAGTTCGTACGTTCTTATGTAGGTCTATTACTAAGTCATAACTTTCCGACTGCAATTGTTGTGTTAGTTCTTTTTCTAGAGCCTTTTCATATGGCTTTATTGCATTCAGATGCGGATTATTCTCTACTAGGCTCAAAAAGGACTTCTTGGTTAAAAAGTGAATCTCAGCATCAGGGTATGCTGCTCGAGTGCATCGTATCACCGGAGTAGTTAATACTATGTCGCCTATAGAACTGAGTCTTAGTATTAATATTTTCATTGCTTGGGTGCATAGAGCACTTCCTTGGTCATAAATACATCGCCAAACATGTAAGCTGCAGAAACCCCATTTTCTATCATTGCGACGATCACGGTTTGTTCTATTCCATTATCACCTTGAACTGCCATTATGTGTTTTATTACTCCATAAGAGCCAGAGTAAGAGCAGGGTAGTCTTGCTACATCGAAATCTCCTGTATTAAAAAAAGCATCGTAAAAATCTTGTCCATTTATACTGACAAAATCTACTGTATCCTGTTCAAAACGAGTCTTTTTGTATAAATCTATGTGTTCAAAAACATCTCCTTGACACGCATCGAAATAAAGGGTATCGTGTATTTTGATTTGAACTTCTTTTTCGACTTGGGCAGATACACTTGTGTGTATCATTAAAAAGGCTGTTAATATTAAAATGGACCTTAACATAACTTATATTGATTTGACCACTAGATATTGGTTTTCGATGCTTAAGACTACGATTTTAGCACCACTATCTATGAACTCACCATAGGTTTTAGCTTCAAAAGTAGTGCCATTTATTATAATTTTACCCATAGGGCGTAGAGCACTTGCTGTCACTCCTTGAGCCCCTTTTAGATCGTCGAGGTCATTGCTCTCTTGCTGTACATTTACTTTACTACCTATTGTGGTTTTTAGCACTACATTATCAAATATCTTTAAATTCATAATTTTTTTTCTAAATACAACGAGTAGCACACTTAAAACTATCAACCCTAATAAGAATCCTGTAATAATGGAGAGTAACTTTGTGTGACTAGTATCTGCAACATCAAAATTAGTGGAACGTAGCACAGATAGCATTAAGCTAATAATAAGTAATACTAAACTGCTTAGTCCAGCAACACCAAATCCAGGAATTACAAATATCTCTAGTGCCATTAGCACAAAGGCAGCTAGTGCCATAAGACCTATAAAATAACTAGTTACTGGAGAATATAGAAATGAGTAGAACTTATCTAATGAAGAGGGTTGAAGTGTTATTATTTCTGCATTGTCTAAATTCTTGTAAGTGATCAATTCTTGTAAACTAGGTATCACTTTTTCACAATAGCCCCACTTTATAGCTTCGTCAGTTGTAAGTGTTATCACTTTGGATGAATCGTCTAATCCTTCTACCACTATTCGTTCGTCTACCATTCCTTCGGCGATAGCTGGGTTACGTTTGTAGATGTAGGTGGTGTCACCATCTATAGATATTTGTGGCACCATGCCTTTACTTTCTGCAGTGGTTTTCATAAGCTTTCTAAAATAGCTTTGGTATTTATCTATCGCCTTGGTTCCATCACCATAGACTACAGTAGAAGCTCCTATACTACTTCCTTTTCGCATATAAATTTCATCACAGGCTAGCGAAATAAGGGCACCTGCACTTGCAGCATTACTTTCTATATATACAGCTGTTTGTATCTTGGTATTTATCAGGGCAGATCGAATTAGCTCAGCGTCCTCTACCAAGCCACCATACGTATTCATATGTACCAAGAGTAGTGTTGCCTTCTCATCTTCCGCTTTTTGCACGGCTCTAAGAGCTAACCTGCTAGATTCTGTGTTAATATCACTTTTAAGCTCGAAAATAACAACTTTGGGAGTGCTACCTTGAGCTAAAGTAGTAAGTGTAGCTATCAAAAGGAAGAATTGAACGAATATCTGTTTCATTTTAACCACAATACTACGAATACAAACAATAAACGTGAATAACTAAATGTTAAACGGAGAAATATCATAGATAAATTTGTAATACATAAGAAAATGAAGAACTTAATAGTACTTACTTTTATTTTAATCGGACAAACTGCTCTTGCTCACAAAACAGATTCGATAGGTATAAAAGTAAAAAACGGAAAAACATATGTCATTCACAAAGTAGAGAAAGGTGATGGACTATATAGCCTAAGTAAGCAATATAATATTAGCTTGAAATCTATAATAGAAGAAAACCCAGGCTCTGATAAGGTGATAGTAATAGACCAACTAATTTGGATTCCAACAGGCAAGGTAGCGGTAATGGAAGAAAAAGTAGTGAAGGACTATTTTTCTAATGCTGGTAATATAAAAGATAATCCTCAAGTCCAAGATAAAACCGAGGAAACGACAGAAGTAAGTACGTTTGCTAAATATCATAAAGTAACATCTGGGCAAACTCTGTATTCTATATCTTTGCTCTATAACACTAGTGTAGAGATGATAAAAACCTTGAATAGTCTAAAGGATAATGAATTATCAGAAGGTCAAAAGTTGCTAGTACAAGATGGTAAAGCGGTGAAAACTGATATAATCAAAGGAGATGATGTAGTAGAGACGGACTACGAGAATATGAAAAAAGAGATGGACAAAAACTATGAAGATGTAGGATTTAAGAGTGGGGTGAAGACTAAGGTAAATAAGGAATCAGATGGCTATACTATCAAAATAGAGAAATTGGTAGAGTATAATATTGAAAAAATAGAAGAAACAGGAACTTGTTTAATCGGTGCAGACAAAATACCAAGTGATAAGAATTTTGCATTACATTTCAATGCTCTCATTGGCACCGTGGTTATGGTTACCAACCCACAGACCAAGAGTACAGTTTTTGTAAAAGTGATTGGGAATTTTGAAAAAGGCGAAAAAAGCTCACAAATAATAAAGTTGTCATCTACCACTGCCGAACAGATAGGAGTAAAGTCGAAAGATCCTATTATGCTTAGTTATGCTCGATAAATTTCAATGGCAAATATTAGTATCTAAAATTTATGTATCGACCGTAGTAATTGGTTTTGCAGCACTTTGGTTTTCCCCTGCGATTGTAAGCATAGCTACTGCTCTTTGCAGTAGCTTGTTTTTAGCATTAGCTACGACTTTACTCTCAGAAAGCTACAAAAGATTACTCTATCCCGTCTTTTTAATCCTATTGTTAACTCTAGTAGATATGGTTTTTCATAGTTCTATTAGTATAGTCGCAGATAAATTGCTCCTCATTTTAGGGTTTGCTTTTCTATTTCTTTCAGGATCCTATTTTCAACTTGTGAAGTCTAAGAATCTCATTTTTATTTTCTTAACACTTTGTGGCATAGTGCTAGTAATTAATATTATGTCTGTGACTAATTATTTTCTTGATAAGGAACATTACGATCAATTGCTATTACAAAGCAAGAGCATTCCTATCACCTCTGAGATGCATCACATACATTTTGGTATTATCAATGCGATTGCATTAATTGGTCTAGGAGGTTTGTTGGTACTTGGTAAAGTGAAGAATACGATACAAGTGTTTACACTATTGGCCTTTATTGCGATATTTTTTTGTTTTCACATATTAAGTTCCAGAACAGGGTTGTTAGCTTTCTATTTAGCTCTATTAGTGAGTATTGTTGCATATGCTGTTAGATCAGGTAAGAGGAAGGTGATTTATATAGGAATGGCTGCCATACCATTGATGCTAGCGAGTGCCTATTTTCTTAGTTCATCCTTTCAAAATAAAGTTACAAATAGTATAGAAGACATCCAAAGTTGGGGTAATCCAGAAGAAATAAACCACAAGTCTATGGCTATGCGTATAGAGGCATACAAGGTAAGTGTTCAGCTTATTTTACAAAATCCCTTGGGAGTGGGAGCTGGTTTAATGGATGAGAGAATGCAAGAAATGTATGAGAATAACGGTAGTATACTTTCTAGAGGAAATAGAAAAGGACCTCACAATCAGTTTTTAGAATTTGGTGTGAAATATGGATGGATTGGCATTTTAGCCTTGCTATTCTTTTTCTATGAGTTGCTTAAATACACAAAGCAAAGTGGTTTTCCTGTTTTAGGTCTAGTTGCTTTACTATTTGTGGCTATGCAATTTGAATCATTGCTAGAGCGACAAACAAGTATCTATACTATTGGATTATTTCTACCTCTTTTTATGATTCTTTTTTCTGATAATGAAACAAATGGTACTACTCTGACGTAATACTATGTATTTTGGAACTAATTTTGATACATCAAGCATAATGAGACATTTACTAGCATTTACTTTACTGTTTTCTATATTTCTAGGTTTTGGCCAAGTGTATGACAATGAGGATGATGAAGCTACTGAAGATAACGCGAAATCAGACTTTTTCGATTACAAAAAAAGGCTCTATCTAGGACTTAATAATTCATTTTATGTTGATTTCATAACGTCCCCTCTTGGTACTTTTAAAATAGAAAATAATAACGTCGGTGGAGGGATACGCTATGATGATGCTGCCGTGCAAACAAGTTATCTTAGTTATTTTACAATAGCAATAGAGCCTAGATATAATCTTATAGATATCAAAGAAAACTTAGCTCTTGCTGTATCTGCACAAATAGCAGCTGGCTTTGGCAGCACATATGCAGCTTCAGAGTATGCGGCGAGTGCAGAAGGGTTTGGCAATTTTCAAATTCCAGTAATGCTTAGACTGTATTACGGAGCTAGCTCTACTCACGCAGCCAAGGACGATTTTGGTGTGAATATAGGAGCTGGGTATGAGCTTAATAAAGTGGGAGTTTTAAATTTTGGTGCAGAAAATAGGAATCCAGATCTGAATAGAGCCTGGATAATGCCTGCAGTGACTGCTGGAGTCCATTTTTATAGAGGGTCATCTCCTATGGAAGTGAACCTAAAATACGGTTTTGGCCCAATACAGAATCAGAAGATAGATAATTTTGGCAATCCATTAAGAGGCAGACATACTACACGTGCCAACTCAATAAAACTAAGTTTCACGTATCTATTAGATAATTAACAAACTCTAAATTATTACCTTCGAACTATTTATAACTAAAGGTGACTAATAGAGATATAAGCTGGCTTTCTTTTAATGAGAGAGTACTACAAGAGGCTCAGGACGAGTCTGTACCACTAATAGAACGTATGCGTTTTCTGGGGATTTACTCTAATAACTTAGATGAATTTTTTAGGGTTCGTGTGGCTACCATACTTCGGCTTAAAAAAGCTCTGTCTTCTACTGATAGTGAACTAGCACAACAGACAGGGCTCATATTAGAAGAAATACAAAGTAAGGTGATTACCTTGCAAGAAAAATTCTACAGTACGTATGAGCATATTTTACTTCAGCTCAAGCAACACAACATTCATATAAAGAATGAAAATGATCTGAACGATGAACAAGAAATTTTTATCAGAGACTTTTTTTTAAAAGAGGTAGAGTCGTTTATTACTCCAATCATACTAGATAATCTAGACAAATTTCCATATTTAAAAGATAGGTCTGTTTATCTTTTCATTAGTTTTATAACAAGAGGCCAAAAAAGACAATATGCTGTAATAGAGCTGCCTACAGACGACATTTCTCGTTTTCTAGTATTGCCAAGCAGTACACACGAACAAAATATCATCTATCTGGATGATGTCATTCGTTATAATATTAAGTACATACTTTCCATTTTTGAGCCCGCAGAGATAGAGTCGTATATTATAAAACTCACACGTGACGCAGAGCTAGATTTAGACGATGATTTTAGCGAAAGTTATTACGAAAAAATAACCAAAAGTCTAAATAATAGAAAAACAGGAAAGGTAGTACGTTTGGTGCACGATAAGGAGATGCCGCAGGAGTATGTTGAGTTTATTGCAAAAAACATAAAGTTAAATCAAATCACAAATGTAATACCTGGCGGTAGGTACCATAATTTTAGAGATTTTATGAGTTTTCCTAGTTTAGATAGGTCAGATTTATGTTTTGAGAAAGCTCCCGTATTCGAGCATAAGGATATTCAAAGTGAAACATCCATAATAAAACAAGTAGATAAACAAGATTTTTTATTCCAGTTTCCATATCATTCGTTCGATTATGTGATAGATATTATCAGAGAGGCTGCTATAGATCCCAAGGTAGTTGGTATTAAAATCAGCCTATACAGAGTGGCACCTAAGTCAAAGATTATAATAGCACTAAAGAACGCTGCAAGAAATGGGAAGCAGGTATATGTAGTTATAGAACTAAGGGCACGATTTGACGAAGAAGCAAACTTAGAGTGGTCTAAAAGTCTAAAAGAAGATAATATTCATATAGAGTTTGGTTTAAAGGGGTTAAAAGTTCACAGTAAAGTGCTTTTAATTCAACGTAGGTTTAAGAAAAGTATTAAAAACTATGCACTAATAAGTACTGGGAATTTTCATGAGAAGACGGCTAACATATATGGAGATACAGCTTATTTTACTGCTGACGAGCGTATAACAAGTGATGTAGCTCGCATATTCGATATTTTTGATAAACCATACATGCCATATGAGTTTAAGCACCTGCTAGTAGCACCTATAAACCTAAGAAAAGGTATATATGATCAAATTAATACCCAAGTTCAACTTGCAGAGCAGGGTGGTGAAGGACGTATTCTTATAAAAGTAAATAATCTAGTAGATGAAGGAATCATAAATGCCTTATTGGATGCTGCTAAGTCTGGGGTGAAGATAAGGCTGATAGTGCGTGGTGTGTGTAGTTTAGTGCCTACAGAAAATATTGAGATACGTAGTATAGTTGGTCGATTTTTAGAACATTCCCGAATTTTTTGGTTTGGTGATGAAACTATAGGTGAGATATTTTTAGGTTCTGCAGATTTGATGACTAGAAATCTTGATATTAGAATAGAAGCATTGACTCCAATCTACGATAAAAAATTAAAAAGCGAGCTAGTAGACTACCTCTCACTGCAATGGGCTGATAATCTAAATGCAAGGATAATAGATGCTGAGATGACTAATGTGATGTACACCGACTCAAATGAGCCGGTTCATTCGCAAGCAGATATGTATAAACTACTTAGAAAATAGGTCGTGCCCGTCCATATCTGAAGCGTGTATCTGTAACAAGCCAAGTATGGTAGGAGCTATATCAATAGTACCAACGGCCTTATTGTCAATCTTGGCTTCTATATCATTTCCTAAGAAAATAAGGGGAACGTGCGTGTCGTATGCATAAGGTGTGCCGTGGGTGGTTCCATTCTCCCGCATATCTATAAGATAGTGCTCTTTAGGCAATATGCTTATGTAGTAACCATATCTAGCATCAAAGCTATTTCTCATTGCTTGAATATAATTTTTAGTACTACCTGTGTCGCTTAATTCTTTCATAGAATAAGTTTCTTCTATATACGGCAGTTGTTTTAGCTTTTCTTGAAGCGATTTGCAAAACACATCAGTATCAATACCTTTTTCTTGTATGTAATTCAATGCTGGCTCTACTCCGTTATAATTAGCATTAGAAATAGTAGATTTATCTAGGTTAAACTCTTTTTGTAAGAGAGCATCAATAGCTGCAATATCTGATTCATATTCTGGCCTTTCTATTCTTTTAGCGTCTACTCCCTGCTGTGCTAGCACTTCGGGAAAGTCAGCCACACCGTGGTCTGAAGTTAATATAAATACTACATTTTCTTCGCCTACTTGTTTTTTTACGGTTTCCATAAACTCACCTAAATACTCATCTAGCTTATTGTAGTAGTCCAATATCTCGTAACTATTTGGCCCAAAATGGTGCCCTATTATGTCTGCTGCAGATAGTCCCACAGTAAGTATGTCGCAGTGTTCATCTTGCCCTAATTGAGCCTCTTCTATCAGTTTTTTGCTAAACTCTAAAACATACTTATCTCCAAAAGGGGTATGCCATAGAAATTCGCCTGCCTCGCTGCTATATATTCTCGACGGGTCCATAGTATTTACATCATGTGGAAACCATGGGTTGAATAACCCTTTTTCCCTAGGAAAACTATCATTAGATGTATTACCAAGAACCTCAAACTTAGGGTCTAGAACCCATCCTTGACTAATATGGGCTGCTACTACTGTGTTTGCGTTATACGTCTTGGCCCATTCTGGGAAATAGGAGGTATAATAATCTGTACTCACCATTTGCGTGCTAGCTGCATCAAACCAGAACGCACGATCTGCTAAATGACCACCCATCAGTATAGACGCTCTGTCTTTTAAGGCCACACTATAGCTCTTGCACTTGGGATTATTTTGTTTCACTATGTCACCAAAACTTGGTTTATTTAAAAGCTTAGCAGATACTAAATTGAGGGAACAGCTATCTATACCCACATAACTTACAGCACTATCTTCTATGCTATAGTGGCTGTGGCCTAGTGCTCTGTTATACACGGTATTATTTACTATTCCATTATTACTCGGGTGACAACCAGTACTTATAGTTGCATGACCCGCAGCTGTGGTCGTGATAGCGTGTCGATGATGCGTATTATTAAGCCACAATCCATGGGTAGAAAAGTCTTTTAGTCCATATTCCAGCTGGCTGCTGAAAGTAGTTAAGTAGTCTCCTCTCATTTGATCTACGCTAATGAGCACTATTAGTTTAGGAGTTGACTTTGGTCGCTTTTGACCACAAGCTATCAATACAAAAAAAAGAGAAAGTAATATGTAATTTTTCACGCTACGAAGTAAGCATTCTAATGTATGCTAAGGGTAAAATTGCTAAAAAATATTCCCTTGGATAATTCTCCCTTGTTAATACTGTAAAGGTTGAGCATCTTTGCATATGCGATTAATTTGCTCTATAATATTAGTAAACTACCTTCTAGCGTCAGCTATAGCTCAACGGACGACTAATGGGAGAGTAGTAGACCAAAATGAATTACCTATACCTCATGTAAAAATACAAGAATCTAGTAGTCAAAATATTGCCTATACAGATGATAATGGGCAATTTACATTGCACTATTTTACTCAAGAGAGTAAAATAATATTCTCACATGCAGGATATGACACATTCAGCAGAGCCTTATCCTTTAACCAAAACACGCTTGTTTTTCTTACCGCAAAAGTTAACAATAATCCGTATCACTTAGGTTACAGCGTTGGTTTTCTAGATTTTACTAATAAAAATAAAAATAAAAATCTGCAGAACATGCCTTATTTCTTAGGCGAGTCAGATATCAATAGGCAGTTACAAATGTTACCCGGTATAGAAGCTGGAACAGAAGGATACAGCAATCTATTTGTACGAGGTGGAGATGTAGATCAAAATTTGATGCTCTATAATGGATCACCTATCTATAACTACAATCATATTTTTGGTATATCTTCTATTTTTCATAATAGAAGTATCAATAATACTATGGTACATAGAGGGATAGCTCCGGCAAAATATGGAGGTAGATCCTCATCAGTTATTTCTTTAGAAAGTAAAAAGACGGGCGATTATAGTGGTGTGAATGGTGAGTTTGAGATGACACCGCTCAATGCAGGATTATACATAGAAAGTATAAAGAAAGGCAAAGGGTATTTTACCATTGCAGCAAGAAGGTCTTGGATAGATTTCCTATTACCAGTAGAAAGCCGTCAAAATAATTTTAATGCTAATATTTATGATTTACAGGTAAATTTTGGCAAAGTGCTTAAAAATAAGGATCAGTTAGATTTTAGTATTCTGAATACTAGAGACTTGTACTTTTTTGCGTTTCAAATAGAGGATTCTTTAACAAATGCAGACCCTGTGACCTACGGGTTTACTCAACAATGGGGTAACTTAGTTTCTTCAGTAAAGTATACACAGCACATCAGCTCCAAAACACAAGCTCAACATTCGATACACTATTCTGGGTACAGAAGCACACAAGCTTTAAAGCAAGAAACTTTTGATTTAAACTCATTTGCTGTGCCTACCGTAGAACGTACCTTAACTAGAGGTGTCAGAGATATTGGGTTGCATAGTAACTGGACTCATTCTCTGAGTAACACACATACATTAAACGCAGGTTTGCAAACCCAGACTAGGCTCATACTCGTAGGCAAAGATGAGTACCAAGCGTATGATTTTGTGGATTCAGCTAATAATGTAAATAGAATAACGGGTAATCAAAAGTATGATTTTACTCAAGAAATCACACTCTATGGAGAAGACAAGGTAAGACTGAATAATGATATCACGCTAGACTTAGGACTTAGAAGTACCTACTATACCTACCAAGATTTTAATACGGTTGTTTTAGAACCTAGATTACACGCTACCGCTTTACTAAAAAATAGAGACGTATTTAAGCTTGGATACAATAGACATAACCAATTTGTAAATCAACTCTCTGTAGGAGCTACCGGAGGACCAGGAAACCTTTGGGTTCCCGCTACAGAACTGGTACTTCCTCAAAAAGTGAATGTGTTAGAAGCTGGTTATGAAAAAAAAATAAAAATAGATTATTCTGTAAGCGTAAATGCATATTTGAAAACGATGGCAAACCTAACACAAGTAATAGATCTCACAGATGCTAGTGATGCTGATAAAGATTGGCAAAGTGCAGTGACTCAAGGTACAGGAAGAGCCTATGGTGTAGAGGTTCTATTGCAAAAAAGTGACGGTCCATTTACAGGATGGATTAGCTACGCTTACTCTAGAAGTACACGAAAATTTGAAGAGTTAGATGACCAAGATTTCTTATTCACCTTTGATAGACCGCATATGCTTAAGCTATATGTAAACTATACCCGAGATAAGAGTGATTGGAACTTTGGACTAAACTATGTAGTAGGTAGTGGCCAGCTCTTCACCCTTCCTATTGGTAAGTATAGAGATATAAATGGCCAGCTACAGCTAGAGTATAATGAGCTAAATAACTATAGAAGCCCACTTTATCAGAGAGTAGATATAAGTGTAGTAAGGCTTAAAAAATACTACGGGCTAGGGCAGGAGTGGAGATTTTATCTATACAATGCCTTAGGTGGTAGAAATCCATTATTTGTAAATGCAGACTTTACAGATAATAGCTATACTGAGTTGCAAGTAAACAGAAACTACTTAGCCTTTGTACCTGGGATCGCTTACATAATTAAATTTTAAAATGAAGATGAAAACGCAATTGAATAAAAATACAATACTATTCTTAGTTATAGGAACTTTTAGTAGTTGCTATCAAGATACCATACGACCCACAGAACTAGTTAACTACCAAGAAAAAATGGTAATAAACGGTGTGTTCACATCAGAAACGTCACTGTCTCTGGAGCTAACAACCAGCGAGGCATCTATAGCTAACTCGCTTCCGACTGTGATAAAAGATGCTACAATAACACTTGTACGTTCTAACACGGAGCAACAAATGGTTTATGATGTAGTTACAGAAAACTATATTTCGGCAAGTAAGTTAATATCAGATGAGTCTGTCACTGTGCGTATACAGCATCCATCACTTCCTAACTGCAATGTAGTTGTAACAATACCAAATAACTCGGGAGCTACTGGGACTCTTACCCCAAATGGAGGTTTAGATACAGGAGGTTTGCGAGGCGATTTATTACAAGTAAGTTTCAAAGACCAACCCAATAAAAATAATTTTTATAAGATTAATGTGTACTACAGAAATGCAACTTTAGGGCAATGGATTCCTATCAATTTTGATAAAAGGGATCCTTCGTTAGCGGAGTATAACTCTTACACTCTGAATGATGCCGGGGTTTTGTTTTCTGACGAATTGTTTAGTGGTAGTACAAAAGTACTGAGCATAGTAGCTCCTTCTGGCATAGTAGCTGGCAATAGTGGTGACAAGTACTTGATAGAACTATCCAGTATATCTGAAGATTACTTTAGTTATTTCCGCTCGCTACAGCGTGCTCAAGATGCTAAGGAAATTTCTTTTCAGGGGGGTTATAATAATGCAGTAGTGATCCACTCTAATGTGAACGGAGGTCTAGGAATACTAGGGACACAGAATACTAGTAGTATTGTCCTAAAGTAAAACGGTCTACTAGTCAATTTGATATTCAATATAAGATTTAAAAAAATAGCTTGCGAGCTGATTAAAGGATGATACAAAAAAGATTTCTAACTGCTTGTTTATTAGTAGTTAGCATATTTCAGGGATATAGTCAGACCGGTGTAATAAGAGGTTTTGTGTACGAGGCTTCTTCAGGTGAGCCAGTGATATCTGCATTCGTCACTTTTCAAGGTGTAAGAATGGGAGCTTATACAGACGAGAAAGGTTTTTATAATGTAAGTAACTTGCCCGCAGGTACGTACGCTGCATACTCTACCTTGCAGGGATACGATACCAGTTTTGCACAAGTGATAATAAAATCGGATGTAGTTGCCCAAAACTTTTATATATCGGCTACTAGTAAGGAGCTAAAAGGAGTAAGTGTATCTGCAGAGAAACTTAGAAAAAGCAAAGAGATAAATATTTCTCAAACACGTATTAATCCCGTTCAACTTACTCGTATACCTTCTGTAGGCGGAGAGCCAGATTTAGTGCAGTATTTACAAGTGCTGCCAGGTGTAGTTTTCTCCGGAGACCAAGGTGGTCAACTCTACATAAGAGGCGGCAGTCCTGTAATGAATAGAGTAATGTTAGATGGTCTGACTATCTATAATCCATTTCATAGTATAGGTCTTTTTTCGGTTTTCGATAGTGATATACTGCAGTCTGTTGACGTTTATTCTGCGGGTTTTAGCTCCGAGTACGGTGGTCGTATATCTGCTATCGTAGATGTAAAAACTAGAGATGGCAATAAGACTGAGTTTCATGGTAAAATTAATAGTAGTCCCTTTAATTCTAAAATACTCTTAGAAGGGCCGTTAAAGAAGTATGAAGTAGGGAAAAGCAGCAGTAGCTTTATTCTTTCGTACAAAAATTCATACCTTAATAAATCAGCTCCTGTGGTTTACCCATTTGTAAATGATGGTGTGTTACCCTACTCTTTTAGCGATTTATATGCAAAAATCGGTTTTCAGTCGGCTACAGGAAGTAATGTAGACTTTTTTGGTTTCGACTATACAGACAAGGTAGATTTTAAAGAATCTTCATCTTATGCTTGGAAATCAAGAGGACTTGGTACTAAGTTTCTTCTTGTGCCACTTAATAGTAAGACTATAGTAGACGGTAGTATTACCTATAGTAATTATTTTATAGAGCAAAAAGAAATAGACGACCAGCCACGTTCTTCTGGAATAAATGGGTACAGCGTAAATCTTAATTTTGCTAGATTTTTTAATGGTTTAGATAAATTAAAGTATGGTTTAGAAATGAATGGTTTTAGAACCGAATTTCAGATATACAATAGTTCTAACAGAAGAATAACTCAATACGAGAATACTTCTGAAATCAATGCTTTCGTAAACTATCTCAAAAATTTCAATAAGAAACTACTTATAGAAGGTGGTTTGAGATTGCAACGCTATGCATCTTTATCGGAGACTACTTTAGAACCAAGAGTTAGGATGAAGTATAATTTTAACACGCGTTTTAGATTTAAGGCCTCTGCAGGATTGTATTCTCAGAATCTTATGAGTGCTGTGAGTGACAGGGATGTAGTAAACCTATTTTACGGTTTTTTGAGCGGTCCAGATGACCTTCCTAAAACATTTCTGGGTAAACCTGTAGAAAGCAAACTACAGAAAGCTAGACATGTTGTAGCAGGCTTCGAATATGACATAAATTCGATATCAGAAATTAACGTAGAGGGATACATTAAAGATTTTACTCAACTTACGAATGTAAATAGGGATAAGATCTTCGATGACATACCAGAGAATGTAAATAGACCTAGCTATTTGGTAGAAAACTACATAGTAGAAGAAGGAGAGGCTTATGGGTATGATATTACATATAAGCTTGAGAATAAGCAGTGGTACATTTGGACGGTTTACTCCTTTAATATTGTAAATAGATATTATGAAAAAGAAGAAAGACTGAAATATCCGACGCATTTCGATAGACGTCATAATATCAACATTGTAAATTCATATGATTTTGGCAAAGAACTAGCTTGGACAGCCAATCTGAGATGGAATTTTGGATCTGGGTTTCCGTTTACACTTACTCAAGGGTTTTATGAAGCACTTGACTTTAGCCAAGGAGCGAGTACAAATATTACAGCAGAAAACGGGAATTTAGGTATTTATTATGATGACTTAAATAGAGGTAGACTACCATACTATCACAGACTAGATGCTAGTATTAAACGTAAATTTAAAATCAAGACTAAGAAAGAAAACGTCTTTAATAAAGCTGAAGTAATATTTTCGATTACTAATATATACAATCGTGAAAACATCTTCTATTTTGATAGAGTGAACTATAAGCGAGAAAATCAACTCCCGCTATTACCTTCTTTGTCAGCAAGCTTTAGTTTTTAGTATACTAAGAATATTTAGAAGCAAAAAAAAGCCGACAAATTCTTTTTGAATTCCTCGGCTTTTTACTTTATTATATTAGTTTTAGATCATTTCCATAGATGAAGATGAACAAGATTCTTCCAGTACTATCTGTACAGATGTAGGATTTGGTTGGTAGTTTAGCGTGTCTAGTATATCCATTTGTTGTTTTATGACAGCATATTGCTTAGCCAATGTTTCATCATTTGATACAACGTGGAGAAGCTCATTGTGCACATCGGGAGGAAGTTCATTGTAAGCTAGTAGTACAAGTTCGTTTTGAGTAATGTGTCTTATCATATTGGTGGTTCTTTGTTATTTTTAACGTATAACGGCCATTTCTAATATCTTAGTATATAGATCATCCACTATCTTACTAAAGGGCTTAGTATCTGAGGATAAAATCTTGCTTAGGAAGTGTTTTGTCAATAAAAACATAACCAAGAAAGAATAAATCGATTGATATTCTGACCTTTTTATTTGCCTTTATGTTTTGCCATGCTTTTTCCATTTGGAGTGAATAGTGGATATCATCAAAAATGAAAAGGGTACTTTCAAGTGCGTGTTGCTGTAGTTGATCAAAATAACGTAATGTAGCTTCTAGCTTGTGGTTACCGTCTATATATATAATATCATACGTTTCGTTACCTAATGAGCCTAATGTAGCGTTAAAGTCACCTATGGTAGTAGTTATATTAGTATACCCTAGATGGTTCCATATAGATTGGGCTATATCTACTACGGTGGGGTCTCCTTCCATAGAGTGCACTTTTACGTGTTCATTTTGAGCTATATAAGCAGTGGTTATACCCAAAGATGTACCTAGCTCTAGTACCCTAGAAGCCTTGTAGTAATTTACAGTCTGAGATATAAGTCTGGCGTATTTTTTAGATTTAAGTGAGTTTTTGGCTAGGTCAGATACGTTCTTTCTAAATAAGTTTCCTGATTTACCAAAGTCAGTAAAGTCTATCACCTGCTTACTTGCTTTTAGTCTTTTCCGCTCGAGCTCTATCTTTCTGTTTTTAGATTTAGAAGCTCGGTCTAGCACTCCCTCCATAAATTCAAAGACCTTAGGAGAATGCACGCCGTGCTTGGTTAGACTTTTAAAACGATAAGTGATATACGAAGCAGCTATCTTTAGCTTACTATAGGGTTTGGCAGACTTTTCAGTCATAGGGATTACTCACTAGTAGCTATTTCTTCTGGAGATTCCGAATCCTTTGGAGCTGCAGTTTGTTCCTTTTTGGCATTACGTATGGCAACCATTTCTTTTTTGAGCTTACTAATCAGCTTTTTGGCATTTTCTATCTTGCCCTCAAAATCCTTTAGCATTTTCTCTGCAGTCTTTGACATAGCGAAGAATGACATATTACGCTCTATACTAGCTATCTCTTCGTTTAGCGTATCAATCTTACGTTGCACGCCACGTTCTTCGTTTTCTAGTACTTTTAAGCCATCAGGAGACTTTTTAAGTTCTTTATAGTGTGAATCAAGGTTTGCTAGTTTAGCTTGCTCTATGTGACCGCTATATTTCTGATATACCTCACTATTAGCCTTTTCGTAGGCTTCGCTTATATTTTTTATAGATTTATGTGGTACATAGCCTATAGCACGCCATTCACCGCTTATTTTTTTAAGTGAACTGAGAGCTTCTTTATGCTCTATGTCTTTGGTGGCTAGTTCTGTAAGTGATTTAATAAGCTCTTGTTTCTTGGTCAAATTAGCTTCTTCCTCTTCGCGTTTACCTGAGAAGGCATTATTTTTTGCATCAAAGAAGGCATCGCAAGCACTTCTGAATCTTTTCCAAATTGCTTGATTATTCTTATCTGGTACTGGGCCTATAGTTTTCCAATTGTTTTGTAGTTCAATTATTTTTTTAGTAGTGTCTCCCCAGTTTGTATCCTCTTTCAAAGCCTCTACTTTATCACAAAGGGCTTCTTTCGTTTTAAGATTTTCAGAACGTTCTCCTTGTAGCTCTTTGAAATATACCTTTCGGGCATTGTAGTAATCATTTCGGATACTATTGAAAGCTATCCAAACGGCATCTTTATTACTTTTAGGTACGGGGCCTATTTTTTTCCACTCTTCAAATAGATCATCAAATGCTTTAGTTCTTTCATTCCACTCTTTGTTAGATTTTGGTAGTACTTCATTTAGCAATGAAGCCTTTTCTGCCAATATCTCTTTTTTCTTCAGGTGAGATTCCTTTTCAGACTCTAATTCCTCATATATCTTACGTTTAGCGTCATATACAGAGTCGCTTGCTTTCTTAAAAGCTTCCCATATCGGCTCTCTACTTTCTGCGGGTACTGGTCCAGTATTCTTAAACTCCTCGTGATATTTATTTAATAATATAAAACTACGTTTAAGTGATTTTTCACTGTGTAGCTCATCCATTTTTTTGGTTAGATCTATCTTAGCCTCAAGATTCTTTTGTCTATCAAGTTCTTTTAGTTCTATGTTAATGCTGTGGTTATCATAAAACTTGTTTTGAAGCAAATTATATGTCTCCCAAAGTTCGGAAATACCTTCTTTGGGAAGTACACGAATATTCTTCCATTCTTTCTGAATATCTTTAACCTGTTTTATGCTTTCTAAGGTCTCATCGTTGGCAACTATTTCTTCTAATTTTTTTAATAGTTCCTTTTTTCTGTCAAAATTTTTGCGTTTTTCCGTTTCGATTCTCTCTTTTTCTTCGGCAACGGATTGCTTAATGGCTTCCTCTATTTCTTTTAATTTGAGAGCAAGAGATTCCTTTTCGAAGGTGAATGGTTCTTTTTCTTCACTCTCATCTTGCTTATATATTTCTAGAGCAGCATTCTTGGCTTCATTGAAACGTTCAAAGAAAACAGATCTTACTACGTTGAGTTTTTTTCTAGCACCTTTGGGAGTTAGAATCAGCACTGTAGCGGCTTCATCTAATAATTCTTCTAGGTTTTTGCCATCTAATAGTGCAGCATCATAAGCTACTTCTTGGTCAGAATCTGTACTAAGTTCTATACCCATTTTGCTTTCTTTGGGCTCTAAGTTCACACTTTCTACTGATAAGGACGTATTTTCTACAGTTACGTTTTCAGCGTTTTCTGACTTTAATTCTTCGTTCATTGCTAATTTTTAAAAGAGTGCAAAAATGGTATTTTTGAACCGAAATGCCAACAATACTGCAAGAAGGTGAAGTTAAGCTAATTGAGTGCCCTAGAGATGCCATGCAAGGTATACTAGATTTCATCCCTACTTCGCAGAAAATAGCGTATATAAATCAATTATTAAAGGTAGGTTTTCACACATTAGATTGTGGCAGTTTTGTTTCTCCAAAAGCAATTCCTCAGATGCGAGATACACAAGAAGTCTTAGATAAAATAGATTTGAGCGAGAGTCAAACGAAACTTTCTGTAATTGTAGCCAATAGTAGGGGAGCAGATGATGCCATTTTAGTTCCCCAAGTAGACTATCTAGGCTTTCCGTTTAGTGTCTCAGAGACCTTCCAGCAACGTAATACAAGTAAGAGTATAGCAGAGTCTCTAGAACTCGTAAAGTACATTAACGATAAATGTGCTACGGCTAATAAAGAAATGGTGCTATATATATCTATGGGCTTTGGCAACCCGTATGGTGATGTTTGGAATCCAGATATAGTGTCTGATTGGGTAAGAAAGCTAGAGCAGATTGGTATAAAGAAGTTTTCCCTTAGCGATACAGTAGGAGTGAGTACACCTGAAACTATCGATCAAGTATTCAAAAAGATGAATGAACATGCTTCTGATTCAGAGTTTGGGGGGCATTTTCATACAAAAGAGTTAGAGTGGGAAGCAAAAGTAACCGCCGCCTATGACGCTGGCTGCAGAAAATTTGACGGAGCTATAAAGGGATACGGAGGATGTCCTATGGCTAAGGATGATTTAGTAGGCAATATGCCAACAGAGCGTATGATAGAATACTTTGGTTTTGACTCTTTGAAACTAAAAAAGGCCCCTTTTGAAGAGGCCTTTAGGTTAGCTGAAAATATTTTTGGGCACTATCTGTGAGTTACTATTAGCTTCTTAGCTATACTTATCTCATCATTTACTATGGTTACATAGTACGTACCATTGGGTAGTTCTAAAGTGCTAAATGGTTTAAGAGGATCAATCTCTTTTACTAGTCTAGCATTAATATCATATAAAGATACAGAAACATTAGATAGTGAGACACTTGGGTCTAATATTATTTGAACCATATCACTTGCAGGATTAGGATACAGACTAGCCAAGCTGGATGCACTATATTCTTTAATCGAGCTTCCTTGAGTGGTAGAAACCGCGAAGAAACTTTCAACATTTTTGGTGTTGTTGCCAAAATCATTTGTAATAGATAATGTGACATTGTAAAATCCTGTTACTGTAAAGCTAGCAACAAGAGACTTGGTGGATAGGTCCCCAGATTTAATAGAGTATGTACTTGGAAAAATGGTCCATGTTCTGCTAGTAGCCTCTTGTCCTCCAGAAATGTCTGTAATCGTAGTTTCTTCATTTACAAGTAAGTTTATTTTAGTCGCCTCAAAATTAGCAGAGGGTGCAAGTGCACTAATAGTAACTTTTCTTATAACATGACTTGCAACAGCAGCACTGTTTTCTGAGACATAGAGATTTCCATTATCATCTGCTTCTATATGATTTATTTCTGTAAAAGTAGCCGCTGTACCATTGCCATCTGTTAAACCAAATACACTTTTATCTCCTGCAAAGGTTGTTACGGAGTTGCCGCTAACATCGATAGCACGGATTATATTTTGATCTGCCACATAAATTATACCTTGTACCACAGCAACTCCTTTAGGAGATTTAAAACGAGCTTGAGATAAAGTGCCATCTATTTGTCGAGGGTCTGCACCAGTAGTAGAGCCTGTAAGTGTAGTGGTAGCTCCTGAGAATATGTTTACTAATCTAATATTTGTATTCCATGGATCTGTTACCACTATAGTGTTACTATTATATATAGCCACACCATAGGGTCCTCCAAAACGTGCGGCAGAACCTGTGCCGTCTGCAGTGCCTTCAGAACCTGCTGTACCAGCTAGAGTGGTTACCACACCACTAGAAGTTATTTTTCGAATAGTAAAATTATCATACTCGGTAACGTATAGATTTCCTGCGGCATCTATTGCTATATCTGTAGGTTTATTAAACCTTGCAGCAGTACCAGTACCGTCTGTGGAACCAGAGGTTCCATAGCCTGGTAGTCCTGTTGTTGGATTAGAACCTGCAAAAGTAGAGACCACCTGACCATTTCCTAAATTTTGATACGGAGCTATTTTTCTAATACAATGGTTTTCTATGTCTGCCAAGAAGATTTCTCCGCTTGAGTTACAAGCTAGTCCCCCTGGATCTCTAAAAGTAGCTGAAGTACCGGTAGCATTCTTATATCCTTCTGAAAATGAAGTAGCCTGAAGACTTCCTGCTCTTATATATAATTTATCTGCGATTATTATTCGCACTTTGTTTTTTTCTGCAGTGTACATTCTACCGCTAGGGTCAAAACAAATACCTGCAGGATAGGCAAAGTAGGTGCTTGTAAGAGCCTTGTTAGATGTTGACTCGTATTTGGTGTTTGGATCATCATTTGCTATTCCAGCGTATGTTACTACACTTTGGGCATACGACCCTACACTTATTAAACTAACTAAGAATACTAAAATGGATTTTTTCATATTTATTTATTATTTTTTTGTTGATTAATTGAAAAAAAGTTATTTACGCTTTCTTCTATATCGTCTTCTACACAAGAATAATCACGTTTTATAAATTTTTGTCCTGTTATACTTTCGTACAATTCTATGTACCTGTTAGATACATTTTCTACTAATTCAGATGACATGTGGGGTATAAGTTGGTCTTCCTTTCCTTGAAAACCTTCAGATATGAGCCATTGCCTTACAAACTCCTTGCTCAGCTGCTTCTGCTCAAGACCAGCGTCTTTATTTTTTTGATAGGTATCTGCATAAAAGTAGCGAGATGAATCTGGGGTATGTATCTCATCTATTAATGTGATTACTCCATTATTGGTGCCAAATTCATACTTAGTATCTACCAATATGAGGCCTTGACTAGCTGCGTACTGCGAACCAAATTCAAATAAATTTAAGGCGTAAGTCTTAAGTTCTATAAGGTCAGACTTTTTAATTAGTTTTTGATTTATAATATTATCGAAGCTTATATCTAAATCATGTCCACTTTCTGCTTTGGTCGTGGGTGTAAGTATAGGCTTCGGTAATTTATCGTTTTCTTTGAGCCCGTCTGGCAATGCCTCCCCACATACTTCTCTTTTGCCTCCTTTATACTCTCTCCATGCATGGCCAGAAAGGTAGCCTCGAACTACAAATTCTACTGGGTAGGGCTTGCATTTTACCCCTATAGTTACATGTGGGTCTACCTCACTTATTTTCCAGTTAGGTACTATATGCTTTGTATCATCCAGAAACTTAGATGCTATTTGGTTAAGCACTTGGCCCTTATAAGGAATGGCATTGGGCAGTACATGGTCAAATGCCGAAATTCTATCACTTGCAACTAGTACGATATGATTTTCGCCTATAAAATAAACATCTCTTACTTTACCTCGCATAAAGTCTAATTGCTTTTTAAAGAAGTAGTTAGTAGATACTATTGTTTGCTGATCTATTGTGTTCATATACTATGAGTATTCAAAAATAAGAATATCTGTGTTTTTGCTTAATGAAGATTTAGGTGCTATAAATTTTGCAGGAAACCTAGTGTATCTAAATTGTCTGCATAGTCTTGTAAATCAGGCTTTTGTGATTTGCCAAAAGGAATAGTATTTAGCTTTGAATAGTTACCCACAACACATTGTATTTCACTTTCATTTTCTTCAATAAAAGATTCAATTTCTGTTTCCGATTCATAGAATGTATAATTTATACAGGCTAAAGGTGCGTTAAGGGCTAATCGCTCTTTCGGCAATAGAAAACCGGTATCTAAGTGCTGCTCGCTATTCATAAGTAGCACAGCTTTATGATAGGTATAGTTATTTGCGAATTTATTGTGGTTAGATAGATCCGCATAGTGCATAAAATGGTCTAAAACCCTTGTAATGTCTAATGACTTTGGTAAGAAGAGTAAGCTTACATTTCTGCAACCTAGGCCAAAATACTGAAACACATCATCAGCTAGGTCTTTAAGTTGCTCATCTGTCTCTGTACCATCTAATATGGCGAGTGATTTGCGGTTTTTGCGAAGTAGATTTGGGATGTGTTTGAAATAGTGCTCGAAGTAACGAAATGAGTTATTACTCCCAGTCGCTATTATAGCATCTATGTTATCAAGCCGCTCTACCACTTTTATCCGCTCTGCCAGTCCTAGATTTGATAATGTTTTAGCAATGTATAGCAGCACGTATTTATCATCACTACTGGGTTTTATGTTGGCAGTATGGCCGCTTAGTAATACGCATAAAAGGTCATGAAAACCAACCATAGGAATGTTGCCAGCCATTATAATTCCTACTTTTTTAGGCGATGTGCCCCATGTATACTCTTGTACAAAAGCAAGTAAATTATCTTGGGTTAGCTTCGTTCTCCACTCACCTATTGCCTGCCAATAGTTATCTTCTATTAACCAGTTATTTTCTACATAAGTTCTTTGTATACAAGCTGCTAGCTCTTCATTTTCCTTAGTGAGTAGCTTGCCAAGTTCTACGAACATGTTGATACTGCTTTCTCTTGATATCATTGTTGCAAAGGTGCTGATTCTTTATAACATGTTGAGATTATAGTGACATTGTTATCCAATATTTATAACAACTTTGAAAACATACAGATAATAACAACCACAAAATTATGGCATGGAGAAAACTAGAAGGGGAACTTTTACTACGAGATATTATGGTGGAAGTAGAAGAAGCTCTAATAGCCGAAAGAGGCAATAGAGTAAAAGTGTGTATAGGGTCTGACTCACAAGTAAAGGGTGATATCACCGAATTTGCCACGGCTATAGTTTTTCTTAGAGAGGGAAGAGGAGGCTTCGTTTTTGTAAATAAATATGCCAGCGAACGTAAATTTACTATCAAAGAACGCATGATAGAGGAAGTGAATGATAGCGTACAGTTTGCTTATAAAGTATGTCCTATATTGGATAAATACAAGACAGAGCTAGAAGTGCACGCCGATATCAATACCGACCCCAATTTTAAGAGTAATGTAGCTTTCAAAGAAGCTATGGGTTATATCCTTGGAATGGGTTACACCTTTAAGGCTAAACCAGATGCATTTGCGAGTACCTACTGTGCGGGTAAGGTGGTGAGTTAGGGATTAGTAAAGCCTCAAAGCAACGATTTTTTATTGAGAAAAGGAAATGATTTAAAGGTTGAATAACACTATACAGTTTTATTTACCTTTGAAACCATATGAAAAAGATAATAATACTCTTAATGATGGCTCTGCCTATACTAGGCCTAGCTCAAGAAGAAGCAAAAGAATCAGTTTTTGAGGTTTTTGATGTTGCTCAAAAAGCTGAGTTTCCTGGAGGAGATGAAGGGCTGCAACGATTTCTTGCTGAGAATATCACATTTCCAACAGAAGCATTAGAAAATGAATATCAAGGTACGGTTATGCTCATATTCGTAATCAACAAGAAGGGAAATGTAGTAGATGCAGAAATTATGAATAAAGGGGTTTGCCATAAAAGCCTTGAACAAGAAGCCTTGAGAGTGATAAAGAGTACAAGTGGCATGTGGAAACCTGCTATTCAGAGAGATAAAGAGGTAAATATGCGTTTTCGTTTACCCGTGAAGTTTCAGATCTACGGAGGCAAAATAAAAGAGAAGAAGAAAAGAAGACTCTTTAAAAGGAAATAACAATATAAATTGGCAAGAATACTAGCACTAGATTATGGCGGTAAACGTACTGGCATAGCCACTACAGACCCACTTCAGATAATAGCTACTCCGCTTATTACTGTACAGACCGAGGATTTGATGGACTTCCTTACAAATTACTTTATCCAAGAAGAAGTGAGTGATATGGTGGTAGGGCAACCTACCAGACACGATGGAAGTTTCTCTGCTATAGAGCAGTACATTGTAGAGTTCATAGATAAATTTAAAAAGAAGTTTCCAGCAATAAGAGTACACCGCATTAATGAGATGTATAGCTCCAAGGATGCCATGCAAGCCTTGGTAGCTAGTGGCGTTAAAAAGAAAAAACGAAGGGATAAGAAATTATTGGATAGCACCGCTGCTACCTTACTTTTGCAGGAGTACTTATACCACACATGATTTACCCAATAAGAGCTTACGGAGACCCCGTTTTACGTATAAAATGCGAAGCTATCACCTCTTTTGATGAGGATCTAAAGAAGCTAGTAGATGACATGTTCGAAACTATGGATGCTAGTGATGGAGTAGGCCTAGCCGCTCCACAGATAGGAAAGTCTATACGTTTGTTTACCATAGATTCTACCTTGTTTGACAAGGAAAAGAAGGGAGTAGGTGTACGTAGAGTCTTTATTAATCCGCAGCTAGTAGATGAGTCTGGAGAAGACTGGGTTTTTGAAGAAGGATGTTTGAGTATACCAGATGTGAGGGAAGATGTGAGTCGAAAGCCCAACATTAAAATTAAATATCAAACTTTAGCTGGAAGGCAGATAGAAGAAGAATATGATGGAATGAGTGCTCGTGTAATACAGCACGAGTACGACCATATAGAAGGTGTTCTCTTTGTAGATCACATCTCAGCTTTTAAACGACAGTTAGTCAAAAGCAAACTCATAGGAATAACCAAAGGAAAGGTGAACGTCAGGTATAAAATGAAATTTCCCAAGAAAAAGTAATGCTAAAATATCTAGCCATCTATCGGCCGATAAACATCCTTTTCATAGCATTAGCCCAGTGGTTATGTGCGTATTACTTAGATGGGGATGCTAGTTCTGAGGCTCTTACTTATGGGGGTATTTACTATTTACTATCAGGTACCGCTTCGTGTGCCGCTTTTGGCTATTGGATAAATGATTGGTTAGATATCTCTAGAGATGCTATCAATAAGGATAATCCTTCTACCATAGGAAATTTTAGCCAAGGACTTGTCATAGCACATTTGATTAGTTTTGCCTTATTGGCCATAGGCTGCGGGGCATTTCTTGGCAAATGGTTTGTAGTCCTTTTTACTCTAACCTTGTTCATACTTTCGCTGTACAGCTCAGTGCTCAAAAATGTAGCTATAGTGGGCAATTCCGCAGTAGCTATTCTTAGTTTTCTTAGCTTATATGCGGTTATTAAATTGTTTCCGAACGTAGATTATCTGCTTATCTTACATTTTGCCACAATGGCGGGGTTTATAAATTTTGCGAGAGAAATAATAAAGGATGCAGAAGATACAGATGGAGATATTAGCACTGGAGCAAAAACAGTTCCTGTGGTCTTTGGGTTTAAAGCTTTGAATAGCTCAGTATTCATAGTTCTCTTATTTACAGTAGCTTTTTTAGTGGTTTCGCTATACTTTCAGATAAACTATTTTAGAGGAATGCTACAAATAGTATACTATGCATATGTAGCAGTTTTTGTCTTGATCCCGTTATTCTATGTGGCAATACAAGCCATGTTTGCAGAGCACAAACAAGATTATACCCAACTTAGCCTAGTGCTTAAATACATCCTTTTTACTGGAATTTTGTCAATCCTATTTTTTTAAGATATGAAGGAGAAAATGAATTTACTTTTAGGTTCTAAGTCCCCTCGTAGAAATGAATTGCTTGCAGAGTTGGGTTTTGTCTTTACTAAGGTAAGTATAACTTGTGATGAGGTTTTTTCTCCCAATATGTCTGTAGGCGAAGTAGCAGAGTATTTGGCCAATAAAAAATCTATAGCTTATACCGCATTACAAGATAAGGATATACTCATAACAGCGGATACCGTGGTGATAGCAGATAATACTATACTCAATAAACCAATGGATAGGGAAGAGGCTATTCACATGCTTAGTTCTCTAAGTGGTAGAGAGCATAGCGTACAGACAGGAGTATGTATTAGAAGTGTAACTAATCAAGAAAGTTTCACTTCTGAAACCCTGGTAAAGCTAAGGAAGATTAGCCAAGAAGATATTGCTCACTATGTAGATACCTATAAGCCGTATGATAAAGCAGGTGCTTATGGAATACAAGAATGGTTTGGACTAGCCCTAGTAGAAACCATCGCTGGTAGTTTCTATAATGTAGTAGGATTACCTACTGACGAGCTATATAAACGTTTAAAGAACAATTACAATGTATAAAGACAGACTATTCATTCTTAGCATTACCTTACTTATTGCCCAAGCAGGAATAGCTCAGAGTGATTCAACTTCATGGAAACTACACGCAGGATACGAGATGAATTATACTGGTAATAATACAGTGTTACAAGCTGAGTATGCCATAAATAACCATAGGATAGGTGGAGGTGTAAACTATAATTTTTCAGATGGTTTTACATTTAACCCCGTAGTCGGTTTTGGCTTGAGCTATGGATATGTTGTGTTACAAAGTGAAAAGTGGCAAGCAAGTCTCGGCATTGACTACCGAAGACAGAAGCCCCTTAAAATTGTCAATGTACAGACCCTAGTACTGGCAAATTCCATTGAATATAAATTTACCGAGCATATAGGTGCCCTATCGCGTATAGGATATGGTGTAGCAGTAGAGCGTGCCGCATCAGCTGGAAGCTTTGCCCAACTTAATAATATTTCAGGACTATTTTTAGTAGGATGCGTTTATTCATTCTAATAGCTTTTGCTCTATTTTTACTTGGTTGTGAGCAATATGATCCGCAACTTAAAAAGGTAGTGCTATATGGTCACGGGGGGACTGGATTTGATAATATAAATGGGAAACATGCTCCAAATTCTGTAGCGAGTATACAAGAAGCACTTGATTTTTATGAACTAGACGGAGTGGAGGTAGATGTACGCTTTACTAGAGATGGTGATGCTATAGTATACCATGATGAGTATTTAGAGACAGCTACTCAATGCAAAGGCAAGATTACATCTTTAAATATCGAGCAAACACGAGGTTGTAAATATAGAGAACAGTTCTACAATGAGTATAAGGAGGAAGTTATATCGCTAGACAGTTTTGCTAATTTAGTAAACTCAAAGTATCAGAATAAATATGTTAGTTTGAATGTGCAAGGTCCATTTGATTTAGGATTTGTGCTTGATTCTGTGGCTGGCATTTTTCATCAAAAACTAAAAAGATTCCTTTTCATGGATAGGCTAACAGTAGAATGCAGTGATGCGAATTTTTTATACTATTTGAAACAACGTGATTCTACCCACAATTGCCTGTTAATAGCCCAGATAGATAGCGGGGGAGTAAAAGACGTGCTGGGTTTTGAACTAGACGGAATAGTTGCCAAATTTAATACTAGAAATGAGGCTTTAGAAAAGAAACTCAAAAATGAGGGAAAAATAATTTTACTCTACGGACACAAAATACCAAGTAACTTTAGAGACTACGATTATTACTACATAGACGGAGTACAAGTAGATAACCCTATTTCAGCCCTGAAATATTTCAGGAATAAATGACCTAGCTAGCGGTGAGATTATATAATCCCTCGTACTCAGTGAGGTAAGTCCTTAGTTTTCTCCTTGCCACAAAAATTCTAGTCTTCACAGTTCCTATAGGAATACCTATTTTATCGGCTATTTCGTGATATTTATACCCTAAAGTATTCATCTCAAAAGTGATACGAAGATCATCAGGAAGCTTATCTATGGCGGCATCTAAATCCTTACGTATGAATTTAGCATCTCCGTCATTGAAGGTATTGAAAGTTTTGGCAGTATCTATTATATATTGCTCTTCCTGTGTATCCATAAAAGTGTTACGTTTGGTGATGCGACGGTAATTATTTATGAATGTATTACGCATTATAGTGAATAGCCAACCTTTTAAATTTGTCCCTTCTTTAAACTTGGAAGAATAAGTCATTGCCTTTAAGAAAGTTTCTTGAACAAGGTCCATTGCATCATCCATGTTGTGCGTTAATTGCAAGGCATAATTTTTCAGCATAGGCTGATAGCTTTGCATCGTTATGTTAAAGTGTGATGAATCTTTCATGTGTTTTGTTTAATAATATGCTTCAAATATAAAACAAGATTATGTATAGACAAATAGTTATGTTTAAGTAATGTAAGATTTAGTTAAACAAAAGTGTAATAATCTTATTTACAGTAGTTTAGACAGTATCAGTATTTCTTATATGCTTATTTATCAAGCCATTCCAAATATATTATGTAAAATATATCCTCAAACTAAAATGAATAATGGATGTTTGCATAGATAAAGAATGATAGCATCAGCAAGTAGAGTAGAGAGGTTTAATGCAGCTCACAGATTACATAACCCTAATTGGACAGACCAGAAGAACGAAGAGTTTTACGGATTGTGTAACAACAAAAATTTTCATGGTCACAACTACCAATTGATAGTAAAGGTAACCGGAGAAGTAGATCCAGAGTCAGGATATTTAATGGATTTGAAGGTACTCAAGGACGTCATACGAGCAGAAGTAACACAACGCTTTGATCACAAAAATTTAAATTTGGATGTTCCAGATTTTGAAACGCTTATTCCTTCAGCAGAGAATATAGCTTATATAGCTTGGCATAGGATACGAGCTAAATTAGACGTTGCACTAAAGTTGCACATTACATTATACGAAACAGATAGAAATTTTATAGAATACGATGGACAATAAAGAACCACACAAGATACATCATATTAATGCCGTGCTTAACACTCCTCTCAGATCAGATGCGTTTGAAAAATCGGATGATGAAAAGATAAAGATAATAGAGCAGCACTTTAAAGTGATAATGGAAACGCTAGGCTTAGATCTCACCGATGACAGCCTAAAGCAAACACCTCACAGAGTGGCTAAGATGTACGTGAAAGAAATATTTAGCGGTCTTAATCCAGCTAATAAGCCTAGCGTAACTCTTTTTGAGAATAAGTATGGGTATAACCAAATGCTAGTAGAGAAGAATATCTCAGTGTATTCTATGTGCGAGCATCACTTTGTACCTATAATAGGCAAAGCTCATGTAGCATACATGGCAAACGGTAAGGTCATAGGATTAAGCAAAATACACCGAATGGTAAAGTATTATGCTAAACGACCACAAGTGCAGGAAAGATTAACTAGGCAAATAGCTGAAGCTCTAAAAAGCACTCTTAACATAGAAGATGTAGCAGTAACTATAGATGCTCGCCATATGTGTGTGGAGTGCCGAGGAGTAGAGGATGTGACTTCGAGTACTATTACATCTGCTCTATCTGGTCAGTTTCTCAATGAGCCTACACGTTCTGAGTTTCTTAGATTTATAAAGTAAGAGTAGGGTATAATCGATATCCTTATTATTTGCTACAATCATCTAATGTTGTTGTAGTTACATTTTACTTTCTTTGCAATCAATAGGAATGATAGAAGGCAGAGCATTAAGTAGGAGTTATGGCAGTTTACAGGTTCTGAAATCGGTAAACTTATCAATAAAACAAGGAGAGATAGTTTCTATTACCGGCCCAAGTGGTGCTGGTAAGTCCACATTACTTCAATTACTGGGTACGTTAGATAATCCGCAGCAGGGAGAAGTCTTGTACAATGGCGAGGCTATTTCTAAGCTTAAGTCAAATAAGTTGGCAGCTTTTAGAAATAAAAACATAGGATTTATTTTCCAGTTTCACCATTTATTGCCGGAGTTTACGGCAATTGAGAATGTTTGTATGCCAGGTTTGATACAAGGGGTATCAAAAAAAGAGGCAATGGTTCGAGCTTCAGAGCTGTTGCATAAATTAGGTCTAGGGTCTAGACTAGAGCACAAGCCCAATGAATTAAGCGGTGGCGAGCAGCAAAGAGTTGCGGTAGCTAGAGCACTCATGAATAATCCAAAAGTAATATTTGCAGATGAGCCTAGTGGAAACCTGGATACAGAAAATGCTGAAGAGTTGCATAATTTATTTTTAGAGCTTCGCAATGAATTTGGCCAAACATTTGTAATAGTGACTCACAACGAAGATCTAGCTGCGATAGCAGATAGAGTGATTAAAATGAAGGATGGAGAAATTATATAACACCTAGGATCAATATTTATGTCTTTAGATTATTCTAAAAATAGTTAAATCGATATTTTCGCACAAATGAATTTAGTAGTAAAAAACCTACCGACCACTTATAACGCACACTATCTTGAAATGCTTTTTGCAAAGTATGGAGAAGTAGAATACGCCAAGGTAATATACGATAGAGTAACCAAGGAGCCTACAGGGACGGGTTTTGTAGAGTTTCTCAAAGAGGAAGAAGGCCAAAAGGCAATTGATGAGATGAACGGTAAAGAGTTTCACGGGAAAGAACTTGTGGTAGAAAAAGCAAGACCACGTAAAGTTAATATTTGGAGTTAGAACACGTAACGTAGTAAAAACAAAAAAATCCCAAGAGCCAGAGCTCTTGGGATTTTTTTTATGCATTGCTTAGAAAAACCTACTAGTAAAACCCAGAACCTCCAGAGCTTAAAGCACCTGTTGGCTTAGGGTTAATACACATTACAGGTGTTTTCTGAGAGCTGTTTACTATTTGCTCGGCATAGCTACCTACAAACAGTTCAGAAAATTTAGCTGTTTCAGATTTAGTCATTATCAGGATTAAATCGGCACCTATCTCTTCTGCATACTGTATGGTATCTTTACCTAAATTATCTGGATATTTATGATCGTCTAGTAATTTCGATTCGTACTTAACTCCGTGTTTTTTAAATATTCCTTCAGCTTGTAGCAGATTAGCTTTTATCTTTTTCATAGCAAGCTCATCATTATCCAGCTCCATTATTATGTGGATCGTGCTATCGTATTTCATGCCTAGTTTTACAGCCCAATCTATTTTTTGTCGACTCGTTTTAGTAAGGTCAATAGGTAGAACTATTTTATCAAATGTTGGATTTGTTTTCTTTTCTTTTACCGCTACTACCGGTATTTTTGAGCTTCTCAATACTCGAGATGTAGTACTACCTGTAAACGTCTCCATGCCGTTCACTCCATTGGTGCCCATTACTATCGTATCGGTTTTGTTTTCTGTAGCTACCCTATTGATCACTTTGTATGGTTTTCCTTCAGCCAACATAGTATTCACTCTCATAGCAGGCCATTTTTCTATAATTTCCTTCTTAGTTTCTTCTAGTTTGCTCTTTACCTTCTCTCTCAGTAATGCGATTTCGCTATCATTCGTAAAGAGTGATTTCAAAGTACTATTACTCAGTACGTGTAACAACGTAATTTCACTGTCAAATAAGTTAGCCATCTCTACGGCGTAGTACACCGCATTCAGTGAAGAATCTGAAAAATCCATAGGGACTAAGATGATATGATCCTCGGGTGTTTTTATATCTGTCATAAAATTTGTATAAACTTGCTGCAAAGATAAAATCCTTTTAGCAGTGAAACAATTATCGAATAGTGAACTTATCGTTAATAATAACGGTTCTGTATACCACTTAGGACTCTTACCAGAGCACATATGTGATACCGTAATAACCGTGGGTGATCCAGACCGAGTAGAGGCAGTGTCAAAACACTTCGATACTATTCGCTTTACGCATCAAAACCGAGAATTTAAAACTGTAGTTGGAAATATCGGTTCTAAAGAGTTTACAGTAGTCTCTACGGGCATAGGAACTGATAACATAGACATAGTATTCAATGAAATAGCATTTCTACTAAATTATAATCTAGATACTCGTCTACAAAACGAAAAACTTCGATCGGCAAATATTATCCGACTAGGCACATCTGGCAGTATATCTGTAGCTAATCCTTTAGACAGTATAGTGTACAGTAAAAATGCCATAGGCATGGAGGACTTGTTTAAATTTTATGAAAATGATTTTCCTGAGCTCTCCTTTGCCGGTTGCCAGTATCCAGTTATTCCTTGCAGTTCTTTACTAGAGGCGGTATTTGAAGAGTTTAGACCCAGCCTTACGCTCACTGCTAAAGGATTCTATGGGCCGCAGTTTAGAAATGCACAACTAAAACCTAAGTATAGTCTTGAGCAAATATGTGATTTGAGGTACAATGGCGAAGCAATAGGAAACATAGAGATGGAGACTGCAGGTATTTATGGTTTGAGCACATTACTTGGTTTTGAGGCTATCTCTATTAATGCTATACTAGCCAATAGATTAGATGGTAGTTTTAGTGCAGATGCGGAATCTGTCATTCACAAGATGATTTCAAGGTCTTTAGAGATTTTATGCAAATAGATCTCATAGAAGTTTATACAAGTAAGCAGAAGAAAGCCTTTCATCAGTTCGCTAGAGACTTATATGCTGAGGACAGTGAATTTATTTCTCACTTGGATGTGGATGTAGAAGCTATTTTTGACTCACAACAAAACTCTGAGTTTAAAAATGGGGATGCACTTCGCTGGCTTGCTTATCAAAGTGGTCAAGCTGTAGGCAGGGTAGCCGCTTTTTATAACCGAAAGAGTGGTTTAGTTGGATTAGGTTTTTTTGATGTTGTACAAGACTATTCCGTAGCTAAAACTTTGTTTGATGTCGCTTTAGATTGGCTAAAATCAAAAGGTTTTGATAGGGTAGAGGCTCCTGTTAATTTTGGAGAAAGGGATAAATATTGGGGTTTAATGGTATTTGGATTTCAAAACCCATCCTATCAAGAGAATTATAATTTCCCATACTATCAAGAGTTTTTTGAGCGGTACGGTTTTACTAAAAACATAGAGCAGACCACAAGCACTGCAAATCCAAGAGATATGGATTATGAAAAGTACAAGCGATTTGCTGATAGGTTAGAAGAACGAGGGGGGTATAGAGCCGAACACTTTAGACTAAGGGATATAAATCGCTTTGTGAAAGATTTTACACTTATATATAATGAAGCTTGGGAACAGCATGAGCATTTTGTGCCATTCACAGAAGAGAGAGTGTTGACATTATTTACTGCTATGAAACCTATAATACGTGAAGATATATTGTGGTTTTTATATGCAGACGATAAGCCAATAGCATTTTATCTGAGCATCATAGATGTAAATCAAATAGTCAAGCACTTAAATGGTAGCATGTCACTATGGGCTAAGTTTAGGTTTTTGTGGTACAAGAAAACGGTGAGAATAGATCGTATAAGAGGGATAATATTTGGTGTGGTGCCGGAGTATCAAGCCAAAGGAGTTTACAGCATTTTGGTCATGAAAATGCTTGAAGTGATGACTCGAGATAAAAACTTAAAAGAAACGGAATTATCTTGGATAGGTGATTTTAACCCGAAAATGCACGCTTTATTGAAGAGTTTAAATGCTACAAAAACAAAGGTTCATAATACCTATGAAAAACTTTTATAAAAAGGTTTGCGTTAGATATTTATAATTTTACATTTGCACCCGCAATGGCAAAAGAACTATGATTCCTTAGCTCAGCTGGTAGAGCATTACACTTTTAATGTAGTGGTCCTGGGTTCGAGTCCCAGAGGGATCACAACTATTGTATTTATTTATTTCGACCCCTTTCTAAAGGGGTCGTTGTAAGTAACTTAAGCTTACAACATTTCCTTTTATCTTCTTTCTAATACTACTTTTACTGGAAAATGTTTCACATATGTTTCACCTAGGAGTAAAAAATGTTTCACCTGAACAAGTATCGACCAAAACCCTTTCCATTAAGTTCTACTTAAAGCCTATTAAGCATAAGGAAAATACTTTTGTAGTACACACTCAGATTGTATTTAATCGAACCAAGGCAGAATTTACGACAGGACTGCGTTGTTTAAATACTGAATGGAATGATAGCAAAGAAGAGTTTCGTAAGAACTCTGTTTACAATCAACAACTTTCTACTATCAAGTCAAAGATTTTTAGAATAAAAAATCAATTGGACGAATCAGCAGCATTCTATAATGCCGCTGATATCAAAAAACAGCTGCTAGGTAATCAACAATCAGATGCTAAATTATTGATATATTTTGAGGATTACATCCAGCGGAATCTAAAAAATAACGCTTGGTCTAAAGCCACCAGAAGACTGTACTCAAATACCTATAATTATTTAGAGTGCTTTCTTTCAAAGCACGGAGCAAAGAGGATAACTCTAAATCAGTTTGATCTAATATTGATAGGGAAGCTTGACGATTACCTAAAACAAGTCGTTTGGAACGAATTGGGTGCGAGATTAAGCGTTTCAAGCATTAATAAGCACCACGCGAGACTAAAGGCAGTGCTCAACGATGCAATTTCTAGAGGTGAATTAGTAAACAAGCACTACACAAAATTCAAATTAAACTTTCCTCCATCCAATCGAGAGTATTTAACAAAGGATGAGCTAGCTAAAATAAACAGTCTAGATCTTTGTACCAATAAGACTCTTGATGCTGTGCGAGATATATTTATGTTCTCGTGTTATACTGGTTTACGGTTTTGTGACGCTATGGAATTATCGTTGGAGAATATTATGATTATTAATGATGAGCAGCACATTCGAGTTGATCAGATTAAGACGAATGAAAGGCGTGAAATACCTCTGTTGACTCCTGCTCTTCGTATACTTAATAAATATAGCTCAGCACACTTTAGGTTGATAAAACACAAAATACTTCCTAGCTATTCTAATCAGCGTGTCAATATTTATTTAAAGGTAATTGCTGCACAGGCAGGGATCAGCAAGAACTTGACACATCATATAGCTAGACATACCTGTGCAACAACCATTCTCTTAGATAATAACGTACCCATAGAAGTAGTCAGTCATTGGCTAGGTCATACTAATATAAGAACAACCCAGATCTACGCAAAGATCTCGCATACTAAACTTCAGAACCAGAGCCAACGGCTCAATCAGATAATTAAATTTTAAATAAATTCTTACTCTCTCTACACTTAAACACTCGCAATTAATCGTCAAACAGTTGATTTCGGTTTTTTTTGTGTCTTAGGCTATGGTTTTAGGTATCCGTTCTTTAAGACTTGAGGAAATTATTGACAGGAGAGAGAATAGAGGAGATCAGGGCAAACGCATTAAACTTTTTAGAGGCTGATTATGAATGGGTTAAGATTTGATAGGTTTTGCGTTTCTGCTTTTAGGAATTGTTAATGCCTTGAAAATCAAACGATTTGTTTTTTAATGCGTTTGCACTGTAGAGGAGATAAGGATATGTGGAGCCTGAATTACATTTGCATATATTTGGTGCTGAAAAAAATGAATAATACCACTATCCCTAGCCAATTACAAACGCTTGTAAACGTTTACAAATGGCAAAATAGATAAGGGATATATGTGCCGGTCACATATACAAGTGTTGTGCGTCATGCTAAAACGACACAACAGACAGACACCAGAACCGCCAAAGTTTTACTTTAATAGTTGAATAGTTATTGACTGACAAATATGTTCTATAATTGCAAAACAAAATAGTGGAGACCAGCGGCCACTCAAAAAAAACGGGGCGTATTCTGAAAAGCCATATGAGTAGGAACAAAATTTAATATTTAACAAAAATGACAAAAGTAATGACAATTTTTCGAGCAATATTGTGTGTTTCCTTGATTACAGTAATCTCCTCCTGTAAAAAAGACAGTCCTGAAAGTCCTGAACAAATAATTGAAATCGCCCTGGATGCCTTTGTATCGGAACTTATTTCGAATCCTCCTGATTCAGCAGGTCTTTCCAACAGAATAAAAGATTATCTGTTAAGTAATTCGATTTCTTTTTTTGGTGCGACAGTTACCTTATTAGACAGTAACAATAAAGCCACTTATAGCCCTTACTGGTACAGATTAAACGATAGCCTTGACTTCAAAAACCTTGCGGATACCGCCTATCATATTAATGACCAATTTTGGCTTCGACAAGTTGTTGATGGTGGCATAGCAATATGGACAGATGATTATTTTGATGCAGGTGGTGGAGAGATATGGATGAAAACACGCTCAGTTCCTGTTTATATTAATGGTAAAATTGTAGCAGTAGCCACAACCGATTTATCGCTTAAATAAACTGACAGGCTATGGGTACATAATCTGATTAACACTTAAAACAAATAAAAGGACAACACGGACGTGTTATCAAAACGGGAAATGCTGAAAACCGAACAGAGTCCAAGTATACTACCTTACTAGAGGCCAGTTATAATGGGTCAACCATTTTATTCAAGTTCTTAGACGGGAAAGAAAAAACTGTATTTTATCGTACAATGGATAAGAATGGTAAGCTCTCTGATAAGGAAACAAGAGAAGCAAATAAGTATGAATTTATGATGTACAGTGCAAACGTTTCTAAAAACTTAAAAAACGTAAACGTAAGTTCAGTATCTAAAGATTATTTCGTGGATGTATATACATTTAAGGAGAAAAAGTATACCTATAAAGCTGTTTGTCTAGATAATAGCGGTAGAGAAGTTTGGACCTATGAAGGCCCTGAAGAAAAAGGAGTAAATACTGGTGCTTATTTTGCTGGCAACAAAGATCAAGTAATATTACTTACAGGAAAATCTAAGTCGTTAATGAGCAAAGACTATACATTCAATCTTGTTTCTCTTACTATGGAAGGTGAATTGAATTATGAATTAGAGTTAGAAAACTCTAAGTACACGCTGATGCCTCATAATGCTTTTATTAGTGATAAAAATGGAGACATGACGATCTTAGGTGAGTATTATGATGCGGATGATAAATCTATGAAGGCAGAAAGTAAAGGTATTTTTGTTAAGGTGGTAGATAAAAACGGGGATAATATTTCAGATAAATATATCACTTGGTCTAGAGATATAGGGTCTAAAGTAAGTTCGGATGATAGAAGAGAGATAGATAACTACTCGATTTATTTTCACGATATACAAATGACCAAAAGCGGGAAAATAATTGCTGTAGGTGAGCAATATAGAAAGCAAATAAGTGCTAGTGGAGTAGCTTTAAAAGCTTTAGCTGCCGCAACCGGGGGGAGTTCTAATGCAAGTTCTTTAGAAATGAAAATAGGTAAGATGTTTGTGATAACACTAGATGATAACTACGATGTAGGAAGTGTAGAAATTCTAGATAAAAGACCTAGAAGAGTAGTGTTAGCTCAAGAATACGGCTTGGTTAATAGACATCTTCTAGCCAAGATTATGGCTGCTGAGGGGTCTTTCGATTATAGTTTTACTCAGACGAATGAGGATATGACACTTGTCTCTATTGGGTACACAGATAATGAAAAAGAAGCAGGTAAGTTGCTTAAGCAAAGTAAGTTTCACTTAGTGAATTTCTCCGATGGAGAAGAGGAGCCAGTAAAGGATAAAATAGATATGGAGACTGACGCCACAGATTTATATGTAATGCCGGCAAAACCTGGATTCCTTTTAATAGCTGAGTACTATAGAAAAGAGAATAAAATGGAGCTTAAACTAGAGCCGATTAATTTCTAGTCTTATTCCATACTAAATATTTAGAAGTCCTTCTACCTGTTATGGTAGAGGGACTTTTTTTTAGATTATTTTCGCAGTCTACTTGCACTCGTAGTTCAACTGGATACCTGCCTGCCGCAGGCAGGGAATATTGGATTTACGATTAAGAAATAAGTTAGTTTTGACGGCATTAAATACTTGCACTCGTAGTTCAACTGGATAGAATATCGGATTTCGGCTCCGAGGGTTGGGGGTTCGAATCCTCTCGAGTGTACTATTACGGAGGAGTTTTATATCAGATAAAACTCCTTATATCCTAATTGATGTTTACAGTATATGTATTAAGAAGCGAAGTTGATGGAAGGCTCTACAAAGGCTTTGCCAAAAATTTAAGCATTAGAATAGCTCAACATAATAGTGGGAAGACTAAATCAACTAAAGGTTATATACCGTGGCAATTAGTTTACTCAGAGACATTTACTACTCTAGAAGAAGCTTTGCTTAGAGAAAAGTTTCTGAAGACTGGTCAAGGTAGAGATTTTTTAAAGAGAACGATTTCTTAATAATTGTAGTTTAACTGGATACCTGCCTGCCGCAGGCAGGGAATATCGGATTTCGGCTCCGAGGGTTGGGGGTTTGAAACGAAGTTCAAGAAAACAAAAACAAGAGAATTAAGGAATGATTAATCCTCTCAAGGGCATTAAAGATTTACTATAGCATCGGAGAAACTTTTGTATTGTCCATTGAGTGCAGTACTTTAAAATCACAGTTTAACATAAGAATTATACTTTTTTTTGTCTAAGGATTTTAAGTTTAGGTCAATACTGCTATTTTTACAACCTATGTTAGAACAACACGCTTGGTTTAAAAGCTATCCAGATCACGTACCGCATACGGTAGATAACAAAAAATATGAGTCTCTTGCTAAAGTATTTGACGACGTAGTAGGTAGATATGGTGACCAAGTTGCCTTTCAAAATATGGATAAAACCATGACTTTCAATCAATTGAAAGCCAACGTGGATGCCTTTGCTTGGTATTTGCAAAATAAGACCAATCTAAAACCAGGCGATAGAGTAGCTATCCAAATGCCAAACTTACTGCAGTTTCCTGTAGCGATGTTTGCTGTTTTGAAATGTGGTTATGTAGCTGTGAATACTAATCCGCTCTACACTCCTGAGGAGATGAAGCATCAATATAAGGATAGTGGAGCCAAGGCTTTGGTGATCTTAGAAAACTTTGCAGCTAACTACGAAGAGATAAAAGACGATACAGCTATAGAAACCGTAATAGTGACTCGTATAGGTGATATGCTAGGCGGACTAAAAGGTGGAATAGTGAATCTAGTAGTAAAATACGTGAAGAAGATGGTGCCTACATTTAGTCTACCAGAAGCTATTTCTTTTAAAACGGTATTAGCAGAAGGAAAAGGTAAAACACCTACTCCTGTGAGCCTATCGCATAGTGATATGGCATTCCTCCAATATACAGGAGGTACTACAGGTGTGAGCAAAGGAGCTATTCTTACTCATGGTAATATCTGTGGTCAGCTATCGCAGATAGATGGGTGGCTTACTGGCTTATTCAAAGACGGAGAGGCAGTAGTAATCACAGCACTTCCATTGTATCACATATTTGCTCTTACGGCTAATTGTATTACGTTTTTTAATTATGGTGCTAAGAATGTGCTGATTACCAATCCACGTGATATGCCAGCATTTATCAAAGATTTAAAGAAAAATCCATTCTCGCTTATTACAGGTGTAAATACTTTGTTCAATGGTTTACTAAACCAGCCAGCATTTAAAGAATTAGACTTCAGTGAACTCAAGATAGCCTTGGGTGGGGGTATGGCAGTACAAGATTCTGTAGCAACTGCGTGGCAAGAACTTACAGGCTCACCGCTGCTAGAAGCATACGGACTCTCGGAAACCTCACCAGCTGCCACCATCAATCCTACAGACGGCTCACACCGTATGGGTACTATAGGCTTACCTATACCTAACACAGATCTTAAAATATTTGATGATGAGCGTAAAGAAGTAGCAGTAGGCGAACGAGGCGAAATAGGAATAAAAGGCCCACAAGTAATGGCAGGCTATTGGAATAGACCAGAGGAGACCAAAGAGAGTATGCACGGCGACTATTTCCTTACCGGAGATATCGGAATAATGGATGAAGATGGATTCTTCAAAATAGTAGACCGCAAGAAAGAGATGGTTTGTGTGTCTGGTTTTAACGTATACCCAAGTGAGGTAGAAGCAGTGATTTCTGGCCACCCAGGAGTGCTAGAAGTAGGAGTGAGGAGCGAGCCAGATCCTAAGACTACAGAGTGTGTAATGGCATTTGTGGTAAAGAAGGACGATAGCCTAACCGAAGAAGAAATACGCGACTTCTGCCGTGAAAAACTAACTGCATACAAAGTGCCTAAAAAAGTCGTATTCCGAGATGAGTTACCTAAAAGTAACGTAGGGAAGATATTGAGACGGAAGTTGGTGTAGGCATGTATGAAAACTCCCAAAAAATATACTAACGGTCTTATAAACAGATTAATAGCGGCAATAGCGTTACTGGTTTTTTTCTCATGTTTTGCCTATACACAAGTTCCAAATTATGCATTAAATGGTTCTTTCGAAGATGTCTATACCTGTCCTTTCAAAGAAGGGCAGATAGAGCTAGAACCACATTATTATTCAAGTCTAGCGAAGACAATAGATTTATTCTCAACTTGCGGAATAAATGGGTTAGGTCTTCCTGATAATTCCTTGGGTAGTCAGTTGCCGGCTCATGGCAATCTGATAGCTGGCATAATAGCCACTACTAAAGGGTATGGTTTTTACGATCATATTACTGGAACATTAGATACCGTAAATATGAAAGACAGTCAAGAGTATTGCTTGAGTGTTAAAGTTTCATTAGCTGAAAATTCGCCATACATTGCTAATCAATTTGCTTTCTTTTTTAGTCCACATAAGAACTTTTATTATTATTCTTCTAGTAATTATCCTTACTATCCTCATAGCTATTATGATCCGAGAACAGGATATGAAACTACTAATATTCCGCTATTGGGAGATATAAACTTGAGCGATACAAAGAATTGGATGTTGCTGAAAAATAAAACAACATTCTATAAAGGCATTGAATCCTATTTTTGGATTGGGAATAACCGTTTTGCACCTGCAGTTACAAGGAAAAACAACACTACTCAACGTGTTTTTAATCCAGATAGGACAGCTTATTATTATATTGATGACATCATTATTTCCGAAGTAAATAATGATACAATAGAAGTGAATCCTAAATTAAAAATGGATTGCTTTGAGCCAAAAATGGTTGTAGATCTTCCGGATGATCCTGATACAATAATTTGCTATTATGATGACACTAAGTTAGATGTATTTAGCGGAAATCGTGGTGTTTTTGATTTGAATACAGATTTCAGTCGCATTACAGTTCAAGGAATATTTAGACATAAGTGTGATGTAAATAATTATAAGATTACTTCAAGTGGGTTTTCCAATATACAAAGCGAGTTATTTAGTTTATATCCCAATCCGGCTACTGGTAAACTATATTATACTCTATTAGCAGATAGTAGTATACAGGATTTTAGAACATCTGTATATGATAGTAAGGGAAAACTGATAAAGATAATAGTTAAACAAGTAAATTATGGCATCAATACTATAGAGTATGATATCTCAGACTTAGAAACGGCTATCTATTATTTCAAAGTAGAATTGGAGTATTGCAATGAGACTATAAAGGTGATGATAAATAATTAGGATTATGGGTACTAATTTCTTTGGGAATCTCCCAGTGGTCGGGACAAGTTCTGCAATGGACCCCAGAATCTCGTTATCTGAATATCTCTCGATAATCTGTAAGCCATTTGTACTGAGCATACTCGCCAGACAGAATAACCTATCAAATCACCGATTATAATCAAAAAAAAAGCGAGCCCCCAGGTCTCTGGAAGCTCGCTTATTGTATTTTATGGATATAGGTCTTATTGATTCCCAAGTATAAGAGGCAATCCATCTTTTCCACTGCCTACTATCACCACTTTACTGTTAGGTGATTTTGCTAGTTCTAGTGTAGCATCTATGCCTTTTTCTTTTAGGATTTTATCCGTAAGTGAAGCACTTAGTATCTTATTAGCCACTGCTTTACCTTCTGCATCTATCTTTTGACGCTCAGCTTCTTTTTTAGCTTTTACCAATCTAAATTCATACTCCAAGGCTTCTTGCTCTTGTCTTAGTTTACGCTCTATCGCTTCTTTTATAGTAGGAGGTAGTGTTACGTCTCTTACCAGTATCTCATTGAGTTGTATGTACTGTGAGCTTACTATCTTCTTCGATTCTTCAAATATTTCTTGCTGTATAGCATCACGCTTACTACTGTAGAGCTGCTCTGGAGTATATCGACCCACTACACTACGTGCTGCAGATCGAATGGTTGGCAGTAAGATACGCTCTATGTAGTCTTCTCCTTTTTCTTGGTGCAGTCTAGCAAGGTTCTTGTAATCAGGCTGAAACCAAGCGGATGCATCCAATTTTATCTCTAGTCCATTACTACTTAGGACAGACATTTTTTCGAAAACCTCTTGCTGCCTTACAGCATATAGTATCATCTTATTCCAAGGTGCCACGAAATGAAAACCTTCGCCATATGTCTGCTCGGTATCTACACCACCAGAGAAGGTTTTGTAGAGTACGCCAGCTTGTCCTGAGCGTATAGTGATTGTACTTTTAAATAGAATGATAACGAAGAAGAGAATAAGGAATATCCATCCTATCTTTAATCCTCCAAGGTTTGGTTTGTTGAAACTGTAATTTTGTGCCATAATTTTTAATTTCGCACAAGGTATCATTATTAACCTAGCAAAGTAGGAATCTTCTATTGACGACCCTTCTCAATAGACTTAACAAGGCTAATCTCAATATATGAGTTAGTTAATAATTAATTTAGTTAATAATCAATCTCTTTTGGGTAAGAAGACCACCTGATGCAATCTCTAGTAGATACATTCTACTTGGCAGGTAAGACAAAGCAAGCTGCTCTTCTTTGCTATTAAAATGCTCATTATAAACTTGATGTCCAAGACTATTGACTAGACTAATAGAAATTATTAGCTTATGATGCACAGACTGAATGCTCACACTACCTGAGCTTAGGTTCGGGTATACTATGAATCTCTGATCTCTTGCTAATTCGCTAATATTTAAGGTTTGCATTATCTCAGTATATAAGGTGTATTCTTTGGGACTATTTCCACTCAGGTCTGTTACGATATACTGTAAGTAATAGTTACCCATCTTGGATGTGTCAAGGTTTCCGGAAACTAAAATAGAACTAGTTATAATTCCATCTTCTGCATCGATTGCAGTTGAGCCTTGATCCAGATATGTACTATAGATAGAGGTTTTAATATCAGAATTGTCAGAAATAGTAATAACCGGAGAAGCTGAATAAGCCGTCAATGATAAAAAGAGTAGAAAAAGAGTGCAGAATGCGTAAGAAAGTTTTATCATATGCATTTGATGATAGAATATAGCAAGTTAGACAACGGATTCTAAGAAGGTTGCACTCTTGTGGTATCTTATGACATATAGGAATATATTTAACTTAAAAGCATATCCACACTCTTTATAACCTCAACAACGGTTATGTTAAATATAGTCGAGTTTTCTATGGTCTGTTGTTTATGTCCTCTAGCTAAGAAATAGTGATGCACAATACTCTTATCATTTTTAGGATAAAATACGTTTACTACGCCAGGGCCAAAAAGGGCAACGGTAGGAGTACTCTGAGCTGCAGCTATGTGGAGTGGGCCACTTTCATTACCTACGAATAGTGTAGCAGATTCGCATAAAGCGGCATATTCTAGTAGGTTAAACTCCCCCACCACATTGATATTTGCCTTACTCTGAACCAATGCCAAACATTGGTTATTCAATTCTTTATCATCTGGGCCACCTACAAGCAGGCAAGGTAGAGAGTAGGTTTTATTAATATGAGCAATAACCTCAGCATATCTTTCTATGGGCCATCTGCGTGCTTCATCTCTAGCTCCTAAGTGCATTAGTACATATTTAGAAATTCCTTCTAGTTCCCGATAGTGGGCTACTTTAACTTGCTCTGCAGTCTCTGTGATTATCTTATTACTCCAGAGGATATGATCAGAAAGCAGCGGCATTATTACTTCTATATTGGTATCTATTTCGTTTTTTTGACCACCACTAAACTTATTTCTAAACCGTATGCTTCCTCGGTCTAGACGTAGCTTAGGTCTGTGTGCTATAGCATAGTTTAGTGTTTCTTCTGTGCCACGCAGGTCTATTATTAAGTCAAAGTCTTGGTTTTTTACTTCCTCAAAATTATTTATGCAGTCTACGTAGTCTAAGTTTTGAAAGAAGATATTGTTAAATGATTTGCAGACAAGTGTTTGAGTGGCAGCAGGGTACAGTACTCTCAGGTTATAAAAAATAGGTAAAGCCGTTACAAGGTCACCTATTTCATCCATTTTGATGATGAGAATAGACTTAAAATCAAAATCTGTATTACCCAATAAGTTAATGTACTTACTGGCCATCCATGATTTGAAAAATAAAACCTTCTCGTTCAAAATATTATTTTGCAAGTATAGGATATAAGACTGGTCTACTAGCTGCAGCGTCCGACTCAAAGTTACTTATATTGAGTTTTAACAAATACTGACCATCGCTTATATCATCCCGTATGAAAGCAAATTCCGTAATAGAAGCATCTAAACGAGGATTATCTGGATACTGCCAGTAGACATAGTGTGAAGCCATAGCTCCGCCATCCCATTCTGGATCTACACTAGGCAGGTCTACTATAAGATGTAGAATTCCAGCTTCCATTATTTTTTGCATATCCTTAGCCGCAATGCAGGGAGTGCTAGTGCCAGAGTAGTCTCTGTTTAGTTTTGTGATACTATTTGGTGATGTTCTTATTATCAAGCCTTTGAAGTGCTGCAAAGCCTCCCAATCTAGGTTTGTAAAATCCAAATAATTAGAATTTTCGGGCTTGGTAGTCAATGTCACCAATTGTGCAAAATAAAAACCATCGGTTATGCAGTCATTTACAAAGTAAGACTCATCAGCAACGTGTCCTAAACACTCTGTATGCGTGCTATTGCCGTGTGGGGTGTAGGTTATAGTTTCTAAGTTACAGGGACCTCCTTTAGCCTTACTTCCTATAAAATCTCCATCTTGATAGTCTTTATAAACGGCTCCTGCTATGCCAAAACTAGAAACACTATGATCTCTGCGTACACTTATTCCTATCTCTAAGGCATTAGATAAGTCGGCGTTGTATTCCTTATTATGGTTATTAAACGTTAAAATCATTAGGGCAAAAATACTTTTTTAGCCGATTTACGGTTATCTTAAGTAACTTCGAACTACGCAATTGAAATTAAATAATTACGAAATAAAAGGAGTAATAAAGGTAGTACTGCTTGTATTTGCTTTTTTGATAGGCTTTTTCTCACTTTGGTACACCAATACTTTGGTCAATAAATTAGAAAGCCAAGAAAGAGAGAAGATAGCGACTTGGGCTAATGCTACGCAGCTCATTACATCTCCAGAAGCAGACGGGAACCTCAATTTTTTGTATGAAATAATACAAGCTAATACCACTATACCCGTAATACTTACGGATAGTAATGGAGTGGTAAATCAGTTCAGAAATATAGAGGCTGCTAAAATGAAAAATAAAGCTTGGGTGAAGGATAAAATTGCTCAAATGAGGAAGCAAAATGAACCTTTTGAGATAAAATTTATGGGTGGAAAGCAGTTAATTTACTATGAAAATTCACCTCTTTTAAATCAACTAAGAATCTATCCCTATTTTCAGTTAGCTGTCATTGCCTTGTTTTTGGTGATGAGTTATTTTGCATTTAGCTATAGCCGTACAAGTGAGCAAAATAAAGTATGGGCAGGTATGAGCAAAGAAACTGCTCACCAATTGGGCACGCCTATAAGCTCTTTGATGGCGTGGCTAGACTATTTAAAGGAAAGTGACGCTAACGTGCCGCAAAAGATAATTACGGAGATGGAACACGATATGGATAGGCTAGGGCTTATTACAGAGCGTTTTTCTAAAATAGGTTCAGAGCCATCACTGACGGTGTGCAACTTATATGAAGTAATAGAAGAGAGCGTTAGTTATATTAACTCTCGCACATCAGACAAGGTAAATATTTCTATTTTAGATCAGGCAAAGCTTAAAGAGACACAGGTGCAGGTAAATAAACCGCTCTTTGCTTGGGTGGTAGAAAATCTTTGTAAAAATGCAGTAGATGCTATGGAAGGGCAAGGAGAAATTAATTTTTCTCTAGGTGGGATAAGAGACGATAAAGTACTGATAGACATATCAGATACTGGTAAAGGCTTGCAGTCAAATAAGTTTAAAACCATATTTAAACCAGGCTATACTACAAAGAAAAGAGGATGGGGATTGGGTCTATCGCTAGTGAAGCGTATAGTAGAGAATTATCATAAAGGCAAGATATACGTAAAGTCAAGCGAAATAGAGCAAGGAACTGTTTTTCGTGTTGAAATAAATCTAGCAGTCTAATGTTTGTTTAACTCGGGCAAAATTAAATCTTGTTTATATCTCTATTATGAATGCTTATAATTAAAGTAGGGTATTGACCTTATCTTCGCATTAAGAAATAAAGAAACAATTATGGCATTAGAATTTTCAGATTCAAATTTTGAACAAGAGGTATTAAATAGCGGAGACACTCCAGTGTTAGTGGATTTCTGGGCAGAGTGGTGCGGTCCTTGTCGTATGATAGGTCCTTTAGTAGACGAGCTATCAGGAGAGTACGAGGGCAAAGCAAAAGTGGGTAAGATGAATATTGACAATAATCCAAGCACTCCTTTAAAATATGGTGTGAGAAGCATACCTACCTTATTAGTATTCAAAAATGGTGAGGTTGTAGATAAAGTGGTGGGTGTAGTGCCAAAAGCTACATTAGCTTCTAAATTAGATAATCAATTGGCTTAAAATAAAGTCAAATTAGAAAATAACATTTTGTAATATTGAACGGTATGACGGGTTTTGCAGTTATACCGTTTTTTTATGAAAATAAATAAAGAGGACATATTACACACAGGCAACTTGGAGCTGCTCGCTAAGAAAGCTGTAGAGGGATTTATTACTGGCTTTCATAAAAGTCCTTTCCATGGATTCTCTGTAGAATTTGCTGAACACCGGCAGTATAATCCTGGAGAGAGTACTAAAAATATTGACTGGAAACTATATGGTAGGACCGATAAACTTTACACTAAAAGATTTGATGAAGAGACTAATCTTAGATGTCAGTTCTTGATAGATGTTTCCTCCTCGATGCATATAGGGGCAAAAAACGAGCTAAGTAAGCTTCAATACGCTGTATGGTGCACTGCTGTGTTTACACAATTACTTAGAAAGCAACGAGATGCTTCCGGGTTGTGTTTCTTTGATGACAAAATTAAAGAATATTCTAAAATGGCGTCGAGTACAAGGCACTACCGAGACTTAATACATCTTATGGAGCCGTACTTAGATTACTCTACACAGCAACAGACCACAAATATTAGCGAAGCATTGCACACCGTTGCTAATCAAGTGCATAGACGTAGTTTGATTGTTTTATTTACAGATTTTTTAGAAAAAGGAAGAGATTTAGATAAGCTCTTTGATGCTATTAAACACCTGAAGCATAACAAGCACGAGGTTATTGTCTTTCATACTTTGCATCAGCCTAGTGAGCTAAATTTTGATTACGGTAATCAACCTGTGACCTTTGAAGATACTGAGACAGGAGAACAGTTAAAGCTTCAGCCTAATGAATATAAGGAGCAGTATACAGCTGCAATGTCGGATTATGTAGCACAGATAAAGTCAAAGTTAACACAGTATAAAATAGACTATGTAGCAGCAGATACTTCTAAACCTGTAGAGTATGCATTAATTCCTTTTTTGGTGAAAAGGAAAAAGATTAGCAGGTAAAAGTTCTATATCTAAACAAAAGTCTAAAAATAAAAGTTTTCTCATATCTGGAAAATTAATATTAAAATGCTGATTAGTAGTGTTTTGAAAATCTTAATTGTCTATAAGTTTTTCTAAAATTATTAAGTAATAAAGTAAAGTCTTGTTTTTGTAATATTCTATGTCTTAATTTGTGTTGTAACTATTATTACTAATTGAGCAAAAGAACAGCCCTTTCTCATAATGATTTAAATGTAAGTCTACCTATATTAGAAATTTTAGAAAATTCAGGTATTTGCTATTCTATCAAAAATAGACATTCAAAGTATGTAGGATATAACTTAGCTTTTTTGTCACTCTTAGATATCTCAGAGGATTTTAGTACAGATTTTGATATTGTAATACCTGAGATTGCATATGAACTTAGCCACGAGGATTCTTTAGTATTTACATCTTCGTTGCCAAGTGAGCGAGACAGAATATTGATATCAAAATCAGGCAAGGAATCTATAGTAAACATATCACGTTCTGTTGTAGAGCACAATGGTGAGCAACTTTTAGTAAGTATTTTAAAAGGTATAACGATTAAAAGCCAAGGATCTCAGTTTGATAAATATAAGCAAGTGTTTTCTGAGACGGAAGTGTTTGAGAAAATGCTCAATAGATTTTCAATACTTATTTTTGGTTCGGACTCTGTACAGAAGGTTTTTGAAGCGGTAGGGAGCTTGTCTCTAGAATTATTAGATCTAGACGACATGTCTATATTTTTGCCAGATTATAAAAACAAACTTTTTAAGCAAACACTCATTGTAGAACGAGATAGAGATATACAATATGATTCTGAGGGTGAAGGTTTCTTTACTATAGCATTAGATAAAGGAGTAATAGGAAGATGTGCCACTATTCTAGAGACAGTAATCGTCGACGATGTATCTTTAGACCGAGACTATATAGCTAGCCAAATAAAGAGTAAGAGCCAAATTGCCGTGCCTATTATTTTTAGAAATAAACTTTTTGGAGTTATAAATTCTGAGAGTACTTGGATAAGTAGATATAATGATAAGATAAAACGAGTTTTGGAGGGAGTAGCATCGCTATTGGCTATAAAACTGAATGAATTAGAAAAATTAGATGCTTTAGAATCCAAAAATGAAGAATTAGTTTCATTTATAAGAAGCCACCCAACTGGGATGGCTATGTTAAATAAAGAAGGGAATTTTATTGCTGTTTCTCAAAGTTGGTTGAATCAGTTTACAAAAAGCAAAAAAAGCAATTTAAAGGGTGTGAATTTTTTTAAAAGGTATCCAAACGTTCCAAACCGTTGGGTAAAAAGCATTGAGAATGGGTTTAAAGGCGAATCTAAAATTGTAAAAGGAGAGACTTACACAAGTCATACTGGTCGGCTAGAGTTCATTGATGTAAGTGTGAGCCCTTGGTTCACCTTGGCTAACGAAATAGGTGGTGTAGTGCTTATGGCTGACAATGTTACAGATCAGGTGCAAAATAAAATAGACCTTCACCAAGCTACAGAAAAACTTACTGAAACGGCCAGTATAGCAGGTATCTTTAATTGGAGTTTTAATATTGAGTCAGGATATCTTCAATGGGATGAAAATGATATCTTGGCAAAAGATTTTCCTTCGGATACTAAGTTTGATTTAGATAGTGTATTTCAGCTCATAGACCAAGATTACCACATAGATATTAATAATGCAATAAGTAAAGCAATAAAGGATAAAACTAGTTTTGAGATTATTCATCCTTTTATATTAGGTGAAAATAGATATTGGCTTCGTAATAGGGGCAAAGTGAATTTTAAAAATGGAGCAGTAACAGAGATAATAGCTAGTGCTCAAGATATTACGGACCAGGTAGATGCCGAGAATGCCATACGTAAACAGAATATCGAACTTAGAAAAATAAATCAAGAATTAGACCAATTTGTCTATAAGACTGCTCACGACTTGAGAGCACCACTAACTAATCTTATGGGTCTAATAGGAATAATGCGTGAAGAACAAAATCCACAGTTGCTTAGTTCTTATTTTGATTTGCAAGAAAAAAGTATTCAAAAACTAGATAATTTTATTCATAAAATTACTGCTAACATAAAAAATTCACGCTTAATTTTAGAGAACGATAAGTTAGACTTTAACATAATAGTAGATGAGGTACTAAGAGCACATTACTTCTTCCAAAATTCTGACAAGATATCCAAAATATTAAACATAGAAAGAGATGTCGATTTTTATGGAGATAAAGAGAGAGTCGCCATAATTTTGACTAATTTAATTTCTAATGCAATTGAGTTTTGTGATTTATCTAAAGAAAATCCACTCATTGAGATTGAAATCAGTGTTATAAATGGGCTTACAAGATTATTAGTGAGGGATAATGGCGTGGGTATAGAAAAACAATATCAACCAAAAGTGTATGACATGTTTTTTAGAGCTCATAAAAAAGCTGAGGGTGCGGGGATAGGTTTATACATAGTGAAGGAAACTGTTAAAAAGTTAAGCGGAAGTATACATTTAGCTTCAGAGTTATACAAGTTCACAGAATTTAATATATTTTTACCAAACCATAAACCAAAGAACTAAGTGATTATTTTTTTAGTAGATGACGATCCTATACAGAACATGCTCACCACTCAATTGATAAAATTGAATAATGGAAATGCATCTATAACGGTGTACAATAATGGAAAAGAAGTTATAGAGGGATTAGAAGAAGGCTTGGAACCAGACATTATTTTTTTAGATATTAATATGCCTATAATGGATGGTTGGGAATTTTTAAAATTGTACAGTATGTATAAAAAACAAGCTATCGTTTATATGTTATCTTCATCTACAAATGATATCGACATAGAAAAGTCAAGTAATTTTAATTGTATAGCAGGCTATTACACAAAACCAATAGATAGAGAAACAATGCGAATAATATTGAACTCATAAAATTGGCACAAGAAAAATTTAATATCAGAATAAATACATAAAATAACAAAAAAATCCAAGTAATTTATTAATTGGATTGTTATTGTCTTTTTAGGAGGAGGCGTTAACCTAGATATTCCTAATTTAGTAATCCATTAAAAGTAGAGAAGCCGACATTTTTTTAGATTTTAATTCGAAAGTAACTTCGATTGAACTAGATAAAAAAACCAAGTGCAAAGCACCTGGTTTTTTTGCGGAGAAGGAGGGATTCGAACCCCCGGACCTGTTACAGTCAGTAGTTTTCAAGACTACCGCATTCGACCACTCTGCCACTTCTCCTCATATTAAGATTGCCTAAGTAGAAAATCTTTCTTCTTAAGAAGCTGCGAAAATAATCTATTACTCGTTTAATCAAATAAAAAACCAAATCAATTTAACTAGTTTTTTAATCAGTTAATAATTTACGCTTTATAAGCTTTTAAGAGGTGCCACATTCAAGTTACAAACGCAACCCCTGGGTTAAATAATAATTGGTTCATTACAAATATAGGTGTTTCGTAATTGTAGCGTTTTCTAGGTCTATTGTTTAGTATAGTTTCTATCTCCTTTACAT
>Ga0209491_10000511_pt1 | contig 78133 bp, 68 predicted proteins | sample BON02_FD_187213 | JGI IMG/M metagenome (GOLD analysis project Ga0209491, IMG submission 187213) | Freshwater microbial communities from Lake Bonney liftoff mats and glacier meltwater in Antarctica - BON-02 (SPAdes) (version 2) | ecosystem: Environmental > Aquatic > Freshwater > Ice > Glacier...
TTCTCGGGCTCGGTAAAGAGGCCGAGGAACGCGCCATCGAATCCGCCCTCGTCCAGCACATCACCCACTTTCTTATCGAACTCGGAGCCGGCTTCGCCTTCGTCGGTCGTCAGGTTCCGCTTGAGGTGGGAGGCGACGATTTCTTCATCGATCTCCTCTTCTATCACCTGAAACTCCGCTGCTACGTCGTGGTCGAACTCAAAGCCGGCCCCTTCAAGCCCGAGCACATCGGCAAACTCGGTTTCTACCTCAGCGCCGTGGATGCCCAGATCAAACACCCGGACGACCAACCCACCATCGGCCTCCTGCTCTGCAAAAGTAAAAACACTGTCGTCGCCGAATACGCCCTGAGGGACAGCACCAAACCCATCGGCGTCGCCGAATACCAGCTTGTGCAGTCCCTCCCCGAGCGCCTCCAAACCAACCTCCCCAGTATCGAGGAAATCGAGGCCGAATTTGCTGGAGAAACCCTTCCCGAAGATGAGTCCCATGAATAGCATCACCCTTTCCAACGACCAGTTGTCGGACAAACGCTTCGACTTCCAGTTCGTCAATCCGCCCTATGGCTACGAGTGGAGCAAGGACTTCGACGCCGTCACCACCCGCCGAGACCTCCATCTCGACCTCCGCGCCGACTACGTCCTCGGCACCCCCCCCTTCAACGACTCCAAGTGGTTCCGGAAACCTCATCTTTTAAAAACAAGCACATGCTAGCTCAAAGCCGACTAAAGCAGGTTTTCAAGTTTCTGAAGGAACTCAATGAGTTGAGGAATCCTGTCCCGCGCGACTTGTCAGGCTACGCGACTTTGTTGCGGCTTGATGCGTGGCCAGTTCACCCGTGCATCGTAGTGCGGCGTGGCGACCGTATTGATGACGACGACGCTGAAGCAGAAGCGGACGAAGAGATGGAGCCGCTCATCCAGATACAACGTGCGAATCTCACACCCTGCCCAAAGCCCCCCGATGCCCTTGAGGGATGGTTAAAGCCGGGCTGGCAAGCTGCGGATTCAGAACCAGACGTGCTCGAATCGCGAAACTTTTTAGATGAGGAGAAGGAAACCATCACAGTCGATTTTGCCGACGACAGTGAAAGAGTAACGGCCCTGAGCGTATGGACTGCGGTGCGAACGAAATGGACAATCGCAGAACGTCCAGCAGTTGCCGCCCGCCAGCTTTTTGAAAGGATTCACTCCCTGTGGACTGCGATTCAGCGCGACGGCGATCGAATCGAACTCGTCTTAGCGGACGGAATGCTTTCGGTGCCGGCTGAGTCTGTGCGGCATCCGGTTCTGATGCAGCGTGTGAATCTGGAGTTTGATCCTTCGGTTCCTGAGTTTCGCCTTTCCGGCGGGACGGAGAAAGTGGAATTGCATAGGGCATTGTTAAGATTGGTGCCGGGCATTGAAGGGCGTATGATTGCGCAGCTCGACAAAGAGTTGGAATCGCAGCCAGTCGAGCCGCTCGCAGGAGATTCCGCAGTAGGGTATTTCCGCCGCCTAGCGCAAGGGCTGTTCAAAGATGGCGAGTTTCTCGATCAGAAAACAGCCACCACTGAGGGCGGCCGTCCGAGTATTTGGCGCGAGCCCGTGATATTTCTCCGCCCTCGCAACGCCGGGCTGAGTACGACCTTGGACAACATCATTGAGGACTTGGAAGACCAGCAAACCGAACCTCCCAAAGGCTTGGTGCGAATCGTTGGTGTTGAAACGGATGAAAGTGAGCGGTTGCCGGAAGGTGGGAGCGACGCCGAGATGCGACACAACCCGCAAGGGCCGCCTGCAGACATTCTATTCAGTAAGCCAGCCAACGCTGAGCAGTATCAAATCGCGGAGCGCCTCGCGCAATCCAACGCCGTCCTGGTGCAAGGTCCGCCGGGGACCGGCAAAACCCACACAATCGCCAACCTCCTTGGTTACTTGCTGGCACAAGGCAAGACGGTGCTTGTGACGGCGCACACCACCAAGGCGCTACGAGTGTTGCGGTCACAGGTGGACGCAGTGCTGCAGCCCTTGTGCCTTAGCGTGCTTGAGAGTGACGCTGACAGTCAGGCTCAACTCTCTCGTGCGGCTCAAGACATCGCTGACCGACTGGCGCGCTCTAATGCCGCGAATCTCCGACGTGAGGCGGGTGTGCTGCGCGATAAGCGGCAGAAATTGATGGAGGTGGCGGCCGCATTGCGTCGCCAACTGCGTGATGCACGATTCAGCGAGGTGGAAGAAATCGTTCTCAGTGGTGAGGGGGTAAGTCCTGTCGAAGCCGCCAAATTTGTGAGAGCGAATGCCGGACGCGACGGATGGATTCCCGGCCCGCTCGAACCGGGCGTAACGTGCCCACTCACGGACGCAGAGGTTCGTCAACTTTACGCGACAAACACGACACTTACGCCATCGGACGAAAGCCAGCTTGCCGTTCTGCAGCCAGCGCTGAAGGACCTGGTATCGGCGGCTGATTTTCGTCTGCTCGCGAACGAGCAAGCAGGCGCGGACTCACGCGCGCAAACGCATCGCCCGGAGTTTTGGAGCGAAGGTGCTGCCTCTGGATACTCAGCAGCACAACTTCAAGAACTTCATCATCGTGTTTCTTTGGCGGCTGATGTGCTTGCGGAACAAAGCAATTGGCTACGCGAGGCCCTTTTCGCCGGGTGGACAGGCGGCGATTTACGCGGGGCGTGGGATGACCTCCTCGCAGCGGCGCAGACATTGGCTGATGACGCGGGCACGGCGCACCGCCTTATCATGGAACATGGACCGAAGTTGCCCGATACCCAGGCTCCTGCTGAAATGGCTGTGACTCTTGGCGCAATTGTCGCGCACTTGGAAACCGGCGGCTCACTTGGCTTGATGACCAAAATGCGCCACCGCAATTGGCATCAGCTCATCGACGAATGCCAAGTGGAAGATCGGCAGCCCAAAGCCTTGGGTGAGTTCCGAGCACTACGCGCACTCGCGGAATTGCAGGAACGCCGCGCTCGATTCGTGTCCCGATGGAAGCGGGCCGTGGAGAGTCTTGGCGGCCCGCAAATTGAAAGTCTGGCTAACTCCCCCGAACGCGCCGCGCAAGGCTACGCTGCGGAGATTCGCACAAGATTGGAGTGGCGCGAAACAGTGTGGGAGCCGCTGACTGACGAGCTGCGTGCTGTCGGCTTCCGCTGGGAAGTTTGGCTGTCTGGACATCCGCCAGTCCAAGGCGAACACGGCGAACTTACTCGAGTGCAGCAAGCTGGCTCGCGGAGACTGGTGGAAGTGGTCGAGGCACAGGCAGCGCTTCTGCGACAAGCGGAACTCGCTGCCGCGTTACAGAATCAGCGAACGTATCTCGCTGGTTTCCCGCAGAGTGACGCGGCTTCCGTGCTGCAGTCAGCGCAGGACTCGTGGGACGTGCAGAATTACGAAGAGGCCTGCCGCGAATTGGCGCGACTCGAAGGATTGCGTGAGGCTTACAGCACACGCCTCGCGTTACTGGCGGGAATGGAAACGACAGCGCCTACGTGGTCGCACTCCATCATCCAACGCCAAAAGCCACACGCGGAAGGTCAACCACCGGGCGATACAATTGCTGCCTGGCGGTGGCGTCAATGGCTCCAAGAACTCGAAAGGCGAGCGGCTGTCTCGATGCCGGATCTTCAAGAACGGCTGGACAAGACAGAGAACGAACTGCGGCGCGTGGCAGCGCAGATTATTGAGAACGAGACATGGGCGGCGCAGTGTGAGCGCACTGACCTTTCGGCACGCCAGGCTTTGATGGGGTTTGTTCAAACAATTCACAGAATCGGCAGGGGAACTGGCCGACGAGTGCCTCAACTTCTGCGCGAGGCTCGTAAGCTACTCGCGTCCGCCCGCCGTTCGGTGCCTGTATGGATTATGCCCCTGAGTCGCGTGTATGAGAGCTTCGACGCGCGAGAAACGAAGTTCGACGTAGTCATCATCGATGAAGCGAGCCAGAGCGACGTGACCGCACTGGCCGCACTGTATTTGGGCCGCGAGCATGTCGTGGTTGGAGATAAAGAACAGGTGACCCCGGATGCTGTTGGCCAACGAATTGATGACGTTCAGCGGCTGATTTCCACGGACCTGCAGGGAATCCCATGCAGCCATCTCTACGATGGACAGACGTCAATTTATGACCTTGCGGAGCAGGCCTTCGGCGGAGTGGTGGCGTTGCGCGAGCACTTCCGCTGCGTCCCAGAAATCATCCAATTCAGCAATCACCTCTCCTACAAGACGATCATTCCCCTCCGTGAACCCCACTCCGCGCCGGTAAAGCCCGCAATGGTTGCCCAGCGCGTAAACGGATTTCGCGACGAACGGGGCAAAACGAACGCGGTGGAGGCCGACGAAGTCGCATCACTAATCATCGCCTGCATTGGCAGCCCGGATTACGCTCGAAATGATTTCGGTCAGCCAACAAGTTACGGCGTCATTTCACTTCTCGGAGACGAGCAAGCGGAGGTTATCGAAAACATCCTGCGGCGGCGACTGCCACCCGACGTATACGCCAAACATCGTTTGCTTTGCGGTAACGCCGCACAATTTCAAGGTGATGAACGAGACGTAATATTTCTTTCGATAATAGATGGCCCTCCCGATGATGGTCAGTTGAGGATGCTGAACGCGGGGCCGAGAGACATCTACAAGAAACGCTACAATGTCGCCGTCAGTCGAGCGCGCAATCAACTTTGGGTCGTTCATTCGCTCGACCCCAACGCACACCTTCAAGGCGGCGACCTTCGACGTCGACTCATCGAGCACGCGCTCGACCCGCAGGCGCTTTTGCGTGCGATGGAGGAACAAGGCAACCAGACGGATTCGGTCTTTGAAAAGCTCGTTTTAGAGCGACTCATCAGTGCTGGTTACCGGGTGCATCCGCAGTGGCCGGTTGGAGCGCGCAGGATTGATCTTGTTGTCGAGGGCAAGACCAAGCGCCTCGCCGTGGAGTGTGATGGTGAGAAGTGGCACACGCCGGAGCAACTTCAACACGACCTAGAACGCCAATCCATCCTCGAACGCCTTGGCTGGATATTCGTTCGCATCCGAGGAAGCCTATTTTTCCGTGATCCCGATGCGGCCATGGCCCCGGTATTCGCCAAACTCGACCATCTCAGCATCGAACCACTTGGCGTCGCCTCGCAACTGCCATCGCGGGAGGAAACACCAACCCTCGACCGAGTAAGGCGCAAGGCCGGAGAGCTTCGTGCGCAGTGGCTCGCCGAGACTCTTTCTGAGAAAGAGCCGATAGCCCCGACGGTTCGTCGACCAACTCCTCCGGCCAACACACCGACTGCGCAGGCAGACGTGGTGCCCCGAACTGAAGGGTTCGCTGTCGGCAATGCGGCGCCAACTGCGCCCAGGGTCGCAGTTGGCGATTCGGTTCGCTTCTACTTTGTAGATGCACCTGATGAGGTCGCTTTCGTTACGATTGTTGAAACCGCGTCCAACCCGGTCCTCGATATGATCAACCGGGAGACGGCGGTCGGAAAAGTCCTGCTCGGGATGGCGGTCGGGAGTGAGCGAGATGTGGCGCTCCCAAGCGGTCATCGGACGATAAGAGTGACGGAACTCCACCAGCCGAATCTTGGACAGGCAATTCCTGTTTCAAACGCTGCTCACGAGGGAGTTCAAACGGGCTTGCTTCAATTGGATGACGGTGAATCGAGCACTGCCAATGAAACCGCACCACGGGCGGGTAATCTCAAAATTAACGGCAAGAACTATCCATATCGGAACTTCAAGGAAGCGATGGTCATTGTGCTACGAGAACTCGCAACAGCTGATTCGACGCTCTTGGAAAAATGCGCTGCGCACCCGGATGCTCAAGGGCGAACAAGGCGCTACATCGCCCGAACGACAGCAGAGCTTTATCCGGAACGTCCGGACTTGCGCATTCACTACGAGCAACTGCCCGCCGGATGGTTGGTCGCGACGAACCTTAACAATGAACTCAAGGACAGGATTATTCGCCTCGTTACGAGGCTCGCTGGATTGACTTATGGGAGGGATGTTGAAGTTGGGCTTTAGAGCGTGTCCGGAAAGTCGGAACACAGCCTTCCAGGCTGTGCGGCAAGATGCCTGCGTTCCGGTTTGCACGGACTTTCCGGACACGCTCTTAGCCCGCTTCCAGTAACCTGCGCGATGCGTTGCCGACTGCATCGTTCATCTGGTCGACTCCCTCGCTGCCGCCGCTCGTTCGGGCCTCGCCCAGCGCTCCACGCTGTATATCTCTGGCGGTCCGCTTGCCTCCGGCAGTTGCGTGGCCCTCTTCGATGCGCTACAAGCTGGCGGTGGATGCCTCTTTGAACGCGATGGACAGCCCCTCCAAAGCGCTGGTGGCCTTCACCGACGTGGTGAAGGATGCCAAGGACGGCTAGGAATACACGGAAGCCAAGATGAACGGCTTCCCCGAAGCCGCGACGGGGGACATTGAGAAAAGTATGAATGATGAACGATGAATGATGAAGTGGGGCATCTGGTCCGGCCTTTTTTCATCCTTCATCATTCATCCTTCAACCTTGCTCCCGTGGTGAATCCGGTGGCCAAGAAATGGCACTGTGGAGCAGTCATTCCTGTCTGCTTCTTCCTCGTCAAACAGGAGGACCGGGTGTAAGGAGGAGGGAGGAAATTTTTAAGCGATGAGCGACTCACACGAAGGCACGAAGCCACCAAGGGATAAGGAGGCGGTGACGGCAATTATTGTGGATTGTGCCTTTCAACTACACCGCGACCTGGGACCGGGACTTTTGGAGACCGTTTACGAAGTCGTGCTTGCCAAGTTGATTGAAGAACGCGGGCTGCGGGTTCAACGCCAGCAACCCATCACCATCTCCTACGCTGGCTTCACCTTCGTGGAGGGATTCCGCGCAGACCTCATCGTGGAGGATGTGGTGCTTGTGGAACTGAAGTCCGTGGAAAATCTGGCTCCCGTCCATTCCAAGCAAGTTCTGACCTATCTTCGACTGCTCAACCTCCCCCTCGGACTGCTCATCAACTTCGGGGCCGCGACCTTTAAGGAAGGCTGCAAACGCATCGTGAATGGCCCGCAATCCTTCGTGTCTTCGTGCCTTCGTGTGAACCATAATCCAAAGGATATAGTCTTATGAGCAATGAACCGAAGCGGAGCGAAGATAGCACGCCACTTTATTCCAAGAACAGCGGGCAAATCACTCCCTTTGAAACTATCCGTCGCACCAACCCTGCGGGGAAAGAGTTCTGGTCGAGCCGCGACTTTGCCCGCGTGCTGAGCTACGTGAATTACCGCCATTTCCAAGCGGTCATCGAGAAGGCCCGCACCGCCTGTTTCAACAGCGGCCAGCGGGTGGACGATCATTTCGTCGGAACCGACCAAATGATCGAAATTGGGAAAGGCGGGCAACGTGCGGTGAAGACGGTGATGATGTCGCGCTATGCCTGCTACCTCGTCATTCAGAACGCCGATCCATCGAAGGAAATCGTGGCCTAAGGCCAGACCTACTTTGCCATCCAGACCCGGCGGCAGGAGTTGAGCGACGACGAGATGGAAGCACAACGCCGCCTCTCCATCCGCCCCGAACTGCGGATGCACAACACCCAACTCACCGATGCGCCCAAAGGTGCCGGGGTGATCGAGCCGAAGGACTACGCCATCTTCCAAAACCACGGCTACATGGGCCTCTACAATGGACTCGGAGCACAGGACATCCACGCCCGCAAAGGCTTGAAAAAGGGCGAGCAAGTCCTCGATCACATGGGCAGCACCGAACTGGCCGCCAATCTCTTTCGAGCCACCCAAGCCGAAGACAAACTGCGCCGCGAGAAGATCACCGGCAAAACCAAAGCCAACCAAGCGCACCGGGAAGTCGGGGCCAAGGTCCGCCAGACCATCAAAGAACTCGGCGGCACCATGCCGGAGGAACTGCCCGCCGTGGAAAGCATCAAGAAGCTGGAATCGAAAGCGAAGAAGGCGCTCAAGAAGCCGAAGCCATGATCACTCCTCACTGAATTATCGTCACGAAGCATCGCCACTTGGGTCCGCCACCGAAGACGAGATCATGGTGATCAAGCAGCTCGAAAAGAAAATCGCCGAAGATGAGTCGTTGCAGCAGCAGCTCAAGAACGGATCAAGAAATGCAGTCGAAGCCACCTTCCGGCAGGTGGCGGAGGATGCTTTCGAGGACCTGGTGAACGACAACTTCAAGTTCTACAAGAAGGTCAGCGAGGACGATGAAGTGTCGAAGGAGTTCTTCGCCCGGCTGTTTGAGTGGTATATCGAAGGGCGCAAGAAGACATCGCCGAAGAAGTAGGGCTGGCGGTGGGGGAAAGCGCAAAAGCACGCGGGCGACGATGACCGCGCCGAGGACGGCCCCGAGTGGCAACGGCACATCCGCAACAAGGAGAAGCGCCGCAAGCTGGCGAACCGGTTCAAGGACAGCAAAAGACCCCTTCAAGATCGTGATCGTGCGCAACGGTGAGTCACCCCGCCGTTGGTGGCTGACCGGTTTCGACGTGCCCTGCCTGCACACGATGTATGCGGACAAGCCGATGCAGGGCCACGGCCTCAAGACGTGCCGCTTACCAGCCGACGAGCTGAATCCCTGGCACGTTGGCGAAATGCTTGTCCCGACTGACAATCGACAGGCCGTGCTGCCGCGCGAGTGCGGCGATCCAAATGTCGTTCACAGGAATGGGAGTGCCCGCGCGTTTGAGCGCAGCGCAGATCGCGGCGTAATGACTGGCCGTCTCGCGATCCGTCCCCAAGACGACGCTCTTTGAAATCAACAGCGAGAGCCAAGTCGTCAGTTCCTTCCGGCGCTTAGAGCCAGCAAGGCCGAACTCGTATTCGCCAATCACGATAACCGGGAGGTGATGGTGCGCGCTTGAGTCCAGCAGCGTCACCAAATCCTCGTCTTCAAACGACAGCGCGGACACTGCATTCGTGTCCAAGATCATGGCCACATCTCCGCATCCACTTTGTTGAAATCCGCTGAGCGAATCGCCGCGTCTACTCCATGTGCCGCTTTCTTCGCCTCGGGCGACAGCGTGCCGAGCACCGCCCGCCAGCCAATGTCCTTTCCTCCCGTCGCACCAGCCGCCAGCTTCTCCGAAAGCGCTTCGTTGACGAACTCCTTCATTGTCCGACCCTCCCGGGCAGCGGTCGCCTTGGCTTTGCGAAAAAGCGGGTCAGGAATTTCGAGCGTCGTTTTCATGGAGCGCACGGAACCATATTTATGGGTGTCATGCAAGCGCAGCGGTTTTGGCACGGAGCATCGAGCACAGGCAACCACCCACCGTGGGCAATGTCACTTAATAGGTGACGTTGTGCTTCAAGCGCCTTGAATAAAATGACTTGTCACTGCCCCCCAAAGAAAACTCCCGCCTCTGGGCGGAAATCTCCTCCGCGAGTTCTCAATTGTGGCCACGTGGCCACAATTCGTCGCACTGCGGACGATCTCACTATCCCGATCGCAACGCCTTCCGAAACACCTCGGCCAATCCCGCCTTGTTCAACCGCTTCTCGGTGATGCCGATCATGGCATCGTAAAGTTGATCGTTGGTGATCTTGGAAGTGACCACTCCATTGAATTCGAGAAACGCCAGCGCCGTGGTAATCGCCGTTCGTTTGTTCCCATCAATAAACGGTTGGTTCTCCGCAAGATGGTAAGCGTAAGCAGCCGCCAGATCGAATAGATCACCTTGGTCGTAGAAGAACATCGTCATCGGCAAGGCCAGAGCAGACTCCAATCCAGACTCGTTTCTAATGCCGTCCTGACCACCGTGTGTTTCGAGCGATAAGCGGTGCAGCACATCAACCCACTCGCGGGTGATGAAGACCGGCTCGTTCATTGCGCGAGCTTGTGCAAGAGATCTTTGCGCTCGGCAAAGAGCTTGGCCGCCACCTTCTTAAAAGCAGCGCCATCTACTTGTTTGACTCCCACTTTAGCCCCAACCGCCTTAGGCGCCGCCTTCTTGGCGGCGGAGGGCGTGGCGGTCTCTTCGACTTTATCGGCCTTGCGGTTCACGCCTCCAAACTAGCCTCTCGCCCTCCCCTGTCAATCGGTCGCACCGCGGCGACGTTCCTCTCGGATGCCCATTAACCGTCACCCGCCGTGGGCCCTTCTCCGGTAGGTTTGCGGGGCGACGCCCATCACTTGTTTGAAGGTCTTGGAGAAGTGAAACACGTCGCAGAAGGCCAGCTCTTCAGCGAGCTCCTTGAAGCCGTGACTGCCCTGGTAGATCGCGGCGCAGGCTCGGTCGATCTTCCGGCGCTTTTGAAACTGCCCGGGCGAGACCCCCAGCTTCAGCGCGAACTGCTTGCGGAAGTTATCGTAATTGAGGCCGACCATGCGGGCGACCGCCTCGGGCGAGGGCCAGCCGTGATCTCCCCGATTCGCCAAGAGTCGTTGGCTTTCCTCCAGCCAGTGGTCCCGGCCGAAGTTGGCCGCGCCCTCCGCATCGGCCGCCGAGAGATCGTGGACCAGGTGCAGGAACCGCCCCATCACCCGCCGCGCCCCCACCTCGGTGTGCCCATCCTCCCCCGCGATCAGTTCCTCAAACCGACGCCGCCAGTAGTCGATCGGTTCCAGATGCCAGACCGGGCGATCCGGCGAAAGCAGCCCACGCTCCCGCAGAAAATCAAACTGGGGACCGTCGAACACGCAGTAAATTTGGTCCCACCCCGTCCCCGGTTTCGGCCCGTAGGCATGAGCCAACTCCGGAAAGATCACCACCAGATCACCGCTCGTAAGATCGGTCCTCCGCCCGTTGGCATCGGCGTAGTATCCGTCCACTTTGACCATGTAGATAAACGAGTAGCTTCCCAAAATACGCATCTCCTGCGGATCGAGTCCCGGCACATCCCGCAGGGCACCGGCGAGCTGCACCTCGCCAATGCTGGTGCGAACGGGGCTTTCAAGCCACGCTTCGCTGCGAAAGGTATCTGGAGGGTCGGTCGGCATCGTTCGATCCCAAAATATACATGCTAAATCTCATTTCAACCATTTTGTCCGCGCGCTTTTCCGTGTAGGGTAACACCCGATCATTCCGAAACGGCGATTTTTCCCCTCACCCAATCCTCCCATCCCCCCCTCCGATCTATGAGCACCGCGACGCTCCCCCAGATTTATTCCTATGGCCAGAAGCTCGACATGAGCGAAAGCAGGTTCGGCCTTCTGCGCGATTCCTCCGATGCCGCCAACGACTTCGAAGAGCTGCGCCGCCGGCGCGACGAGGATGGCTACCTTTACATGAAGGGCTACTTGGATCGCGACGAAGTGCTCGAAGCCCGCCGCGCCCTCACTGAGCGCCTGGGCGACGCCGGCATTCTCGACGAGAGCCACCCTCGCATGGAAGGCTTGACGATGCCGGGCGCCGGCTACGGCTTCAAACCCGAGATGACCAACGGTTGCGAGCCCGTGCAGCGTTTGCTCTATCAAGGCCGTCTGCCGAATTTCTACCGTCAGTTCTACAACGAAGAGATTCGCCACTACGATTACACGTGGTTGCGCGCGATCGGTCCGGGCAAGGGAACCAATCCCCATTGCGATCTGCCCTACATGGGTCGCGGCACGCACAAGCACATGACCTGCTGGGTGCCCTACGGTGACATCTCCTTCGAACTCGGCGGCTTGATGGTCCTCGAAGGCTCGCACAAGCGGATGGATCTTCTCGAAAACTACGCTCATCGCGATGTCGACGGCTTCTGCGAGAATAAGCCTGCCCAAGTCAAGAAGGCCAAGGAAGGCGGCTGGACGTTTACCGGCACGCTGTCCCACAACCCTCCGGCCGTGGCCAACAAGTTTGGCTGCCGCTGGCTCACCACCGAATTCGAAGCAGGCGACTTCATCACCTTCGGCATGTTCACCGTCCACGCCTCGCTCGACAACCGCTCGGAGAACCGCCTGCGCATCTCCAGCGACAGTCGCTACCAACGCGCTTCAGAGCCGATCGACGAACGGTGGATCGGCACCAACCCCATCGCTCACGGCCCCAACGGCAAGCGCGGCCTGATCTGCTGATCGCTCTTTCGCTTTTGCTTGCCCGCTCCACCGCTTCGTCCATCAAACCGCTCGTTTCGTTGGAAAGGAAATAACGGCACGATCACAAAACCGCTGCTCGTCGGACGAACCTCGACCTTTCCACCCCATGGCCACTCCTTCCTCTTCTTCCCGCCCCTCCGCCAACCGCATGGGTTCGGTCAATGAAATGACCCGCCTGCTGCGTCTACTCTTCGAAGTGGAGCGCGAATTTCTCCGCACCGTCACCTCGCTCGTTTACCGCGTCGGCGAGCCGGACCTGAAGTATCTGCTGTGCCAGCACGCGTGGGAATCCGCCGGGCATGCGCGCTTTCTCCGCGAACGCGGACGCGAACTCACCACCTTCGGCAAGGACGACGAGGTGCGCGACGAGATCCGCCAAGTGTTCACCGAAGCCGTCGGCATCTCCGAAGGAGACCCCTTGGTGTTCACCGCCGGGTTTTATCAGGTGCTCAAGCCCGCGTTGCTCGCCGCCTACCGGCACTACTTAAAGGTCACCGATCCACTCGCCGACTGGCCCTCCAAGAAACTGGTGGAAGAGTTTATCGCCGACGAAGAACGCCACCTCGCCGAGGTCGCCCCATTTCTCAAACGCGTCGACGCTCGCGACTGGACGGTTCATCTGACCCAAGCCCTCGACGATCTCGGCGGCTGGCTCGGCCAAGAAACCCGCCTCCCGCTGGCCACCAACTACGTGTGGCAGCACGAGCGGACACCTTACACCCATCCCGCCACCTCCAACCGCGGTCGCTTCCCCACCTGCTCCGGCGTCTTTGGCGAAGATCCGACCGAAGACCCGATTGTTCGCGCTTGGTTGACTGATCCGAAGACCGACGCGCGCGTGGTGCGTTTGATGGTTTATGTTTGGCTGATGATGGAAATGGACGCGGTCGACTACCTCGCCACCGTGTTCATCGACACGCCGACGGCACCGTTCGACCTGCATTTCGATCTCGCCCGGCACTTGTGGGACGAGTCGCGCCACAGTCAGTTCGGCTACCGGCAACTGCCCAAGCTCGGCGTCGACTTGATGACCCTCGAGCACTCGCTCGATCTCTACAACATTCTCGTCCAGATGTCGCCCCACGAACGCTACGCCATGATGACAATGGAGTTTGAGGTGGGCAGTTTCCCCACCAAAGCCCTCGTGATGGACCGGGTGCGGGAGCTCAACGATTTCGAGGCCGACACCTTGCTCGCCTTTGATCGCAATGATGAACAGAACCACGTGCGCTACGGGCATCGCTGGTTGCCTGAGATCATGGCGCTCTGCGGTGAGCAGCGTCCTGTCGACGAGTTCGTCAAAGCCACTCAGGCGAAATTTAAACAGTTTGCCGGAACTTACGGCGGCAAGACCCCGCACGGCTTGCCCAAAGAGCAGCGCCTCACCGGCGAGAAGATCCTCGCCCTCGCTGGCGTCAACTAAACCCGCCCTCCGGTTTTTTTCCAGCGGCCGGTAGCCGTCTTGTTTGTCATTGCGAGAAGGCAAACCAAGCCGTTCCGGCTTTCGTGGATCGGGCCGATGAACTGGGCCGGTCCCTTCCCCTTTGTCATTGCGAAGGAGGTGCAGCCGACTGCGGCAATCCACGATTCCCTGTCGTTTACACCTGCCAGTGCTCATAGATCGCCACGCCCGCACGGGCGGGCTCGCAATGATAAGAACAGACATCCTTATTTTCCCTCCAGCGCCGCGCCCCCCAAGGTTCGACAGATTTTTTGCGTCATCATCAGGCTCTGATGATTATTCGTGAAATAGGACCTTGAACCGCCTCGGGTAGGCACACTGAATTCTGCCTCCATGCCCCCCCCACTCCGTCGCGCAAGTGCACTGCTGTTTCTTTTCATTACCTTTGGTCTCCTCGTTCGCGCCGAAGGTCTGGTCACCCTGCAAGCGACCACCCTTTCCGCAGCTGAGGCGCTGAAGCTCTCCATTGTTTCCGTCGCCCCCAGCGGTCCCGAGCTGACCGGCACTGCCAGCGGACTCACCCCCCTTCGGCAGCTCACTCACAACGACGCCATCTGGCTGCTCGCTGTGGATACCGAGGGGCAGCAAGTCTGGCTCAAGCATGACAAGAACGGCTGGCAGCGCAAATCAACCCCTCCCGCCCTGATTCGTCCCGAAGTGCAGGCCGGCGGTCAGGCCCACGTGCTCGCGCTCGGCAGGGACGATCAGGGGAGGACGACATTCTACTCCTACCACACGATCACCGATGTCTGGGCCTTGATCGGAACCACCGCAATCGAGGGAACGTTGCTCAGCGTGCACAACACGAGCAACGGCTTCGTCATTACCTCACGTGACTCGTCCGGCACCGAGATCAACACTCACCTCACGGTCGCCCTCACCAAGCGCCTGCTCAAGCCGATCGATTGGGCGTTGATCATCTTCTACCTCGGCTTCACCGCCGCCATCGGTTATTATTACTACCGCAAGGACAAGCTGAGTAAGGACAACGCCGACTTCTTTCTCGGCGGACGCAACATCCCTTGGTGGGCGGCCGGGGTCAGTCTTTACGCTACCGGCACCAGCGCGATCAGCTACATCGCTTCGCCAGCGTATTCCTTTGCCACCAACTGGCTCCTCCTCGCCAACAACGTCGTCGGCATGATCGGCACCATCTTCGTGGCCACGTGGATTGTGCCCCTGATCCGTCGGCTGAGTCTGATGTCGGTTTACCACTACTTGGAGATGCGGTTTCACCCGTATATCCGCGTGCTTGCTTCCGCGCTCGCCATCGTGCTGCAACTTGGCGGACGGATGAGCATCGTCCTCTACCTCCCGGCTCTCGCGATGGCCGCAGTGACCGGCATCAACGTCACCCATGCCATTCTGATTATGGGCGTCGTCACCATTCTCTACACCGCGCTCGGCGGCATGAAGGCCGTGATCTGGACCGATTTCATTCAAGTCGTGGTCATGCTCGGGGGCGCTTTCGTTGCCTTCGGCTACATCGTAAACCATGTGGATGGCGGCTTGGGTGAAATGTTTCGCGTCGCCATCGCCGACGACAAATTCCGCACCTTCGACTGGGACTTCAATCTCACCCAGGCCACCGTCTGGGGATTCCTCATGCTCAACATCCTCGGCGTGCTCGTTTACCCGCAGGACCAAGTGATGATGCAGCGCGTGCTCTCCACCAAATCCGACAAGGAGGCCAGCCGCTCAGTCTGGACGCTCGCCGCCATCATCGTGCCGGGCAACCTCGTTTTCTTCGGGATCGGCACGGCGCTTTATGTTTTCTACAAGCAGCACCCCGCGAACCTAAATCCGATGCTGAGCATTGACACCACCTTCCCGCAGTTCATCGCCGCCGAATTGCCGCCCGGCATCACCGGACTCATCATCGCGGGTATCTTCGCTGCCTCGATGTCCACCCTCTCCAGTTGCATCAACAGTGTGGCCACCCTCGTGTCGGTCGATTTCTACGAAAAGTTCTCGAAGAATGCCACTCAACAAAAAAGCCTGCGCCTCGCTGAAATCACCACGGTGGTCGGAGGCCTCATCGGTATCGGCACCGCGTTGTTGCTCGCCACGGCCGACATCAAGTCCGCGTTGAATACCTCGTTTGCGCTGGGCGGTCTGCTCGGCGGCGGCTTCGCCGGGTGTTATGCCTTGGGCCTGTTTACTCGACGCGCCAACTGGCAGGGGACCATGATCGGCGTGGGCGTCAGCATTGTGCTCACCCTTTACGCCTGGACCCAAAATGCCGTCCATCCCGTCTTCTACATCATGATCGCCAATCTGACGACCATCCTCGTGGGCTATGCGGCCAGCCTTTTCTTCCCGGCGCCCACCCAATCACTTCTCGGGTTGACTGTTTACACCCCCCGTAAAACTCCGGTGGTTTTGACCGCCATCTGATTCTTTCCGTATGAAAACTTACCGTGCTGTTCTTGTGGGCACGGGTGGCATTGGCGAAGCGCATGTGCGCGCCGTCGAATTCACCCGGGGCCGTGTTCAACTCGTCGCCGCCTGCGACATCGATGCGGAGCGCGTCGAGGCGTTCCGAGAGAAATTTAATATCCCCGCCGCTCACACCGACTACGCCACGATGTTGCGCGAGGAAAAGCCCGACATCGTGCTCATCGGCGCGCCTCCGGGACTCCACGCCGACATGAGCATCGCCGCGATGGAAGCCGGCGCGTGGGCCTTGTGCGAGAAGCCGCTCTGCGCCTCGCTCGCCGAATTTGACCGCATCGAAGCAGCTGAGAAGCGCACCGGCGCTCGCACCGCTTGCGTATTCCAAATGCGCTTTGCCGCCTCGAACAACCACGTGCGCGACCTGCTCAACGCCGGCATGTTGGGGCGTCCGCTCCTCGCCACCTGCAACACCCTGTGGTATCGCGACGCCGCCTACTACGCCGTGCCGTGGCGCGGCAAGTGGAAGACCGAGCTCGGCGGACCCACGATGAGCCAAGGGATTCACACGATGGACCACCTCCTCCACCTCTTCGGGGAATGGACGGAGGTCAAGGCGATCGCCGACACGCTCTATCACTCCATCGAGGTCGAGGATGTTTCGATGGCCTTGGTCAAGTTTGCCAACGGTGCCCGCGCTTCGATCACCAACAGCACACTCTGCCCCCGGCAGGAGACCTACCTGCGCCTCGACTGCGAGCGGGCCACCGTCGAACTCACCCACCTCTACGCTTACAAGAACGAGCATTGGAAGATGACGCCGGCCAATCCCGAAACGAGTGCCGAACTCATCGCCGCGTGGAACAAGTTCCCGGAGGATATCGGGTCAACCCACGGCGCCCAACTGGTCGCCATGGTTGCGAACATGGACGAAGGCACCCTTCCGCTCACCAGCGGAGTCGAAGCCCGGCGCACGCTGGAGTTTATCACCGCCCTCTACAAATCCGCCTTCACCGACACGACGGTGACTCGTGGCAGCATCAAGCCCGGCGATCCCTTCTACACCGCCCTGCACGGCGGCCGGGCCGCGCAAAAGACTGAGAAATAAGCTCGCTCTTCCGCTGTCGCCTGCAAGCTCCAGCCCGAACGGAAGGGACTATTATGCAACCTGCTCAGAATCCCATCGGGGAAGGCACGATCATAGGATTCTTGTGGGCGTCTCGCCGACGGTTCATGCATGGCGTCGGGCTCGTCTTGCTCCGCAGCGTCGCGGCGGCGCCCTGCACCCTCATTATCCAGCGGATCATTGACCGCCCGCTGAAGGAGGGGAGCATCCACGGGGTCATCGAGCTCAGCGTCTACTTCATCCTCTGCCTCGGGCTGCACTTTGGCTTTTCCGTCTGGGGAGCCAAGACCATCGCGAAGACAATGGCGCAGCTCATGGTCGAGCTGCGCAGCCGGATCTTCTTCCGTCTGCAGTTCCTGAGCTTCAGCTACCTCGACGGCCAGAAGACCGGGCGGCTGCTTTCGAAATATGCGTTCGACACGCAGAAGGTTGAGGGACTGCTCTACATGATCCTTAACCAGCTGTTGCCCAACCTCGTCATGGGCGTGGCCATCCTGATCATCCTCGCTTGGCTCAACTGGGTCCTGCTGCTCATTCTCCTGCTGGCCATCCCGATCTACGCGACCGCGAAATTCATCTTCTTCGGCCGCATCAAGAAGGTAAATAACGAGAACCGACTCGCCCAGGAAAAACTCACGGGCACGGCCGCCGAATACATCTCCGCTCTGCGTCTCGTTCGCAGCTTTGGCGAGGAAGACCAGGCGGAGCGCGCCCTCGACACCAGCAGCGTGTCATTCGCCACCAGTCGCGTTTCCCAATCCTATGTCAACGCCCTGTTCGGCACCTATGTGCACGTCGGCATGCAGACGCTTTCACTTATCGTCATCTCCGGCGGCGCGATCATGGCGATCCAGGGGCAAGTCACCATCGGCACCCTCTTCGCCTTCATGGCCGGCTTCGGCTACATCCTGCAACCGATCCACATGTTCATCGGCATGAGCGAGCAATACTTCGCCGCGCAGGAGGGCTACATCAGCATCAAGGAGCTCGTCGATTCGCCTTACGTCGAAGAGTGGAATGGCAGCCGACGTGAGGACCGCATCAGCGGCGATATCGTCTACGAGAATGTCTCGTTCAACTACCCCAGCGCACCGGACAAGATCGTCATCGACCGACTCAACCTCGAGTTTCGCCCCGGTGAACACATCGCGTTTGTCGGACCCTCCGGCTCCGGCAAAAGCACGCTCGCGAATTTACTGCTCGGCCTCTACGCCCCTTCGTCCGGTCGCATCCTCATCGATGGCGTGCCGCAATCCGAATGGGACATGCGCTGGATTCGCCGGCAGATGGCCGTCGTCATGCAGGACAGTATTTTGCTCTCCGGCTCGGTTCTCGATAACATCCGGTTCGCCAAGCCCACCGCGACGACCGAGGAAGTCTATGAGGCCGCCCGCCTCGCCAACGCCGAAGAGTTTATTCTCAAGATGCCGCAGGGCTACGACACCCCAGTCGGAGAGCGCGGCGCCTCGCTCTCCGGTGGCCAACGCCAGCGCATCGCGATCGCCCGCTCAATCCTTCGCAACCCGCCCGTGCTCATCCTTGACGAGGCCACCTCAGCCCTCGACTACGAGAGCGAACGGCTCATCCAAGATGCCCTCGAACGCCTTTCTGAAGGCCGCACGGTCATCACCATCGCCCACCGCCTCAGCACGATCAAGAACGCCGACCGGATCATCGTGCTCCGCGATGGCTTAATCGTGGAGCAGGGCAACTTTAAGGAACTCAGCGACCGGGGGGGCGTCTTCTCTCAGTTGATCGAAGCCCAGTCCGCCGGATCCAAGTTTCTCAACACCTGACCGGCCCATCACGGCTCATCGCAAAGAAGTTTTGCACCCCCGCCTCTTCCCCTCCACGTTTACTACCCTATGAACCGTTTTCTCCTCGCCTTCCTCATCACCGCCACGGCCGCCTTCGCCGATCAGGGATTCCCCGGTCTGAAGGATATTATGAGCCCCGAGGAGTATAAGGAAGCCGGCCTCAACCGCCTCACGCCTCAGCAACTCGGCGCGCTGGAGGCCGTGATCGCCCGCCACTACCTAAACACGGTCGAAACCACCGCCGCCGCCGAGGCCAATCAAATCGCCACGAGCTCCATCGCCAAGCAGACGAGTAAGAGCATTCTGCAGCGCTTTGGCCTCCCGGATATCTCCTTCAGCCAAGATTGGAAGGAAAAGGCAGGCTTGAGCGGCAAGGTCACGGGTTGGGTCGGCGGTAACAGCTTCAAACTCGACAACGGCCAGATTTGGGAAGGCCAAGAACCGATCCCGTTTGAGCTCGTCGACCGCCAAGTCGAAATCTCCCCTCGCCCCAACGGTCAGTTCGCCCTCGTCGTCGAGGGGAAGAACACCACCATCCGCGTCCGCCGCGTCAAGTAACCCGTTCGACCAACGGCCGCCCCCGGACCCACCATGCTGGCCCTCGCCAACGGAGTCCTGCGCGTCGAGCTGCTCGATCCCGCCGATCCGCGCGACCGAGCCCATCTCGGCCTGCGCTACTGTTGGGGCGGCTACATCTGGCAGGTGAACGATGTCGCCGCCGGGCCTTTGGTCGCGGGACCCGAATGGCCCGAGAAAAATCCATCTCCGTTCAACGGACAGGGCCTGCCCGAGTCGTTTCGCCACGCCGAGTTTGGCACCGGCCGACCTCTGATCATCGAAAACGCTCAGGGGTTCATCATCGGGATCGGCGACGTCGCCCGCAACATGGCCGGCGCCCTCGACATCACCACGCCTTGCCCGTGGTCGGTCACGGCTAGTCAGAACTCCATTGAATTTTGCACTGAACAGGCGGGCCACGACTTCGCCTGCCAGCTCACTCGGCGAATCGCCCTCACGGGACGCACCCTCACCTCGTCCACGCGCCTCGCCAACCTCGGCGACCGCCCCTTGCCACTGCATTGGTTCGCCCACCCGTTCTTCACCTTGCACGATCGGCTGATCACCTGCGGCCTGCCCGCGACATGGGATATGGCCGCTAATCCCGGTTACGAATTCGACGACCAACACCGACTCAGTTTCAAGCGCCGCTTTCGCGACCGCGACGACGGTCATTTCGAGCAACTGATCGTCGGCCGCGACACGCCGCTGCGCGCCGAACTCTCGCACCCGCATCTGACCGGCCTCGTCTTCTCCACCGATTTCACGCCCGACTCCTGTCCGGTTTGGGCCAATAGTAATACTTGGTCGATCGAACCTTACCTCGCGACCGATCTCGCCCCGGGCACCGATCGCGCCTGGTCCCTCACCTACGAGTTCGGACCCGTGATTTGATCTGCTCACAAGGCAAGTGGGCCGGGAGCTCTGGGCGTGATCGGCATTTTCTCTTAAATTCCGCAGTTGGGTTTAACCACGGACGACGCAGGTCACCCGGATTAAGGATTCTGGATCGAGAAAAGCGTCTTGAATTCCATAAACCCACACGGTGGGGGGCTGGGATTTCATCAGGCCGCAGTAATCCGCGTGCATCCGCGGTTTTTGACTGCGGTTCGTCCGGCGGACGCCTCCTCTGGCCACACTGGACGGCCCAGCGGTCCGCCCCTACCCTAGAGCCACTAATCCCGAGAAACCTGCGCCCGGTCGGGCCGACTTCGTCGGGGCTAACCGCGGCCAAGTCGCTCTGCGCGCAGGGCCGACGGATATTTCTCTGAAAAATAATCTCATGGGTATGAAATATCCGGGCCAAATTCAGGGTGCAGGCCGGTATCAACGCCACCTGCCACCGGAAGAGTCTAAATTCGAGCGGCGTTTGGGATCCCTTCCACGCGGACCAACTGTCCCTCACCTCCATCTCCACCTCCTTCCTTGTCGGCATCCCCTGCCGGTCACGCACATAAAGCGTCACCCCAGAGCGGGCCCCACTTGTTGGTGAAAGTCCTAATCACCGTGTCATTGCGGCGGGCCCGGGGCATGTTGGCCTGAAAATCACGACCACCCCGCGCCTCCACCGGCTGGCGGGTCAGGCGACCCGCTTCTTGGCCCCGAGCAGGCCGACGACGAATCCATGTTCGCGCAGCAGCTTGGTGCCACTGTGATTAATAATCCCCAAGGTGATGAGATTCACCAGCGGAACAAACATCAGGAGACAGCAAAGGACGCGGCCGATGATCGGATACTTCAACCCCGATGTGAGCCGCACCAACCCAACCATCGAGACCACCAGCACGATCAGCAAGACCACCGCATTGATTGCCACGAGCACCGACGCTGTTTGCGTCAGCCGAAAAACGATACTCCCAAGGTTCAACGCCATGGCGGCAATCACCAGTCGCTGCCCGCTCCGCGCCAGTTTAATCTCCCGATCAGTGAAAGGGTGCGTTGTCATCTTAATTCAGCGGCGGCCGCAGGCCAAACAACTCAAGCCAGTTCGAGGCCGGCGGGGGTTTCCTTGATCGACCGCAGGCGGGCGCGCTCAGCCCCGGGCTGGTTGGGCGAATGCAAGGCCATCACGAGGCGGTCCTCGAAGGTGCGGAAGAGCATCGCGTGGCCACCGTCTTGCTTGAAGAGGGGCTCGGCCGACTGCACCCAAGGGCCGCCCAGCCCACCGGTCGCGCTGCGCGCATAGCCGGTCACGTAGCCGCCGTCGCCAAAGCTGGACCAGAGCATTACCAACGCGCCATCGGCTTGACGATGGAGCCACGGTCCATCGGTTACACGGTAGCCTTCGCCGAGCTTGCTCTTCTGCAATCGGCTCCAATTCGCCTCGCTCGCGCGAAACAGCAGCTTGGCTTCGCCGGCTGGACGCCGCAGGTCCTCACCGAGCGGGATCGCGTGGACCTCGCCGTTGCGGGCCTGCACCCATTCGCGGCAAAAAACCAGCCACGGGCGGTCGTCCGCATCGATAAACAGCGTGCCATCGATCGCCAACCAACCCAGGGGAGTCACCGGCCCGGCGGAGTGCGCGACAAACGGGCCGTCAGGCGTATCCGCCACAAAGATGCTCGTGTAGCGGGAGCGCGGTTTCATCACTGAGATGCCGTGGCCAAAAGTCGCGAACAGATACCAACGCCCTCGGTAAGGATGCACCTCGGGAGCCCAGTAAAAATCTGCTTCCTGCGGTCCGGTGATTCGCGAGAGCACCGTGCGTGGTTCGCTCCAATGCTTCAGATCACGACTCTGGCGCACGACAAATCCCTGCGGCGCTTCCGGCACTCCCCCAAACCCGGTCGTGCCGTAGAGGCGGTAGATCCCCGCGGCGAGGTCGGGGACAATGAAGGGGTCGCGAATCTGAAAATTGGCTAGAGTGCACACAATGCTCCCTCGGTGTAAGCGCGGCTTGGCCCCGAATGGCAAGCTTCACGCTCTTGGAAGCCTTTCAATTTCGCCACCCGGCCCCTTGCAAACCGAAACCCGCTCATTCTTCGTCGCCAAATTTCCACATGCCGGAATTGCGCATGCGTTCACGGAGCTTCGGGTCCTTGAAGATTTCCTTCACTTCGGAATCCGGGGCGCGGGTGCTGTCGAGTTCAGGGATGTTGGCCAGATAGTAGGTCAGCGCGGCAATCGTCGCCGATGATTCGGAAATGATCTCGGGTTTGATCTTGTCAAAAGTGTCTCCGAAATCGTGGTAATAGCGCACGACATCGGGATCAATAAAAGCACCGAAGGTGATGCTCCGAATCCCCTGAAGTTGGTAAGGCGTATGATCGCTGCCAAACCAGTTGAGGTTATCCACACCCTTTTCGAGTTTCCGGTCGCCCAGCGAAGCATCAAAGCCTTCGAGCATGGGAACCAAATCCGCGAATCCGAGCGCGTTGATCGACTTCGGGAAACCGACCATGTCGAGATTCACCATCGCTGCAATCGGTCGCCCCTTCAAAGTCGGCGCGTGGTGACGCGAGCCCCAGAGGCCCTGTTCCTCGCCGTTGAACCAAACCAGTTCTACCGTGCGCAGATTTTGCGCCGCGTGCTCCTGAAGCGCTTTCGCCACGGCAAAGACCTGCGCGGTGCCCAGTCCGTTGTCGATTGCCCCTTGGCCGAGATCCCAAGAATCGAAATGCGCGCCCACGACCACGGTGTCCTTGGTGCGCCCAGGGAAAGTCGCGACGATGTTCGCCGTGTCGATCTCCTTACAGTAACTGCGCGTGTGCAAACGCACCCGCACCGGTTTGCCGCGCTTCAGCGAACGCGACATCCAGAGCCCTTCTTCCTGCGTAACGCTGTAAACGGGAATCGTCAGCGGCGTCCCTTCGAAAGATCCTGTGCGGCATAAAAGCTGACCGCCCGCCACGCGGCAGGTGCGAATAAATCCCTTCAAGCCCAAGGCGGCGGCGTATTCGTTATAGCCTCCGCGTTTCGTCGGCGCGTTGGGCCCGAGCAAGCCAATCTTGCCCTCCGTTTCGAGTCCCTTGAGCACCTCGTCACTGCCGTTGCCCAGATCAACCACGTCCGCTTCGAAGGCTTCGTGCGGTTGCGTGTAACTCATGGTGACGGCGCGAAGCTTGCGGTGAATCGGCGCGACCATCACGGCCTCGTCATCCTGCCGCACCCATCCCGCCATCTTAAAAGTATCTAACCGCGCCTGGACGCCAATCGCCTTCAACGCTTCGATCGTGCTGATCAACGCGCCCTGATTAGCGGGCGAACCGGTCAGCCGTCCCCCGTGATCGTCGCAGAGATGACCGAGAAACTCATAGGCCGAATTGTCGGCCAACACCGCCGCGACGATCTCGTTCTGCACCTTCTGCTGGTCGGCGTTCAGCTGGCTCACGCCGTGGTGCTCAGGCTTCGCTTCCGTCGTCGCATCACTGCTCTCGTTGGAGTGCGCCTGCAAGGGATTCGCACAAACCAAGAGGGTCGCCAGTAAGAAAGGGCAACCCAATGGGTGACGCTTGGGGGTAGAGTTCAGATTAGGTATTTTCATGATTCGCGGATCCAGACACGCATTTCGCCTTCGCCCCGATTATTCCAGAGGCAATAAGGCACAGCTTTGATTTGGGTTTGAGTGACCTCGGGTTCGGCTAAGGAATAGAGTTCATCATTCGTGGGTTGCAGGCGTTCCACCGTTCCTTCGATCACGATGGTGCCGCCGAGCAGATCGGCGTCGAAACGTTCCGTCAGTGCCGCGGTTTTCGGCAAATGCAGTAAGCCGAGTTGATCTCCATGGTCGATCTCCTCGACGCAGAACACCAGCGGTCCGCGTTGCAGGGCGACGCAACCGACATCGTGATTCACATGTGGATGGGCGCGGATACGCTGCACCGTCATCGGAAAATCCAACGCGACCGCATCACCTGAAGACCATTCGCGATCAAGGTGCATGTAGCCGTTTTGATTGTGAGAGGCTAGATCGACCGACTCCCCATTAATGGAAACTGCGGGTGTCGAACACCAACCGGGTAAGCGCAAACGCAGCGTGAATTTCACGGAAGCTGTTGGGTTCACTTCCACCCGCACTTTGCCGTCCCACGGATAATCCGTGCCCATGGCGAGCTTCACCGTCGTCCCGGCCACCTTCGCCTCCAACGAGCAGTCGGTGTAAAGATGCACCGCCAACCCGTCCGGCTGCACGGAATGCGTGTAATAACCGAGCGACGACAGCGTGCGTGCAATGTTCGGTGGGCAGCAGGCGCAACCAAACCACGGCACGCGCTGCGTCTTCACGTAGTGCTGATCGTAGCGGCGCTTCGCCTCGGTCGGCCGCACCTCGAGAGGGTTGACGTAGAAGAACGTCTTTCCGTCGAGGGCCATGCCCGCGAGCACGTTGTTCAAGAGCGTGCGCTCCATCGCATCGGCAAACTCCCCGCGCAATTCGAGATCGAGCATCCGCCGGGCAAAAAATACGAGACCGATGCCCGCGCAACTCTCTGCGTAAGCGCGATCGTTGGGCAGATCGTAACGACCGGAAAACTGCTCGCCGTTCCACTCCGCGCCGATCGCACCGGTCACGTAGGTGTGATATTTCGTGAGGTTGCGCCACAGCACGTGACACGCCACCCGGAGCGACTCGTCGCCCAACGCCAACGCGAGATCGGCCATCGCCGTGTAAAGATACATCGCGCGCACCGAGTGGCCGATCGGCTCGAGCTCTTCGCGCACGGGCTGGGCCGCCTGCAAATAAGCCCAGCGGTTGCGGTAAAAATAGACCGGAAGCTTCTTGTTCACGCCGAGCCGGGTGCTCTCCGCTTCGAAATAGCTGGGGACAATCCCACGCTGGGTGATGAAGTGCGCGGCGAGATGCACGTAGCGCTTTTCCCCCGTGGCGCGCGCGAGTTTCACCAAGGCGAGCTCGACTTCCTCGTGCCCGGGATAGCCCGCATTTTGCCCCTCGCCGGGTCCGAAGACTCGCCCGATCATGTCGGCGAGCTTGCTCACCACGTCGAGCAGCGTGCGTTTACCCGTCGCTTGGAAGTGCGCGACCCCCGCCTCGATGAAATGGCCCGCGATGTAAAGCTCGTGCCACTCGAACAGGTTCGCCCACTGCTTGGTTGGCGCTGTCAGCTGCACAAAGGTGTCGAGGTAGCCATCGGGCATCTGCGCCTTCGCAATCGTCGCGATGATGCCGTCGAGCTCGGCGTCCAATTTCGGATCGGGATGCGTCGCGAGCGAAAACGAGGCCGCTTCGAGCCATTTCGCTAGATCGGAATCTTGAAACCACAGTCCGTAGAATTCGCCTTCCTTCTCGCCGGCGGCGACCTGGAAATTGTGCACCGTGCCGCTGCGCTCGGCCCCGGGCACACGGTCGTTGAGCGCTTCCCATTGATAGGGAATCACGACATCGCGCACGAGTTTCGCGCGATCAGCAAGGAAGCCGCGTTCGAAACGAATTTGGGGTAGCGCAATACAAGTGGGGGTCGTCATAGCAAAGAGTGAAATGAAACTTAAACTACGATAAATAAATTGGCCACTGCTGGTGCCCAAATCTTGTGAGCGGATGACGCGCTGGCATGCGCGAGCAAATTCGCTGTCGACGAACAGGTGAGGAAAGAGAAACTTCCCCCAACCATCTGTGCTCATCGGTGCAATCTGCGGCTTCAGCCCGGGTCATGAGAAATTGAGAGAAACCACCGATGCGGCGGGTAAAGTGAGGGTGGCTTGATCGCCGGTGATTTTCACGCCCGCCAACTCTGTAGTCGTGATCGTGCACGGTTGATCGAAAGTATTGCCCGCCGCTAATTTCGGCGACGCGAGAACGCGTGCCTGCACCGTCTGCGACGTCGTGCCTGTGAGAGTCAGCGTAACTTCCACTTCCCGCGCCGAATCGGTATTTGCGAGGGTAACGTTGATCTCGCCGTTTTTAGCGCGTGAGGCGGCGGCGGATACTTGCGGAAATAGGCCCGCTTCGTGAGCGAGTTGAGCGGTCTCGATTTCGTGCGGCAGACGCTGTGCATCCTGATGCACGGCATAGAGCGCGAATACATGCCATGTGGGTGTGAGCACGAGTCGACCGCCGTTGGGTTCGGTCAGCGCGACTGCTTGGAGCACGTTCACCACTTGGGCGAGATTAGCGTAGCGCACGCGATCACAATGCTCGATAAACACATTCAGATGCAGCGCGGCGAGCACGGCATCGCGCACCGTCTGTTGTTGAAATAGAAAACGCGGATTCGTGCCCTCTTCCGCCCGATACCACGCGCCCCACTCGTCCACGATCATCGCGACCTTTTTGTCCGGATCGTGTTGATCCATGATCGCGCCGTGCTTGCGCACGAGCTCGTCCATCTGCCAACCCAGAGCCATGACTTCGTTCCACGAATCCGGGGTGACCGAAGTCGCCGGTTGCTGATTTTCCCAACCGCCCGGGATTGTGTAATTGTGTAGCGACAGACCGTCCATGGCGCTGAAACCAAAGCGCGGTTTGGTGCACTCACGCATCATCACCTCGGTCCAATTGTAATCGTCCTCATGGGGGCCACAGGCGACGCGAAACGTAGAGGCTTTCGGATAATCCTGAACGTAAGACGCATAACGTAAATATTTGTCGGCGTAATATTCGGCGCGCATATGGCCGCCGCAGCCCCAATTTTCATTACCGATTCCCCACAGGCGAACATTCCACGGTTCCTGGCGACCATGGGCCATGCGTTCGTCGGCCAACGTGCCCTCGGGAGCATTCACATATTCGACCCAGTCACGCAGCTCGCGCACGGTGCCACTGCCGACATTGCCGGCGAGGTAGGGCTCGCAATCGAGTTGCACACAAAGATCGAGAAACTCATGCGTGCCCACCGCATTGTCGTCGATCACCCCACCCCAATGCGCATTGACGCGACGAGGCCGTTGCTGGCGCGGACCGATCCCATCGCGCCAGTGATAATCATCCGCATAACACCCGCCAGGCCAACGCAGATTGGGGATCTTGATCGCGCGCAGGGCCTCGACCAAATCGCTGCGCCAACCACGCACATTCCGCACGGCCGATTCCGGGCCAACCCACAAGCCATCGTAAATACACCGCCCAAGATGTTCGGCGAAATGCCCGAAGATATGCTTGCTGATGACCGGCCCGGACAGATCAGCAGCAATCTGAATCTTGGTTTGGGCAGGCATAAATCTACAGACTTAAAAAACCAAGCTTCCTGATATTTCCCGCCAACCAAATACATTTATGGGGTAGAGCGTGCCCACTGGGCGCGCCGTTGATGGTCTTCGGGCGGCCCGGCGGTTCGCCCCTACCTTTCAATCGTTGGTCCATACGAGGTTTAGGGAGTCACCGTATCGGAAATCGTGAGCGTGTTGAAATCCAGCACGCGTTGGAGTTGGCCATGCGTGATCGTCAATTTACGACCACCGATCTCGGCGTTGAGATGGGGACCTTCAAACAGTTTCCAATTTGCGTAATCGATGGGCTTACCGTCCGCGATGGGCGATTCGCCGTAAGTGATGGAAACTTGCTTACCGCGAAGAGTGGTCATTTTAACCCTCGGCACCGGCTCGAGTTTGAATTCCAGCGGTAATCCGATAATCGCAGCCTTGAACGCATCGAAGCTCTCGAATTCCAAGACGCTGGCAGCCTGCACAATGGTGCCGTTCTTCAGATGCGGACTCGTCAGCAATTGTCCCCCCATCGGGAGCTTCTCTTTCGCCCAGCCACCATTGTAGTGAAGATAGGGAATCCAATGATACCCGGCCAGCGGACGATAAGCGACATAGGTGCGTCCCCCCTGGGCAAAGATCCAGCCGCTCTCGTCTTCAGTGATATTAACGAGATCCTTGGAGAAGAAGCCGTTGATGTGAGGGAATCGCGTGCCCTCGGGGATATCGTAAAGCGCGATCACCGTATCGAGACTTTGGAAAACCTGTTCGTAGGGTGAACTTCCCACGACCTTATCCGGCGAATCGTAAGAGGGCTTACCTTCATTGGTCACACCCTTGATCCACGGTTCGGGATAGGCCGTGAAATACATCTGCATCGCTCGACTGGAAGAAAGGGGGTGCATGGAAAACATCGTATTATGTTTACCGCGCGGGTCAGGTTCATCCCAGGAAACATCCCAAGCGTGCGCTTGAATCGGATCGAGCTGCCCCCCCGTCGTCGAACCCACCGCGTAATCACGGCGCAGGTAATTCGTTTTATAGACCGGCGGAGAAAGCTCTTCGCTGTAACGCCAGCGACGACGAATCCGCGCACGGTCGCGTTGCACGTAGTCTTCTTTGCGATCCGTCGCGAGGCGATAGATCACTTCGGGCACTTGGTAGTTTTTGGCCACCGTGGCGAAATACACTCCCCACCCCCCATAGCCTTTTGTCGGCGGCGTGTTGCCAAAAAGAATCCAGCTGAAATACGAGGAAAGCGAATTCCAGCGCTCGATCACCGAACCTTCATCCGTGCGCGAATTGGGGCCGCGTAACACTCCGTTGAGTGTCGTGTTGGCAAGCTCCGCGAAGAGCCAATCCAACATCATCTGACCGCGTTGCTGCATCTCGGGATCCTTGGCCCATGATTGCAGAAAGAGCATGGGAATAGCATACTCTCCAATGTAATGAGTGGGATTGAACTCCCCCTGCCCGACCGTGGTGGTCGTATCGATCCAATCGATCAGAAAGGCGCGCGCTTCAGCGAGGTTTTCTTCCGAAGTCAGTCCGTTATACCAACTGTCGGCGGGTTCGTTGGGATAGAGTTCCGCCATCAGATAGAGCGACGCGTAATACATCACCCAATGGTTCTCCGTGTCGCCACGAAGTTGTCGCGTGGTGCGCCAGGTATCGCGAATCGCGGCTTGGGCTTCGGCGGAAAGTGAATCACGCCCCAGGAAAGCGACGCAGACATTAGGAAACATCCAAAATGGCCCCGTGCCCGGATCTTTCATCGTCTCGATTACACTGAGCGAACAGTTCTCGAGGTCCTCTCCGAGAGCGAGTTTGCAGGCGACCGCCGCCAACCCCAGATTGCCCGGATCGTCAGTTTTCACCTCACCGCCGTTCGCACGCCAATTAAGGACTTCATTTACGCGCGCCAGATACGCCACCTGACGGGCATTCTCATCCTGAATCACCGTTCGATCGGGAGGAGCGGTCTCGAAGGCCGGCTGCGCCAGAGCGATTCCGGGAGAAGATAGGGCAAACATAACAGCGAAATATTTCGTGAACTTCATCGGGTGACTCAATGCAGGGGTTATTGCTCGGCCTTGGGTATCGTCAGGAAGTAGTTCACCAACGAACCGGCCATCGCATCAGCTTGCCAAGTGCGGCCAAAATCATCTGAATAGTAGAGGGTTTCGCGAAAAACACTCGCGTAGAGACGCCCCTCTGGATCGACGCCGACGCGCCAGACGCGATGCGGCTCCGGCAAGCCCGCGTTGCGTTCCAGCCACGTTTTGCCACCATCCTCCGAGGTCACGATACCGAGCCCCCAACTCGCAATCGCCATCCGCCGGACGTCCGTCGGATCGAAGGTCAGATTGTAGAGCGTATGCTCAGTCGGCACGTCTTTGATTTGGTCCCAAGTCAAACCACCATCATACGACGCCCAGGCTCCCGCACTTTGAGTCACCGTCAACCAGTGTTTGGCATCGTGAGGCGACTGTTGGATATCATTAACTATATCCACGGTGGGGAGCACTCGGCGCCATGAATCAGCGCCATCTTCGGTCAGAAAAATACCGACCTCGCAACCTGCGAAGACCCGGCCGGCCTTGGTGCGATCAATGGCGACCAACTGCGTGTATTTACCGCGTTCGGGTAAACCGTTTTCGCGGCGCACGAGCGTTGCGCCGCGGTCGGTCGAAACGGCAATCCCATCGGGCAACGATAAATAAACGTGATCCGGCGCATTCGGATCGATGGCCACATGCCGGGCTTCCGTCATATCCCAATCATTACAGATGAGCCAATGCTTGCCGCCATCCAACGTGCGCCACAGCCCATTGTTTGCCGAGGTGTAAACAACATTGCGGTCGCGGGGATCGATCGCCACGGCGGTGAGGGTGGCATCGTTGTAGCCCTGGTGCTCCCATGAGCCGTCGGCGGCTCGCTTAAAGATCCCGTTGAGGGTCACAACTTTCGAACCGATCACATAATCGCGGTTCACTTTCGCACAGATATAAAAATCGTCTGCCGAAGCTACCGTTGAGAACGTCGTCGCAGTGAGGAGCGCCATGAGCGTGATGAAGATCTTCATTCGGGGTCATTTCCCGGGAGGACCGTGTCGGCGATCGTCAGGGTGTTGAAATCGACGGTGCGTTGCAAACGACCGTGCGTGATTGTCAGTTTGCGGCCGCCGATTTCCGCATTGAGATGCGTGCCTTCAAAGAGCTTCCACTTCGTGTAGTCGAGCGGTTCGCCGTCGATCACGGGGGCTTCCCCGTAGGTGACGACAACTTGCTTACCGCGCAAGGTGGTCATCTTCACGGTCGGGATGGGTTCGAGGGAGAACTCCAGCGGCAAGGCGCGGATGGCGGCCTGAAAATCGGCGAAGCTCGCAAACTCGTCGGCGCTCGCCGCCTGCACGATCGTGCCGTTCTTCGCATGCGGGCTCACGAGCACCTTGCTGCCTGTCTCGTCGCGCTCATAGGCATAGCCGTTGTCGGACGGGACCTGCCGGTATTTCACATGAGGAATCCACGAATACGAAGCCAGCGGACGATACGCGAGGAAGGCGTGACCGCCGCGGGCGAAGATCCAACCCGATTTATCCTCGGTGAGATCCTCGAGGTCTTTCGAGAAAAACCCGTTCACCTGCTGAAAACGCTCACCCGGCTCGATGTCGTAGAGCGCGATCACCGTGTCGAGGTCTTGGAACACTTTCTCGTAAGGAGAACAGCCGACCAGCTTGTCGGCCGAATCATAGGACGGCTTGCCCTCGGCCGCGACGCTCACCGGCATGGGCTCGAGGTAGTTGGCGAAAAACATCTGCATGACCTTGCCGGACGAGTGCGGGTGAATCGAAAACATCGTCGGGTGCTTCCCGCGAGGGTCGTTCTCATTCCACGTCACGTCCCAGACATGCGATTGGATCGGATCGCTGAGCCGACCCTGATGCGAGCCCACCGCGTAGTCACGCCGGAGGTATTGGGTCTTGTAGATCGGCGGCATGAGCTCGTCGCTGTAGCGCCAGAAGCGGCGCGTGCGCGCACGATCGTGCTGGAGGATGTCTTCCTTTCGATCCATCGCGATGCGGTAGATCACTTCCGGCACCTCGTAGTTCGGCGCGAGCACGGCGAAGTAGTTTCCCCAACCACCGTAGCCGGCTGGCGACGGGGTGTTCTCAAACAAAATCCAGGAGAAGAACGACACGAGCGCGTTCCAGCGCTCGGCCACTTCGGTGTCGCTGATCCGCGAGTTGGGTCCGCGCAGCACCCCGTCGAGCGTCACCGTCGCGACTTCAGAGAACAACCAGTCGAGCATCATGCGGCCGCGCTGGCGCATCTCGGGCTCTTCCGCCCAGGTAGCCAGCATGAGCATCGGGATCGCATACTCGCCGATGTAGTGAGTCGGGTTGTATTCGCCCTGCCCAATCGTCGTCGTGATGTTCATCCAATCGAGGAGCCAACCGCGAGCATCGGCCTTGTTGGCCTCCGAGGAGTTGCCCGTATACCACGTGTTCCCCGCTTCGTTCGGATAGAGTTCCGACATCAGAAACAACGCGGTGTGATACATCACCCAGTGGTTCTCGGTATCACCGCGCAACTGGCGCTCGGTGCGCCACGCGTCGCGGATGGACTGCTGTGCCTCGGGCGAGAGTTTTTCGCGACCTGCAAAAGCGGTCATCACGCTGGGAAACATCCAGAACGGCCCCGTGCCGGGCTCCTGCATCAGCTCGATCACCCGACGGTTGCACACCTCGATGCGTTCACCGCGCATCAGCAGCATCGAGACCGTCGCGAGGTCGGGTTTTGCGGCGGGATCGTCCAAATCGTATTGGCCGATCCGCCAGTCGTAGACCTGTTTTACTCGGTCGAGGTAGGCGGTGCGCCGCTCAAAGCCGTTCTCGACCACAACGCGCGACGGCGGCGGTGCCTCGAAGGCGGGTTGGGCTGACAAGGTCGCCACGGCAACCGTCCCGGCGAGCACCGCGGAGAAAAGAGTCTTAGATTTTGATGTAAACATGGCGGGGATCAGCGTTGGACGCGGGGCACGGAGATGAAGTTGTTGACGAGCGATCCGGCGAGGGCATCGGGATGCCAGGTGCGGCCAAAATCGTCGGAGTAGTAGAGCGTTTCTTTAAACACGCTCGCGTAGAGTCGACCGCTGCTGGGATCGACCCCCACCCGCCACACGCGGGGATTCGCGGGGAGACCAGCGTTGCGCTCGGTCCAAGTCTTGCCGCCGTCTTCGCTGGTCCACGCGCCATCCGCCCACCCGCCGACGGCGAGGCGCAACGGATTCGTTGGATCGAAGGTGACGTTGTAGATCGGGTCGGTCTTCGAAGGACCGTCCATGGGGGTCCACGTGAGGCCTCGATCATACGAAGCCCACGCGCCATGCCGGTCGGTCACGGCGATCCAGTGCGCCGGATCGTGCGGCGATTGCTCGAGGTCGTTGACCATGGTGGTCGTCGGCAGGACCACGCGCCAATGCAGACCAGCGTCCTCGGTGAGAAACACTCCCTGCTCGCAACCAAGCAGCACGCGGTGCGCCGTGGTGCGGTCGACCTCGATCGTCTGCACGTATTTGCCGCGCTCGGGCAGACCGTTATCCCGTCGGACAATCGTCTGGCCGCGGTCCACGGAGACGCCGACGCCGTCGGTCACCCCGAGGTAAACATAATCGGGCGCATTCGGGTCCACCGCGACGTCGCGGGCCTCCGTCATGTCCCAACCGTTGACCATCCGCCAGCTCGTGCCGCCATCGTAGCTGACCCAAAGGCCATTGAGCGTGGAGGTGTAGATGACGTTGCGGTCGCGGGGATCAAAGGCTACCGCGGTGATCGACGTATCGTTGTAACCGAAGTGTTGCCACGTGCCGTCGGCATCGAGCCGGAAGAGGCCGTTGGTCGTGACGATCTTCGAACCGATCACGTAACCGCGGTTAATATTGGCGCAGATGAAGAAGTCCAGCGCGGGGGCCGCCAGAGCGTTCGTCACAAGGGCAAGAAGCCCGATCACAAATAAGGGTAATCTTAGTTTTGGCATGATGGAAATTGGGTTCTGGCATTGCGGCCGGTCGGCAAAGCGACCATAATCGATGGGCGATGAAAAAATTCCTGTTGCTTGCGGCCTTGCTCACCACGTCCCTCAGTCTGACCCATGCGGCGGAGGTCGACACGCCCGAAGCGCGGCTGGCCGCGGCTGGCATCACGCTCCCGGAGGTCCCGAAAGCCATCGCCAACTACGTGCCCGCGGTGCGGACGGGAAACTGGATCGTACTGGCGGGGCAAATCGCCAAGAACGCCGACGGACAATTCGTGACCGGCAAAGTCGGCGTGGATCTCACGCTTGAGGAAGGGGCCGCCGCCGCGCGCATCTGCGCCGTGCAACTGATTGCGGTGCTCAAAGCCGAGATCGGCGACCTTTCCAAGGTGAAGCGCATCGTGCGCGTCGGCGGTTTCGTCAACTGCCCGGACGACTACACTGCGCAGTCGAAGGTCGTCAACGGGGCCTCCGATCTGCTCGTCGAAATTTTTGGTGACGCCGGTCGTCACGCGCGGGCCGCCGTCGGCGTCGCCTCGCTGCCCGCCGGAGCTCCGGTGGAAATCGAGATGATGGTCGAGGTCGTGGACGGCGAGGACTGACATAGCTTCAAGCGTGACGGACGAGGTTGCTGATCGCGGCGATCAGACCCTCCACTTCGTCGGCAGAGTTGAATAGATGGGTCGAGATGCGCAGCGCATCGAGATTTTGCTCGCTGACGGGTCGGCAACGAAACTGATGCCGGAAAAGCAACAAATCGAACAAGTCGCTGTAGCTGATCCGTGGCGTGCGAAACGTGGTAATCGACGCCCGCAGCTCCGGCCGAGTCGGCGTCAACACTTCCACAGTGGGAATCTTGGCCAGCCCCTCGTGTAAGTGCACCGAGAGGGTCCGACTGTGCAAGGCGATGCGTTCGCGGCCGACGGCATCTTGGAAATCTAAGGCGGCGGCGATGCCGAGCACGTTGGCCGCGCTGCGGGTCGCGTATTCGTGCCGCGTGGCATTGTCGAGGTAGGCCATCTGCTCGCGGCCGAAGGCCTCGGTGAGTTCGCTCGGAAGCATCCCGGTGTAGGAACCAGCGCTGATCGGCACGACCTCGTCGTTGCGCTCCTTCCGGATCAGGAGGAGTCCCGTCTCGTGCGGAGCACCCAGCCATTTGTGACCACTGGTCGCGTAGGAGTCGCAACCGAGATCGCGAAATTTAAACGGGAACATGCCGGCGGACTGCGCGCCGTCGATGTGGAACCAGATCCCATGCCCGTGCGCCAGTCGGCCGATTTCGGCCGCGGGCAAAACAATTCCCGTCGGGGCCGTGACGTGGCTGATCTGAATGACCTTGGTGCGCGGGGTGATCAACGCCTGGATGCGCGCGAGGTTGCCCTCCACGCTCGTCGGATCGGGCTCGAACAGCTTCACGACGACTCCGCGGCGGTTGTGCTGATTATACCAAGGCCCCGAACCGCCGGGATGCGCGTGGTTTTCAAAGATCACTTCATCGCCCGCGGCGAGATCCAACCCGCCCGCGATGATCGAGTTTCCCTCAGTCGCATTGCGCGTAAAGCATACCTCGGACTCCTCTGCGGCGAAAAACTTCGCGACCACCAGCCGGGCCCCGTGAAAGTAATCGTGCCCGGTGGCCGGTTTCACTTGAAGCTCCATCGTGGTATCGTGAAATACCTTGAGCACGGGATTCGCCGCCGCGCCCAAACCGCCCGTATTCATATAATGGAATTCCGGATCGATCGGATACTGGGCGCGCACCGCCCGCCAAAAGGGGCCATCAGTCGCCGCCGAGTAGACTGGCAAACGGTGGGTGGCCGAGGCCGTTGGACTCGCACAACCCGCACCCGGGCCGACCATTGCGCCAACGGCACCTAAGCCGAGGCCCCGAATAAAGGTTTTTCGATCTATGTTCATACGCAGGAAAAGGTCAGAGTGTGGTCGACGGTGAGGTCCGCTCCAGCGGCGACGTCGAGATTTTGATCATACTGCACCGGGAACGCCGCCAACGGGTAGTTGCGGCGCACGAACCAGTGGAGCGGACCAGGATTGTTTTCGAAGCGAATAGTAACGCGGTTCAGCGTGGTGTCGAATTGTCCGTGCCATTCCATCCAGCGGCCCGCGGCACCGTGCACGGCTTCAATCCCTTCCAAGCCGCCGTCGGCGATCACTTTGATCGTCGGGTCGAGATGGTCGTCGAGCAGCTCGCGCGCCCCGCGGAATTGCAGTCCGCTATAATGGGAGCCCTTGAGTTTGCCCAGCGTCTGCGGGTTGCCGAGCGTAAGAGTCCGACCACTGACATTCGTCAGCCGGCCGCGCCAGCGCAGGGCCCAAGATTGGTTAGCTTCGTCCACGGTGATCTCGATCGACCGCAACTCCTCGAACAAAGTTTCCTCCAATCGACACCACGCGAGCGTGTGCGCCAAGGTCGCGGTCGGCCCGTCGGACTCGAGCTTGGTCCACGCGAGGTGCTTTTGAAATCCGTGATCATCGCGCCATTTGTAGCCGTCTTCGAGGCAGGTCGCCCCACCCCAGAAATTCGCTCCCGAGACGTTGTTCAACGCGAAGCTGAGCGCGTGATGCCACGGGTGATCGTTAGGCCGGAAATTCGTGAGCGTGTCGCCGGCGAGTGAATTAACCGGATGGAAATACGGCTTGGGCGACTCTTTCAACTCCGTCGTCGGCGCATAAACATAGCGGCACAGCAGGTGGCTGTCGTTGAAGAGAGTCACCGCGTCACCGGTGTCGTGTTGGAGTCGAAGTGTGCTCATGCGAGGTCAAAGGTTTCGGCAAACTGACCACCGCCGAACGAGCGCGTCGCGCCGCCGGGAGCGATTACCGTGGTGGTGGTCCCATTGGGCACGGAGGCCGTAAGGTGAAATTTCGCGCCGTCGCTGCGCCACGAGACTTCGATCATACCGCGAGGCGTGCAAACGCTGCCCGCGGCGTGAGTGAGGCCGCAGCGATGGGGCGCGATCTGAATTTTCGCAAACCCAGGCTCGGTCGCGGAAACGCCCAACAGACGTTGTTGAAACTCGAGCACGGGATGCGCCGACCACGCGTGGCAGAGCGAACGCCAGTAGCTGTTCTCCTCCACAAAAGTCGACAGCCCGTAGCTGATCGATTCGTGCCAAGGCCCAAGATACTTGGGCATGTCTTCGTAATGACCGGCCTTGGCCAGCGCGGTGAATCCGGTGTGCCACCAGAAGAACGAACCCGGCGCGAGCTTCTCATCGTGCGGGAATCGTTTCATGATGATCGCCGTCTCCCGCTCGGCCGGCAGGCCCGCCAGAATCGCCCATGCGTTGCCGTATTGGCTGATGTCGGATCCCTTGGCCTGATCGAGATAGAGGCCTTCGGCTTCCGACCAAAACCGGGCGTGCGCGGCGCGGCGTAGGGCGGCGGCTTCTGTTTTCAAGTGGGCGGCTTCGTCGGCCGCACCGAGTTGTCCGGCCATCCACGAGACTTCATCGAGAGCGTTGATGTATTGCGAGGTGTGGATCGTGGTCGAACCTGTGTCGGCCCCCGGCACGACTCCACGCGGCCACCACGGACACCAGTCGGTGACGTTCCAGTAAGGCAATTTCGCGGGCAGGCCTTCCGCGTCGCCGTGGCGACGATACCAATCGAGCACGGAACGCATTCCCGGCATCAGATCTTTCAAAGTGGCCCGGTCGGCCGTGCAGAGGAAGTAGTCCTTGATGTTGGTGATCCAGTGAAGGCTCCAAGATGGAATCACCTGCAGCAACCGCGACGGGTAGCGCGCGTGGGTGAGCCCGTCGGAGATGCGCGACCAATCGAATTGGTAGAGCGCCTGCTTGCTCAATTGATAGTCACCGGTCGTCAGCATCGCCAACTTCGAGGTGATCATCGTATCACCCGCATACTGCATCTGCTCGTAATGCGGACAGTCCTCAAACGTCTCGTGCGAACACATGCGCATCGTGCGCAGGCCGACTTCCCAGATGCGGTCGAGCGCCGGATCGGAGGATGTAAAGGTCGCCTTTATTTGATAGGGATAGGCCGTGAAGCGCTGCTTAACCGCCTTTAAGGTCAATGGCGTCGCGCCCACCGTGATGCGCAATCCGACGTAGCGAAACGCCCGCCAGTGCAACGGTTCAAACACTTCGTCGCGACCCGAAGGTTCCCAGATGTCGCCCCAACCGGTGACTTCGCCCCGCCGGTCAAAAGTCCATCCGCGCGACTCGTCCGCGAAGTGCGAAGCGAGGTTGGCGAGCGATTGTTTCTTGCCGAGCAACTTGGCTCCGGGAGTGTCCCACGCCAAGCGCAGCGCTTCGGCGTAGGTGAAACGCACCGTGGATCCCGCGCCGCCCGAGACAACCAGATGCGGAAACGCCGTCGTGAGCACGCCCATATCGAGCACGAGGTCAACGGTTTCGCCGGCCAGCAAAGTGAGCGCGTGATCTTCCTGCAACAGAGCCGCCCACGCGGGGGGCACCGCTTCACCGCCGTGAAGGTAGGCGTCAGGGAATCGCTCAGCCGCCCCTTCCTCCAGCATCGGAATCATCCGCGGCAGCAGCCCATAAGGACTCGCCGGATCGCGCCGGTTTCCGATCAACTCGGCCTTGAACAGGACGTGAGCGGTCGGCCAAGCAGTGTCGTCAAAGTCAGCGGTGTTCCACCCAGCAGGAATCTCGCTCGAGACGCGGTGTTCAAAATACCCGAGGTAACCTTCGAACGTCGTGTTCTCGTTTTGAAACCGATGGCCCTGATCCACGGCGACCTTCCACGAAGCGTCCGTGCGCAGGTCGACGACCGCTTCGCCTTGGAGGTTCTGCAGCGCGCCTTCGAGCACGAAGCCACCGGTGTAGGTCATCACCGAGCACGGCGGACCCAACAGGGCCGGACGATGCGCCACGCGCGACATGTCGAGGACGATGGCCGCGAGCACATTGCGCCCCACGCGGAGGTGTGGAGTCAGGTCAAACGAATCATAGAAATGATGAGTGATGTCACCCTTCGCCGGACCGCGCCCGACGAACGTGCCGTTGCAGTAAAACAGATAGCGGCTATCCGCCGACAGATCGACCCGCAGGTTGACGACCACCGGATCGGCTACCTCAAACGTGCGCCGAAAATACCGCACTTGATAGTGCGACGGCGACGACTCGCCGGGAGCCGGCACACCGTGAGAACCCTCGGCGGACCAAATCCACGAGGCGGAATTAACGAATGGTTGGGCGGACACGGAGACAGTGAATGGGAGACGAGAAACGAAAAACGTTAGGATTTCGCCGGCACGAAGACGAAGTCAGACGCATACGAGCCATAGAGGCCACCGGCCTGCCAAGTCTGGCCGAGATCGTCCGAGTAGAAGCAGCCCTCTTCAAAGGTGGACGCCCAGAGTCGGCCCGGCTCGCCAGGATCAAACGCCACCACGAAGACATTGTTCACCGGGAGTCCCGCAGAGCGGTCGGTCCACGTAACTCCGCCGTCGGTCGATACGCGCACGCCTGCGGCCCATCCGCCGATCGCCATGCGCTTCACGTCGTGAGTGTCGAGCGAGACCGCGTAAAGATTGGCTGTAGACGTGGCCTGATCGGCCGCGGTCCAAGTAGCACCGGCGTCGCGCGAGATCCACGCGCCGCGACCCTGAGTGCCCGCCAGAAACAGCTTCGGATCAACCGCGCTTTGCACCATGCGCAACGCGGTGGCCGGAGGTGAATCGGTGCGCGACCAAGTCTTCGCCCCGTTGGACGAAACATAAATACCATCCTCGGTGCCGAGGAGCACCCGGCCGGGGGTTTGCGAGTCGGCGACGACCGTTTGGCAGTAAAGGAGATTGAGACCGGCCTGGGCGTGTTGCCAATTCGCGCCGCCGTCGACACTGCGCAGCGGCCCCCAACAGGTGCTCACGTAAACTTCGTTCGGGTTGGCCGGATTGAAAGCAAAGGTGCGCACGTCGATCACATCCCACCCCGTCGTCAGACGCCACGTCTGACCGGCGTCGGTGGTGCGCAAAATTCCATCGCCGCAGGCGACGAGCATGACCAGCCCGTTGCTACCGGGCTGCACCGCCACGGAATTGATGCCGAGCACGCGCGGACCAAAGTGATCCCACGAACCGTCGGCTTGGCGCGTGTAGAGTCCGGAATCGGCTGGCGTCGAGCTGTTCTTCTGCGCCTTGGTCATGCCGACCGCCGCGTAGAGTTGGTGGGAGGCCGCCGCCGCACAGGCCGGGGCAAATGCCGTGACAAACGAGAGAAGAATGAGGGCCGGGGATTTCATCAATGGATGGGGTCAACGGTTTCCTGAATTGAAGGAACGGTGAAATCGAGCAGGTAGCGCTCGCCGCCTTGGCGAAGTTCGAGCCGCTGACTACCCTTCACTTCATACGCGAAAGGACTGTCGAAGAGTGGCCAGTGCTCGTAGTCGATCTCCTCGCCGTTCAGCTTCGGGGTGTCGCCGTAGCGGGCGTGAAGCACCCTGCCGTCGAGGGCTGTGAAAGTGGCTTCGGGCGTGGAATCGGTCGAGAAGGTTATCGGCAGGGCGCGCACGGCGGCCTTGAACGCCTCAAAGGATTCGTAATCGCGCACGGCGGCCACTTGGACCACGTAGCCATTTTTGAGCGCATCACTGACGAGGCATTGGTGACCGACGCCCCACTGGTGGGCGTTTGCGCTGATCCAACCGCCAGCGCCGGTGGCGAGCAGGCCAGTCCAGTCGTTGGGCTTCCAGACGCCGGGGGCAAAGGGTCGGTAGGCGATGTAGGTCGGTCCTCCCTGCGTGAAGATCCAGCCCGACGCATCTTCGTCGGTGTGCTCGAGGTCGCGGGAGAAAAAGGTCGTGATATGCGAGAAGCGGTTGCCGGTGGGCATATCGTAGAGAGCAATCAGCGCCGTGCCCTGTTGGAACACTTGCTCGTAGGGCGAGCCGCTCGGGAGTTTGTCCTCCGAATCGTAATCCGCCTTTGAACGGGCGATTAGATCGGTCACGACGTCCCAATCAGCACCGAAGAACATCGTGCCCTCGAAGGGCGACGAGTAAGGCTGCACTCCGAAAAACGTGTTGGCCGCCTCGAGGGTCGGCTTATCGGTGCGCCAGACGAGGCCCCACGTTTGTTGCTGGATCGGCTGAAGGAGGCCGCCTTGCGAGGAGCCGAGCACAAAGTCGCGGTCCACGTAGGAGTATTTGTAAACCGGGATCGTGCGCTTGTCGCCGATGGGGAAGGAGAGCGGGCCAGCATGGCGCATGCGCCAGCGGGTGCGCTTCAACTCACGCTCGACATAGGGCACATCACGGTCGCGGGCGATTCGTTCGAGGATCGGCGGCGGCACGTAGCCACTCAAGGCGAGGAGGATATTGGCGGCATCGGATTGGTTCTCGCCATAGCCAAAGAGGAGCCAACCGATGTTCGAAGCGGGGGTGTTACCCGGTGCGATGATTTGCTTGGGATAAACCCGGCTGTGCGCCCCACCATAATAGCCGTCGACGTGCTCCACGGCGTAATCGTAGATCAGGTAGTCCAACATCATCCGACCCTTCTGGCGCAGCTCGGGGTCCTCGACCCAACCTGCCAGCATCGCCATCGGGATGAGGTATTCCTGAATGTAGCCCGGCGAATCGTATTCGCCCTGCCCGAAACTCGTGGTAACGGTCATCCAATGGTTCAAATACTCGCGCGCTTCCGCTAGATTCTCCGCCGAAGAGCGCCCATTGAACCACGCTTCCGGACCTGCGTCGGGCCAAGTCTGCGCCACTAAATAGCGTGCCGCATAGGTCATGGCCCAATGATTCTCGGTGTCACCGCGATTGGACCAGTAGGTCCTCCACAGCTCCTGAATGCGGGCCCACGACGCGTCGTCCAACCGATCACCGCCGGCGACCATCACGGTCACCATCGGGTAGGCCCAAAACATATTCGCGGTCGGAGTGTCCTGATTATACTCGGCCAACCGGGCCAACGCCGCGTCGACTTTCTCACCCCGGTTCAGACAAACCGCGATGTGGAGCAAGCCGCCCGCTTTGAGATCACCGGGCACGATCACATCGGCCGCGGCGGCGAGCGTCGCTTCACGGCGTTCCATGAAGCGTTTCGTGATGTCCGCATTCGAAAGACCGACCGGCTCAGCGAGAGCTTTCCCAAGGGGAGTTGCGAGGAGCGCAATCAAGGCTGCGCCACGAAGGGCCTTCCGGAAATTCATAATGTAAGGGGTCGGGTTTGAGAAAAGAGACGCAACATGGGGGCGCATCGTGGCGCATTTCAACCCGCATCTTTCCTGATAATTCAGTTAAAGGACGAAATCCTACGCTTTCACAGGTCAATCAGTTCTCTTTCCTCAATCCACCAGCTCCCAATCGGGCCGATTGCACCTTGTTGGAACTCAAAAACCCTTGACTTACCGGCCAGCGGTGACGTGACTTTTCTGGAATATTCACGGCATTATTCTTACCCTATGCTCATCGCCGAAATCGCCAAAAAGGCAAACGTCTCTCCCGCCACGGTTTCCCGCGTGATCAATCAGCCCCACTTGGTGGCGCCTGATCGGCTCGCGCTCGTGCAAGCAGTCATGGCCGATGCCAACTACCTGCCAACCCCCCTGCATCGTCGGCGCGGACCCAAGTCACGCCTCTCCGCTCCGAAGAAGATCGGCGTTTGGTTCGCGGGCGCCCGCAAAAATCCAAGCCTCAATTGGTTTCAAGATCAGCTCTTGCAAGTGCAGCCCTCGAGTGAGCGGCAGCGCGTCGAGCTTTCCGTCCTCTTTTCCCACTCTCCGGACGAGTTGCCTCGCGCCGTCCTCGAACACCAAGTCGACGGCGTCATCATTCAAGGCATGGAGCCCTCGGCCGCCTGCATGCAGAAGCTCGCCGGGGTCCCCCACGTCTGGTTCATGACCCGCCGAACTCTCGATTATTCCGGTGATTACGTCGAACCCGACAACGATACCAACGGGCGAATGGCCGCCGACTATCTTCACAGCCGCGGACACAAGGTGGTCGCCGCCATCAGCACCGAGCCCTCTTACAGTGCCATCGCTTGGCGAGTCCGCGCGTTCACCGATCGGGCGAATGAATTGGGGCTGAAAGTGCACCGTATCTTGGGCGACGGCCAAAATCAGATCAGCTACCTCGAACACACTCCCTCCCATGAGGAGAGCGACGCGCTCGCGCGGCGGGTTAAACTCGCCGCGCCCCGCCCCACTGGCCTCTACGTGCCGGTCGATCACTTCTGCGGTTCGTTCTTCCGCGCCATGCGCCAAGCAGGGCTGACGCCCGAGAAAGATTATGAAGCGATTCTTGGTAACTATAACCCACTAATTTATCATAACTTAGATCATCTTCCCGCCGCGCTGGACATCAATCTTCCCACCCTCGTGCGCAAGGTGGTTGATCATCTCATCTGGCGAATCGAGAATCCCCAAGCCGTCGGCCGGATCGGGAGCAACGTGTCACCCTGCCTCATCGCGACGTCCACCCAATCAAATCATTTATCTTAATGAATATACATAACTACGGGGTTTGCCTTGAGATTTCACATCGAGTTTACCAAAGATGACTTTTGAGTTGGCCCAAACCAGCTCGAAGACAAACCACCCCCAAATGAAACCAAGTGCTAGCATCGGAACCCGCCCGACCAAAGCGTATTTGGCCAACCCTCACTTGTAAAACCAGCATAGGGCCGGTTATCCCAATGCCCTGTAATAGATAGACTATACAACGGAGTGATTTTCTGCAAAAAAAGGGAGGGCAATAACCCGACCGAAACTAGGCGATAAAGTGGTGGCAGCGGTCGAAATGGCGTGGACACAACCTCCGGAGGAGTGGGCGCGGCGGCGGCGGCTGGTGGTGCGGCTGATCGCGCAGCACGAGCTGACCAGCGAGCAGATTGCCAAAGTGGCGGACGTGAGCCGCCAGAGCGTGTTCCACTACCGCGACATCGTGGTGAAGTCGGGGGCAGCCGGACTGCTGAAGCGAGCCAAGGCGCCGGGGAACCGGCTGGCGGTGCGTGGGGCGGTGCGCGTAGAGTTTGTCCGGCGGCTGGAAGCCGGACAGTTCTGGCAGGCGCGGGACGTCCAAGCGTGGATCAAGAATCGGACCCGGCGTAGCCTGAGCGGGAGCGGCGTGCGCAAGGGGCGCCGCCGCTTGCGCGGCAAACTGAAAGTGCCGCGTAAAAGCCATGCAAAAAAAGATCCGGCCAAGGCCGTGCAGTTTAAAGCCGAACTGCCCGCCAACCTCAGCGCCGTGGTCGGACCCGCGCCAGCCCAACCGGTGCGGCTGTGTATGCTCGACGAACACCGCTACGCACTGCTGCCAGTGATCGGCCGGGTCTGGGGCGTGCGCGGGCACACGCCGTATGCCACGAAATACAAGTGGCGCTACCTGCACGAGGCTTTGGAGGTCGACGGGGCCCACGCGAGCGAACTTTTGTTCACCCCGGCCAACTCACCAGTGTCTCGACAATGGCCCGCCAACGACCTATGTCATAAACCTTCCCCATGTCGTTGCCTCTCGAAAACCCCTTTCGCGCCGCCCTCCATTCCGAACGCCCGCTCCAAATCGCCGGGGCGATCAATGCCTACGCCGCCTTGCTCGCCCAGCGCGCTGGCTTTCGCGCGCTCTACCTCTCCGGCGCGGGCGTCGCCAATCACTCGTATGGAATCCCCGACATCGGTGACACGACTCTAGCCGACGTCGTGATCGACGCCCAGCGCATCACCCGTCGGGTCAAACTGCCCCTCCTCGTGGATATTGACACGGGCTGGGACAACCCGACCGAATCCGTCCACGCTCTCGCCGCCGCTGGCGTCGCCGCTGTCCACCTCGAAGATCAAGTCGCGGCCAAGCTCTGCGGTCATCTGCCCGGCAAACAACTCGTGTCCACCGCCGACATGGTCGCCCGCCTCCGCGCCGCGGTGGCCGGGAAACCCTCGCCGGCCTTCGTGGTCATGGCGCGCACCGACGCTGCCGCCGTCGAGGGAGTCCCCGCGGCCATCGCCCGTGCCCGCGCCTATGTCGACGCCGGGGCCGACATGATCTTTGCCGAGGCTCTCCACACCCTCGATGACTACCGAGCCATCACCCAGGCCGTGAACGTGCCCGTCCTCGCCAACCTCACCGAGTTCGGGAAGACGCCCTACTTCACCCTCAACGAGATGCGCTCCGCCGGCGTTGCGATGGTGCTCTACCCGTTGTCCGCCTCCCGCGCCGCCGCCGCTGCCTCACTCCAAGTTTACCAAACCATCCGCCGCGAAGGCTCTCAACGCGCCGCCGTCGCCCAAATGCAAACCCGCGCCGACCTCTATTCCACGCTCGGCTACGAACCTCCCCGCTAACCGCCATGTCCGACACTCCCCTCACTCGCAAACCCAAGAAATCGGTCGCCCTCTCCGGTGTGCCTGCCGGCAACACCGCCCTTTGCACCGTTGGTCAATCCGGTAACGACCTCCACTACTGCGGCTACGATATCGCGGACGTCGCCGAGCACGCCACCTTCGAGGAGGTCGCCCACCTGCTCGTTCACGGCCACCTGCCCACCACTGGTGAGTTGACCAGCTACTGCGACCGCCTGCGCGCCCAGCGTGGCCTGCCCGCCGCCCTCCGCGCGGTGCTCGAACAGATTCCCGGCGGCGCTCATCCCATGGACGTGCTCCGCACCGGTTGCTCGATGCTCGGCCATCTCGAATCAGAGGTCTTGCCGTCGTCCGGAGCCTCCGCCGCCTCGACGCCCGCCGCACGCGCCATCGCCGACCGCCTCCTCGCCTGCCTTTCCTCGATGCTGCTCTACTGGCATCATTTTACCACGAGCGGCCAGCGCATCAAAACCGAGACGGACGCCGACTCGATCGCCGAACATTTCCTCCAACTCCTGCACCAACGCGCCCCGTCCCCGTCGCATATCCGCGCGCTCGACCGCTCGCTGATCCTCTACGCCGAGCACGAATTCAACGCCTCCACTTTCACCGCCCGCGTCATCGCCGGCACCGGGTCCGACATCTTCTCCTGCCTCACCGGCGCCATCGGAGCCCTGCGTGGACCCAAGCACGGCGGAGCCAACGAGGTCGCTCTCGAGATCATGCAACGCTACCCCTCGGCCGACGAAGCTGAGACCGACATTCGCGCCCGCGTCGCGAAAAAGGAAATCATCATCGGCTTCGGCCATCCCGTCTACACCGTCTCCGATCCGCGTAACGCCATCATCAAAAAGATCGCCCACGCTCTCTCTGTCGAAGCGGGCGACACCACGCTCTACGAGATCGCCGAGCGCATCGAATCCTTCATGTGGAACGAGAAAAAGATGTTCCCCAACCTCGATTGGTTCAGCGCCGTCGCCTACCACCAACTCGGCGTGCCGATGGCGATGTTCACTCCTTTGTTCGTCGTCGCCCGCACGACTGGCTGGTCGGCCCACGTGATCGAACAGCGCACCGATGGCAAAATCATCCGCCCCTCCGCCAACTACGTCGGCCCCGAGGATCGTCCCTTCCCTCCGCTCGCTTCCCGCTAAACCTCGTCTTTCTCTTTCTTCCTGACGAAAGAGGAAGATTAAGAGGAAAGAGTAAGATCATTTAAACATGTCCTCTCCCATCTCCAACGTCCGTCCGCCTACGGACGCCCTCGTCGCTGCCCTCGCCGACTACGCGCTGAGCACCACGCCGCCCAGCGACGAGGCTCTTGACACCGCCCGCTGGTGCCTGCTCGACACGCTCGCCTGCGGCATCCTCGCCCTCGACTACCCCGCCTGCACGAAGTTGCTCGGCCCCGTCGTCTCCGGCACCACGATCACGAATGGCGCACGCGTTCCGGGCACCGCCTACGAACTCGATCCCGTTCAGGCCGCCTTCAACATCGGCACGATCATCCGCTGGCTCGATTTCAACGACACTTGGCTCGCCGCCGAATGGGGCCACCCCTCCGACAACCTCGGCGCAATCCTCGCCACCGCCGACTGGCTTGCTCGTCATCAAGCCGCGGGCACCACGCCGGCCGCCTTCGGCACGGAACTGACCGCCTTCGGTTCAAAATCTCCTCTGACCATGCACGACGTCCTCGTCGCGATGGTGAAAGCCCACGAAATCCAAGGCGTCCTCGCCCTCGAAAACTCCTTCAACCGCGTCGGACTCGACCACGTCCTTCTCGTCCGCATCGCCTCCACCGCCGTCACCACGGTCATGCTCGGTGGCACCCGCGATCAAGTGATCAACGCCGTCTCTCACGCTTGGCTCGACGGCTCCGCCCTGCGCACCTACCGCCACGCGCCCAACACCGGCTCGCGCAAGTCGTGGGCCGCCGGCGACGCCACCAGTCGCGCCGTCCGCCTCGCCCTCATCGCGATGACCGGCGAGATGGGTTGCCCCTCCGTCCTCACGGCAAAGACTTGGGGGTTCCAAGACGTCTCGTTCAAGGGCCACAACGTCAAACTCGCGCGCCCCCTCGGCAGCTACGTGATGGAGAACATTCTCTTCAAGATCTCGTTCCCCGCCGAGTTCCACGCGCAGACTGCGGTGGAGTGCGCGATCACCCTGCATCCGCAGGTGAAAAACCGGCTCGACCAGATCGCGCGCATCGAGCTCACCACCCACGAGTCCGCCATTCGCATCATCGACAAGAGCGGTCCTTTGCACAACCCCGCCGACCGCGATCACTGCCTCCAATACATGACGGCCATCGGCCTGATCTTTGGCTCGCTCACGGCCCATCACTACGAAGATCAAGTCGCCGCCGATCCGCGCATCGACACCCTGCGCGCGACGATGCTCGTCACCGAGGATCCTCAGTATTCCCGCGACTACCTCGATCCAGAAAAACGCTCGATCGCCAACGCCGTGCAGGTCTTCTTCGCCGACGGATCAAAGACCGAAAAGATCGCGGTTGAATATCCCATCGGCCACCGACGCCGGCGGACCGACGGCATTCCCCTCCTCCAGCAAAAAGCCACCGACGCCTTCGCTGCCCACTACGGCAAGGATAAGGCCACGTCACTTAAGTCGCTCTTCGCCGACCGCACTAGTCTTGAAGCGATACCCGTGCACGAGTTCGTTTCACGTTTCGTGAGGTAAATTATCGAAATGACTGCTATTATTGGTTTCGCGGTTGAAGGCCATCCGTTCCTTTTTGGTGATTTGCTCGTCTCGGGAAGAGATGTCGGAGACTCCATTACTTTGCCCACAGTTGAACGCCCAAATGACTTTCGCCCAAACACCAACTCGTCGGTTGCGCGAGGCATGCTGCAAAAGCTATATGTAATTAATCCAAAGCTCATGGTCGCTTTCGCCGGAAACGTTGGAACGGCAAATGGGTTAATCGCGAAGCTTAAAGATCGATTTGGGAGGGAGGCTCCAACAGACCGTGAATTGGATGAGTTTTTTGCAGCCATTCCCAAGACGGCAGGGGCTGAAGTAGCGATACTTGCTGCACTTACAGTATCTGAAAAAACTACCTATTTCCTGGGCTATAATGCTGCAGCTTTCGAGCACCCCACACATGGAACCATTCGGTTAGCCGGCACGGGAACGGATGAACTGCATGAGCTATTCGGAAAACCGATGACCATGTCCGCATCGGGAGAATCACTCAACAGATTGGCAACCGGTTATGGGATCACTCTTACGGCAGCGGGACACTTTCTCGCCAAAGAAACCCTTACCGGAGTTACGCTGCTGAATGGCTTTGGGGGCGGCTTTGAAATCGCTACCCGCGTTTCACACGGATTCGCAAAGCTTGAAGATTTCGTGACCGTTCTCTGGCTTGCCCGTCAAAAAGACGACGGTTCAGTCCAAATTCAGCTTCCCGAAAGAATTTCCGCAACCGATACATTGGGGAGACACTTTATGTCCGGTCCGTAACTTTCCCCGCAGGGAAATGCACGGATAGGACATATTCCATCAATCCCACGTGGGCCGGTCTCGACACCCGAGTTGCCGACAACGCCAAAGTTCCCGAGCTACAGGCTCCATGGATTTGCCATCAATTCGTCGTCTTACTCTCAAACGGACTCCTCGCGCCCAGAAGTCGAATCACTTTCACAGGTCCGAGTAACACTCCACCTCTAAAGATTGGGTGGAACGGCAATGAACTCGATCTGCAATTTAAGTCCGATTATTTTGATCTACTGAAAGAATTCTCTGCCGCGCCGAACAAGTAGGAACTGACGAAAGAGAGACATAAAAGGGTCTGGTTTTAAATCTTTCAGTCGATGACTTATCACTGGACTCACGCTTGTCCTACCTAGTCAATTGCTTGACTTATTACTAGACTTATACTTGTCTTACTACCGTGACATTCGCCCCTCAGTTCACTGTTTCCTCCCGGCTGGTCCGGAAATTGGAGAACATTGCCGACCTGCGGGCCAAAATTGTCGCGGCCACCATGCAGGTCGCTTGGGCCCCCCGGCTTTCGCGGGACAGCCGCCAGCGCGGTGCGCACGCCTCCACCGCAATCGAGGGCAATCCGCTCACCCTGGAAGAGGTTCGCGCGCTGGAGGGCGGCGCGACGCTGGCGGTCCACTCCGAGCGTGCGCGGCGCGAGGTTTTGAACTACTTTGCCGGACTGCGTTGGGTCGAAAAGCGGGCCAAGCAACCCAACTCGATCACGCACGACGATCTGTTTCATCTGCACGGTCTGCTGGCAGATGAAGTCATGGATCAGGGTGAAGCCGGCCGATACCGCACCATTGCCGTGCGAGTGGGCAAGCACCTGCCCCCGCCACCCGACATGGTGTCCGGTCTCATCCACGAGTTGCTGGCGTGGTGGAATGGGCTGAGTAGCGAATGGTCGCCCGTGCTGACCTCGGCCATCTTGCACTACCAATTTGAGGCGATTCACCCGTTTGCCGACGGCAATGGCCGCACGGGTCGGCTGCTTGCACTCTGGGAACTCTACCGCCGTGGATTCGACACGCACCACGTGTTTTCCGTGGACGAGTATTATTGGGAAGACCGTGCACGCTACTACGCCAGTCTTGCCGCCGTGCCCCCGGCAGGTGGTGATTTGACGGCGTGGTTAGAATACACGACCGAGGGTCTACATTTGACACTAGATCGTGTGTGGATGCGCGTGCAACAGTTTGCGGCAAAAGCAAGCACCAGAAAGACCGTGCTGCGACCGAGTCAGGAGCGCTTGCTGCACCTCCTGCGCGACAGGCCCGAGGGACTCGCTCCCGCAGAAATCTGGGCGGCGCTCGACGTCACGAAACAGGGCGCTGCCCACATCATCGCACCGTTACTCAAAGCTAAGCTGGTCAAACGTATCGGCACTCGGAAGACGGGCCGCTACCTGCTCGCCTGATCGTCCTCTAGTTTCTCGATCAACTCCCGCAGCAGAATTCCGTGATGCTTCTTCGCCGCGAACCGCGTGATCAACCGCATTCGGGAGCTTTTTCTTGCAGGTAATACCGCATTCGGTATTACTTCACTCATGCTCATCACCAGCAAAGGCCAGGTCACCATTCCCCAGCGGATTCGCAACCGCCACGGCTTGAAGCCAGGCACCGCGGTGGAATTCGTCTCGGAAGGGAAAAAAGTCGTCCTCGTGCCGAAGCGCAGCAAGGCGACCGTCGCCGACGGCTGGCTCGCGGAGGCGCGCGGTTATCTGAAGGGCAAGTCCACCGACAAACTGATGAAGCTCACCCGCGGAGAGGATTGATGCCCCCGTTGCTCGATACGAACGTCCTGCTGGACATATTGACCGACGATCCGAAATGGGGCGACTGGTCCCAGCGACAATTCACCCAGGCGCACGCTGGCGGACCGATTCCGATCAACCCTATCATCTATGCGGAACTGGCGGCGCATTTTTCCGCCGTCGAGGACCTCGACCATTTCCTGCGCCCCACGTTTTTCAAACGGCTGCCGTTGCCCTACGAGGCGGGCTTTCGGGCCAGCCGGGCCTTTCTCGAATACCGCAAAGCCGGAGGCGCGAAGACTTCACCGCTCCCTGATTTCTATATCGGCGCGCACGCGGAGACCGCTGGCTTCAGGCTCGTGACCCGCGAGGTCTCCCGTTACCGGACTTATTTTCCCAGAGTGAAGCTCATCACGCCGAACGACTGACATTCTGCAACGGGTAACACCCGACCGCGAGCGGTCACCCCTTCATCCCTAAGGAAATCTCCCATACCTCGCGCCAAAGCCATCTCCAACAAAAAGGCCTTGATCCCGGTCAAGGCCTTCGACTTCCTAATGTTTGACACGGAGGACATCGCACAATCCCGGGCGCTCTAGCAAAAGCTATCCGGATTCAAAAAGGGCGAATAATGGTCCGACCGGTGGTCTGAATTTGCCACCGAGCCTCTGACCCTGTGCCTGAACAGCACCGAGCATGAACGCCATCCGGAATAGGATTGGATCGGTCCCGTGTGGCTCTGGCTGTGGAAGATATGACAAGGACATTCCCGTGCTGCAAAAGAAAGCCGAAGCCGCCTTTGCCGCGCACTACGAGTCCGCCCAAGCTGCGCAGCTCACTGCTCTCTTCACCAACCGCGCGCAGCTCGAGGCCATGCTGATGCAGGAGTTCTGCGCCGCCTTTGCCAAGACGTCTTGAAGCAGAAAACAAAAAAGGCGGCGGTCAATTCATGACCGGCCGCCTGTTGTTTTGACCGGGCGAGAGACCGAGCTCCGCCGCGATCTGCCTTCACTTTCCGCAGCTGGCGCGCGATTCAATCCCGCTACGGCCATGCCGATCAGGAGCATCGCCCCACTGTCGAGCAGGATTTGTTTGCAGATCAACGACTGGGGCCAGGGCTGGATCGCATAGTAGATCAAAAAGTTGGGCACGGTCGTCGCAATCGCGAACAGGAACCCGAAGCACAGGCCCTGTTTGACCCAGCTCTTACCCGCTTCCCGACCGCGGTAAAGCGCCGTCGGACCGATCGCGAGAAACACATGGGCGATCAACATCAATGCGAAGTGATTCTGAGCATCCGTCTCGCCCCGCCTAAAGCTGCCGAGTTTGAGGTAATCCGCATTGAGCAACACGCCGTGGACAAGAAAGCCGGCCAGCATGGTAAGGACAAACATCACCACGACCGAGATAATGGACTGCTGATTCATAGACCTCGGGGGGGGTGAGCGTAAGAACGTCCGCCAGAATCTGACAAACGACCTAAACTGCCCCCGCGCAGGCCTGCGGCGAGGGTGGGACGGCCCAACGGTCGGCCATCCGCTCGTAGCGTTCGTGGCGCCACGGCTAATGGCCTTCGATCCAGACGTGGCTCGGGGAAGGACGCTCCGGGCGATGTGCATGTCTTGGCGCGGGGGCGGAGCTTGCGCCACAATCATCGTGCGCCCGGAGCCGTCAGTGGTCGCGGACGGGGTCGTCGTCACGACGACGTTAGAAGTGGTCTGCGTGGACGCGACCGTGGTGATGGGCGCCACTGGAGTCGGCGTGGAGATCACAGGGGGCTCCGGTTGAGTGGCGCCGCCAGCCAGCAGGCCAAGCGCAGCACAGATTGCCATGACCTTCGCCCGCAGGGAGCGGGCGGGAGCAGACGAGGCCGGGATGGTATTTCCATCCCGGCCACAGACCCACGAAGTCGGCCTTGATTCGGTCCCCGCCGAAACCGAGGGGCGCAACCGTCAACCCGCAGCCAGACTCTTGAGCTCGGAAACGACCGCCTGAAGCGATGCCTTCGCGTCGCCGTAGAGCATGCGGGAGTTGGGCATGAGAAAGAGTTGGTTTTCCAGCCCGGAAAAACCCGTGCCCTTGCCGCGCTTCAAACAGATCACCGTGCGGGCTTCGTGCGCGTTGATGATCGGCATGCCGTAGATCGGCGACGCCTTGTCGCGCGCGGCCGCCGGGTTCACGACGTCGTTCGCGCCGATCACAATCGCCACATCCATCGTCGACATGATCGGGTTGATCGCGTCCATCTCGACCAGTTGCTCGTAAGGCACGTTGGCCTCCGCGAGCAGCACGTTCATGTGGCCGGGCATCCGCCCCGCCACTGGGTGAATCGCGAAGCGCACTTCGGCCCCGTTGGCCTCAAGCATCTCGCCGAGCTCGCGCACGACGTGCTGCGCCTGTGACACCGCCATGCCGTAGCCGGGAATAATCACCACTTGGCGAGCTGCCTCGAGCACCGCAAAGGAATCTTCCGCCGAGATCGGCTTGAGCTCTCCTTCCACCGCACCCTCCGACGTCGCCGCCTCGCCAGTGGCCGGCGCAGCGCCAAAACCAGAGAACAGCACGTTGGCCAGCGAGCGGTTCATCGCCTTGCACATGATCGCAGTCAGAATCACGCCGCTGGTGCCAACCAAGCAGCCCGCGACAACCAGCACGTTGTTGCTGATCACAAATCCCGCCGCGCACGCCGCGATGCCAGAAAGACTGTTGAGCATCGAAATCACCACCGGCATGTCGCCGCCGCCGATCGGCATGACGAGCGTCCACCCGAGCACGAGGGAAAGCGCCGCAAACACCCCGAAGGCGACGAGCGCCAGTTGCGGGTCGCCCGTGACGACAAACAGCACGCCGCCACCGAAGGTCGCGGCCAGCATCAGGCCGTTGACGATATGTTGGCCGCCAAACTGCACCGGCCGACCACTGAGCCACTCCGCCAATTTACAAAAGGCATAGATTGAGCCGGTGAAGGTGATCCCGCCGATCAGCACCGTGACAAAGATCACCGACGACGTGAACGCGCCGTGGTCCGGCACCACCGTGCCGCCGCGAATGCGCATATACTCCGCCGCCCCGACGATCAACGAAGCGAGACCGCCGAACCCGTTCAGCAGCGCGACCATCTCGGGCATCGAAGTCATCTTGATCAGCCGCGCACAGGCCAAACCGATCACCGTGCCGGCGACCAGCCCGACCACGATCCACGTGTAATTGATCACATGGTGATCGAGCAGTGTGACCACGATGGCGATCAACATGCCGAGGCCGGAAATCAAATTACCGCGCCGCGCCGTCACTTGGCGGCCCAGCATCTTCAAACCGAGCACAAAGAGAATCGACGCGATGATGTAGGACGCGTTGATCAGAATTTCGCGGGTCATGACGAGCCCTCCTTCTTGGTCGGCGCGGTCGGCTTCTTTTTAAACATGCCCAGCATCCGGTCGGTCACAAAGTAGCCGCCGATCACGTTGACCATGGCCAGCGTCACCGCCGCCGTGCCCAACAAGGTGGTGATCCACGAGCCGTCATCCGCGCCCGCAGCGATGATCGCACCGACAATCGTAATGCCCGAAATCGCGTTCGAACCCGACATCAGCGGAGTGTGCAATTGCGAAGGCACTTTCGCGATGAGCTCGAAGCCGAGGAAGCCCGCGAGCGTGAAGATGAAGAAAAGTAAAATGAGTTCCATGACGTCAGGGTTAGGATTTCGCAGCGAATTGGGGATGCACAATCGCTCCGTTGTGGGTGATCAGGCAGCCTCGGAGAATCTCGTCCGCCAAATCCGCCCGGAAGACCTTCTCTTGCTCGTCCCAAAAGTGGGTAATCCACGCCGCGTAGTTGGCCGCCAGCACTTGGGTGGAATGATGGGCAACGGTGCCCTCGAGACAGGGATGCCCGATAATCGTCACGCCATTGGCAGTGACGACATCTTCGCCCGCGCGCGAGCCCTCGACATTGCCCCCGCCTTCGACGGCGAGATCGACGACCACGCTGCCGGATTTCATCCCCGCCACCATCGCCGCGGTGATCACTCGAGGCGCTGGTCGGCCGAAGAGTTTGGCGGTCGTGATCACGATGTCGGACTGGGCGATGACCTTCGCCATACCCGCCTGCTGTTTGGCGACTTGCTCGGGCGTCAGGGCCTTCGCGTAGCCTCCAGCGGTCTGCCCAGTCTCGCCGAGATCGATCTTAACGAACTTCGCCCCGAGCGAGCGCACCTGCTCCTCGACGACCGGTCGCGTATCAAATGCCTCGACGCGCGCGCCCAACCGCTTGGCCGTGGCGATGGCTTGCAGGCCGGCCACGCCCGCGCCGATCACGAACACTCGCGCCGGCATGATCGTGCCGGCCGGCGTCATCATCATTGGCAATGCCATCGGGAGGCGCTGCGCCGCTTCAATCACAGCCGCATAACCCGCCAGGCTCGCCTGCGAACTGAGCGCGTCCATTTTCTGCGCCAGCGTCGTGCGGGGAATCATCTCCAGACTCGCCGCATTGACGCCCGCCGCGGCAAAAGCACCGATCAGCTCCTTTTCATTAAACGGATCGAGAAAACTCAAGTGCCATGCCCCTCGTTTCATGCCCGCGATGTCGGCGGGCGACGGTTTGCGCACGCGCAGAACCAAATCGGCCGCTCCGAGCGCGGTCGCGTGGTCGGCGACCAGGTCCACTCCAGCGTCGCGATAGGCGGCATCCGGATAATTCGCAGCCCGTCCGAGGCCGGGTTGAGCTTGCAGCATCAGGCCGAGCTTGATCAGTCCGGCGGCACTGGTCGGCGTGAGGGCCGCGCGGCTTTCGCCCACATCGGTCTCCGCAACAACGTAACAATTCATACGCAAAAAGGTTTGGGGAATGGCCGGAAACCTGAATGGCCCGACTGCCATCAGCAAAACGTCAATCCGCCAATCTTGTCCATCCCCTTTGACGACATAAACCATCGGACACTCCGAAGGGCTCACCCCTCCCCGCGGGCGACGACCGCTGAAACGGATTTGCCAGCCGGCCTCGCTTCCGCTTCGGTCTGCACAAATGCAACGCACTCTTGTTAAGGACGCCCACAACTCCTCCGGACCGCTCGACGGCATCCTGCTGCAAGGCTGGGTGCGGACTCGTCGCGACGCCAAAGCCCTTTCCTTCATCGAGCTCAACGACGGCTCCTCTTTAAAAGGCATGCAGGTCATCGTCGATGCCACGCTCCCGGACTACGCGAACGTCGCCCGTGCCCACACCGGCGCCTCCGTCTCCGTCGAGGGCCAATTGGTCGAGTCCAAGGGCGGCGGTCAAAAATGGGAGGTCGTCGCCACGTCGTTCACCGTGGTGGGCGAAGCCGACGCCACCTATCCGTTGCAGAAGAAGGGACACACTTTGGAGTTTCTCCGCGAGATCGCCCACTTGCGCCCACGCTCCAATCTCTTCGGCGCGGTCTTCCGCGTGCGCAGCCGACTGGCCTACGCCATCCACCAGTTTTTCCAAGACAAGGGATTCTTTTACGTGCATCCGCCGATCATCACAGCGAGCGACTGCGAAGGCGCCGGCGAGATGTTTCGCGTCTCCACCCTCGATCCCAAAGCCCCTCCGCTCACGCCCGACGGTCAGGTCGACTACGCGCAGGATTTCTTTGAGCGCCCAACCTATCTCACTGTCAGTGGTCAGCTCGAAGCCGAGATTTTCGCCTGCGCATTGAGCAATGTTTACACCTTCGGGCCGACCTTCCGGGCGGAGAATTCCAACACCTCGCGGCACGCTTCAGAGTTCTGGATGATCGAGCCGGAAATCGCCTTCTGTGAACTCACCGGCAACATGGATCTCGCCGAGGAATTCGTGAAATATCTCATCCGCGATGTGCGCGCCCATTGCGCCGCGGACCTCGAGTTCTTCGGCAAGTTTGTCGACAAGGACCTGCTGACGCGCCTCGACTTCGTGCTGGAAAAACCATTCGTCCGCTGCAGCTACACCGAGGCGATCGAAATCCTCTGCGCCAGCGGCAGGACTTGGGAGCATCCCGTCTCCTGGGGTGATAACCTCCAGTCCGAGCACGAACGGTTCCTCGCCGAAGAGCACTTCAAGTGCCCGGTCACGCTCTACAATTATCCGCGCTCGTTGAAACCATTCTACATGCGCGTCAACGACGACTGCGCCCCCGGTCGGGAGACCGTCCGCGCGATGGATCTCCTCGTGCCCGGCATCGGCGAGATCATCGGCGGCAGCCAGCGCGAGGAACGCCTCAACGTGCTCCAAGCCAACATGGCGCAGCACCACTTGGACGAGAAAGACTACTGGTGGTATCTCGACCTGCGCCGCTACGGCAGCGTGCCCCACTCCGGTTTCGGTCTCGGCTTCGAACGCATGCTGATGTTCGTCACCGGCGTCGCCAACATCCGCGATGTCATCCCCTTCGCCCGCACTCCAGGCACCGCGGAATTCTGAGCATTCGGGGCGCTCGCCGGCAGCTTTTCCCAACAGGAGACCCGGCTTACGATCTCGGCCGGGTCCGCGGTGCCGGGAACCCTTCACCTACGCCGCGATCTTCGGCGCACTCGGCCTCGGGTTCGCGATGCTGCGCCGCCGTCGGCGCAGTTAAAACGGTCGCTTCGGCGAAACTAGGCGGGGTCGTTGGACCCCGCTTGGTTATTGCTTGGCCGCGTCGGGGGCGCCGCCCAATTGCTTCTCCGCCGCGCGCAGGAGCGTGCGGCTGATGATCAGGCGCTGGATCTCACTGGAGCCTTCGCCGATCTCGCACAACCGCGCGTCGCGCCACATCCGCTCGACGCCCGTGTCGCGCGTGTAGCCCCAGCCGCCGCAGATCTGCAGCGCTTGGTTGCAGGCGCGCGAAGCGGCCTCGGAAGCGTAGAGCTTGGCCACGGAGGCCTCGAAACTGAAACGCTGCCCGCGCGCGTGCATCACGCAGGGTGGCAGCAGCAGCGCCTCGGCGGCGCGCAGCTCGACTTCGCAGTCGGCCAGCTTGAACTGCAGCGCCTGAAAGGCCGCGAGAGGTTTACCAAACTGCTTCCGCGTCAGCATGCGCTCGGTCGCGATCGCCACCGACGCGCGCCCGAGGCCCAACGCCATCGCCGCGATGCCGAGTCGGCCTCCGTCGAGACACGCCAACGCCGCGTGCTGCCCCCGCCCCCGCTCGCCGACCAGCTCCGCTTTCACATTCTCCAAATAAAATTCACTCGTGTTCGATGCGCGCACGCCCGAGGTCGGCACCTTGCGCACCGGCTCGATGTCCGCGCTGTTGATCCAGAAGGCGGAAAATTCCTTCTTCCCCTTCTCATCCTGCCCGGTCACCGCCATCACGACCATCCGGTCGGAGTGCAGGCCCATCGTGATATAAGTCTTGTGACCGTTGAGCTCCCACGAGCCGTCCGCGAGCTGCGTGCCGGTCGTGATGACGCCACCCGTGTCGGATCCGGCATTCGGCTCGGTGAGCGCCCAAGCGACCATCCAGTCGCCGTTGAGGATGCTCGGAAACATCTTCTTCTTTAGCTCGTCGCTCGCGTAGCCGAGCGGATGGCCCACGCAAAGCGCGTTGTGCGCCGCCATGTTCATCGCAAACGCCCCGCAGTGCCGCGAAATCTCCTCGATCACCAAACAGAAGCACAACATCGACAGCTCCTGCCCGCCCACCGCCTTCGGCGCGAGCATGCCCATCAAACCGGCTTTCCCGGCCTTCGTAAACAGGTCGCGCGGCAACTCCTCTTGCTCCTCCCACGCGGCCGCATAGGGGGCGATCTCAGCGTGACAAAACGCCGTGGACTTCTTCAGGTAGTCGAGTTCAGCCGGTTGCAGGTAATCGTAATAGAGGGAGTTGGGGTGCAGCATGAGGTGGGTGAGTTTTAGCCAGATTACCCGGCGGCGAACCTCGCGGCAATGCACCGGCCGCCCCTGCGGTTTAATTACTCCGTTTGGCCGACCGCTCACTGGTTGCGGTGAATCGACCTGCCTGCATGGTTTAACCCATGGTCGCCAAGCCCCTCCGCACCATTGCACCCCTCCGAATCCTCACCGCCGTGCCCATCTGCGATGGCCATGACAGTGCCGTCACCACGATCAACGTGGAGCTCGCCCGCCATGGCATCGAGGTCATCTATCTCGGCTATCACCAGTCGGCCGACGCGATCGTCCGCGCCGCCCTACAGGAGGACGTTAACGCTGTCGGCATCTCGTCCTATAACGGCGGCCACATCGTCTTCTTCCGCGAGGTCAGCCAGTTGCTGAAAAAGCGCGGTGGCGGCGACATCCCCCTCTTCGGCGGCGGCGGCGGCACCATCACCAAGGCCGATGAACGCATCATGCAACGCCAGGGCACCGACCGCATTTTCTCCGCCGGCACGCCGCTGGACAAAATCATGACTCTCATCAAAACGGAGTATGTGCGCGCCGCGAAACCCAACCGCAGCTTCAAGGGCGACCGTGCCCTCGCTCGCGCGATCACGCTGGCGGAAGTAGGGACGGACCACCGGGCCGTCCTTCGTTCCCGTCGCGCACGACCTGCCTCCCACCCTTTTGTCGTCGGCGTCGCTGGACCCGGCGGCGCGGGCAAATCCACCCTGATCGACGAGCTCACTTCTCGCTTCCTCCTGCGCGTGCCGCAGGGCCGCATTGCCATCCTCGCTAACGACCCATCGCATCCCGATTCCGGCGGGGCGATCCTCGGCGACCGAGTCTCCGCAATTTACGCGCAAAACGACCGCGTCTTCTTCCGCTCCCTCGCCACCCGAGGCTCCCTCACGGGCATGTCGCTCGCGGCTCCCGCCGCCATCGATATCTTACGCGACAGCGGCGAGTTCGACCTCATCCTCGTCGAGTCCGTCGGCGTGGGCCAAGAGAGCGACCCGTTTGGCACCTACGGCAAAAAGAAGCCGCTGACCGACGCCGTGCTCTTCGTCCTCGCGCCGCACTACGGCGGCCGGATCCAATTGCAAAAAATCGCCCTCCTCAACGGGGCCGACCTTGTCGCCCTCAACAAATGCGACCATCCCATGGCCCACACCGCCCGCGCCGAGATTCAAGCCCGCCTCGATCAGAACGGCCGCGCACAACGCCTGCACTCCACCACCGCCGCCCGCCACTTCGATCCCGGCACCGACGCTCTCTTTGCGGCCATCGCCGAACTGGGCGACCTCGCCCTCTCCGCCGGCGGCGAAAAACCGTGCATGCTGGAGGTTAAAGGATGAGCGAACTCGGAAATATCGCCGACTCCGTCGACGCCTACAACACGCACGTTGCCGCCGAGGTGAAGCGCGCGCGCACCAACCGGAAGTTCGCCGCCACGTTGCGCACGAAGTGGACCAAGATCCGCTCGCAAGTTGATTGGGTAAAATCGCCCACCGGCACGCCGATTCCCCGCCTCGCGCTGCCGGACACCGACGAACCCGGCGCGATCGCCGACTACCTGCTCGGCCAGGGTCTCCCCGGCGAGTTTCCCTTCGCCACCTCCGCTTACCGCGAGATGTATCTCGACCGCGAAGCCGCCCCCGGCGGTGCCGACGAAGAGCCGATGCGGCTCTTCGCCGGGCTCGGGCTCGCCGAAGACACCAACGCGCGTTTCAAGTATCTCAGCCGCCACCAAAAGAGCCTGCGCCTTTCCACCGCGTTCGACGGACCCACGCTCTACGGACTCGATTCGGATCACGAAGGCGTGCTCGGCAAAGTCGGCGAAGGGGGCGTCGCCATCGACACCGTCGACGACATGAAGCGGCTCTTTGCCGGCTTCGATCTCACGCGGCCCGACGCGTCCGTCTCCATGACGATGAACGCGCCCGCGCCCGTCATCCTCGCGATGTTCATCGCCGCCGCGAAGAAGCGGTTTGGGCCCGACTGCGTCGCCAACCTCCGTGGCACGATTCAGGCCGACATGCTCAAGGAAGTGCAGGCGCAGAACGAAGTGATCTTCCCGGTCGACGCCTCGCTCCGCTTCCTTTGCGACATGATCGAGTGGGGCGTGGCCAACATGCCCAAGTGGTATCCCGTCTCGATCTCCGGTTACCACATCGCCGAAGCCGGCGCGACCCCCGTGCAACAGGCCGCCTACACTCTGTCCAACGGGTTCACCTACGCGAGCCTGCTCAAGGCTCGCGGCGCCGACGTCAACGCCTTCGGTCCGCGCCTCTCGTTCTTCCTCGATTGCGGACTCGACGTTGAATACCTCGTCCTCGGCCGCGTCTGCCGTCGCATCTGGGCCATCGGCATGCGCGATGTTTTCGGAGCCGATTCCAAAGCCCAACGCCTGAAGCTGCACACGCAGACGTCCGGTCGCTCACTCATCGCCGCCGAGTTTCAAAACAACCTCACGCGCACCGCCGTCGAGTTGATGATCGCCTACATGAATTACACCAATTCGTGTCACTCCAACTCCGCCGACGAACCCTTCACCACGCCCACTGAAAAATACGCCCTCCTCGCCTCGCACGGTCAATCGATCATCCTTGAGGAGTCCGGCATGTTTAAGCACATGATGAACATGTTCGGCGGCGCTCCCGGCCTCCTCGCCCTCGAGCGCCAAGTCGAAAAGGGCATCCTCGAATCGTTCCGCGAAATAGACACCCTCGGCGGCGTCATCCCTGCGATGGAGCAGCGTTACCAGCGCAGCAAGATTCAGGAATCCGGCCACCGCATCGAAATGCAAATCTACTCCGGCGAGCGCCCGATCATCGGCCTCAACAAATACGTCTCCGACGAGCCGCTCCCGCACGTCCCTCTCGCCCGCACCCCACCGAAAAAGCAGCGCCTTCAAGTCGCGCGCCTCCAGGCTTTCAAAAAGAAACACGCCCAGCGGGCGCCCGACGCCCTCCAACGCCTCGACAACGTCGTCCGCAACGGGGGCAACGTCTTCGCCGAACTCGTCTCCACCGTCGAACACTGCTCCCTTGGCCAGATCACCGCCTGCCTCACCAACGCCGTCGGCAAGTTCCGCCCGATGGTGTGATCCCTCTTGCCCAATCCGTCATGGCCTCGTCCCCCACTCCCGCTCTCCTCGATCGCTGTAATGAAATCGCCCAGGAAGAAGCCGTGCTGCGCGAAGGCGGGGGCCAGGCTGGGCAAGATCGCCAGCACAAGCATGGTCGCCTCTTCGTGCGCGAGCGTCTCGCCGCGTTGATCGACGATCCCGACGGCTTTTTGGAGATCGGCCTTTGGGCCGCCCACGGCATGTATACGGAGTGGGGCAAGTTTCCCGGTGCGGGCGTCGTCTGCGGCATCGCCGACATCTCCGGCCGCGCCTGCATGATCATCGCCAACGACGCCACCGTGAAGGCCGGTGCATTCGTCCCGATGACCTGCAAAAAAGTCCTGCGCGCTCAGCGCATCGCCTTCGAGTGCAACCTGCCGATCGTTTACCTCGTCGATTCCGCCGGGGTGTTTTTGCCGATGCAGGATGAGATTTTTCCCGACGAAGACGACTTCGGCCGCATCTTCCGCAACAACGCCGTCATCTCCGCCGCGGGCATCCCGCAATACGCCGCCATCATGGGCAACTGCGTCGCGGGCGGCGCCTACCTGCCGGTGCTCTGCGACAAGATCATCATGACCGAAGGCAGCGGGCTCTACCTCGCCGGACCGCAGCTCGTGAAGGCCGCCATTGGTCAAGAGACCGACAACGAATCACTCGGCGGCGCGACCATGCACGCCGAGATTTCCGGCACGGTTGATTTCAAAGAGAAGGACGACCCCGCCGCCATCAAGCGCCTGCGCGCCTTGGTCGGCATGCTCGGTGAGTCGGGCGCTCCGCCGACCGACCGGCCCGCACCCGCCGATCCCGAGCTCCCCGCGAATAAGCTTTACGAACTCGTCAGTGTCGACGGCCGCAAAGAATACGACGTGCGCGACCTCATCAAATGCGTCGTCGATGCCGGCACGGTTGAGGAATACAAGGCCGACTACGGTAAATCCATCGTCTGCGCCTTCGCCCGGCTCGGTGGCCGCGCCATCGGCATCGTCGCCAATCAGCGCCATCGTGTGCAGTCGAAGAAAACTGGATTGCAGATCCACGGAGTCATTTATGCCGACAGTGCCGACAAGGCCGCGCGGTTCATCATGGACTGCAACCAGACGCGGGTGCCGCTCCTCTTTCTCCAAGATGTATCCGGCTTCATGGTCGGCAAGGACGCCGAGCAGAGCGGCATCATCCGCGCCGGGGCCAAGATGGTCAACGCGCTGAGCAATTCCACGGTGCCGAAAATCACCGTGATCACCGGCGGTTCGTTCGGTGCCGGCAATTACGCCATGTGCGGCAAGGCCTTTGATCCGCGCTTCATCTTCTCATGGCCGCACGGCAAATACGCCGTCATGGGCGCCGCCCAAGCGAGCGAGGTGGTCTTCAATATTCTCTCGCGCAGCGCCAAAGACAAAACGCCCGAAGAACTCGACGCTTTGCGCGAGCAAGTGAAGCAGGGCTACGTCGAACAAACCGACATTCGCTACGGTGCCGCCCGCGGTTGGGTCGATGGCCTCCTCCAACCGCACGACACCCGCAAGGTGCTCCTCCGCGCTTTCGAGTGCGCCTGCCGTCCGCCCGCCAAAGCCTCCTTCCACACCGGCGTGATCCAAGTCTAGTGAATCTTTCTCCTTCCTCTTTCTCCTAATCTTTATCCAACCCGTCACCCCGCTTCCCCACCTCACTCTCTTCCCTGACGAACAAGTATGATAAAGAAGAAAGAGAACGATAATTTCGCCAATGCCCCGCCCACTCAAAATCGCTAATGCTTCCGGTTTCTGGGGTGATCAACCCGAGGCCGCCGCCCGCTTGGTTGCCGCGCAGCCCGATCTAGATTACCTGACGTTCGACTACCTGGCTGAGGTCTCGCTTTCGATCATGGCGATCGTGCGCGCCAAGAACCCGGCCGCCGGTTACGCCCGCGACTTTGTCGAAGTGCTCGGCTCCCTCGTGCCGTTCTATTTGCGCGGTGGGCGCACCCGCCTCGTCACCAACGCCGGCGGACTCGATCCGCAGTCCTGCGCCGAAGCGTGCCTCGCCGTGCTCCGCCAAGCCGGGATCGAACATCTCATCGTCGCCGTCGTCTTCGGCGACGATGTGCTCGGTCATCTGCAGGGCGACCTCACCGCCACATCGTTTTCCAATCTCGAAACGGGCGCCGACGTTCGTGCCATCGCGCCCCGTCTCGTCACCGCCAACGCCTATCTCGGTGCCGATAGCATCGCTGCCGCGATCACCGCCGGAGCTGACATCGTCATCACCGGACGGGTGGCTGATCCGTCTCTCACCGTCGGACCTTGCGAAGCCCACTTCGGGTGGGGCCGGGAAGATTACGATCGCATCGCTGGTGCCACCGTCGCCGGACACCTCATCGAATGCGGCACGCAATCCTGCGGCGGATTTTCCACCGATTGGCTCGATCTACCCGACCAACACGACATCGGCTTTCCCATCGTCGAAATCTCCGGGGATGGATCGTGCGTCGTCACCAAACCCCCCGGCACAGGCGGCGGCGTCAACGTGCAGACCGTGAAGGAGCAACTGCTCTACGAGATCGGCGACCCCGCCGATTACCTGTCGCCCGATGTGCGCGTTTCGTTTCTCACGATCAAGGTGAAGGAAATCGCCCCCAATCGCGTGGCCGTGTCCGGCGCCTCCGGCCGCCCGCCGACCGACAGCTACAAAGTTTCCGCAACCTACCGCGACGGCTACAAAGCCCACGGCATGCTTACGATCTTCGGCCACGATGCGGTCAAAAAAGCGCATCACGCTGGCGAGGGTATCCTGCGCCGACTCACCGAGCGCGGCTGCGACTTCCGCGAAACCCTCGTCGAGTGCCTCGGCACCGGTGCGAGCGTGCGCGGCCTCGGCAGCCGGATGAGCGATACCCAGCTCGTCGAGACCGTGCTGCGCGTCAGCGTCGCGGCCGATACCAAGGAGCCGGTCACCCGCTTCACCCGCGAGATCGCTCCGCTCGTCACCTGCGGCCCGCAAGGCGTCACCGGCTATGCGAGCGGCCGTCCTAAGGTTATGCCGATCTTCGGCTACTGGCCTTGCCTCATCACCAAGGACCAAGTGACCGCGTCCTTCCAATTGTTAAACTGATCACTGAACCCCGACCATGATTCCACTTCGCGAAATCGCCTTTGCCCGCAGTGGGGACAAAGGATCCTCGGCCAACGTCGCCGTCTTCGGTCGCACGCCCGCCGCTTACGGTTGGCTGCGAGACCATCTCACCGCCGCCATGGTGGAAAACTATTTCCTCCCGCTCGGCGTCGGCACCGTGACTCGGTTCGAGGTGCCCAATCTCGAAGCCCTCAATTTCCTTCTGCCCGCCGTGCTCGCCGGTGGCGGCAGCCGCTCCCTGCGCATCGACGCACAGGGTAAGACCCTCGGCATGGCGATCCTCGAGATGCCGGTCGACTATCCCGCAAAATCATGAGCACTCGACCTATTCTCATTTCCACCGACGGTCCGGTCACCACGCTGACTCTCAATCGTCCCGAAAAGCGGAACGCGCTGAATATCGAACTGCTCGAAGGTCTGATCGCTGCCGTCGAAGCCGCCGATGCCGATGCCTCGCAGCGTATCGTCGTGCTAAGGGGAGCCGGGACGGTATTTTGCGCAGGGCTCGATCTGGCTGAAGCGCAGGACTCCGAGCGCGCCCACCGCTCCGCCGATCTGGTCGCCCGCGGCCTCGCGGTGATCAGCCGCAGTCGCCTCGTCACGATCGCCGTCGTGCACGGCGCAGCCATCGCGGGCGGCGCCGGGCTGATGGGGGCCTGCGATTTCGCCGTGGCCACTCGCGACGCGAAGTTTGGCTACCCCGAAGTGCGGCGCGGCCTCGTCGCCGGATTGATCATGACTTTCCTGCGTCGCCAACTGCGCGAACGCGACATCCGCGAGCTGCTCATCCTCGCCAAAACCTTCACCGCCCCCCGAGCGCTGGAGATCGGCTTGCTCAACCGGATCGCCGACGACCCCGCCGCGCTCGAGCTCGAAGTGAAGTCGATGATTTCTTCGATTCTCCAAGGTGCGCCCGGCGCGATCACGCACACCAAGCAACTTCTCGCCGATCTCTGGCCGCTCACAGTGCAGCACGACGTCGACCACGCCCTCTCGTTTCACATGGAGGCCCGCAACTCCCCCGAGGCCAAAGACGGGATCGCCGCCTACCACGAGAAGCGCGCGCCGAATTGGGCCCCGAAGAGTTAGCGCGGGATCAGCACTAGAGCTGAGCCCGCACGGAATCACTCAACCCCTCACGCCCGCAAAGGCACGACGGCGTTGTCTTCCAAGATGCCTTTGGCGCGCGGGAATAGTTTGAGGGCCTCCGTCACCATCCAGACTTCAAGCACGAGCGTGATCAACGCGATGCTGACGAGGAGCCATTTCTCCTGACTCCACCAGCTCGGTGTATCGACGCTGCCGAAGAAGACCTGCCAGATCATCGCCCACATCGGAATGATCAGCATGAAGATCATCGGCAACACTACGAACCAAACTGCGATGCCCCGGCGCCAGAGATAAAACGCGATCACGAGAAACGAGAGGCCGCCGAGCAACTGGTTAGTCGCGCCAAACAGCGGCCAGAGCAGCAGCCCGCCCTTGCCCGCGTTGGCGAAGCTCCATTCCAGTCCGGTCGAGGGCGCCGCAGCAATCAGTCCCGCAAAGAAAATCGCCGTCATCGTCGCGCCATGTTTGCCGCGCAGCCACCCCAACACGTTGAATCCACCGGCCCGCCTGGCCGAAACCGTTGTCGCGAGTTCCTGCACCACGTAGCGTTGCAACCGGCACGCGCTGTCGAGCGTGGTGCCTGCGAACGAAGCGACAAACACCCCCATCGTGGCCACCGCAACTCCCGCGGGAATCCCGAGCGCCTTCAAAAAATTCGACGAACCATCGACAAACGCCGCGACGAGCGGACCGAGACTCGTCGACCACACGCTGTAGCGGGTAAGCCAAGCTTCATGGCCGACCAACACCGTGCCATCGGCCTTCGCCAGACCCAGGCCGAGCCCAGCCGCGCACGCGAGAATCACCAGCACCGCCAAAAAGCCTTCCGTCAGCATGCCGCCGTAGCCGATAAACCGGGCGTCGGGTTCGCTCGAGAGCTGTTTGCTGCTCGTGCCGCTGCTGACCAAGCAGTGAAATCCGCTGATCGCGCCACACGCGATGGTGATGAACAGGAACGGAAAAATCATCGGCGCCCCAGCCGGGCTCCAATTCACCATCGGCGCCGCCATTTCGAGCGCCGGCCGCGTGCCGTCGATGAGGGGTGCCCCCCCGGCAAACGCCGCGACCACCAAGCCAACCACCAAGAGCCCGAGCACTGAGATCAACTGCAGCGAGTTGATGTAGTCGCGCGGCTGCAGCAGCGTCCACACCGGTAACACCGACGCCACGTAAGAATAGAGCAAGAGGAGCACGACCCACGTCCACGACGACCACGCCGCCATCGTCGTGTTGATCACGTGTAGCAGGCCGACGTCGCCATAAATCACCGACAGATACATCAAGCCGAGCGCCAAGATCGAGGGGAGGAGCAGACTGGATCCTCGCCGGTGCAACCAGTAGCCGATCACCACCGCAATCGGGATCTGGATCGTGCAAGGGACGATCGCCGTCGGGTATTGGCGGAACACCGCAGCAATCACCAAGCCGAAGATCGCCAGCACAATCGTCAGCGCGAGAAACAGAATCAGCAAAAACAGGAGCCGCACCCGGCGGTTGAGCAAGCGTCCCGCGACATCACCCACCGTTTGCCCATTGTTGCGCAGCGACACGACGAGTGCGCCGAAGTCGTGCACCGCGCCGATGAAGATCGAACCCAGCACCACCCACAACAGGGCCGGCAACCAGCCCCACATGATGCCGATGGCCGGACCAACAATTGGGCCCGTGCCCGCAATCGACGCAAAGTGGTGACCAAAGACCACACTCTTTGACGTCGGCACGTAGTCGACGCCGTCGTTGAGTTTCACCGATGGGCACACGTGACTGGCGGTGAGTTTAAAAATCTTACCGCCGAGCCAACGGCCATAAGTGTGATAGGCGATGACGAAGCCGAGGCCGCTCAGCAGCGCGATCAGGAGGGTTTGCATACGCGTGGGGATTTCAGAGTTCCTAAAAAGAGAGGCCCATTTGATAAGCCCAACTTCAAACTGCAACCTTCGATAATTTTCTGTTATTTCATCAGGTCATTTGTCCAACCGACCCGCCCCACGATCCAAGCCGCACCATCATTTCTACCACGAAAGACACGAAACGCACGAAAAGACGGAAACTAATATCGATGAAAGCAGAGAAGCTGTAACAACCGCTGAGCAGACCCCTCAGGCGTCTGGACGGGAATCCTGCCAGCGCCAAAAATAATAACATCCATGGGTGATCACCATGATCACGATCAGCACGTCACAGGCAGAGAGCGGCTTGGATACCCAGGACATCGAGACAAAAAAAGCCGCTAACATCGCCATGAGTGCGCCTTAAAGCAGACCAACCTTGGCCACTTTGATTTTCAGTTGCTCAACACGCTCGTCGGTGACGGCCTCTTGGGCGCAAAAGATCATGATCAAGCCGCCGGCAACGAGCATCGAGGCGATGGACCAATTGCTGTGACCCGGTAATAGTGGGCCTACACCAAGCATAGCCAGGGCAAGGAGCAGTTGGAGCAGGTCAACTCCCTTCAACAGTTTATTTGCGAGGGGATTCATCCGTTTCGTGTATTTGGCGTGTTTCGTGGTTTCTAATCTCAGCCCTCCGAATCGAATATCTCCTCGATCGGTTTCTTAAAGAGCCGGGCCAGCTTGAAGGCCAACGGTAGACTCGGATCGTATTTCCCCGTCTCGATCGCATTGATCGTCTGCCGGGAGACCCCCAGCTCCTCCGCTAGGGCCCCTTGCGACCACTGCCGCTCCGTCCGTAGTTCGCGCAAATGGTTTTTCATCGGTAACGGCGCGTGGCCACGGCACTCCCCACGCCCCAAAACACCACGAGCCAACAAATGGCTCCAGCGAGACCCACCGAGTCGACGGAGAAACCGCTTTCGATCAGGACATTTGCGCCCGTTACCACCACGAGCGTGCCTAAGGCCGCGAAAAGCCAAACTTTGATTTGCAGGTTGCGTTGCAGTTCATCGAGGCCGCGAAGGAAACCCATCAAATCACGCAACCAGAGTCCCAAGGGTAAAAGCGGAATTAGCCGAAGCAGCATCCTTTCCCAACTTCCCCATTCAATTCCGCGCCCAAGCAGGTAAACCGTCACTCCATACGTGACCGCAGTCACCAAAATCCAAACGCTGAGTTTCATGTCCCGTTTGAACGAATACTGCCCCGAACAGGGTATCACCGATTCCATATCATTTGTTTTGTTCATGATCTGCGAATGTAAAGCTTCCTTGTCAGTTGTCAAGCTTCCTTTACATTCTTAATTTATGAAGAAAATTCTGAAGGATGGTGACCCATCCCCCGCCAAAACTATCGCGGACAAGTTGCCGTGCCCAGTTCCTCGCCCTGCCGTGGCTGATTCCTCCTTTCCTGATTTCCACATTCAATGGATCGATCCCGAAAAAACGTAATTCAGGTGATCCGCTAGGCTCGGTTTTCCAGCCAACACTTTTCGTGCCCTTCGAATGTTCCGTGGTGATCTTCTCCGGCTCAATTCATGCCGTAGACCCGATGGGCGTTCTCCGTGCCGATCCCCGCCTGCTCGAAATCGCGGAGCTCCCCCAACAGCTCCGCCGTCGTGCGCAACCACGCCGACAGATCCGACGACACCGGCCAGTCACTCCCCCACACCATCCGCTCGGGATGAAACACATCGAGGCAGTGCTCAAACACCGGACGCACCTGCGGCGTCAACGGTCGACCCGGCGTAGCCAGACTAACGAGTCCGGAAAACTTGCAGGCCACATTGGATCGCTCCGCGAGAGTCTTCACCGCCGCGCGCCAACCTTCGAGGTCGCCCCCCGCAATGTCCGGTGCGCCGCAGTGATCGAGCACAAACTGCGTCTGCGGACACCGATCCACCAGCACCGTCACGGCCGCCAACTGATGGGGACGCACGCACAGATCGAAACTTAAATTCACCGCGGGCAGCCGTCGCAGATTTTCGGCGAAGAGCTCTGATTGCAGCATCTCGTTCGGCTGCGCGGACAACACTCGGCGCAACCCGCGCACCCGCGCATCCTTCACGATCTCCCCGAGTTGTTCAGGAAACTCGGCCGACTCCGGGAGCGCTCCCGCGATGATCGCCATCAAAGCCGGGTTCCCCCGATCGTGATCGGCTATCCGACCAAAAAAGTCCGCTTCCTTCGCCCGTTGCGCGGCCGGCACATCCGCCTCTACAAACAGAATCGATTGCACCCGCACCGATGCCGGACCGGACCCCGCCACGCGACGGTAGTCCTCAAGTTTACGCGGCTTTTGCAAAATCGAAGTGCCCTCCCACCCTTCGTAGGTGAATTCCTCCGGATGCAACAGGTGAACGTGGGTGTCAAAAAGGTCCATGATTTCCCGCAGATTGGCTCGCCCAGCCTAGAATGACACGGAGAATTTCTGCCCATTTCCTCGGCCAAATGCTCGACCGTCGGCGTGTCGGCGACCCCAACCCGCGTGAAGCGCCGCTTTGATGGTCAGTTAACTCAGCTAACAGATTACCCCCTTTGTGTCATGGCGGCACACTAGGCGTGGACAAGGTGGCAGAGCGGGGCCAAGTTCGCGCTGAATCGTTACCCCCATTGTGACCACTGACTCTGCCCACGAACTACCCGTCGCCATCCTCCGCGAGCTGGCCGGACAACTCACTGGCGCGCTGCACTTCGACGCGGTGATGCGCACCCTCTACGCGACCGACGCCTCGGAATACCAAGAGATGCCCCTTGCCGTCGCACTCCCCGCCGACGAAGTCGACGTGCGCACGCTTATTCGCTTCGCCCACCAGCATAAGGTCGGCCTCATCCCGCGCGGCGCCGGTACTTCCCTCGCCGGTCAAGTCGTCGGTCGCGGCATCGTCGTCGATCTCGGTCGTCACCTCAACGCCATCCTCTCCTTCGACGCCGCCTCGCATCGCGTCCACGTGCAACCGGGCGTCGTCCGCAACGAGCTCAATCTCTTCCTCAAACCCCACGGTCGGCTCTTCGGTCCGGAGACATCCACCGCCAACCGCGCAATGATCGGCGGCATGGTCGGCAATAACTCCTGTGGCTCCAACTCGATCGTCTACGGCAGCACGCGCGACCACCTTATCTCGACGCGCGGCTTTTTGAGCGACGGCTCAGAAGTCACCTTTGGTCCGCTCTCTCCGGCTGAATTCGTGCAAAAATGCGCCGCGCCCGATTCCGTGGAGACGCGGATCTATTGCCTCGTTCGCGACCTCCTCGGCAACGCGACGAACCGCGACCTCATCCGCGACCACTACCCGAAGCCCACCGTCACCCGTCGCAATACCGGTTACGCCCTCGACCAGTTGCTCGATTGCGGCGTCTTCGATCCGGCCTCAACCAAACCCTTCAATTTGTGCCGGCTTCTCGCCGGCTCCGAGGGCACGCTCTTCCTCGGCGTCGAGTTTGAACTCAATGTCGAGCCGCAGCCGCCGCCGGGCGCGCTGTTGTGCGCCCACTTCGCCACCATCCAGGATTCGCTCAACGCCACGCTGATCGCGATGCGCCACCGACCCTTCGGTTGCGAACTCATCGACCGACACATTCTCGAGTGCACCAAGTCCAATCTCGAGCAGGCTAAGAACCGCTTCTTTGTCCAGGGCGATCCCGGCGCTGTGCTCGTCATTGAAGTCCGCCACGCCGATCGCACCGTCATCGAGGCGACGATGCAAACCCTGGAGGATGAAATGCGCGCTGCCGGCCTCGGCTACGCCTTCCCCGTGCTTTGGGGCGACGACTGCGACAGGGTTTGGGACCTGCGCCGCGCCGGCCAGGGCCTGATGATGAACGTCCCGGGTGATGCCAAGCCGCGCGAGGTCGTCGAGGACACGGCCGTCGCGGTCGAGGACCTGCCGGCCTACATCGCGGAGTTCGACGCGCTGCTGCGCGACAAATACGGCCTCAGCAGCGTCCACTACGCCCACGCCGGCGCGGGCGAGCTGCACATCCGTCCGCTCTTCAACCTGAAAACCCCCGAGGGACTCAAGATGTTCCGCGACATCGCCACTGATGTCGCTGCGCTCGTAAAAAAATACCGCGGCTCACTCTCCGGCGAACACGGTGACGGCCGCCTGCGCGGCGAGTTCATCCCGTTCATGGTCGGCCCCGAGTGCTACGCCATGATGCGGCGGGTGAAGGAGACCTTCGACCCGCACGGGCTCTTCAATCCCGGCAAGATCATCGACACGCCGCCGATGGACACCTCGCTGCGCCACGGTCCCGACCACCCGGTGCCGGAGATCGCGACCGTCTTCCGCTTCCGCGCCGAGCGGGGCGTGCTCAACGCCGCCGAGAAATGCAACGGCGTCGGCGAGTGCCGCAAGTCCCACCTCATGGGCGGCACCATGTGCCCGAGCTACATGGCCACGCGCAACGAGAAGGACACGACCCGCGCCCGCGCCAATATGCTCCGTCAGGTCCTCACGGACTCGCGCGACGGCATCAACGCCTGGGACAGCGAAGAGGTGAAGGAGGTCATGGACCTCTGCATCTCCTGCAAGGGCTGCAAGTCGGAATGCCCGTCCAACGTCGACGTCGCCCGTCTCAAGGCCGAGTGGCAGCAGCACTATTACGACGCGAATGGCGTCCCGCTGCGCTCACGGCTTGTGGCAAACTTTACCACGGCGATGAAGTGGGCCGCGAAAGTCCCGCGGCTCTACAACGCCTTTGTAACGTATTCTATTACAAGCGGCCTGGTGAAGCGCTTCGCGGGCTTCGCGCAGAAACGCAGCCTGCCGACGTTGCATCACACCACGCTCGCCGCGTGGCATGCGAAGAACGCCAACCCACCGTCACTTGCCTACCCGAACGGCCGCGTCTTTCTCTTCTGCGACGAGTTCACGAACTACAACGACACGCCCGTCGGCATCAAGGCCGTGCAGCTCCTCAACAAGCTCGGCTACGAGGTCGTCATTCCCGAGCATGTCGAGAGCGGCCGCGCGCATTTCTCCAAGGGCCTCGTGCGCGAGGGCCAGAAATTTGCCATCCGCAATGTCGAGCTGCTCAAGGACGTCGTCACCACGCAGTCCCCGCTGATCGGCCTCGAGCCGTCGTGCATTCTGGGCTTTCGCGACGAATATCCCGATCTTGTGCCGGACCGCCTGCTCGACGCCGCCAACGCGCTGGCGAAGAACGCGCTGCTGATCGACGAGTTCATCGCCCGCGAGGCCGACGCCGGCCGGATCAGCCGCGCAGCCTTTAAGTCGCGTCCGCAGGCCATCAGGCTCCACGGCCACTGCCATCAGAAGGCCCTGGCGTCGCTCACGCCCACCGTGAAGATGCTCCAGCTGCCCACCGGCTACAAGGTGACCGTCATCCCGTCGGGCTGCTGCGGCATGGCCGGCTCGTTCGGTTACGAGGCGGAACATTTCGAGATTTCCCAGCAGATCGGCGAACTCGTGCTCTTCCCCGCCGTGCGCGCCACCCCGGCCGAGACTCTCGTCGCCGCCCCCGGCACCAGCTGCCGCCACCAGATCAAAGACGCCACCGGCCGCATCGCGCAACATCCAGTGGAAATTCTCCACGCCGCGCTCAAGTAAATTTCTACCTATAATGAAAAGCCCCGCCAACCTGTCCGTAACGGTGATCGGCAGTGGCGCCGTCCGGGCCCACCCGACACGCGGTGGCCCGTGCTACCTTTTGAGCATCGACGGCCGCAACCTGCTCTTTGATTGCGGGCGCTGCGCAGTGCACAACCTCTCTCGCTTCGGAGTCCCTGTGGAAACGATCTCCCATGTTTTCATCACGCATCTGCATTTCGATCATGTCTGCGATCTGCCCCTACTCCTCTTGCTGTCGTGGAACAACGGACGCGCCCGCCACCTTCCGATTCACGGCCCCAAGGGTATCGCCGCGTTTCTCGACGCGGGCGTGCGCACCGCCTACGCCGCCGACATCGCGAGCCGTCTCGCGCACGGCAAGAGTAGGGACGGCCTTAGCTGGGATTGCGAAGAAATCACCCGCGAAGGACGCGTGCACACTGCCGAAAATTTCACCGTCGATGCCATCGCCACCAAGCACGCCGGACTCCTCAACTACAGCTACCGCATCGCAACCGCCGAGAAGATCATCGTCATCACGAGCGATTCCGAACCCGATCCGCGCCTAGTCGAATTCTTCCGCAATGCCGACCTCTTGTTAGTGGAGTGTTCGGGCACGCGGGAATTTTACAACACGCAGGCTTGGGGTAGCTGGCACATGACCCCGGAGGATGTCGGCCGCATCGCGAGCGAAGCCGGCGTTAAGCAGGTCGTGCTCAAACATCTCGTGATCGAAAGTTTTTCCGCGGATCTAGGTATCTCCGAAAAAATGGCCGCCACCGTGCGTTCGTTGCACCCCACCGCCACCGTGCTCGTCGCCGAGGACGGCATGCGCTTAGACCTCACGCAAAGTCCGGCCCACTAATCGCAAAATAACGCGACCAGTCCGTCGCCAGCGTTGCGCCATCACGACCCATCCGGACAAAGCTCCGTTGCGGTAAAAACGCCCGCCGCTGCAATTCGGCCATCCACTCTACCTGAGATTCTGGCACGTCGATCATCACGGGACCGTCCACCGCATCGAGCGCTCCCCTCAACAATGTGCACGCGTCACTCATCGTGTTCGCGACCATCGGTCCGATCTGCGTTGCCACTCGCCCGTCGCGACCCAGTGCAAATCCACGCAGCCTCCCCGCTGCATCCTTTAACACTCCCGCCAGTCTCGGTTGCCGCGCCTGAAAATTCGCCAGCAGGCCGGCGCGATTCACGCCGATCACTTGCTGATCCAGTTCCGCGATACTCGCGATATCCTCAGACCGCATCACCAATCGAGGCTCACCGCCCGACGGACACTCTCCGCGCCCTGAGGCGCGATGTAATCGCACCACTCGCGTTTCTCCGGTAAAACCAAGTTTCTGATACACCTTCACACCAAGATCCGTCGCATCGAGTAGTGCCTGGCGCTTCGCCGCAATCACCTCGCGCAAACACGCCTCCATCAATCGGCGGGCCAACCCCTGGCCCCGACACGATACCCGCACCAGCACCATGTTGATCCACGAATGCTCTCCGCTGAGCTCCCACGCCATCGTCGTGCCCACCAAGCCCTGACCGGGCAGTTCAATTCCATAGCCGCGGCAATTCGCCAGCAAGAACCGCCAGTCCGCTTCGTTCTGGTTCCAACGAGCTTCACGGGACAACTCAAGGCAGCGGGGAAGGTCGTCAGGACGAAGAGCGCGGATCACATCATCAAAACAAAAATGCTCCTCGCCGGAGTCAATCAATGATCAGAACTCGCAGGGAACTTCCTCACCGCCGATATCGCCAATTGCGTCCTCCGAACCCGTCACCGATGCTTGCGCCCACGCCCATGAGCTCACCCGCCCCTTCCCCACTTGTTGATGAACCGTTCGTCACGCCCCAGCGCTGGGGTGACGAAGAGATCGCTCTCCTCTCGGCCGCCATGCGGCAGAAATCTCTGTTCTACTGGAAGGGTCCGCAAACCGAAGCGCTCTACGAAGCCTTTCGCGCTCACTACCCACTCAAGTATCTCTTCCCTTGCTCGTCCGGGACCGCCTCGATCCACATCGCCGTCGCTTCGATGAAGCTCACGCCCGGGAGCGAAGTGATTATGTCGCCGATCACCGACATGGGGTCGGTCATCGGTCTGCTCCACCAACAACTCGTGCCGGTCTTTGCCGACATCAACCCGCGCACCTACAACCTCGACCCCGCTTCGATCCGCCAGCAGATCACGCCCAAAACCGGCGCGATCATGGCGATTCACCTCTGCGGCAACCCCTGCGCGATGGACGAGATCATGACGATCGCGCGGGAGCACGGCTTGATCGTGATCGAGGATGCCGCCCAAGCGTGGGGCGCACGCTATCGCGGGGAGCTCGTCGGCCTGCGGGGCGATTATGGCTGCTATTCCTTCAACGATTTCAAGCACCTCTCCTGCGGCGATGGCGGCATGGTCGGCACCAACCACGATCACATTGGAACCCAACTCGGCAAGTGGGGCGACAAGTGCTACAACCGCATCACCAACGTCCGCAATCCCGACGAGCTCACGCACAACTACCGGATGAGCGAGCCGCTCTCCGCCATCTGCACCGCCCAGCTCGGCAAACACGACTCCATCGTCGAGCGCCGCGTGCGCACGGGTAATCTTCTCACCGCCCGCCTCGCCGGCACCCCCGGCCTCTCCGTCCCGGAAGTTCACCCCGAGGACACGCACAGCTACTACAACTACATCTTCCGCCTCAAACTCGACGATCTCACCGCCCCGCGAGACGAGATCTACGAGGCGCTCCGCACCGAAGGCGTCAACGCTCGCGAGGGCGGCCTCACTCATCCGGTCTACCGCTACGATCTGTTTCAGAACCACAACTTCTACGCGGGCACTTGGCCGATCCGCGACCTTGGTCTCACCACCATGGACTACACCAAGGTCAACTGCCCCGTCGCCGAAGCCTTCGTCAAAGATTACATCCATCTACCGCACAACGAGGCCCTCACCGAGAGCTACATCGAGAAGGTCGCCCACGCCATCAAGACCGTCATCGCCCGCTTCATCCGTTGATTCCTAGGTGGGCCCGCTCGCGCCCCAGCCTCACGCCATCGAAATCTCCATGCCGACTCCGCCGCCGCTTCTTCCCGATCCTTCCCTCGAGGGACTCCAACATCGCTCCGAGATTCTCGTCCTCGGCTCTCAGCAATATTGGGAACTCTACCCTACCGACGAAGCGCTCTCCTTCCGGCGCATCGAGCGTCCCGCCACCGGCATCGGCCTCGTGCTCACACTCGCGACTTCGTTTGAATTCGCCGCCCTCGAGGTCACCGACGAAGGCCACGCCCTCGTCACCACCGACAGCGCGGTCGTGACTGCGCTGTTTCCCGACGAGCAGGCGATGGAGCCGCAATTCCACTCCCTCACTCTCACCGCCCTCTCGACTAGCGGTGAACGCACCGCCCCTCATCGTCTCCGGCTCCAGTTCGCCTCCAAGGCCCGCGATGCCGCCAGCGGCCGCTCCACCCACGACCGCGTAATCGTCAAGGAAACCGATCTTAAACTGAGCTACTCGTTCATCAAAGATTGGATCATCGAAACCCCCACCGACGATGATCGCGCCTATGCGCAGCGACGCTGGGGCGACCTCGTCGCCGCCGACGCCCCACCCTACACGCGGGCCCGCGTCGTCACCCGTGCCATCATCGACGATTTCGAGCCCCAGCGCGGCACGCCCTCCGATGCGATGAATCACCTGCACCCTTTCCGGCAGCATGAGCGCATCCTCGCCGCGATTGATCACGGTTGGTGCGCCAATATTAGCGAAGTCCTCTGCCACGCCCTCAACAGCCTCGCCATCCCCGCGCGCCTCGTGCGCATGCGCAACACCCACCACCAAGCCGGCCCCGACCAGCCCGGACCCGACTTCGAGGTCCTCCTCGCCGGTGGCCACACCATCGTCGAAATCTTCGACCGCACCCTTCAACAATGGCTCTGGATCGACCCCAGCCAGCGCCAGCTTGGTGCACGCGACGCCGGTGGTCATTTCCTCAACCTCGCCGAGATTCACCAACGCGTGAATCAACCCCACCAGGCCGCCGATCTCACCCTCGACGCCTACGACCCCGCCACCGGCGAGGAGACCACTTACGTTTTCGCCGACAGCCCCGCGCGCCCCAACCTGCTCCACTACGCCAAACGCGAACAGCGGTTTTACTATTTTAAGCGCCGCGAGGGGTAGCCTCGGCGCACGCAGGAACCTTCACGCCCGCGTTTCCCGCCTCGTCTTCGACGCTTGGCGGACGCCCGCGGTCGCTCCACGACATCGGAAGAATCGCCGGAGTCATCCCCGCCGAGCTGACATGGGAGCACTTTTGAGAGGCGCTGATTAAAGGCTATCCCGCGGAGTGTTTATTAGCCCGACTTCAGCAACTGGCGGCAAAGTGAGACAGAAGTCATTGATGAGTCGTGCAGCGAGGCGAAAGGTCGCCACTACACGAGCGTGCGCGGGCTCCGGATTTTGGGCGGCGGTTGGGCCGGCAAGGTGAGGGCGAGCCGGTCGAGGAGCAGGGCGACATCGTGACTGGGTTCGGTGCGGCGCACGAGCAGCAGTTCGCGGCCGTCGGTGGTGGGCACCGCAACGTCGAGCATTTGAACGGTGGCGAGTTTTTCGAAGACCACGCGCGGCATCAGGCCGGGGGCCAGGCCGCGGAGTTGCTGGCGCAGCGAGAGGGACAGACAGTAGGCGAGAAACGCGACGAACAGATGCGCCTCGATGCGTTCGGCCTTGTGATGGAAGACGGGCCGCAGGCCGAGGTCGCCTTTGAGGGTGCGGAACGCTTCCTCGACATGGCACAGTTGCATGTAGCAACGCCAGATCAGCTCGGGATCGTCGGCGGCCAGATTGGTGCGCAGCAGATACCGGCCTTCGCGCTGCCGCACGACGCGGAGTTGGTCGCGGTCGAGGCGAAACGCGAGCGCGCCGTCTGGCGAGACTTCGACTTGGACCAAACGGGTCGCGCTCCGGCCGGCGCGTTCCTGGGCGGCGCCGAGTTTTTTCAACAACAGGTCGCGGGGCGGGGCCTGGCGGGCCAAGTCGCCGAGGCGTTGCCAGTAGGCCTTGAGTTTGCGGCGGCGCATGCCGCGCTCCTTGCCGGCCCGGGCCTGGCTCTCGGCCAGCACATAGACTTCGCCGGCCTCGGGCAGCAGTTTGACGCGCAGACCCGGGCGCACGTCCTGCCACGGGCGCTCGGCGAGGGCCGCTTCGTAACGAGTGAGCCGGCCCTTGGGCGTGCCGACGAGGTAACGCACGGCCGCACCGGCGGTGCGCAGTTCGGTGAGGATGTCTTCGGTGGGGATGCCGCGATCCATGACCCAGATCCGTTCCGCTGCGCCGTAACGTATCAACGCCCGTGTAAAACTGACCCACTAACGCCCGTTAGGAACTGACCCACCCCCTGTAGGTTTTAAGTCGCAG
>Ga0209491_10000516_pt1 | contig 77972 bp, 66 predicted proteins | sample BON02_FD_187213 | JGI IMG/M metagenome (GOLD analysis project Ga0209491, IMG submission 187213) | Freshwater microbial communities from Lake Bonney liftoff mats and glacier meltwater in Antarctica - BON-02 (SPAdes) (version 2) | ecosystem: Environmental > Aquatic > Freshwater > Ice > Glacier...
TTCATCGCCTCAAGTGGGCTGCGCCAAAAATAAAAAGTTTTTTCAAGCCCGAAGTGTCAATCAAAACGATCTGGACCGATCACATTTTCCACGAATTTTTCGGTCACTCCTTTTTCGGACAGGCTCTTAGAGAATCCCTTGTCCATTTTTTCCAGTACAGATCAGTGGTGCGGGTTTGAATACTGTCACGCATCGGCTGAGTCGGCGGGATGCGATTGGATCCGTCGGTGACAGGCGGGATGCGCTGTCCTACGACCCGCCCAGCAGCATCGCCTCAAGTTCGGCGTAATTATCCACCACCACTGTCGCGTGGCTGAGGCGGTTTCTCGAGAATGAATTCGTAATCGCAATCGATTGCATGCCGGCCGCGTTGGCGGCGGTGACTCCCGCGTCAGAATCCTCGATCACTAAACAGTCGGTTGGTTCCACTTTCAGCAACTCGGCGGCGCGCAGGAAGATGTCCGGATGCGGTTTGCCGCGCGGAACGTCCTGCGAGGAGACGATCGCCTTGAAATGTTGCCGGAGGTTGCGCATCGCCATCACTTCATCAATGACCGTGTGAAGCGATCCCGACGCCACGGCCATCGGCCAGCGGGTGGCGCATTTCTCCACGATCTCGGGCAGGCCGGGAAAGATCGGCTGCTCGGCGCGCAGCATTTCCATTAGGTGCTCCTGGCGGCGGTCCAGCATTTCTTCAAACGTCTGAACGGGCTGGTGCACCGCAATGAAATCATCGAGCAGAATCTTGTCGGAACGCCCGTAGTAATCCGGGAAATGAATGCCGTGCCGGTCGCCGTAACCGATCTCGTCAAACAATCTGAGAAACGAACGTTCGTGGTGGGGTTCGCTGTCCACGATCACGCCGTCCATGTCGAAGATGACAGCGCGGAAAGGTTTTAAGATTTTTGGCATGTTGGTTGGAAGATTTTTGGGCGCGCATTTGCAATCCGACCGGGCAATCCGCATGATGACGACCTGCATGTTCAAGCAACCCAATCATTGGTGGCGCGGTATCGCGTTTGTCCTGCTCGCGGCGGGAACGTTAGCGGGCATCTTCACGGCCTGTCAAACCGGTGGACTGAGGGAGCGCCCGGTCGGCGGATCGGTGACGCAGCTCACCGAGAACACGCTGAACAAGCAACGCGCCGCCCACGTGTTCGACATCAATGTTTTGGAAGAGATGGATCAGGCCGTTGAAAAGACCATCGAGGCCGGCCAGATTCCGGGCGGGGTCCTCTGGATCGAACATGACCGGACTTTCTACGAAGGCACGTTTGGTTCCCGGGCAATGGTTCCCAAAAGGGAACCCATGACGAAGGACACGGTTTTTGACATCGCGTCACTCACAAAGGTCGTCGCCACCACCCCGGCCATCATGAAACTGGTGGAACAGGGAAAAGTAAAACTCGACGATCCGGCGCAGAGATTCATCAAAGAATTCAGTGGTAACGGAAAGGAAAAGATCACCATCCGGCAGCTTCTGACCCACACGTCCGGTTTGCGACCCGACATCAGTACACGCCCCGCCTGGTCCGGCTACGAGACGGCGATCAAGATGGCCTGTGCGGAGAAAATGTACGGCAAACCGGGCGCGGATTTCCGCTACAGCGATATCAATTTCTTCATCCTCGCCGAAGTGGTGCATCGTGTCAGCGGCCGGCCGTTCGAGACGTTCGTTAAAGAGGAGTTTTATCGCCCCTTGAAAATGACCGACACCGGTTTTCTCCCCGGACCAACGAACCGAGACCGGATCGCGCCGACGGAACTGGTTGATGGCGAGATGCTACGTGGCGAGGTGCATGATCCGACGGCGCGTTACATGGGCGGCGTGGCCGGGCATGCCGGAATATTTTCCACCGCAAGCGACCTTGCGCGCTACTGCCGGATGCTGTTGAACCTCGGTGAACTGGACGGTGTGCGGGTGCTCAGTGCGGACACGGTGCGGCTGATGACGTCGGTGCAGACACCCGCCGAACTTGACTCCCGACGCGGGCTCGGCTGGGACATCGACACGGGCTACAGCCGGCCGCGCGGCAAGTATTTTCCCCTCGGTTCCTACGGTCACACCGGGTTCACCGGAACGAGTCTTTGGATTGATCCATTTTCCCAGACGTTTTGGATCTTTCTCAGCAACCGCGTGCATCCGGACGGGCGCGGCAACGTGCTTCCGTTGCAGGCGGAACTCGCGAATCTCGCGGCCTTGTCGGTAAAAGGATTCGACTACACCGCCGTTGCCGGCGCTCTGCCACCGCTTGCCCCGAAATCCACGACTGCGCCTGCAAAAAAACAAGAGGTGCTCAACGGAATTGATGTGCTGGTGAAGGATGATTTCAAACAGTTGCTCGGACTGAAGATCGGGTTGATCACCAACCACACCGGACGCGACCGCAACGGCACGCCGACCATTGATCTGCTCCATAATTCCTCTTCGTTGAAACTGGTTTCACTGTTCAGCCCGGAACACGGCATCCGCGGTGAAATCGATGCGCATGTTAAGGACGGGATCGACGAGAAGACCGGGCTGCCCATCTACAGTCTTTACGGAGAACGCCGCAGTCCGTTGCCCGAACAACTGGCGGGGCTCGATGCGTTGGTGTTCGACATTCAGGACATCGGCTGCCGGTTCTACACCTACATTTCGACCATGGGAAACTGCATGGAAGCCGCCGCCAAAGCGGGCGTGCGGTTCATCGTGCTCGACCGGTTGAACCCGATCACCGGCACAATGGTCAGCGGTCCGGTGCTCGAAGGCGAAACGGATTTTGTCGGCTGGCACATGATTCCCGTGCGACACGGATTGACGGTCGGCGAACTCGCGCAGTTGTTCAACACGGAGCGCAACATCAACGTGAAACTGTCGGTCGTGCAGCTGGCCGGTTGGACGCGCGATCTGTGGCTGGATGAAACGACTATTCCGTGGATCAACACCTCGCCGAACATGCGGAGCCTCACGCAGGCGACGCTTTATCCCGGGGTTGGTTTGCTGGAAACAACGCACCTGTCGGTCGGCCGCGGAACGGACACGCCGTTTGAATTGTTCGGTGCGCCTTACATCAACGGCGAAACATTGGCGGCGGGGTTGAACAGTTTTGGCATTCGCGGTGTGCGGTTTGATCCGATCACGTTCACGCCCGACGCCAGCAAGTTCAAGAATCAGAAATGCGAGGGCGTGCGCATCACGCTGACTGACCGCGACCGATGCGACGTTATCAATATCGGCATCGCCTCCGCACTGACGTTGAACCGGCTTTACCCGGACGACTTCGGGCTGGATCGCTTCAAAGGGTTGCTCAAAAGCGAGGTCACGATGGAAGCCATCCGTGCGAACCGGTCGCTGCCGGAAATCCGCAAACTGTGGGAACCCGGCCTGACCGGTTACATGAACCGCCGGAGGCTGTTGCTACTTTATCCGGACGCAAAACAGTAGGACGGGCATCCTGCCTGTCTCGGCGCAACGCTTGAACTTTGAATTCGCCAGCATGTCCGATTGCCGGAGCACATATAAAATTAGCGTATGAATTTTTCCATCAGCAAACCTCTGTTGCTCGGCGTGGTTCACCTCAAACCGCTGCCCGGTTCACCGCGTGCAACCGCGACGATGAAGGAAATTGTCAAAGCCGCCATTATTGACGCGAACGGGTATGAACAGGGCGGCGCCGACGCGGTGATCATTGAGAACTTCGGCGACATTCCCTTTACCAAAGGCCGCGTTCCGGCGGAGACGTGTGCCGCGATGGCGGTGGCCGGACAGGCGGTGCGTGAGGCCATTAAACTGCGGCTGGGATTCAACGTCTTGCGCAACGATCCGCTGACCGCGCTCGGTTTGTGTGCGGCGTGCGGCGGCGATTTCATCCGCATCAACGTCCACTCCGGCGCAATGATCACGGATCAAGGCGTGATCGAGGGCAACGCGTTTGAGACGCTGCGCAAACGAAGGGAACTCGGGTTGGAGCACGTGAAAATCTTTGCGGACATCCACGTCAAACATGCCACGACGCTCGGCGATCTTTCGCTGGAAGACGCCGCGCGCGACACGCTGGACCGCGCGTTGGCCGACGACCTGATCGTCAGCGGCGTCGGCACGGGGCACCCGACCGCGATTACCGATCTAGACACGGTTCGCAAGACTTGCCCGAAAGCGCCGGTGCTGCTCGGCAGCGGGGTCAGGATTGAGAACGTGGAGACGTATCTCGGACTTGCGTCCGGGTTCATCGTTGGCAGTTCGTTGAAACGCGACGGGAAGATCGGGAATCCGGTCGATCCAAAACGTGTGGCGAAGCTGGTGGAGAAGATCAGACGCTAGCTTCTGACCGGTTCAATCACGCCCATCACCGTCCGGTACTTTATCGCCGACGGGTGACGTCATAAAAAATCCCCGCCGTTTCAGAATGCTCCACAGAATCCCACCGAAGACATAGGACAGCCCGGTCACCAGCAACAAACGCACGTTCAGAAACACCGCCGCATAGGTTCCCACCAACGCGCCGCTGAAGAAACAAATCGCGATGCTGGCCGGAACCACGATCTTCCAATACGGAATGTCATGTCCTTTGAGCCTCATTCCGATCGATATCCCCAGGTCCGTGAACAGCCCGGTCAGATGTGTCGTGCGCAGGATCAATCCGCGGAAACGGGAGGCGATCGAGTTCTGAATTCCGCAGGCAAGCGCGGCGAGGCCGATCGCCAGCCAGTCACAGCTCGTGAGCAACGAGTGCGCCGCGAGAAGAAGAATCCCGATGAACGTGATCGTCCTTCCGTAGGGCCGGCTGATCTCAAGCGTCGGATGATGAATAAAATAGCCGCTCAACACCGCCCCGCACAAAAACCCGACGGCGGCGGAACCGACCTTGTGCAGGTCACCGCCGATTTCATTCCGGCTGCGCGCCAGATCAGTCGCGAGCCGCGCAATATCGCCGGTGAGGTGACTGACCGAAGTGCCTGTCTGCAGTAAAAAAGCCACGTTCGTAATCGCCGCCATAAACGCCATCAGGCAACCGCCTATCAGGATAAAATGGTGACTACGGGTGAGGTTTTTCATTCGCAAGCCGAGGCATCGGACGACGACCAAAAAGTAATCCGGGGTCCGCAAACAAATCGAGGTTTATCGGGCATTTAAGTTCGTTTGGCCGATGCCCCACGAAGGCCGGCAAAGCGCCGGACCCATCACTTTGAAACACCACTGTTGTTGCTTTCGAGATTCAGACATCTCTAAAAATTAAATGTCGCCTGAATGTAAAACCAGTCGGCGTTTTCCGTGGCGAACCCACCGGCGGCGGCGCTTTCCCGGATGTAATCGCCGACGAAGAAATGTCAGTAGCCGCTTTGAAGCTGTCCCCACGAAGCAGCCTGCCACGTCAACAGCAGATCGATTTCGTTGCCGACGGAGGAATTAAAACCGGGATTGCGACCGTACCCGTTCCGGTTGCGACCGGGACCGGTTTCCGGATAGAGGAAGTCGGTGGTCTGCGCGAGCCAGAAACCCAGCCACTCAACCGAAAGGGAAACGTCCTTCACCGGCGTGAATGACGCGCCGACGCGCGGAATGTGCATGTTCCGTAGTCCGAAAATATCCATCAACCCGTAAACCTGTGGTTGGTGCCCAATAGCAACTGGAAGGTTTCATCGGTTCCGTCATTCGGATCGCCGTCGCCGGAACCATAGTCGTACCCGACAGTGAATCGCGGTTTGCCGAAGGTCTCCTTAAATGTGTATCCGCCGGTGGCATCCACCGCAAAACCCCGGTGGTTGAGAACGCCGCCGCCCTGCGTGATGTTCCCGAACTGCCCGGCCGCTTCAAAAAGATAGTCCCAGTTTCCAAGCGCTCCCGGTGATGATTTCCACCGGGTTCCGATCGTGTAGATGTCGCGTGGTCCGGGACCGCCGATCGTGGCTGAGATTGCCGTGAGCGATCCGGGCTGAACATTGCGCACGAGGAAATAGAGCTGGGTTTCCTGCCAGCGCACCAGCCCTTCTGTCGAAGCATATAACCCGCTGAACAGATCGTAGTCATTGGACTTGTTGAAGTGTCCGTCCCAAGGCAGCACTTGCTGACCGGAAAAGGCATCCACCCAGAAATGTTCATTCTCATAACGCAGCTTCACGGCATCGAAGGTACGTCCGAGATTGCTCCAGTCCGAGACGCCGACGTAACGCTGGTCGCCATAGCTCAATTCCTGCCGGCCGACCTTCAAGACCAGCGGAAACTGTTTGATGTCGCCGAGGCTGACGTAGGCCTGATGCAGGTCGAACAAGTCATCCAGATTGATCGTTCGGGAATCGTTCACGGTACGCGCATCGCGTCCCTCACCGAACACGGTGAACCAGCACGCCGGAGTCCAGCCGACATGCGCCCTGGTGCGAAACTGGTAATAGTCGGGGCTGTTGTCCAGGCCTTGAAAAAGTCGTTGCCGGGAAGAAACCCGGCGTTCACGTGTGATTCGTAACGCGCCCGGAACTGTCCGCCGACATCCCATGCGCTGGCCGCGGGGAACTCCTGACGCAACCAGTCGTTGATCAGCCCGGCGGCCGAGGGCGGCTTGGCGGCAACTTGTTCGGCGGCTTGACCGGAAATGATCAGGCAACTGCCTGAAAGAAGAGTCCCGGCAAAGATCGACCGCGCATGATGACGACTCGCAATCTGTTTCATGAGGGGAGGAAAAAAGGCGGAGGGGTGATGGGGGAACGATGCGGCGACCGGTTGCCGCTACTGTTTTGATTTGATGCCGGCCGGATTGCGGTAGGCCTTGTGGCAGTTGGAACAACTCCGGTCCATCGCGTCAAACGACTTGTCGAGTTGTGCCTCGATTTCCGGATTTGCATCACTGGCGAACAATCGCAACAACCGCCCGGCCTCCTTCGCGACGGCTTCCGCTTCGGCAAACTGTTTGATCATATCCTCGCCGTGTTCTGCCACTTTCGGCAGGCGTTGCGCTTCGCGATAATGTTCCCAAAGAATGACCGTTTCATTCGCCGGAACGATGTCTGGTTGATCTTGCGGCGCGAGATAACCGGCGGCGCGCACGACCTTCAAATACTCCCAACGTTCGTCAATCCGGACCATGGCGTCGACCAGGCCTGAGACTTTGGCGGTCTCGGGGAAGTCATCCGGCAGTGCGCGCAACTCTTCGTCCGTCGGCACGTTGAACTCGCGCACGGTTTCATAGAGTCCCGCGTAGTTTGTTGATGTTCCCGCCGCCACAAGAAACGCCTCCGCCTGTTCGCGGCTCCATCCTTGGTCCGCCATGCAGATGATTGCGGCGGCAGTTGGCCCGCGGTGTTTGCCGTGATGACAATGCACGAAGATCGGCCCGTCGAGTTCACGGCCTGCCTTGGCCAGCATGAATTGAACGTCCGTGCCGATGCCGTCGTAACCGTGTGGCAGGTGGACGTAGCGCATGCCGAACTTGTGCGCCGCCACAACGTCCGGCCTGGTGCCGTCAACGGTGATGATTGTTTTCACCCCCAGTGCCGCCAGCGCCGCAAACCCCTGGTCGCCCCCGGGCGTGCTTCCGGAGAAAATGTTGGTGCCAACCGCGAAGAGATTGTGAATCCCCGGTGCTTCGAGCGGTGTGACGCCGGGCGGAGCAGATTCAATGCGGGCATTGAGGTTCTCGGCTGCGGACAGCGACCACCCGGGATTGAGCCATGTCAGGTTCGCAAGAACGCAGATCGAAATGAATCTGTTTGGTTTCATGAATCCGTTCCCGGTTGTCAGTTTTCCTTTCGCGAATGACGAGCTGTCATCAACTTGCTGCACCCCGGAAGTATGATTTCTACCATCACACCCGATGGAACGACTGTTTGGAACCGCGCGGGCGAAAATCGTCACGAACCGTTCGTCCTGACATCCGTCCGCAGGCTAGGGCGCAACATCAGCGCGCTCGAACACGTCCAGAATTTTGTCAAACGCTCCGTGCAATTCGGCGTAGTCACTCAGGTCGACCGTGTATCGCCCATCCTCATTGTTCAGAGTGCGGACACTTCCGTCAAAAAGCAAAATGTTCGAGGCCTTCTGTTGGTGATGGGTCCGTTGCAGGACGTTAAACACCTCCAGATCTGGTGGGCACAGGAACTGGGTATCGATGACCAGGGCACGGATTGGCGCACCGTTGCGATTTCGCCCCAGGCTGTTCAGGCGAATGTGCTGCAACGCGTCCGCGGCTCCGGGATTGTCAAACAAACGGGTGTTGCCGGCGTGACGATAAAAATAGCTGCCCTGCGCCTGCGCGTTACCGACCTTCGCCAGTTCCTCGTCCGCATTGAGCGGCTGGTCCGCCCCGGGACAGAACAGCACTTTGGGAGTTTTTGAAAGATAGTCATCCAGCATCAATCCGAGCCCGACAGGCGTGCCATGCCTGAGCGAGAGCAGACTGGTGGGCGTGCCCGTGGAGGGGTAGAAACTGGCGGGGCTGGTGAACGGTGGCGCCTTGGGACCAAACGGAATTTTACCATCGTCATCATTGGCATACATGTGGATGGCGATCCCGATCTGCCGCATATTGGAAATGCAGGCGGCCTTTCTGGCGGCCTGCGTGGAAGACGACAGCGCGGGAAGGAGCAGCGCGGCCAGGATTCCCACGATCGCAATGACAACCAGCAGCTCGATCAGCGTAAAGCCGGACGGCGGGCAGCGGGCTGTTCGTTGTTGGTTGACGGACATCTTTTCACGGCACTTCTCGCAATTCGTAAAAGCGCCGGCTGGCGGCGGCTTCATCAGTGAACAACACCGTGCCCGTGTCATTCGTAAACGTACCAATAGTTGTCCATTGTGCAATTGGCAACGTCAGATCTTCGGACGCGAGCACGTCAAACTTGATGCCGGGTTCGCTCAGCAATGTGAATTGAAACCCTTCACCGGTCACGGTGGGGCTGGCGAGGGTCGGCCCGCGAACTGAACTGAGCCGCACGTTGTCGAGATCCCAGTAACCGCCCTGGAGCTCCTCGCTGACGGTTGAAACGATGCTTATTCCAATCCGCTGTCCGGCCCACGGATCACCCGGCTCCACTTTTTCCATGTCCAGCTGAGCATCGACGAAATGCGTGCGTGTGGGGAACAGGGCGGAACTGTGTGTGACGGTGGTGGAGGTCACGGTGATCACGTTCGTCTGTGTGTCGTGGTAGTAGAGGCTGATTTCAATTGTGGCGCCCTCCAGCATTCCGCCGCCGCCGCCGAGGACTCCGACCGTGAGCTGGTAACTTTTCCCGGCTTCAAACGTGGAATCAAATTCGTGCGTCGCCTCGCCATCATTCCAATCCACCGAATGATAATCGATGGAAAGTCCGGCATCAGGAACGGCGAACACCCAGACCGCCTGTTCGCCGTCGAGATTGTCGATGTGATTGGCCGCCGATGCCGCTGGGTTCTTGAATGTGCCGACCAACTGATCCCACGTAAACCCGTCCTCCTCGAGGTAGTCCGGCGGTTTGGGGTTCTTTTGCCAAGCATCAAGCGCGACCCCCGCGTAAGGGACCGTCGGCGACTCGAACGAAGGATTGGGCACGGGAACCGGCGTAGCGGAAGCCGCGTTTCCCATACACGCGAAACCGACTAGGCAAGAGACGAACTTAAACCAACGCCGGTTCATTCCGACTTCACCAACGGATTGTTCCGAACCTCTGCGTTTCCACGCCGACGGGCCAGCAGAAAACCGCCACCGAGCCCGACCGCAAGCAGTGCGATCGTGGACGGTTCCGGCACCATCTGAAGCCGCACGTTGTCGATATCCCATGTTCCCGACCCAAACCCCGACACCGAAAGCAGTTCGATGCCGATGTTCTGTCCGGCCCAGGCATCGCCCGCAAGAACGGTCGGGAGATCAAGGCTGTGGTCGTAAAATAACGAACTGTCAGGAAAGCCCGCCGCCGTGAATGTAACAAGCGTGGTGGTGATCGGCGTCAGGCTTCCGGCATCCTGATAATAGAAGCCCAATCTGAGCTGGTCGCCCTCAGCGATACTTCCGCCGCCATGAATGCCGAACATGAGATTGTAGGAGTATCCCGGCTGGTACGTTTCCGAAACAAGACTCGTGCTCAGTCCCACTCCCGGCAGGGTGAACTGGTACGCGGACTGGTTGCCGGTCATATTGCTGATATGCGACGGCTCGGTTGAAGGTGAGTTGACGAAGACGCCAGACAGCTGCCCCCACATCAGGCCGCCGAAATTTGCCGAATCGTATCCCGGCGCTTCATCCGTCTTCTGCCAGTCGTCCACCTGCGGCGTCGCGGGGAATCCTTGCGGCGGGGTGGGTGATTCGAACGATCCGTTCGGCACCGTGATGGAAGCAGCACTCATCGGAAATACCAATGCGGCGATCCCCAGGCTGCCAACAACGAAGGCCTTGGCATTTCGGTACCCGTTCGAGACGAGGGTCTGGCGGTCAAATGAATTCATCATGTTAGGAGCTATGGCTGGAGGTTTTATTTCAATTTGCAAAACAATGGTTCCGGAAAAAATCTCCGCGCGACTGTGCATAGACTGACGTTCAGGTCCAGACGAAAGTTACACATCCCGCCGGGGAACAGATGGATGTTCACTCACCTTCGGTATCGCTTACGGAGGAAACGGCAAGGGTCGATATTCGGCGGGCATACGGCAAACTTTCCATCCGCCGTAAACGACCCGGCATTTGTCGCAATCCTTTCGGAAACCAGACAATCGCATTCGCCCGACAGAGAATGGCAATTTACCGGCAGCGGACGGGGGAGGCTATGGTCAAGCGCGCGGAAGACAGCGGTCTTCTGTTTGTGGAACACTTCCTCGCCACGTCCGGTGCGCCCGGCATCAAGTAACGCGTGGTCAGATTTTATTGTCCTTCAGAATCCGGCAACGAAACGGATTCCGATTGATTCAGCAAGTCTTCGCCACCTGGTCTATCATGGAGCTCAACCGGCGTTTGTGGTGCTGCGTTTTCAACTTTAGGTGAGCTCTTCGGAGCCTCTGCTGTGATCTCCTCCGGCCTCATTGCCGACTCAACGGCCGTTTCTTTGGCCGGCTCTTCCTGGACCGGTTTCTCCGGCGTCTTGAACACCTCCGGAAGCACGACGATGGTGATGCGCCGATTGCGCGCACGACCCTCTGGCGTAGCGTTGTTGGCGACCGGCTGAAACTCACCGTGCGCGACGGCGGCAATCCGTTTCGGATCAACGCCGCCGTTGTCGACGAGAAACCGGACCGCGGCGAGCGAGCGCGCCGCGGACAGTTCCCAGTTGCTCGGATACATCGACGTGTGAATCGGGATGTTGTCCGTGTGCCCCATCACATGGATCTGCCGGTTGGGAACCTGTTCCAAAACGCCGCCAATCTGTTTCAGAACGTTCTCGCCCTCCGCCTTGATGATCGCCTGCCCGGAATCAAAGAGTATGCGGTCGAGAATGTTCAGCGTCAGATTGCCCTGAAGTTCCGAGATCGTGACGTCGCGGGATTGGAGCGCTGAAAGCATTTCATCCTTCAAACTTTTTTGAGCTTTCGCGGCTTCCTGTTGTGCCTTGAGTTGAGCTTTGAGCAGTTCCGCTTTCTGGGTTTTCAAAGCCTGCAGGTCGGCTTCCAACGCGATGACCTGCGACTCGGTCGTCAGCACGCGGCCCTCGGCTGCCGCACTGGCCGCTTCACGCATTTCGATTTCATAGCGGAGCGAATCGTTGACTTCTTTTTGTTTGAACAACGAGTAACCGGTGAACCCGAGCAGCGCGAAGAGAAGGATGTACCCGGCCACCGTCCACATGGAGCTGGACACCGTCGGAATCTCCCGGTTGTCCACCGGTTCCGGTGAATCGGTTGGTTCCGATTCGGCTGAAGGAACCGGCTTCGTCTTTCCGGGTTTATCGTTAAACGGATTATTGTGTTCCATAGTGAACGTGCGTCAGCGTAGTGAATGGCGCGGTTTTCGCCAGCGTTTTTGTTATTTCGAAGGAATTGCCCTTGCCAAATCGAGCGTGTGAAGGAGGATGTGCGGCAACTTAAAAGAACTAATTTTATGTCAACCGTACTAGAAGCCAGTGTGCTCGATAAGACCCGCGAGCTGTGTGAAACGATCATCCAACAGCCGGAATTCGATTCCGTCCGCCAGCGCATCGACCAGTTTCTGGTCAACGATGCCGCCCGCCAACATTACCAGGAATTGAACGAAACCGGCGAGCATCTCCACCACAAGCAGCAGCAGGGCGTGGAAATCTCGAAGGAAGAAATCGAGGCGTTCGAGAAGCAACGCCAGGACTTTCTGAGCAACCCGATTGCGAAAGGATTCATGGAAGCGCAGGACGAGGCGTTCAAGATGCGCGATCAGGTCGCCCAGTACGTCGGCAAAACTTTCGAGCTCGGTCGCGTTCCCGGTGAAGACGATTTCGAGAGCGAGTGCTGCAACGAAGGCGGCTGCGGCTGCTCGTAGTCACCGGTCTCGTTCACAAACAAAACTTCAACCCCGGCGATCGATTGGTCGCCGGGGTTTTGTTTGACCTTGCATCAAGGCGGGAGCCGTGGAGAATTTCACCGCCGAAGAAACGAAGCCCCGATCTCATGCCAGTCTGAGAAGCATCCGGACCTGTCATTCGGCCGCTGTGAAAGCGGTGGTTCGTTACCGGTCTGTTAAATGTGCCACCCGTCCCGATACGATGAATTCACATGCGCGTTGGCGGCCTCGTGGTTGGTGAATTTCATCGCCTGATCGTCCCACTTGAGCGTCTGCCCAGGGAACTTGATCGCAATGAGACCAAGCATCGCCACCTGCGTGAGCGGGCCACCGTAATCGAAGTTTGAACCGGCCGGACGCCCCGTACGGATGGCCTCGATCCAGTCCCATCCATGTCCTTTCACGCGGGGAATCTTTTCCTCGGGCGCGTTCTTTCCTGAGTATTGTTCCATCAGGCCCTCCGGCAGGATGTGGCAGTTTGAACCCCCATGGGAACCGTGGACGATCATTCCTTTGTCTCCAATGATAACTCCGCCTGTTCCGGGAACCTCCTCGTCGTCCGGAAAATTCACGGGTTTGGGGATCGTCGCGTTTCCGTCATACCAGACGACCTTGACCGGACCGCGCGCTTTTCGGGCGGGGAATTCGAAGGTAATCCGGGTGCCAGAAGGATAGGTGAGTCCTTGCTTCGCCGGATCGTAGTCGGTCACTTCCGCCGTCACGCTGACAGGCGCATCCAGATCCAGCGCCCAGTACGCGGGGTCCAGAACATGACAAATCCAATCGCCGATCACCCCGCCGCCGAACGGCATCCAGCCGCGCCAGTTCCACGGGACCCAGAGCGGAGAGTAGGGGCGAAATGGCACCGGCCCGATCCAAAGATCGTAGTCGAGCCCTTTGGGAACCTCGTGCGGCTCGTTGACCTTGCCAAGATTTGGAATCTGGCAGTAGACCTTCTTGAACGCGTCGCAGCCGACGTGAACGGTATGCACATTGCCAATTGCCCCGGCCCAGATCCATTCGCAAACCCGGCGGATCGATCCGCTGGAATGGCCCTGGTTGCCGAGCTGGTTGACAATCTTGTATTGATGGGCAGCCGCCATGAGGTCGCGAACTTCCTGGACGGAGTGCGCCAGCGGTTTTTCGCAGTAGACATGTTTGCCCCGCCTCATGGCTTCCATGGCGATGAGCGCATGGGTGTGATCCGGGGTGCCGATGATCACGCCGTCAATGCCCTTCCCCATCTTGTCGAACATCACGCGGTAATCGGTGAACCGTTTGGCGTCCGGGTACTTGGCAAATTCCTTGGCCGCGTAATTGTCGTCCACATCGCACAACGCGACAATGTTGTGGCCCAGTCCCGCGATCTCGTCCACATCGGCTCCGCCCCGGCTGCCGATGCCAATGCCGGCGACGTTTACCTTTGCGATGGGTGTGAGCGCCTCGGCGCCCTGCAACGAGTTTCCTGGAAGAATATTGAACAGCGCCACGCCGGCACCGGTGCGATGGAGGAACTGCCTCCGGTTGAGTTTCTTGGCTGGGTGTTTTTTCATGGTTTGGTGGAGTTTGTGGTTCCGCTGGTTAAGGTGTTCGGAGCCACTAATAGTCTTTGCTTTTCTTGGCCATGGTCAACCTTTGGTTTTGAGTGTGTGGAATCGCTGCGGTCGATGTACCAGCCCTTCTGATCAGCCCGCAACTTCGGTCCTTCACGACGCGCCGAACTGGAGAATGGCCCTCCAATGCTTCGGGCGATACGAAGATTGCCATCGGCGATGAGTTCGGCACATGGTTGCCCGTTCACCGTTTGCCACACCCGCATGGATCAGGAATCAACCAGACCGGCACTCGACCGCCTTGAAAACTGGGCGGTTTCTCCTCCGCGCCGGCGGTGGCCTTTGCAACCGAGCGTTGCGGCCACGGGTCAACTGCGGGCAGGTGGGTCGCCTTGAGATGGAGTCCTCCCGACAGTTACTGCTTTTCTTCGTGGTTGGTGTCCTGACGACGGTCGTTGACTTCGCGGTCTTCAACCTGTTGACCGGTCGTCGGCTGCGATGGCGTCGCATCCCGGCCAACGTTGTTTCCGTCACCATCGCGATGGTGTGGTCTTTTCTGGCGAACTGGTTTCTCGTGTTTCAGCCCGATGGACACGCCTGGCTCGAACGGGCCGGGCGCTTCCTGGTGACCACTGCTTTCTCGGCGTTCGTCCTGCAGAATCTGATCCTCTACCTGACGACCTATACGTGGACACTGCCGACGACGCTGGCGCTGGCACTCGTTCGCAGACTGTGGCCCGGCCATCAGTGGAATGAGGACATGATCTCCCGCAACACCTGCAAAGTGATGGCGGTTTCGATCGGACTGGTCTGGAATTTTTTCTGGTACAAGTTTTTCGTGTACGCGAACTGACCAGCGACTCAGTTGCGATTTCAAGGGGCAGGGATTTCTTTCCTATACGCGTGGTGGCGGTTCCCTCCGCGCCCGATCAGTCACGGTCTCGCGGCAACGTGGCGACGTAAGCCTTCCACAACTCCAGCTCGACATAGAGTTCGAGAAACGTTCCGGGGCGCAGTTCGGTGATTCCCGCCATGATCCAACGGCGGTCCGATTTGTCGTCGAGCCGGGCGTCGAGTTTCGACGAGACGATGACCACGGGCGCGAACGGATCTTCGGGAAGCCGGTCGTACCATCCGAGATGATGGAATCGCCGAAGGTACCAGGGCATCGGCCAGTAATCGCTATCCGGGGCGATGATCTTCACCACGGTGTCGTACCCCGCCGGAGCCACGTTGGCTATGCCCTCGATTCGTTCCATGAGGCTCGGCAGGTCGGGAGTGGTCTGTGCGTAAACGTATGGATTGCGCGGGTCCGCCGCGTAAATAACGCTTGCCCGCCAGGCCTGCCAGGAGAGTTGCAGAGTCAGGACCCCCAGCGTCGTCAATGCTGTCGCTTTTAGCGCACGTGTCCGGCACGCGTCAACCAGAGCGGCAGCACCGACGCCGGCGAGGATGATCATTCCGTGAAAAAAACCGAGCAGGCACCACGGCGTCTTGTAGGAAATCACACAGTAAACGATCGTAAGAATGATCGTGTAGAACGCGATGAAACGGAGCAGGGGAGACTTCTTCCTGACCAATGACACCACCGCACCGCCGACGGCCAGCGCGAGGATCAACGCCTCGCTCCACACCGGGCTTTTGGCGGGATGAAACCAGATGAGCCGCTCGAGATAGAAATTCCACGCGTGGATGTGCGGTGAATGTCCGCCTGCCCGTTTGAGCCACGGCAGATAGGTCAGGAGGGAATCAACCGGACCTGCGGCGTTCGTGAAGAAGGAGCTGAAGAACAACAGCCAGACCGCGAAGGCCACGCCAAACGCCAGAGCCGCGTGTTTCCAATTCCAAAATGACCGCAGACATTGAAGCCGGTTTTGCCCCGCTGTCGCCGTCCAGATCGTCGCGATCAGAGCGAGCCCCATCGACGCGAGAGCGAGGACGAACGTTTCCTTGGTCGCCGCCATCAATCCCAATCCCGCACCCGCCACCCATGCCCAGTGGGCGGATCGTGTTTGGGAATAACGCCAACCGGCTCCGATCACTAATGCTGTGAAAAAAACCAGCGGCATTTCGTGGATGAAATACCGGCTGTAGAAAACCATCGCCGGAGAAACCGCAGTGAAGATCGCCGCCCAGAAGACGGTGGGACGTCCCAAGCCGTCGACTAGCAGCAGCAGAAGCAGGATCAACCCGACACCGAAAACGACCGGCGCGATCCGCAGCAGCGAGTCGTGGAGTTCGTCGGGATTGCTTGCGCCGCTCAACCAGAGAAACGGAAGCGTCGCGTAGTGGAGCGTCGGTCCGTGGTATTCGTCGGGATCATAAACATATTGGCCCTCCTGCCACAGTTCGCTGACCTTGACCGCATTGACTCCCTCATCGTTGTGCAGCGGACGGCTGTCGAGAGAAGGAAGGCGAAGGGCGAGCGCCCCGGCGAGGATCGCCAGCAGTGCCAGGGCGCTCCAGCGATTCATTTCGCGGGCAGCGCGTAGACTTCAATTTCCTGCCAGCAATTGAGGGAGCTTTGGTTGCTGCCCTTGGTGTAGCCGCGGACGTAACGGCCTTTGATGCCCTTGGCGGGGACGGCACGACCAAACTTCATTTCGAAATATTCGCGGTCTGTTCCCACGCCGAGTCCGGTGGAATCATCAGTGTCGTTATTGTAAAGTGTGGTCACGCCGGTTTTGAAATCAGGATCATCGGACACCTGAAGGATGACATCGCGCATCGCCTGGATGTAACGGTGATCGTGCCACATGACAATGGCGTAAATGGCGAACTGTTCGCCCAGATCGACTTGGATCCACTGAGAGCCTTTTTTCATCTCGACGGCGTCGTCGTCGAAGGCCTCTTTCTTACCGTCGGTAACCTGTGAAAGGTCGCCGAAAAACGGACTCACGCTGCTGGCGACCGTTTTTCCAGCCGCAACGTTTTTGACACCAGCAGGCACCTGTAACGGCGTTGGCGGTTCGTCCGATGGGGCTTCGATGTGGGGTCCGGAGGGCAGATCCTCAGGAGTGCCCTTGAGGGTCGGGAGCGGGAGTTTCAGAATCAGCGCTTCGGTCGCTCCGGCATCGGCCGCCTGGCCGGGGTTGACGGAAAGGATGGAAACAAATGCTGCGGTCAACAGCGGTTTATACAGGTCAATTTTCATAATACTCAGTTAGTGCAATAAACAACCTGCGGCGGCGAACGCGCCGCCGCAGGTTGACAGGTTCAAGAGGTAAACGGCTTCAGATCTCCCAGCCTTTGCGGATGTTCGGCTTCACAAACTGCTCGGCTCCGGGCGCGTTGGTCGCACGCATGGCTGGGCCGTCCCAATCGAGCTTGTGGCCCACACCGGAGCGCAACGCCACGCAGCCGAGCAGAATGATTTCCGCGAGGAAACCCGAGATGGCGAAATTCGAGTAAGCCGCCGGACCGCCCTTCATCATGGCAAACCATTCCTCTTTCATGGCCATGTCGGTGTTCTGATTCGCCGCCCGGGGGATGCTCTGCGCGACGGCGATGCAGGCCTCATGTTTGTCACCGTTGGTGTAAGCCTTTTCACCCTCGAGAATCACGTCGAAGCGCGCGCCATAGTCGTCACCGGCAAACAGCTTGCCTTTTTCACCAATGACAAGACAGCCGCTGCCCGGGAGTTCGCCCCGTTGAGCGATGATTTCCTGGGTCAGATCCGCGCTCGGGCGCAGGGGGGAAACGGCAGCGGCTCCTTTGTCTTTCGGGTCACCGTCGTACCACCAGAATTTGCACGGTGGCAGGCCGTCGCGTTCCGGGAAGTCGAAGCGGATGCGTGAGGTGAGCGGGAACGTTTCCGAATAAATCCGTGAAGCCACTTCAAGCTCGATGTTCGTCGGGTATCCGAGCTTGAGAGCGCGGAAGGGCATGTTGACGGTGTGGCATGCCATGTCACCGAGGGCACCGGTGCCGAAGTCATACCAGCCGCGCCATTTGAATGGCGCATAAACACCCTCTTTGTAGGGACGAAGCGGTGCCGGGCCCAGCCACAGATCCCAGTCGAGATTCTTCGGTATCGGATCTGAACCTTCGGGCCGGGCCAGTCCCTGCGGCCAGACCGGCCGGTTCGACCACACATGAAGTTCGCGCGGCGCGCCGATGACGCCGGCCTGAATGACCTCGACGGCGCGGCGCAGCCCGCTGCCGGCACTGCCCTGGTTGCCCATCTGGGTGGCGAGATTTTTTTCCTTGGCCAGCTTTACCATTTCACGTGCTTCCCAGACGGTTTGCGTGAGCGGTTTCTGGCAGTAAATATGTTTGCCCATCCTCATCGCGGTGATGCCGGCCACGCCGTGCATATGATCCGGTGTGGAAATGGTGACGGCGTCGATTTTGTCGCCCATTTCACTGAGCATCTTGCGCCAGTCGCTGTAAAACTTGGCGTCGTAGGTCCGGCTGCCCTTCTTGGCCATCTCCTTGAACGACTGGTTGCGCGAGTTCAGCGTGTTGGAGTCAACGTCGCAGATGGCGACGATGTTGCCACCGGCTGCGAAGGCATGGTCCGAGTCGCTGCTGCCTTTGCCACCGACCCCGATGCAGGCGACGTTGATGCGGTTGTTGGTGCCCTGTCCGCGCAGGATGGACGGTGCGCTGAATGCGGCGGCGCTGGCGAGGAGGGAGGTTGATTTGATGAAATCACGACGGTTCCCGAAATAGAATGTTTGCTTTGGCATGACGTTTTTCTACCTTGTCTGTCGAATGTCGACAAGCAGATTTGCCAATTCGCATCGCTCGACCGGGGTGGGAGCGTAAACCCGGGCGTCGGAGGCTCTTTCAGATTAACCCGGTGATTGGCAGATGATTCGTCAAACCGGCGTCCGGTGATCGAAGACACGCTCGGGAAGGCGCGTCACTCTTCCGGAAACACAATGGTCTTGTGTTCACCTGGTTCCCCTCGCCAGTTCCAGTCGCCGAAAGACGAGTTGGAGCGGGAACTCCAGCGGTTCCTTCCTGGTTTTCATCCCGCGAGGTGCGCCGGACGGCACAAAAACGGCCGTCCATTTTGTTTTGGTCCCGTACTAGCTGGAGGCGGTCGTCAGTTCAGTGCGTGTATCAACGTTGCGGGTCACGGGGTTTGCCTCCCGATATCGATCTGTCCTCAATCTGCTTTTGATATGGAAACAATGTCGTTTTTAACGAATTTTGATGACAACTACCTCAAAGCCGCTTTGATGGTATCACTCCTTTCGGTGTGGGTCCTGGTGGGGTTGTTCTTCTATCTCAACTATTACACCAAGCGAAACTACTTCACGGTCTGGACGGCAGCGTGGTTGTTTTACGCGCTCTGGCTCACGCTCAGCATCACGGACGGTGCGAAAGATCCGCACTCGATGGGTTTCGTTCTGAGGCAGTGGTGCGTCGGCATATCTGCAGTATTCCTGCTCTGGGGGAGCCTTCAATTTCTCGGATTGCCCGTCCGGCAAACCTTGTTCGGTTTGTTTATGGCCTTCATTCTCACATGGACGGCGGTGATTCCACAGCTCGTTGAGAACAAGCTGATCATGCAGTTGCCGGTGTTCATTCTCATGGGATCGGGCAGCATCTTCGCGGGCGTATGCTTTTTTAGACTGCGCAAGAAAATGCCCTTTGTGGGCGCGGGGATGTTGTCGTTGGGTTTCTTTCTATGGGGGCTCTACTTGGGAAGTTACCCGTTCACGCAGGCCGAAGGCATGGAGAATCTCGGGAATGCCGGCTTCTTCCTGGCCGCTGTCCTGCAATTGTTCATCGCCGTGTCCATGATTGTCCTCGTTCTGGAAGAGGTCCGATTCAAGAACGAACAGATCGTCCGGCAGATCTCCACCATCCAATCTGAAAAAGAATCGCTGCAAATGCAGGTCGTTTCCACCGAAGAAAAGTGCCGGACGCTGTTCGACCAGGTGCGACTCACCGAAGGGTTGCAGAAGGCTTATGATGAACTTCGCCTGACGCAGCAGTCGGTGATGCAATTGGAACGACTTCGTGCGCTCGGCCAGATGGCCAGCGGCATGGCGCACGATATCAACAACGCTCTTTCGCCGATTGTCGCCTACTCGGACATCTTGCTGACGACGTTAAAGGATATCCCTGAAAAGAGCCGGAAGCACATCGGCTACATCCGCAAATCCGGTGAGGACATCGCGCACATCGTCGCCCGCATGCGTGAGTTTTATCGACGCCGCGACGGTGAAGAAAACCTCGCGCCGGTGAACTTCAATCGCGTGATTGAGGAAGTCATCGAGCTGACCCGCCCGCGCTGGCGTGACATGATGCAGAACAAGGGGATCAAACTGGATATGCACGTTAATCTGGACAAGCTGGTGCCCGCCGTCCCGAGCGATGAAAGCGAGCTACGCGAGGCCCTTACCAATCTCATTTTCAACGCGCTGGATGCGATGCCCGAAGGCGGTGATCTGACGCTCACGACACGTGGTGTCCAGATCAAGGGCGGCCCCCGGGGCGAACGCAAATACAGCCACATCATTCTCGAACTGACCGACACCGGAATCGGCATGAACGACAAGACGCGGCAACGTTGTCTTGAACCGTTCTATTCCACCAAAGGCCAGAGCGGCGGATCCGGGCTCGGGCTCGCAATGGTCTACGGAATGGTCGAACGCCACGAAGGCACGATCGAGATTGAGAGCGAAGAGGGCAAGGGCAGCACCTTCCGTCTCGTGTTCCCTATTCGCTCTGTCTCCCGCTGTCGCAACGGCAGGTCGGACACCAATGCGTTCGCCCGGCCGCTCAAAATTCTCTGTGTGGATGACGAACCGCTGATTCGCGAACTGCTCGTCGATTCGCTGGTGCTTTTCAAACACAAGGTGACCACGGCCGACGGCGGCCAGAAGGCCCTTGATCTGTTCCGGCAGGCGATCGAAGAACGGCAGCCGTTTGAAATGGTGATCACCGACCTTGGGATGCCGGAAATGGACGGACGCCAGGTGGCGAAAACCATCAAGGCCGAATCTCCGGGGACGCCCGTGATCATGCTGACCGGCTGGGGAACAATGATGAAGGAAGAGGGCGACATTCCCGCGCAGGTGGACGGCGTGCTCAGCAAGCCCCCGCGAGTGAAGGAACTTGGCGACATGCTCGCCCGCGTGGTGGCAAACAACGCGAACAAGAAAAAGGAATCCGGTTCCATCGTCCGGACCGAGTAATTCAAACCACACATTTTACAAATGGAACGGCAGCCCTCGGGTTGCCGTTTTTTTTGTCACCTGGGACAGATGCTTAAAAAATGCGGTTTGCCGCCGTGTTTTCGTGAATGAGGATTGAACTGGGCCCCCGTGTTCACGATGCTCTGACGCCGAAATGAGCGAGCCCGTATTAACCATGTTTCCCCGGACTGGCGAGTGCCTGGTCCGGTTCGTCGGCGACGTCATCCGGTTTGAATTGTCACCCGTCACGAAGCCGCAGAACGCGGCGGGCTCTGTCGCGCGATTGCGGACAACCATCGGTCGCGGAGACGAACGTCGGCGCGAAATCTGTGACGCGCATTTCCACAACGTGCCGTCGGCGGGCCGAGCGTGGCGCGATCTTGAAATGAAATGGGACGGTGCCGTCTGGCATCTCGACCTTCCGCTGGCTGAAGTCGGTTTCTTCCACGCCAAGGCGTATCTGACCGATGAACCCGGCTGGCAGCACTGGCCGGACGGTTCCGATGTCTTTCTCAACGTCCAACCAAACTGGTGCCGCACCGCCAACACGATTTACTGCGCGTTTCCGAGAATGTTCGGTCCGAACAAATCCAAGGCGACGACGCTCAACAAAGCGGATGAGGCGCGCTGGAAAAAACTCGATGAACAGGGTTACACCGTAATTCCGCCGTCCGGAAAACTCCGGGACGTCATCGCGGAGCTGCCCCATATTTTCGACGACCTCGGCTGCCGGTTGCTGCACCTGCTGCCGGTCGGGCCGACGCCGACGACGATGGCGAAGTTCGGCCGGTTTGGGAGTCCTTACGCGGTTCAAGATTTGACGGCGGTCGATCCCGCGCTCGTCGAGTTTGACCAACGCACGACCGGCATTGAGCAGTTTTGCGAACTCACCGACGCCGTTCATTTGAAGGGCGGTCGCGTGCTGCTTGATCTCGTGATCAACCACACCGGCTGGGGCTCCGATATTTTCGAGAAACACCCGGAATGGTTTGTAAAAGATCCCAACGGAAAGTTCGTAAGCCCCGGCGCGTGGGGCAATATTTGGGAGGATCTGGTCGAGATGCAAATGGAAAGCACGGAGCTTTGGGACTACCTGGCCAACGTTTTCCTGACGTGGTGCCGGCGCGGTGTCGACGGCTTCCGGTGCGACGCAGGCTACAAGGTTCCGATGATCGTCTGGCAATACATCACTGCCCGCGTACACACCGAATTTCCCGAGACCGTCTTCCTTCTCGAAGGTCTCGGCGGCGGCTGGGATGACACTGCGATCCGGTTGACGGAGGGCGGAATGCAATGGGCGTATTCCGAGTTGTTTCAAAATTATTCGTCGGCGGAGGTCAGCCATTATCTCGATCATTCGCTGAAGCACAGCAAACGTGTCGGCCTGCTGTTCAACTACAGCGAAACCCATGACAACGACCGGCTTGCGAAGAAGGGTCGCGAGTGGTCGCTTCTCCGAAACCAGCTGTGCGCGTTGACGAGCGTCAGCGGCGGATTCGGCTTCACCAACGGCGTCGAATGGCTGGCGGCCGAGCAGGTCAACGTGCATTCCGCGCGTGGAATGTCCTGGGGCAGCACGAATCACATCGTGGCCGAGTTGAAAAAACTCAACCACCTGCTCGCGACACATCCGTGTTTTTTTGACAGCGCTTTCATCGCGCGGATCAGCGCCCCCGCCGATCCGGTGCTCGCGTTGATTCGCCACTCGCCGGGTTTCAAATCAACGGTGCTGGTGCTGGTAAATCTCGACATCAAATCAGCTGCGACCTTCACGCTCGACCGATCAAAAATAGATGGTGCGCTGGCCGCCGCGACGGAGTCGTCCATCGCCGCTCTTCCGGCGCTGCTCGACGCGATCGAGAAAAGAACTGCCAACGAACTGCTCTCCGGAGAACTTCCTGAGATCTCCGGTCCCGGTCAAAAGACGTCCGTCAAACTGAAGGCAGCGCAGTCGGTCTGTCTTGCCCTCGAACCGGTGCCCTCCGAATCCGTGGGCGCCGACTACCGGGCGGCGCGTGCACGGGCGGCCCTGGCCTTTCAAATTGCCTTGGGTGCGGGCAACGAATCGCTGGCCACCGATCTTCCGTGGACGGATCTCGCGCAGAAAATTGACACCGATCTCGAAGGCTTCGTCGCCGGTTCGCCGGACTACCGTCTGGGCCTGTACCCGTGCGCAGTTCATTGGACATTGCCGGACACGAAGCGCGTGGTTCCGGTGCCGCCAGAGCACTGGCTGGTAATCCGGTTGGAAGAACGTTTCTCGTGGACGCTTCGTTTTGACGAACCCGAAAGAACGGTTCGCGGTCACGCGGTTTTGACGAACCAAGGCTGGGCCGCCGTTGTCCCGGCGCAAACGGAACCCGGCGATGCGAGAATCGAGATCAACGCTTACGGCGCGATGATCGGTCAGCACGAAGGCGCGATCCGGTTCCTGGACAAACAACCCGCCTGGGTTGGCGAACTGACCGCGCTGAAAGGGCTCAATCACCTCGCATCGGAGCGGACCGTTCTGCTTACCAACGGACGCGGCGGCATGGCGCGCATCAATCTGGATCTGGGCCGCGTGTGTTCAAAGTATGACTGCCTGCTCGGCGCGAATCTCGGCCCCAATCTGCCGGTGGACCGTCACGTTTTCATCAAGCGGCTCCGGCTCTGGGCGAACGCGGACGGGTTCGTTTCGCCGCTCAACGCGGACAACCTCATTCATTTCAAACCCGGACCGCCGGCCGTCTGGAGGTTCCGCGTCCAGGCGGGCAACGGGCGCGCCGTGTTCATCCGGCTGGGAATCGAGATGGTGAAAAACGAAAACACGGTGCAGGTCGTTCTGTTGCGGGAACACACGGAATTTCCTCTGATGCCAAACCAGACCGCGAAGACAGACAAGCTGCCGCTTCGCCTGACCGCACGGTTCGATCTGGAGGACCGGAGCTTTCATTGGGAGACCCAGAAGAACGGAAGCGCGGAAGCCCATTTCTCCTCGCACACAAACGCGGTCGAAGCCGGGGTCGGGTTTGAATTCCAGCCGGCAGTGGATCGCCGCTTGTTGGTGACGGCGACTGCGGGAAAATATCATTCCGCGCCGGAGTGGTGCGAAAATCTGCCTCATCCCGTCGAAGCCAGCCGCGGCCAGACCGGGCACGGTGACGCGTGGAGCCCCGGATGGTTTGATCTGCCGTTGGGAGACGATGGCGACGCGACCGCACTTATCGCCACCAGCGAAGTACACACACACATCGGTGAACCGAATTCCGCCGACGCTCCGGCCGCCGAAAATTCTTCACCGACGACCGACGATGCAGATCCGTTCGGTGACCGGCTGAAGATTGCGGCGTCGCAGTTCGTTGTCCGACGCGGTGATTTCAAATCCGTGATCGCGGGTTACCCATGGTTTCTGGACTGGGGACGCGACACGTTGATCTGCGCGCGCGGAATGATCGCGGCTGGTTGGATTGACGAAGTGCGGCAACTGCTCGTGGGATTCGGTCGGTTTGAAGAAAACGGCACGTTGCCAAACACGATTCACGGCGCAGACGCGTCCAATCGCGACACGTCCGACGCGCCGCTGTGGTACGGCGTCGTTGCTGAAGAACTCGCCGCCGCCACCGACGATTCGGTCTACTCGATCAAGGTTGATGACCGCCGCACCGTGACGGACGTGCTGCGGAGCATTGCCGCCGGTTACCTCAAGGGCACGCCGAATGGAATCCACGTTGACGAAGAATCCGGACTCGTGTGGAGCCCGAGTCATTTTACCTGGATGGACACGAACTATCCTGCCGGCACGCCGCGCGAAGGGTATCCGATCGAGATTCAGGCGCTCTGGATTCGCCTGCTGAACACGTTAAAAAAAATCGGGGCCCAACCTGTCGCGGAACAGTGGAACCAGCTCGCAACGAAAGCGGTTGCATCGGTCAATAAACTTTATTGGCTGGAGAAGAAGGGCTGGTATGCGGACTCGATCAACGCCAGCGCTGGTGAGCCCGCAAGTCTCGGTGTGGTTGACCAGGCATTGCGCAGCAATTGTCTGATCCCGATCAGCTTCGGCCTGTTGACCGGCGAAAACGCAAGACGATGTGTTGAGGCGGCGCGGCGTTACCTCGTCGTTCCCGGCGGACTGCGTTCGCTGGCACCGCTTCCCGTCGAACCGCCGTTACCTGTTCATGGAAATGACGGCCGACTGCTCAATGATCCGGAGAATCCGTACTGGGGAAGCTACAAGGGCGACGAGGACACGCGCCGCAAGCCCGCCTATCACAACGGCACGGTCTGGACCTGGACGTTCCCCATATTTTGCGAAGCACTGGTTGCGGCCTACGATGGCGAACTCCCGGCAATTCGCGCAGCCGTTGCCTATCTCGGCAGCATGGACCGGTTGCTGGAGGAGGGTTGTTACGGACAGATTCCCGAGAATCTCGACGGAGACGCACCGCATGCACAGCGGGGCTGCGATGCCCAGGCGTGGGGTGTGACCGAGGCGTTGCGCGTGTGGAATGCGTTGAAAAACCGGGACGGCGGGGACGGTCCCAATAAAAATCCGCAGTGACGGATATTCTCCATTGACTTGGCAGGGCTCATTTCCTAGTTTCTCGCCTCCCCTTCGCGGGGGTGTAGCTCAATTGGTTAGAGCGCTGCCCTGTCACGGCAGAGGTTGCGAGTTCAAGTCTCGTCACTCCCGCCATTTTTCTCCCACTGAATCGGTATCAATGCTGATTCTCTTGGTGCCCCCTCCCGACCAGAAGAGGGGGCCCGATAAGGATAGTCCTTCCATTCCGCTACCGTTCCCGGGTTTGAATCGAATTCCGCAAAATCGTGCAACGGGAAACATTTAATACCCGCGAACGTGCCGAAGGATTTCCAGCAATCGGCTTGACGGAGTTTTCGTCCTGAATCAACTGACACTCACCACTGGAGTTTGATCATAGATACCGGGCAGTCAGAAAACCAAACGCGACGCCATATCTAATATTTGGATTTACCGGGCGCCTGTTGAGTTGTAACCAGACAAACATGAACAGAGGGCCAGACGATTTCAGGGTGGAAGGACTGCCAATCCACTCCGGGATATCGATGGTTTAATGCCGGTTATTAACACTGTTTCCGCCATGTATTTAAAATTAAAGAAGGGACTCATCGCAATGGGTTTCGTTCTTCTAGGCACATTCATAGTTTTTGCCTCACCCGCAGCTCCTCCGGAAATGCGATTCAACGTTCATGTTGAACGAATCGATGAAAATTTGCGTGGTGCAAACGTAGTATGGTTGAGCGTTGCCAATGAAAGCCCAAGCCCGTTGACATTTCTTTGCTGCTTAGTAGAGCAAGAAAAAGGAGACGAATGGGACAGTGGGGGGATGCGAATGTTTCAGTTGCAAACTTTGAGTGGGAATTTGCCGAGGGCCCGCTACGCGCGCCCCAGCTCCTTCGATTTTTCAGTGGCGGCCCGGACGGCGTTCATCACGGTTCCGCGTAGTCCGCCGACCTCAAGTTCGTGAATGCCATCGATCGTCGTTCCACCGGGGCTGGTCACCATGTCCTTCAGAACGCCGGGGTGCTGGCCCGTTACCAAAACCATTTTTGCCGCTCCTAATACAGTCTGTGCGGCGAGCTTCGTCGCTGTATCGCGCGGCAGACCGGAAGCCACGCCGCCGTCGCTGAGCGCCTCGATGAATTGATATACATAGGCCGGACCGCTTCCGCTCAGCCCGGTGACCGCGTCGAGCAGAGGTTCCTTCACTTCAAACGCCAGGCCGACGGCGGCGAGCAGCTTCATGACGAGTTGGCCATCTTCAGGTTTGCAACCGGCGCCGACCGCAAACGCCGACGCGGATTCACCGACGAGCGCGGGCGTGTTCGGCATGACACGAATGACCCGCGCGCCATCCGGCAAGTGGCTTTCGAGTTTCGCGATTGAAACGCCGGCGGCGATCGAGACGAGCAGGTGTTCACTGGTCCAGGAGCTGGCGATGCCTTCGAGAACTTCACCGGCCTGCTGCGGTTTAACGGCAAGAATAATGACGTTTGAGGACGCGAGAACTTCGGTGTTGGCCTCTACCGATTTGCCGCCGGTTTCCGTGGAGAATTGCTGCCGCGCAGGTGCGAACAGGTCGCTGGCGATCAGGTTCTTTGGGTCAACCACTTTCCTGCTGACCAAGCCTTTGGCCAGAGCTGTGGCCATTTTCCCGGCACCCAGGAAACCGATGGAGATTGAATCAGACATGCGAGAGATGTAGCGAGGTTGGCAGCGGGAAGGAAGTTTATTTCCATGCGTAACGGCTGGGGATGTTTTACGCGAATTTCGCGAATGGGCACGAATTGGGACGGACCTCATCCGGCAAACTCACGCAAAGACGCGAAGTGCGAGGAGAACAGAACGATTGCCGATCACTGAAAGGTAGGTCGAGTTCTCCGAACGAGACTCCGGCGAATCCTGAGACGCGCCAATGCACCGTTTCAGGTCCGCACCAACGACGCGCTCAAGGTTCGCTCGGAGAGCTCACCCCACCTTGTTCGCCAACGCTTCCTTCAATCTCCCGAGCGGCAGGGTGTTGATCACGTCTGCCTTCTCAAGCCAGCCCTTGCGGGCAAGCCCGGTACCGAGTCGGAGATAGCCCGCGTGCGACGCCTTGTGTGCGTCACAATTGATCACGCACTTCACGCCCTTCTTCTTCGCGTAAGGCCAGAGCCGCCAGTCCATGTCGAACCGCCACGGGCTGGCGTTCAGTTCGATCCAGGTGCCGGTCTCGGCGCAGGCATCGATGACCGCGTGTTGATTGACCGCGTAAGCATTCCGTTCGAGCAACAGTCGACCGGTCAGGTGTCCGAGCATGTGGACGTTCGGATTCTCGGCGGCGGCGATGATGCGTTTCGTCATCTCGGCTTCGCTCTGGGTGAAGCCCTGATGAATGCTGGCCACGACGACATCGAGTTCGGCGAGCAGTTCGTCGTCAAAATCAAGTTTGCCCAGGTTTAGTATGTCGACCTCGGAGCCCGTCAGCAGGCGGAAGTCCTGCCCTTCATCGGCCAGCCGTTGATTGACCTGCGCGACTTCCTTCAATTGTTGGCGCACGCGTTCGGCGGTGAGTCCGTTCGCTTGAAACGAGGACTTGGAGTGGTCGGTGATCGCCCAGTAAGCACAGCCCAGTTCGACCGCCATGTCGGCGATTTCGTTGAGCGTCTGCTGGCCGTCGCTCCAGTTCGAGTGATTGTGAAGTGAGCCTTTGAGTTCAGTCCATTCGAGCAATCGCGGGAGCTTTCCTTTTTCGGCGGCGTCAAACTCGCCCATGTCTTCGCGCAGTTCGGGTACGATGTATTCCAGACCGAGATGTTCGAAAATCTCGTGCTCCGTGCTGCATTTGACGAGCAACTTGGGGTCGCGCGTTTCCTCCTTCGATTTGAACAGACCGTATTCGTTGAGCCGCAATCCATGATCGATCGCACGCTGGCGCATGACGATGTTGTGCTCCTTGCTGCCCGTGAAGTAATGAGAGGCAAACGGAAACTCGGCATCGCTCACCACGCGCAAGTCCGCCTGTAATCCGCTCTCCAGATTGACGCTCGCCTTGGTATCGCCCGCGCCGATGACCTTCATGATGCCGGGCAGTTCGGTGAAAAACTTGATGACGTCGGCGGGTTTTTGGGAGGACACGAGGAAATCGATGTCTCCGACGATTTCCTTGCTGCGGCGCAGGCTCCCGGCGGTGGTGCATCGAATGACGGCGGGGTGTTGCCGCAGCGCATCGAGAATGGGTTCCGACGCGGCGATCGCGTCGTGCAGATGAAACTGGCTCGCGAACTTCCGGCGAAACGCGATTCCGTCGAGGATTTTCTGCTGCGTCTTTTCACCAAATCCACTCAGTCCGGCGACAGTTCCTTTCTTGCACGCAGTTTCAAGTTTTTCGATCGAATCAATTTGGAGTTCGTCGTAAAGCGCTTTGACTTTTTTGGGACCGACCCCGGGTAGTTCTGTCATCTCCAACAACCCGGCGGGAAGCGATGCCTTGAGATCTTCATAATAGGTCATCTTCCCGGTTGTGACGAGTTCGGTGACTTTTTTCTGAAGCGCCTCGCCAAATCCTTTGAGTTCGCCCAATCGATTTTCTTCGACGATCATTTCCAGAGATTCCTCAAGCGATTCGAGCGTGCGTGCGCCGGTTGTATAGGCGCGGGTCTTGAACGGATTCTCACCCTTCAATTCGAGGAGGAGTGCAATCTCGTTCAGGATGTCGGCGACCTGATGTTTGTCCATGCGCCGGAGATTAATGAGCCACGGTTGTTTGAAAAGACGGAATCGTTGGCCGACCGCGATTCGCCCCCGGCGACGCTCTCAAAAAGTGGGCCTGAAGACATGCGCAATACGGACGCGCCGGCGAATTGCGCGCGACTCCGTGCATGTTCAACTGGGCGGAGTGGTCGGAGGCTCGTTCATCGCCCGTGACAGACAGGATGTCGGTCCTAAGCTGTCGCGGCCCCCTGTTTCTATTTATTCCGAGTCAGAGTTGTCGGGCTCAACCAAGCTGTCGGTTTCGAACTATCCGTGCTTCCAAGGAACCGACTGTGGTTGGCCGCACAAAAGAAAAACGGCGCGAAGTCAAACTCCGCGCCGTCGTGTGATTGTTTCAGAAAACCTCAAGCTCCTCAGTGCGCGAATATGTGTCCCGGGATGGTGCATTCGGGAGCCTCAGAAACCTCCCAATAGGTGTAGTTGCCATTTGCGGGGCACTTCGGTTTTTTTCGAATGTAGAGGTTCGCCCCGACGAGGTCAGTGTCGTCCGCCACGTCGCTAGGACCTTTGCCGGTTTCGATGGCCCATAACTGCTTGGCAGTGTCAATGACCCGGAGGTTGGACAAGCAAGTGTTCTTTTGAGCAATTTGTCGGTTCTTAAAATAGTTCGGGATTGCGATTGTAACCAGGAGCCCAATGATCGCGACCACTATCATAATCTCCACGAGTGTGAATCCCGACCGGGCTTGATGATTTGTTCTCATTTAGCAATCTTGGTTGGCGATTAAAAAGGGTCGGAAGGCGTTCTTCCGACCCTTCTCCACTTCAAGAACTAGATTAAGGAAGCAGGTGGGTGGCTGCTTCCTGTGTGCAGGTGGGATCAACACCAGCACCTCCGACGGCATAGGCAGCAGGTCCTGACGGGCAAGTCGGTGCCGTCTTGATGTATCCGGTTGGGCCGGAAAGCAATGCTACCGTAGCAGGAGGAGTCGACGTCCCATTTTCCAGCATGTACTGCTCCTTCGCACCGTCAATCTGGCGGAGGTTGTTGATGCACGCATTCTTCTGCGCGGTGGTACGAGCTTTCACGAAGTTCGGGATGGCGATAGCGGCCAGAAGACCGATGATTGCCACGACGATCATGATTTCAACGAGGGTGAAACCGGACTTACGATTAGTTTTGATACGCATAACTGTTATTACCTTTTAGTGTTCTGTTTGTTGCGGTGTGAACTTGGCAATAGATTTTTTATTTATGATTGCGGTATTGGTTCACGATTCAATCTATTGCCAACCGCAGTTCGACATTTAGCAAAGCCGATGCCAGCACCAGACTTCCGGTCAGGTCCGCCCCGCCAATTGCAAACGACTCAATCTCCATCGGCTGAAACCGCGCTACTTTTCATGTCTATTTAACAAGTTTCCGATCGAATAGTTTCGGTCGGAGTTCAATCTCCGGAAAAGTGTCCAAATACCATCCATGTCCCGTCGTATAAAGAAGGGATTTCAACTATTATCACGATGAGAAACTCCCGGGAAAAGATTGAACGCTCGGACCCCTTGCCATATCAGCTTTGAGAATAGCCACCGGCAACGGGCGTGAAGTTTTTTCCGCCCACAAACGCGGGGCACGGGCTAAACCAATTGTCGGCACTCGTTTTAGACTGCGCCGGCCAAACGAAGCGGCGACGCCCCATTAGAACGAGTAAATGAGCTGGTCGTCCCGATCCAACCGCGCGAAAGCGAAAAGGGGGGTCCCGCTGCGCGTGCCACAGCGGTCTGGGCGCCCAGCGATCATTCCAGCGCTGCGGGCGACGGTGACGGGATGGGCCCGGCAGGTTTTTCCCTTTGCCTTTTATCACCCCTTTCTCGCACTCTCCCCGGCCATGGCGCAGGACGCATTTGACATCAATTACGTGGCCGAACTGGCTCGCATCGAACTCACCGACGAAGAAAAGTCGAAGCTCGGCGCACAGCTGGGCGACATTCTGAAGTACGTGGATCAACTCAAGGAAGTGAACGTCGAGGGCGTCGAACCCGCCGCCCACTCGGTCCGCCTGACCAACGTCACCCGACCGGATGAAGTTCGCGAATGCCTTTTGCATGAAGACGCGCTCAAGAACGCCCCCCGACAGGTCAACGGACTTTTTCAAGTGCCCAAGATCGTGGAATAGACCGGCCGCCAATTTCGAATTCAGATGCTCAATCAACTGACTATTTCCAAGCTCACGGAGAAACTTTCCAAGAAAGAAGTCTCGGCCCGCGAGGCGATGCAGGCCTGTCTCGACCGCGTCCTAAGTGTCGATGGGAAGGTGAAGGCCTTCATGAGCTACGATGCAGAGGACGCACTCAAACAGGCGGACGCCGCTGATAAACAGATCGCTTCCGGCGTTTCGCATGCTGACAAACCGCTGCTCGGCGTGCCGATCGCGCTCAAGGATATTTTCGCGGTGAAGGATCAGCCCCTTCAAAGCGCATCGCAGATTCTCAACGGCTTCATTTCGCCCTACAGCTCGACCGTGGTTGAAAAACTGCAGGCAGCGGGCGCGATTGTCTTTGGTCGGTTGAACATGGATGAGTTCGCGATGGGCAGCTCGACGGAGAACTCATCGTTCCACACGACGCTCAATCCGTGGGACACGTCGCGGATTCCCGGCGGTTCGTCCGGCGGTTCTGCCGCATCGGTTGCCGCAGACGAATGTATTGCGAGTCTCGGCACCGACACGGGCGGTTCGATCCGCCAGCCCGCTGCGCTCTGCGGTTGCGTGGGTGTTAAACCGACCTACGGCCGGGTTTCCCGTTACGGCGTAATCGCCTTTGCGTCGTCGCTCGATCAGGTCGGGCCATTCACGAAAGACGTCCGGGATGCCGCGTTGATGATGAACGCCATCTCCGGTCATGACCCACGGGATTCAACGAGCGTTCCCCGCGAGGTTCCGGATTATACCGCCAGCCTGACCGGTGATCTGAAGGGCATGAAGCTCGGCGTTGCCAAGGAATTCATGGTGGACGGACTCGACGCCGAAGTGAAAAACGCCATCGATGCCGCCATCAAGAAACTGGAATCGCTCGGCGCGAAAATTGTCGAAGTGTCGCTGCCGCACTCGAAGTATTCGGTCGCGACTTACTACATCGTAGCCACGGCGGAAGCCAGCTCGAACCTCGCGCGGTTCGACGGCGTCCGCTACGGCAAACGCGTGGACGGCGCGGATCCGCTGGAAATGTATCGCAAGACGCGTGGTGCTGGATTTGGGGCGGAAGTGAAGCGACGAATCATCCTCGGCACGTACGTCCTCAGCAGCGGCTACTACGACGCGTATTATCTGCGTGCGCAAAAAGTTCGCACGCTGATCCGTCAGGATTTTGACACCGCGTTTGAAAAGGTGGATGCAATCATTTCGCCGACCACTCCGACGGCAGCATTCAAGGTTGGCGAGAAGGCGAACGATCCGTTGCAGATGTATCTGTCCGACATTTTCACAATCTCGAGCAACCTCGCGGGGAACTGCGGCATGAGCTTGCCGTGCGGTTTCACGAGCGATCCGAAACTGCCGGTCGGCATGCAGTTGCTGGGGCCAAGTTTCGGTGAAGAGAAATTGTTTCAGATCGCCCACGCCTACGAGCAGGCCACTGACTGGCACACCCAGAAACCAACTCTTTAAGATGCGAATCATTGCACTGGATCACGGCACCAAACGCATCGGCGTGGCGATCAGCGACGAGCTGGGAATGATCGCCCAGCCGCTGGAATTCATTCCTGCACACCCGCTGGAACAAGTGTTCATCCGGTTGAAGAAAATTGTCGATGAAAAGTCAGTCGACGAGATGATCGTCGGCATGCCGCGTAACATGAACGGCACGCTTGGACCGGCCGCGGACAAGGCCAACGAATTCATCGCGCAAATCAAGGAACGCTTCACACAACCCGTTTATGAATGGGATGAGCGCCTCACGACCGCCCAGGCCCAGCGGGTTCTGATCGAAGGCGGAACGCGCCGCAACAAGCGCAAGGAAAAGGTCGACATGATGGCCGCCGCCATTTTGCTTCAAAGTTATCTCGACTCCAAAACGTTCTGATCAACCGACCCGAATTGTTCCGCAATGGCTGCCGATGAGATCCCCGTTCCGAACTCGATTCGAATCCGGTTTGAGATCGCCTACGACGGGTCGAACTACTCAGGCTGGCAGTGGCAGAACTCCGGTCTAGGCGTGCAACAGGTCATCGAAGAGGCGCTCCTGAAACTGTACCCAACGCCGGCCAAGCTTCACAGTTCGAGTCGCACGGACACCGGCGTTCACGCGATGGGCCTGGTTGCTCATGTGGACATTCCAAAGTCCGAGTTCAGGTACGAGGCACGCCGCATTCCGCTTGCCCTGAATGCCAACCTGCCCCCGGACATCCGGATCATGAACGCGCGGCAAGTGCCCAACACATTTCATTCACGCTTCAATTCGACGGGAAAGCAGTATCGTTACTACGTCTGGAATCATCATGCGACGAATCCGCTGCTGGTGAATCGCCTCTGGCATGTTGCCCCTAAGCTGGATCTAAAACTCATGCGGGAGGCTGCGGCGCTCCTGCTGGGCAAACAGAATTTCAAATCATTTGCAACAACCCGGCAATACGAGATGACCAGCTACGTCCGTCGGCTGACAAAATGCGATATCAAGAAGAACGGCCCGCTGATTACGTTCGTCATCGAAGGCGACGGGTTTCTCTACCAGATGTGCCGTGCTATCGTCGGAACGCTGGTAAACGTGGGCAAAAAAGGCATCGAACCATCAGCGATTCTGCAAATTCTGAGGGATGAAGATCGCCGATCAGCCGGCGCGAATGCACCGGCGTGCGGCCTCGTCTTGTGGAAGGTGTTCTTTTCAAAAAAAAGGAAACCAGCGCGAACGGAGACTGACTCGTGAACGTTGTCCTGGTTGAACCCGAGATCCCGCCGAACACCGGCAACGTGGCACGACTCTGCGCAGCGACGAATACGACCCTTCACCTGATCGAGCCTCTGGGATTTCAAATGACGGATAAACATTTGAAACGTGCCGGCATGGACTACTGGCAACAGGTCCAATGGGAAAAGTGGGGAAACTGGTCGGAGTTCGCCTCATCAGTTCCGTCCCAGTCGAAACTGTGGTTCATCGAATCGAATGGACCGCAGCGGTATGACGAACCGCAGTATGGCGAGAACGATTATCTGGTGTTCGGCCGGGAGACACTCGGTTTGCCAATGCAGCTTTTAGAAAGTCACCGCGAGGCGTGGCTACGTATTCCGATGTTCCACAAAGAGTCACGTTCGTTGAACCTGTCCAACTGCGTCTCGCTGGTACTGTTTGAAGCACTCCGGCAACATGGTTTCGCCGGAGAGCTTGGGAATTGAACCCGAAAAAGAAAACAGGTTTTACGCGAATTTCACTAATTGGCGCGAATCCAGAAACGACACAAGGAAGGAGCGGAACGAAGATGAACTATTCCATTTCAACAGGCAGGCCAATTCCGCCCTCTCATCCATTCGTGAAATTCGCGTCAAGCAGACCGGTATCACTCGCCCGGTGCGGAAATCACCGTTTCAGCTCGCAGGAAGTTTCTCCAGATTCACCTCGTTCACCTTGATCAGCGATAACACCCGTGACGCATGCTCGGCAGTGATCAGGCTGTTCCTCAAATGCGGGTCGCGCAGCAGGCGGCTCAGGCGGGAGAGTATTCGCAGATGCGTGGTGACCGTGGGCGCGATCACGAGGAAGAAAATCTTCACCGGCGAACCGTCAACGGCGCCAAACGGCACCCCGGCGACGTTTCGGCCAAATACGATCACCGGGTCTTTCACCAGACCAACCATGGCGCTCCGTGCGTGCGGAAAGGCGACGCCATCCCCAACCCCGGTACTGCAAAGTTCTTCCCGATCCTTCAGCGCTAGAAACAGTTTCTGTCTTTCTGCGGGCCGTTCCTTGAGCGCCGGGATGTAGCCGATGAGCTCGGTCAGGATCTCGTCACGCAGTCGGGACGTGAGGCTGAGGCAGATGCCCGCCTCGGTGATGTAGTCGCCCAGTGTCAAATGTTTGGCGGAGTCCGCTTGCATGCGCGTGAAGATAGAACCCGGTTGCCGGGGAGCAAGATGAAACGATTTCAAACGGTGATCCATCGGGGGATCATTCGAAACGACACGCAACAATAACGTTAAATTTAATAAGAAAACAACAGTTTTTGCCATATCAAACACCAGATTTGCCGTTCATTCGCCGGTCCGCGGAGCCAAATCGAACATTGACATCAACTCTTCAAATCATAACCTTTTCTCTGATTCGGGTAGCGGTACGTTTCTTCAGCGGGGTTCCTCACCCCCACCTCCTTGGCGTCTGCTATCCGAATCACTTATCGGAAAAAATTCCGCCCTGTTTCAATTTCTCATCGACGCCAATTTCTGCATCCAACACCCTTTGAGACGAGAATGCGCCCGATCATTCAGACAGTCGAAACCGAGCTTTCACCCGAAATACTGGCGCGGCGAATCGACCAGACGGACAGTCCCGTGTTGCTGCGGAGCGGGGGCGAGCCATCGGCCCAATCACGGTTTTCATTTCTGGCTGCTTTTCCGTTGCGAACGCTCACCGCGTACGGCGCGCAATGTGAATGGACGAACGCCGACGGATCGATCGCCGCGGTTCAGTTTGGAAACCCCTGGCACCTCCTGCGCTCTGAAATCGCGCGCTTTGAAATGATCGATGAGACGGATACGCCGTTTCCGATGGGCGGGTGTTTCGGATACTGGGGATACGATCTCAAACAGTTTGTCGAACCTCGCGTCGGCCGCGCTTCCGTCAACGATCTCAATCTGCCGGACTGCCGGGTCGGTTTTCATCCGAGCCTCATGGTTTGGGATCACCAACTCGGCCGCACCTGGATCATCGCCACGGGCCTGACCCGCGATGGCAACCGGCGCGAAGCGAGCGCGCGCGAACAGGTCGAACGCTGGCAGTCCCTGCTGGCCGAATGCGGCACTGAACCCGACGTCGCCGGCACGAGTTCGCCCGGCCCCCGGATCGAACCGGCGTCGACTCTCGATCGGGACCGATTCATGGATGCGGTGAAAAAAGTGAAGGACTACATCCGGTTGGGTCACATCTATCAGGCGAACATTTCACGGCGCTGGTCACTTCCGATGAAGCACGACGCTTGGGAATTGTATCGTCGGCTGTCAACCATTTCGCCCGCGCCATTTTCCGGCTTTATGAGTTGGGAATCGGGAGCTCTCGTGTCGTCGTCGCCGGAACAGTTTTTGCGACTCAGCGGTCGGCAGGTCATTACACGCCCGATCAAGGGAACACGCCCGAGATCCGTCGATTCCGACGAAGACGCCCGGCTTTCTTACGAGCTGCAATCCAGCGAAAAAGAACGCGCCGAACTGGTCATGATCACCGATCTCCTGCGCAATGACATCGGCCGCATCTGCGAATTCGGATCGGTCAAAGTGCCGGATCTGCTCAAGCTCGAACGGTTCTCTCACGTGCAGCACCTGGTCTCGACCGTTCAAGGCCGGCTCCGAAAAGACGTCACCCACGTCGACGCACTGGCCTCCTGTTTTCCCGGTGGCAGCATCACCGGCGCGCCGAAGATCCGCGCAATGCAGATCATCGAGGAACTTGAGCCGGTCTCGCGCGGGCCTTACACCGGCTGCATGGGCTACATCGGGTTCAACCGGGAAAGTCAGCTCAACATCCTGATTCGCACCGCCATCGTGAACGACGGCCGGGTTCATTATCACGCCGGGTCGGGCGTCGTCGCTGATTCCGATCCGGAAGCTGAGTTCGAGGAAACGAACGTCAAGGCGCGTGCCTTTTTTCAGGCGGTTCATTCGCCGTCCCCCGCACGGCAACATTCCATTCAGGAAACGAATGATTGATCGATCCATCGCGTTTCCGTGGGTGTGGCTGAACGGGAAACTGACGCGCGCCGCCAACGCGAACGTCTCCATTTTTGACCGCAGCTTCACGCTGGGCGACGGGATCTTCGACACGCTGCGGATTCTCGACACTTGTCCGTTGCAATGGCGCGCGCATTGGGGGCGTTTTTGCAGAACGGCTCGGGAGTTTGGATTTAAAATCCCCGCAACGCAGACTGAAATCCTGACCGCAGTTCAAGAGTTGTTGCGAAGGAACAAGTGCGTCAATGCCGTTGCCAGAATCCAACTCTCGCGCGGCACCAGTCCCCGGGGTTACTCACCGGTTCACGCACACTCGCCGGTGCTCATCATCACCCTGCATTCTGTGCCGCAGATCATCGCCGGATCGCCCAAACAATGGAAACTCGGTGTGGCGACCCTGCCGTTTCCGAACTGCCCGCTGTCATCGGCGAACAAGACGGCGTCCCGCATATTCAACGTCGCCGTAAAGATGGAGGCGGACCGCGCCGGATTCGACGACGCGTTGATTCTCAACTGCGAAGGTCGCGTAGCCGAAGCGATCAGTTCCAACGTTTTCTGGATGACGCGCGGCATGGTTTTCACCCCTCCGCTGACGTTGGGAATACTGCCGGGAACAACGAGGACTCAAGTCCTGAATCTCTGCCGACGGAACGCAATAAGGTGCGTGGAAAAGTCCGCGTTGCTCGGCGATGTCCTGAAATCCGATGCGGTGTTTCTTTCCGTGAGCACGGCCGGAATCATTGAAGTCGTGCGGATCGGACAGACTGAACTCAAACGCCACTCGATGACTGCCCAACTTCACGCGGGTCTCGAACAACTTCATCATCGGGAGTCCCGGCGATTCGTTCGGACCCGATAACGTGGGTTGAACGAACCGGATCACAAAGGTGGGTCTGCGCGGCTTCAAATCCAAGGTCAGCTTTTTGTACGTCGACGTCGCAACACCGCTGCGCTCGACAATGGAGATCGCAATGTATCCCGGGTTGACGCTGCGGGGCGAGCCGGGGACGACCTTCGAGATCGAATATGCCGAATCGGTTGACGCGATTGAATGGAATTTCCTGACCAGCATCACGCTCGAATCGAACGTGTTGATGTGGTTCGACACGACGGCAACGGCGGCCAGCCGTCGTTTCTACCGGGCAGTCGGACAGTAGCCGACGAAACAGAAAATTACGCGGACCGGGATCTCTGGATGTTTTCTTCGCCGAGCGCAGCTGAATATGACAACTGTGCGGCAATCACGTCGAACAGATGATCAACGCGCTGGACGCGGTGAAACTCGGCTTCGGCGTGACGGTCAGGCGGTCGTAAACTCGGCTGCCGCCGGAATTGAAACCTGGGCAGATTCCGCCGTCCTGATGATCGGCCGGCCGGTCAGGTTTGCCACGTCGAACAAAACGACCGCAGCCGAAAAGCTGCGGTCGTTTGGAGGAACCGTTGAACTGTTGAAAAATGTTACCAGCTGAGCCGGAAGGCCGTCGTCCAGCCCCAGCCGCTGTAGGCGCCGCCGTCGTTGGCCTTGTCCTGCATGTCCGTGTAATCGACGCCGGTCTGGACCTTCAGCTTGTTGCCGTAGAAATAATAATTCAGGCCGAGATAGAATTCGTTGTACTCGTTGCCGCGACCGGATACGGTCTGGTTTTCGTAACGGTTGAGCCGCACACCGTTCGGATCGACGCTGGTTACGAACGTGTAACGAGCCACCGCCTGCAGTTTCTTGGTGATGTCGTAGTAAGGCATCACCATCGTGCCCCACAAATCGCTCTGGCCCTGGTAGCCGATGCCGCCCGTAAGGTCTGTCCGCACGCCCCAGCGTTCGCGGGCGTAGGTGAAATTTAGCGACGCGACCTGTTCCAACAATCTCGTGGCCCCGCCGTTGTCCTGTCCGTTGAAAACGTAGTTGACCGCGAGGACGGCTTCCTTGGCGTTCAAGTTTTCCCCGAAATCGTATCCCAGCGAACCCAGGCCGAACGCGCTGCCATCGAAGTGGCCGAACTCGGTCTGGTCGTTGCCGGTGGCATAAACGCCGCCGAGGTAGCGCCAGTTGCCCGGTGCGCCGGAGGCGGTCACGCCCGGAAAATATTCCTGCGTGAACCACATGTTGTTCGCCACGTTGGACCGGTCGATGGCCAGCAGGGCTTTGGAAGAAGTCGAACCGTCCATGGTGAACGGAGCGCTCTGCTTGCCGACGGTGATCTGCAGATTATCCGTTTTGCTCCAGGCGATGTAGGCGACGGTCATCCGATCATAGACCGGGTTGTCATCCGGAGCCAGGTCCACTTCGCCTTCAATGGTCCAGTTCTCGAACATCTTGGCCTTGAGACCCAAGCGAAAGCGCCGGATCGAGACGTCATTGTAATCGGTCGGCCCCACCCAGGCGTAGTCCGCCTGGAACCGGCCGGTGAATTTGAGGCTCTGGATCACGTGGTTCTCCGAATTTTTGTAGAGTTCCGTGTATCCCCAGACCTTGTCCCACAGCGCACCCTCTTTCACCGGTTCCATCGTCGGAACGGTCTCCGTCATGACGCCCTCGACGTCCTTGACGACAGGTGACTGACCTTCCGCAGGCGTTCCGTTCATCGTGGGTTCACCGGCTGGCGCAGCCGGCTTGTCCTGGGCTTGAGCGGCGACCGGACCCAGCGCAAGGAGCGCGAAGAAGGATGCGGGTTTCCAGATTTTTTGCACGCCGGCTGGCCGGGAGGTTGGACGTGCGGTTGGGTAGGAATTCATCTGCGGGTGGTTCGATAATTAATTTACTGTGCAGGGCCAAACTATTGAGATCTTGTTACAACACAACGGCGGAAATGTTACAGAATGGTGACAACGTTACGAAACAGTGAATTGTGCGTGACGGCGGCGCCAACCGCGAAACCCGCTCCGGATTCACACCTACGCCGGGCGGCGGAGCGGCGGGGTTTCAGTGCCGACATGTCGGCCACAGTGGTTTCACTTCACCGCCGCAGTAACGTGGACATTTCCGGCTGGCACCGGCTCCCTCTGAAAGTTCACCGTGCGGACCAGTCCGGAGTGCGGTTTGCCATCGACTTCCACCCAGCCGCGAATGACGAGGTCAGGACGCACCTTGGACCGGGGTTCCCGATCAAAATCCCGGCCCTCCGCCCACTCCTCCCCGTTTCACCCGCTCAGGCAAATCCCAAAAGTCGAATTGCTGTCGGATCAGCCATGCCCTTGACATCGCGCCGAAGCACCTTGAATTCAGTCACCACCGGTAACGGTTTGTCGCTGTCGGCGGGAGCATCCGCGGAGATCCACGAACGGCCGTAGTGTGGATCGCGCGTGATCTTGAAGTTTTCGGGCGCTTCCACCACGCGAAATTCCAACACCTTCTGTTCGGGCCGGTCTTCGGGCATCCAGAACCAGCCGCGAACCTCGTTCGCCGAGTCGGGCACGTCTTTCACGGTGAACGTCTGGCGGACGGTAAAAATGGTATCGGCGAAAACCGAAGCGGCTCCGAGCGGGAAGAGGACGGCGAACGGGCGTATCCACCCGGTTGGCCGCATGAGGTTGGCTGGAAGTAATGCGGGTGAGGTGTTCATTTCTTGTCATTCGGCCGACAAAATCCGGTTGTGCCACGGTTTCGGGACGGAGCCCTGTGAACGGGTGGCGGAAGGGATCATTCGCGGGGCGAAACGCACCGGCGGGAAGCCGGAGTCGGCCCTGGGTGTTGGGCGTTGGATTCGGCCTGCAAGGTAGGACGGGCATCCCTGCCTGTCACGGGTGCCGCGAGGGGCCGGCTGGTGCTGCGCCTTGGCCTGGATTCTCACTTCAATCGGCGTCCGGCTTTCGTGGCCGCAAGGCGACAGGCAGGATGCCTGTCCTACGACGGAGCGCGGGACGTCCCGGTCCGCAGCGGGCCTCGCCCAATCCGAAGGGATGCCTGTGAACCCATTGTGCTTCGCCGGACGCGCAAGCGGTTTGATGCTCTCTGCGAGCCCGGAGGTGTCGCGGTCCGGGGGAGTGTAGCGCCAGGCATCCTTGCCTGCGGGTGATGGTGGCATCCCTGCCGCCCGGATTTGGAACCGCTAAGCGGCGCTAATTTTACAGACAAGAGCTTCCGAAGATTAGCGCGAATTAGCGGGTCCTCTTTCTTGCATGGATTTAATCAACGGTTCCCTAATGGGAGAACGGGATCGCGTGTACAGGCCGATGTTCATCCGTGTTTTCGGTGCATTCCGTGGTTCTCATCTCCGGATCTGGGTTGAAAAAATCGAATCCCGCGCACGGAATCATCCGGGAAGCGTTGTCACACAACCGTAACATTTCGTTCGCATGGCTGTAACACGACCTCAACATATTGAGCCCCGTAAATGAAACGCACATTCAACATGAAGACGAAAACATCCAACTGGCTGAAGGCCCTCGCCGCCGCCGCGCTGATCACTGTTCCCGCCCAGTTCGCCAATGCCGACATCACCGCGAAGGGTTCCGATACCATGGTCATCCTGGTGCAGAAATGGGCCGAGGTTTACATGAAAGCCAACCCGGAGGTGAAGATCCAGGTCACCGGCGGCGGTTCGGGCACCGGCTTCGCCGCGTTGCAAAACCAGACCACCGATCTGGCCAACGCGTCCCGACAGATCAAGCCCAAGGAAAAGGCCGAGTGCATCAAGGCATTCAGAAAGGTGCCGACGGAATACAAGGTCGCCCTCGACGGACTTTCCGTCTACGTGCATGAGAGCAATCCCATCACCGAACTGACGACCGCGCAGCTGGAAGACATTTTCACGGGCAAGGTCACGAACTGGAAGGATCTCGGTGGCAAGAATGAAAACATCACCCTTTACAGCCGTGAAAACAGTTCCGGCACCTACGAGTTCTTTAAGGAACACGTGCTAAACAAGAAGGATTTTGCCGCCACCGCGCAAACGTTGCAGGGAACGGCTCAGGTCATTCAGGCTGTTGCCAAGGAACCCGACGGCATCGGCTACGGCGGTGCCGCCTACGCCGCAGGCGTGCGTCAGCTCAAGATCAAGAAGGACGCGGCCTCGACCGCCGTCGAGCCGACCGAGGAAAACATCATCAACCAAACCTACCCGATCTGGCGTTACCTCTACATCTACGTGAACCCGAATCTCGACAAGGGCGAGATCGGGGCCTACCTCAAATGGATTCGCAGCGACCAGGGCCAGGCCATCGTGAAGAACATCGGCTACTTCCCGATCCCCGCAGACCTCCGGAAATAATTTGGTTCTTGGGTTGGTTGGAAACACCTCCGGGCTGTCAGGAACGAAAACTGGCAGCCCGGTTTTCAAAAACCGAAATCCGGATCAGTTTCGCCGAGCTACAGAACCACAAGCAGAAGTGAACATAAGAACACAAAGCAATCGAAGCCGGATGAAGTCGCAGGTTGGCATCGCGCCGTTTCCCATCTGTGTTCATCTGCGTCCATCTGCGGTTCAATCCCCGGTATTACATTGTCACCAGCGCGTGACGAATTCGCCGCTGACATGACCCCGAAACGTCTCCAAGCTCTCTCCTGAATGGCACTGGCCCCACAATCGAAGAATCGCAGTCACGGCTGGATGGGCATCCAGCGTGGCCACAAGGCGCGACCGCTCGAATGGATCGCCGAAAAGGTGATTCTCCTCGTCTCGCTGTCCGCCATTCTGATGGTGTTCCTGATCTTCCTGTTCGTTGCCCGAGAATCGCTGCCCATTATTTTTGGACAGATGAACAGCAGCGTGGCGTCCGAGCAAGCGATCGATCCGGAGAAGATGAGCGAAGTTCCCCGGGAGCGGCTGGCGGCCTATCTCGATCTCACGCCGCAGGAGATGACTGAATACGATGACGAAACGCTCAAGCTGCTGCTGGAGGTAAAGGCGGAGGAAATCGCCAACGCCCCGACCGACAAGGATGCCACTGCCAACACCGTCTCATGGAAGTATCTGATTGGCGCGCATCAATGGAGCGGCAACGACAAGCCCGAGTACATCTGGCAGCCGGTCGGCGAGATCCACAAGTTCAACATCATCCCGCTGTTCATCGGCAGCCTGAAAGCCACGCTGGTCGCGTTGCTCTTCGCCGTCCCGCTTTCGCTGGCAGCCGCCATTTATGTTTCGCAACTGGCGTCGCCGCGCGCCAAGGAAATCCTCAAGCCCGCCATCGAAATGCTCGCGGGCATTCCATCCGTCGTGCTCGGGTTCTTTGCTCTCATCGTAATGGCCACTTTCCTGCAAAATGTCTTTGGCTACGAATCCCGATTGAACGCATTCGTCGCTGGCATCGCGCTCGGATTCGCGATCATCCCCGTCGTGTTCTCCATCTCGGAAGACGCGTTGACCAGCGTGCCCCGCAGCTACACCCAGGCCGCGCTCGCGCTCGGTTCATCAAAATGGCAGGCCGCGTGGAAGGTCGTTTTGCCGGCCGCGATCCCGGGCGTGTTCGCCGCCGTCGTGCTCGGCTTCGGTCGCGCGATCGGTGAAACGATGATCGTGCTGATGGCGAGCGGCAATGGGAGCATCGTCTCCGGAAGTTTCTTTGATTCCGTCCGCACCATCACAGCAACGATCGCGGCGGAGCTCGCCGAGACCGTCTTTGGCGGAACCCACTACCGCATGTTATTTCTCCTCGGTACGATGCTGTTTGCCGTGACGTTCGTTGCGAATCTGGTTGCTGACTTTGTGATCCACCGGCTCAAATCGCGTCTGGAGGGCAAGGTTTGATGGACACGCAATCTTCACAACTTCAGTTCAACCCGCCGCCGGTGGATCCCGATTTCGGGAATCTGCACGTGAAGAGTCGTGACCCAATCTCGATACTTTTCACCGGGATTACCGGCGTGGCCACCTGGTTGATCATCGCGTTGCTCGTGGTGGTGTTGGGCAATGTTTTCTACCATGGCTGGGAAGGGCTTTCCTGGCGGTTCGTTTCGACCGTGGGCGGCGACCCGTTCGACGTGCAAAAAGCGGGAGCGCTGGGGCTGATCGTCGGCACTTCGGCTCGCGTGATTCTGATGACGATCTTCGTGATCCCGGTCGGCGTGATCACGGCGATCTATCTGACTGAGTATGCCCGCAACAATTCCCTGCTCACACGCATCATTCGCGGCGCGGTCAACAATCTCGCCGGCGTCCCGTCGATCGTGTTCGGTTTGTTCGGTCTCGGTTTCTTCATCAGCTTCATCGGCGGCGGCATCGATTCACTCGTGCTGAGTCCCGGTGAAAAAGCGCTTTGGGGACGGCCCGCGATCTTATGGGCGTCGCTGACTTTGGCGGTGATGACGCTCCCGGTCGTGATCGTTGCCACTGAAGAATCCTTGAAGGCGATTCCGCAGGGGCTCCGCGAAGCGAGTCTGGCGCTGGGTGCGACCAAGCTGCAAACCATCGTGAAAATCGTTCTGCCACAGGCGTTGCCCGGCATCCTGACCGGCGGAATTCTGAGCATCAGCCGCGCGGCGGGCGAAGTGGCTCCGTTGCTGTTTACCGGCGCCGCGTATTACATGTCAGGATTTCCACAGGCGTTGACCGATCAATTCATGGATCTCGGCTACCAAGTTTACATTCTGTCGACCCAATCGCCGAACATCGAGCAGACGCGGCCGCTGTTGTATTCCACCGTGCTGGTGCTGTTGTTGCTCACGTTTGCACTGAACATCGTTGCCATTTTTGTCCGCGCCCGCATGCGCCGCCAGATGCGGGCACTCCAATAATCTCATGACCGATTCTGTGACCACCCCGAAATCCACCATCGCACCGGCCGCCCCGCAGGCGGACGGCAATCCGTCGTTGCTGGAGACGAAAGATGTCTCGCTCTACTACGGCCATTCGCGGGCGTTGAAGAACATTTCGATGACCATCAGCGAGAAGATCGTCACCGCGTTCATCGGCCCGTCCGGCTGCGGCAAATCCACGCTGCTCCGCTGTTTCAACCGCATGAACGATCTCATCGACGGCGTTCGCACCGAGGGGGAAGTCCTGATCGGCGGTCAGAACATTTACGACCGGGAAGTGGACGTTATCAACTTGCGCAAACAGGTCGGCATGGTTTTCCAGCGTTCAAACCCGTTTCCCAAATCGATCCACGAGAACATCGCCTTCGCCCTCAAGCTGCACGGGATCAAAGACCGGAGCGAAGTGGACGGCATCGTCGAGGAAAGTCTGAAGGGCGCCGCGCTGTGGGACGAGGTGAAGGACCGGTTGCACACGAGCGCGCTGAGTTTGTCCGGCGGCCAGCAGCAGCGGCTCTGCATCGCCCGCGCCATCGCGATCAAGCCCAAGGTCATTCTCATGGACGAACCGGCGTCCGCGCTCGATCCGATTGCGACGGCGCGTGTCGAAGAGCTGATTCTCGATCTGAAGCGGGAGTTCACCATCGTGATTGTTACGCACAACATGCAGCAGGCCACCCGGATCTCGGACCGGACGGCGTTTTTCTATCTGGGAGAACTCATCGAGTACGGCGACACCAACCAGATCTTCACCACGCCCGCCAAGAAACAGACGGAAGACTACGTGACGGGCCGGTTCGGTTGAGCCATTTTTAAATCATGACAAATCATCACGAACAGGAATTGGCGGCGCTCAAGGACAAGCTGCTGACCATGGCCAGCATCGCCGAACGCTCGGTAAAGCTCGCCATCGAATCGCTGATCGAGCGCGACGACAACAAGGCCCGCAAAGTGATGGCGGACGATTCGTTGCTCGACGACCTCGAAATGGAAATCGACGAGATGTCGATCAGCCTGCTCGCGAAGGCGCCGCTCGCCACCGATTTGCGACTCATCACGATGGCGATGAAGTTCAGCCGCGACCTCGAACGCGTGGGAGACGAGACGACGACGATCTGCCGCCGCGTGATCGAGCTGAGTGAAGAACCGCAGCTCAAGCCGTACGTGGACATACCGAAGATGGCGGGCATCGCCCTCGAAATGCTCGGTGACGCCATGAACGCGTTTGTGCAGCGTGATCCCGAGAAGGCGCGGCTGATCGTCCCGCGCGACAAGGAGGTCGACCTCATGCACAAGCAGCTCCAGCGCGAACTTTCGAGCTACATGATCGAGAAGCCCGGCACGATCTCCCGCTGCCTGCATCTGATGACCATTTCAAAATGCCTCGAACGCATCGCCGACCACGCCGAGAACATCGCCGAGGAGGTCGTCTTTCTCTACGAAGGAAAAGATATTCGACACACGAAATCGAACAAGACGGGCACATAACCTGAAACAAGTATGAAACCAAGCGAGGTCAAACCAATGATGAAGACGAAGCCGTCGCGCGTGTTGGTCGTCGACGACGAAGAGGACGTCCGCAATCTGGTCGCCTTCAATCTTCGCGCCGCCGGGATGGACGTGCTGTTCGCGGAAAATGGCGCGGACGCCATCAGCAGCGTTCGCAACCACCGGCCGGACCTGGTCGTGCTGGACCTGATGCTGCCGGAGATCGACGGCCTCTCGGTGTGCGAAATGATCCGCAAGCTGCCCGAAGGTGCGGACACGCCGGTGGTCATGTTGACGGCCTGGGTGACTGAGCGCGCCCGTGTCGTAGGTTTGCAGGCCGGCGCAAACGACTATTTGACCAAACCATTCAGCCCCCGCGAACTGGTCAGCCGCATCCAGTCCCTCCTCGCGGAATCCTCCCTCCGCAAGCACTCCGGAAAACGCATGGAGCTGAACCAGCTGGCCATTGATCTGGAGAGCCGGCAGGTCGCCGCCAACGGAAAACAGATTGAACTCTCGTCCGATGAGTTCCGCATGCTGACCCTCGTGGTCGAGGCCATTTTCCAGCGTTCCGACGAAGACTTATCCAACCCAAGATGATAGCCATGAAACCCAAACCCCCTTCGAGCAACACCAGAGGCAACGGCGGGAAATCTCCGACGTTTCGAGTGAAACCACGCATCCTCGTGGTGGACGACGAACCCGACGCGCTCGAACTGATCGGGTTCAATCTGCGCAATGCCGGCTTTGACATTTCCACTGCGGCGGACGGCGAACACGCGTTGAAATTTGCACGTCAACTGCAGCCAGACCTCATCCTGCTCGATGTCATGCTGCCGGAAGTGGACGGTCTTGAAGTCTGCAAAATCATCCGCCGCGATCCTGTCACCGCCGGCATCCCGATCATCATGCTGACCGCCAAAGCGTCCGAAGTGGACCGGGTGCTCGGATTGGAACTCGGCGCAGACGACTACGTGACCAAACCGTTCAGCCCGCGTGAACTCGTCCTGCGCGTGAAGAACATGCTCCGTCGCGGCCTGCTGCCTGACGAAAAAGTCGACCAGATCAAGGTCGGCGAAATGTTGATCGACATTCCCCAGCATCTCGTGCTCGTCAGCGGAAATCCGGTGAATCTCACCGCGACTGAGTTCAAGCTCCTCACGTTGCTCGCCCAGCGGAAGGGTCGTGTGCAATCGCGAGATCAACTTCTCCAGGACGTGTGGGAATACGATTCAGTCATTGATACCCGCACGGTCGATACGCACATGCGGAGGCTCCGCGAAAAACTGGGGGAGGCAGCCCGTCACCTGGACACCGTTCGCGGCGTCGGTTACCGCTTCGTGGACAACTGATCAGAGGTCCGCACGCGGCGTTTCCGGTGGCGACGAATTCCAGACGAACGGAAGCTTTGGGTGGTCGAAGTGGCTCGATTTCGCCTCTCCCAGAGTGATCTGCAATTCGTCACTCGTGTGGTTCACCCGGAGATTGACCCGCCCTTCAAAATGCTGCTGATGGGTGTTCCACACCTGCACCACATGATGTGGCGGAGACTTTTTCAGGAGTTTGAGCAGTTCAGCAACTGTCATGGCGGAGCATCGGCGACTGTGTTGGTTCTGGCTTGCCCGTCGCCGCCCGCGACTCCGGAACCGGACCGGTGCCCGCTGGTGGCGACTTCAACGATCAGCAGCACAATGCAGACGACCATCGCCGCCAGGCCTAAAAGGGCAACCCATTTCCGATTTCGAACGTCAGATGGCGTCATTGATTCAATTCGATTCAGCCGGTCGGCGGTCATCCCTGCGAAATGATACCTTCATATCCTCGACAGTCTGCTTATTAGCGAGCCGTGTTGTCAGCGCATTGATACGGCCTTCGGCGAGGGGAAGAATACGACGGCACGACGGTGAGCCACGAAAAAAAATGTCGTATAAATGTCGTAGTCGCTATCCAAGGAAACCACAAAATGCTGGGTTTTCAGCAGATTTCAAAAAACACCCCGGCTCGTGGCGACAGACCACGCCGTATGCGCCGACTTCGGGCCGCTGGGAAAATAGCCGGTGCGAACCGCTACGTGCATCCGTTGAATCCGTCCCTCCCCAACAAGCTTTCCAAGCCGTCGTGCAAAAATGGCGGGGCCGGTCTTACCCGACCTTCTCGAAGGCGAACGCCTTCAGATATTCCGTTTCGGAATTCATCGGAATGATCAGGTGATTCACAGAGATGTCGTTGCGGACTGCCCGCCACTCAGGCTCTACACGATTCAACAGCGTGATCGTGGACGGAGGGCTGGGCTGGGCTGAGTGCGACGGGGTGGTTGAAACTCAATCGTAACAAACGTGACATCTGGATGTCACACGGGCGTCGCAGTGTGCCGCCGTGCGAAACATCTTGATATTGGGTTTGCTGGTCGGCGGCGCGCTGGGCGCCGTGGCGCAGACGGGCGCAGCGGAATCCCCGCTGGAATCGTCCCAAACGGCGTTTGAACGGTGGGTGGAACTCCAGCAGTCGGTCGCCTCCGAGAAACGCGATTGGGCGGTGGAAAAGGAGTATTTGAACGAGGAAATCCGGCTGTTGCGCGAGGAGATCGAAGCACTCACGGACAAGGAAACCCGGCTCAAGGAATCAACCGACGTCATTGAAACCGAGCTGAAGAAATTCGCGGACGACAACGCCTCCTTGAAAGCGGCGTCCGAGCTCGTTGAACAAAAACTTCCCGAACTGGAAACCGGTGTGCGGATGCTGAACGCCGCGTTTCCGGCCCCGCTCCAGACGACGGTTGAAACGCTGGTCAGCCGCTTGCCGAAGGAGGGTGCTTCCACGGTTCCCGGTGTTTCCGAACGGTTGCAGGTGGTCGTCGGCGTGCTCGGTCAGGTGGACAAATTCAACGGCCAGCTCAGCGTGCAGACCGAGGTTCACACCAACCCCGCCGGTGAGAAGATCCAGGTGCGCGTGCTGTATCTCGGTTTGGCGCAGGCGTGGTTCGTCAATCAGGACGGCAAGTTCGCCGGTCACGGCAAGCCGGGTGAAACGGGCTGGGTCTGGACGGAGGACGACGCCCTTGCCCCGCTGGTGAATCAGGCGATCGCCATTCAAGAAAACACGGCGGTCGCGAACTACGTGAGCCTGCCCGTGAGCTTCAAATAATTTTTCTTCCATGAAACGACTGATCATTAACGGACTCATTTGCGGAACGCTGTTCAGCACCGCCGTTGCCGCCGAGTTTTCCGAAGCGTCGGCCGCCATCGGGGCCCGCGTCGAGAAGGCCGTGGGCGAACTTGCGGACGTCAACAAAAGCATCGAAACGGAAAAGGTGCCGCTCATCAAGGAGCGCAACCGGCTCGAAGCGCAGGTCATCAAACTGCGGCAGGACACCGAACGGCTCGAAGGGGTGCGCGGCGGCCGCGACAACCTGCTGAAGAAGGAGGAGAAGGAATTGAAGGCGCGTCAGGACGAGGTGAAATATCTCACCGGGTTGATCGCCGATTACACGCGCAACTTTGAAACGCGCATTCACATCGCCGAAGTGCAGCGTTACCAGGCGTTGATCAATGACGCGAAGAACGCGGTGGCCGATGGCAACCTGAACAATCTCGAAAAAATCAAACAGCAACTGCCGTTGATCGATGCCTCAATCAAACGCGTGCGGGAAATGCTCGGCGGTGATTCGTTCAAGGGGGAGGCGCTGGCTGGCGACGGCAAGATGGCGTCGGGCGAACTCGTGCTGCTCGGGCCGGTCACGTTGTTTTCCGAAGGCGCCGCCGGACCTGCGGGAACGGTTGAGCTGGTTCTGGGTTCCGCCGAGCCGACCATCGTAAGCGGCGATCCGGCCCAGATGTCGGACATCCGCAAGCTCGTGGAAAAACGCGAAGGACTCCTGCCGATCGATCCCTCCGGCGGCAACGCCCGCAAACTGGCGGCCACCAAGGACACCATCGTCGAGCAGTGGAAAAAGGGCGGCCCGGTGATGGTGCCAATTCTTTTCCTGGGATTCCTTTCCATGTTTGTTGGCATCTGCAAATGGGTCCAGATCGGCCGTATCCGTCAGGCCAACGCCCGCGATGTGCAGATCATCCTGGAGCACCTCAAGGCCGGTCGGAAATCGAACGCGCTCGATCACGCCGAGCAGATCGGCGGACCGGCCGGGGTGATGATGCGTCGCGCGGTGGAGAACGCCGGTGAGGATCGCGAGCTGTTGGAAGAAGTTCTTTACGAACAGATGCTCGACACCCGCCCGCGTTTGGAAAAGTGGATGCCGCTGATTGCCTTGACCGCCGCCACCGCACCTTTGCTCGGACTTCTCGGAACGGTGACCGGCATGATCAACACGTTCAACCTGATCTCCGTCTTTGGTACCGGCGATCCGCGGATGTTGTCGTCCGGCATTTCCGAAGCGCTGATCACGACCATGTATGGCTTGATCGTGGCGATTCCGGCACTGCTGTTGCACGCGGTGATTTCACGCAAGGCCAAGGGTCTGCTCGGCAGCATGGAACAGGCGGCGGTCGCGTTCGTGAACGGAACTCCGAAACAGAATACTGCGAAGTAAATCGTATGGCGGAATTCTTCCATAAGGTTCTCGACCTCTGGCTCGCCGGCGGGACGCTGATGATCCCGTTGGTGGCGCTCTCGCTGTTGATTTTCGCAAGCGCGACGCAGCTCTGGCAGTTTTTCGCCCGGCGTGAGTACAGGGAAATTGACGAAGCGACTTGGCAGGGCTGGGTGAAGGCCCCGGAGAGTTCGCGCGGCGAGGTGGGCGAGATCATCCGTTATACGCAGGATGAGGTTTCGAACATCAGCGACATCCAGGGCCGGTTCAGCGAAGTGATTTCTTCGAAGCTGCCGCCGGTGCAACGTCAGTTGATGTTCATGAATGTGATGGTGTCCGCCGCGCCGCTGCTCGGATTGCTCGGGACGGTGCTGGGAATGATCCACACCTTTGAAGCGATCTCCACCGGCGGCAACGAGCTGACCGGCGCAATGGCCACCGGCATTTCCGAAGCGTTGATCACCACCGAGGTCGGACTGTTGATCGCGATTCCGGGATTCTTTTTCACGCACGTCATCAAACGTAAACAGCACGAGTACGAGGCGTTCCTCGGCAAGCTGGAGAGCTACACCATTCAACACTTTCGCATGGCCAACGTGCTGCCCGCATTATGAAGAACCGCCGTTCTGTCACTGACACCGAAGAGATCAACGAGATCAACATCTCGCCGTTGATCGACATGGTGTTCATTCTTCTCATCTTCTTCATCGTCACCACCGTGTTCGTCGAGGAAACCGGCGTGGACATCAACCGGCCCGAGGCCGCGTCGGGGTCCATGCTGGAGAAGAACAGTATCCTCATCGCAGTCACGGACAAGAACCAGATTGTCTACGGCGGACGTGAAATTGGACTGAGCGGCGTGCGTCCGCTGGTGAAGCGACTGACTTCCCAAGAGCCTGACATGCCTGTGATTGTGCAGGCTGACACCGCGAGCCAGTCAGGGACATTGGTCAGGGTCGTGGATGAAGCGAAGCTAGGTGGAGCCAAGGCGGTGAGCGTGGCAACTGAAAAGCAATAGGAGAGAAAATCATGCGAAGAGTTTATCAACCTCCACAGATATCAAAAACGTCCGGCAAGACCTGGGCCGTGGCGTTGTTGTTCACGTTGCTCGTCTTTCTTGCACTGCCGCTGACGCAAATGATGTCGGCGTCGCGACAGAAGAATTTGGATCTGGTCAGCATCGAATCCGAGCTGCCACCGCCACCACCACCGCCAAGTGAGCCGGAACCCGAACCCGAGGAAGAGCCGGAACCCGAACCCGAAGAACTACAGGAGGACAACGCGTTGCCACCGCTCAGTCTCGGTCAGTTGGAGATGTCGCTCGATGGCGGCATGGGGAGCGGTGTGGGCATCGGTCTCGGCATGCAGACCGCCTCCAACCTGGTTGCGCAGATCAATGTCTTTGAACTGTCCGACGTGGACAAGGCACCAACCGCGACCATGATGATTCATCCAACCTATCCGCCAAAACTACAGCGGGACCGCGTTGAAGGCACTGTCGTGCTGGTTTTTGTGCTCGACGAAAAAGGGCGGGTGCAGGATCCGAGAGTTGAGTCTTCCTCGAACAGCGGTTTTGAACGCGCGGCGGTTGAAGCGGTGAAGCAATGGATGTTTGAACCGGCGGTGAAGGACGGAAAACCCGTCCGCGCCCGTCTGCGACAGCCACTCCGATTCCGCCTCTAAGAGAATGATTAAGTTGCTTTCCAAACAGCGGACTACCATCAGTTCGAGGATTCCCAGTCACGTGAAGGTTCCGGGCACCGTTCCCTCACCCCGGCCCTCTCCCTTAGGGAGAGGGAGAGTTCGTTGGTGCTGTATCCAAACTCGGCAAATTGACGGAGTGTTTCGAGTATCCCCAGTTCGCGCTCCGCTGACCAATGGTGCGTCCGATGTTTCCAAGTTCACCGCCAGGCGTGCTGATTTTTCAGAGTGTGTGCGAGTGAGTGAGTATCAACCCCGATGGGGTTGGGGCCTCCACCATCACGCACCCAAGGTAGCTCGTGACTCGCAACCTTGGGCTGGAGGACGCAATCCCTTTGGGATTGACCGCGCAACGCTTCGATCCGTTGAGAACAACGAATCCACAAGATTCGCCATCTATTACCCGGTTCAATTTTTTACTACCACGACCTCCTAGTTTTCCATGCGTCCGAAATTCATATATTCATTCGTTATCGCCGCGTTGCTGACGACAGCAGCCAATCACGCGACCGCCGCCAGCAATCCTCAGGAACAGTTCTGGAAAGATCCGCAATTTGTCGCCGAGTTCATCGGCAGCTACGGCGTTAACAGCAACGTCGAACCATCCATGGGTCCGGACGAACAACTGTTCTACCGGGAGCTGGCGAGTATCATTGCCACAAACCAGTTGGCGGCTATCGAGTGTTTGAAAGTGACGTTGAAGGACGGCAAGACCCTGGTTCATCCGCCAGCGCCGCTCGAAGGCGAGGACGTCGGCAGACGAAAGAAGAGCAAGCAACCGGATGAACTGGAGGTCACGCTTCAGAATCCCGCCTCATTCTGGTTTACGCTCGCAAACTTGGAAGTGAGCGAAGGGCAGACTGATGCGGCGATGGAAAGTTATCGCCAGGCAATCGAGGCGTTTCCCGATTTCTTGCGCGCGCACAAGAACATGGGCGTGTTGCTCGTGCAAAATGGCAAGTTTGAAGAGGCCCTCGGATCGCTGCTCAAGGCGCTTGAGCTCGGTGGCAATGACGGTAATCTCTACGGTTTGCTGGGCGCATGTTATCTGTCAACCCGTCAGAATCGGTCCGCCGAACTGGCTTACAATCAGGCGATGGTTCTTACACCTGGGAAAAAGGACTGGCAGCTCGGTGCCGCTCGTGCGCTGCTTTATCAAGGACGCTATCACGAGGCTGGGGCGCTGTTCGGTGAGCTCATTCAAAAGGAACCCGGGGTCGCGCAATACTGGCTGTTCCAGGCGAACTGTTTCATCGGCCTGAACGAACCGATGAAGGCGGCTTACAATTATGAAATGGTCCGCGAGTTGGGCGCGATCGATGCCGGGATGCTGTCCGCGCTCGGCGACATTTATCTCTCTCGCGATCTAAAAGACCTCGCGCTCGATACGTATATCGCCGCCTTTGAAAAAGATCCGGACGGCAACCTTGTTCGCGCCGTGAAATCTGCCGAAGTGCTGGCCGCGCGTCGTGCGACCGAACAGTCTGGCAAGTTGATCCGGGCAATTCACGAACATGCGGGAGCGGCGCTTGATACTGAACAGCAGGTGCGGTTGCTGCGTTTGGAATCCAAGCTCGCGCTGGCCAACGGCGAGGACGCAGAGGCCGCCAAGATCATGGAAAATCTGATCAATCGAGATCCGATGGATGGCGAAATCATGCTGCTGCTGGCGGGTTATTATGGTCGTACGGACAAGGTGGCCGAGGCCGAAGCGATGTATGAACGAGCCGAACGGCTGACTGATTTTGAAGCGGACGCGCAGATCAAACACGCGCAACTGCTCGTGAAACAAAAGAGGTACGAACGGGCCGTCAAACTTCTGCGGAGCGCACTGGCCATCGAGCCGAAGGAGAACATCCAACGCTACCTCGAAGGCGTTCTAAAAGTGCAGGCGGCGACCCGTTCATAATTCCTGCCACATGCGAGTAATGAAGTTCTTCCTCATCTTTGCCCGGTGGTTTCCGGTGCTGCTGATTTCTCTGATGGCACCGGCAGTTTTTGGACAAGGAGTCAAATTCGGCGGCGGCAGCGTGTTCGGCCAGATCACGGATTCCGAGACGGCGAGCGAATTGAAGAACGTTCGCGTGACGATCTCGGGAACGCCGTTCAGCGCGGCGTCGGGATCGGACGGACGATGGTCCATTCTCATGGTGCCACCCGGCAGTTACGACGTCGTTTTTTATCTGAAAGGATACGAGAAAACCCAGCATTCTGAAACGAAGATGATCGACGGCGAGGCGACGCGCCTGGATGTCGTGATGCGATTGGAAATGTATGAGCTGCCGTTGCTGGAAATAGTCGGGGATCCTCTCGCCGGTCTCGACGGAAACTTGTTGCTGGAACGGCAGGAAGATCCGGTGATCAAGGACGCCATTGGCGCCGGGATGATTTCTCAGCTGGGACTGAGTGATGCGGCCGAGGCGGTCGGCAAGGTGACAGGTGCCAGTGTGGCGGACGGAAAATACGCGGTGATTCGTGGGCTGGCCGATCGTTACACCACGACGATGTTGAACGGGACGGAATTCCCCAGTGCGGACCCAAACCGCAAGGCGGCGCAGCTCGATCTGGTGCCCTCGTTGTTCATCGAGCAGCTGGATGTCAGCAAGACCTTCACGCCGGACATGCCGGGCGGCTTTGCTGGTGGTGCGATCAACATCGTCACGCGGCGGTACCCCGACCAGTTTCTTTTCAACGTCAAAGCGGGGATCAACTACAACACGCAGTCGAGTCTGCGTAACGACTTCCTTACCTCGGATCGCGGTTCCACGGATTGGCGGGGAGTTGATGATGGGAAGCGCAAGCTGCCGGAAGCCGCTGCGAATATGCCGGTCGATTCCAGTCAGAGCCTCGGCAATGACATTAAAAGCTCATTTGGTTCCCGGCAGTTCTCGCCCGGCGTCGGCGGTTCACCCGTGGACGGGTCATTCTCAATGAACGTGGGTGACCAGGTTCTGCTCCGCGGACACAAGTTTGGTTATCTCGCGGGGATCTCCTACAATAACGAATGGAATCTTTATACCGGAGGACTCGTCCGAAACTATGACGGCAACGGCACCCAGATCACCGAGGACAAGAAGGATGCCCTGGGGGTGGTTCAATACACCTGGGGGGCGATGGTTACGCTGTCGTACGAGCTGAGTGAAAATCACGAAATCGGCTTTAATTTTTTGCAAGTGCAAACGGCGGAGGACTACGCCCGACGGTTGGTGGGACAATCAGCAGATGCGGGCACCGACCCGGGGGAGGGGACGTATGTTGAGCAAACCATACTCGCCTGGACCGAGCGCAGTTTGACCTACTACCAGTTGTTTGGTGAACACAAGCTGCCGAACCTGAATGATACCAGGTTTAACTGGGTGGGAGCCCTGTCGTCCACGGATCAGGATGAACCCGACCTGCGAATTTTTCAGTTTTTTGCTGACCCAAAAAACGGAACTTATACACCGTTTGGGCCGGCCCGGCCGGAGCGGCCCAACCGTACCTGGCGTTCGATCGAGGAGGACGGCAGCAGTGTGAAAGGAGACATTGCAGTGCCGTTGCCGACGTACACCGACTCTGACAATCTCCTGAAATTTGGCGGGGCCTATACCGGGTCCCGGCGCGACTATATGGGCCGGTCTTTTGAAATCCGTTCGTCCCGTCAAAATTCGTTCAACCAATCCGGAGATCCCCAGGACTATCTGTCCCCGGCCAACGGGGCCAACACGGACTACCGCAACTTCAGTCCCAATTTTTCATACCAGGGTCAGCAGGATGTTACCGGCGCCTATTTGATGACGGAATGGGCGGCGTTGGACTGGCTGCGACTCGTGGGCGGCGCGCGATTTGAAAACACCAAGCTGGCCGTCGATACCAGGAACCTCAGTTCGGGCCAGGAATGGAATTCGTCGATCAATCAAAACGACTGGTTGCCCGCGGTTGGAGCAACCGTGTTCCTGCGGGAAAATCTTCAACTGAAACTGGCTTGGTCGGAAACGCTGGTTCGACCGATCTATCGCGAGATTTCGCGGGCGGCCATCTACGACGTGGCCCTTTCCCGGCAGATCCAGGGCAACGAGAACAACCGGCTGGGCAGCAGTGAAAATTTTGATATCCGGATGGACTGGTATCCATGGGAAGGCTCGCTTGTTTCGGCGTCGGTGTTTTATAAGAACATCACTGACCCGATTGAATTGATCCAGATTGCCCGGGGGCCTGATCTGTACCAGTACGCGAATTACTCCGACGCCAAGGTTCAGGGGGTCGAGTTCGAGATGCGGCAAAACCTGGGCAATTGGTGGAAGCCTCTCGGGCCGTTCACGCTTGGATTTAATTTTGCGCATATCGAGTCGGAAGTAAATTTGCTCGAGCGCGAAAAGATCCTCCGGGCGAACTATGGTGAGACCGGTGCAACGCGCCCGCTCTATGATCAGCCGACCTTTGTTGTCAACGGTGACCTCACCTGGGAGAACGTTGATTGGCAGACACGGGTGACTCTCTCGGCCGGAGCCGTGGGCCAGCGGCTGGTGGCGGTCGGGACGTTCGCGCCCGACGAGTATCTGGAGCCGGCCCCGAACCTTGACCTGTTTATTTCCCAACAGCTGGCGGATCATTGGAATCTGAGGTTCTCCGCCAAGAACCTGTTGAATCCCGATTACGAAGTGGTCCAACAATGGCCGACCGCGGGCCCGCTCGTTCGCACGCGATACACCAAGGGGATGGAGTTTGGTATCTCGCTCGGCTACAGCTATTGATTCTTCGTTTTGAACTCGGGAAAAACGTGGCAAGCCACGGACCGGCCGGGATCAGCGGGACGAAAACCATCCGTCCGCAGGGGGAATGACCGTCTTTGAGTCCTCTTTGCGTCAGTGTTTATCCGAGTCCGTCTGTCGTTGGATTGCGTTTTTTTTGACCGAAGAATTCATGCGGCTCCCAACACCTTTTTCTGCGCCAATCACGGCTGGAATTCGGCGCTGCTCTTAACGTGATCGTCACCTGCCTGACATGTTTCCTTCACACTTCAGGAACAATTTCAACCTGCCTCGCAACCGGACACAGGTTGTGACACCGCGAATTCAAAACCAAACATTCCAATATGATAAAACTGAAAAAATACCTACTGCTGAGCGTGGTTGCGGCTGTGGCCGGGACTGCGTCCCTGCGGGCTGCGACCGTGAGAATCGGACAGGACATCACCACGGATACGACGTGGGTGGCGACCGACACCTACATCCTGGACACCGTAATCTACGTCCTCAATGGCGCGACGCTGACGATCGAGCCCGGGACGGTGGTCAAGGGTTCGACGACTGTGACCGTTGCCCGCGACGGCATCCCGAACAACGTGTCGGCCCTGTGGGTGACGCGTGGCAGCAAACTGATCGCCAATGGAACAGCCCGCCGTCCGATCATTTTCACTTTTGAACAAGACGACGTAGCCGATTTGCATGACGTGGCGATCGACACCTCGGGCATGTGGGGGGGGATCGTGCTGTGCGGTTATGGTCGGCTCAACTCGGCGAAGCTCGTTGCGGGCGGGGCGGCGACGCCGATCTACGACCGGTTCGAAGGCACGACGACCGACGGCGTGGGCGGGGCGCATCTCTTCGGTGGCGACAACGACGCGGACAACAGCGGCATCCTGCGTTACGTGTCGATCCGCTACGCGGGCAATGTGTTTGCGGCGAACAGCGAGCTGAACAATCTGACCCTGGCGGCGGTGGGCAGCGGGACGACGATCTCCTATGTCGAGGCGTTCAACGGCTCGGACGACGGGTTTGAATGGTGGGGCGGCAGCGTGAACACGGACCATCTGGTGGCGGCGTTCTGCGAGGACGACGACTTTGACACGGACCAGGGATATCGCGGAGTGAACCAGTTCTGGTTCGGGATCAAGCCGACGTGGAACGGGAGTTCGGACAGCCGGGGCATGGAGTCCGATGGCGACCTCGACCAGAACACGACGGGCGAACAGCCCGTCAGCAAGTGGACGGCGCACAACGTGACCCTGATCGGGCGCGGTTTGAACGACACGGCCTTTGGTGGTGGAGCGGCGTGGAACGCGCGGGACGAGACGTCACCGAACATTTACAACGCGGTGGTGACGGACTTCAACAAGGGTCTGAAGCTGGACGACGACGGGCTGCTGTATTTCACGAACAGCCCGGCGAGTGCGGAGATGCGCAACGCGATCTTCAACGTGGTGACGCCGCTGCACAGCGGGACGAACGGGAACTACCTCTTCGAGGTGGCCGGTTACATGAACACGCTGGAAGACCCGCTGATCGGCGGCGTCAGCTACGCCCAGAACCTCGGCCTTAACCCTCGTCCACAGCCCGGCAGCCCGGCCCTGGCGAATGTGAACACGGCTCAGCAGCAGGCCGATGGTGTCGTGGAAACGACTTATCGCGGCGCGTTTGCCCAGAACGACAATTGGGCCGACGGTTGGACCGCCCTCTCGCAGATGGGGTTCATGATCGAAGCCACACCATCGGTGCAGGCGCCGATGATCGTTTATGGCAGATCCGGCACCACTCTCCAGATCAACGTTGCGACCGTGTCGGGCGCGTCCTACCAGCTCCAGTCCACGACCGGTCTGGGCACGACTCCGGTCATTTGGACGAACGACGGCGCGGCGGTTGAAGGCGACGGTGGAAACAAGTCGTTTGACCAGACCATCAGTGCGGTGGGTGACAAATACTTCAGAATTCAGGTCAACTGAAATTGGGTAAACACGGTGGACGCGGGTAGGTTGGCCCGCGTCCATTTTTTGACTTCTTGGGACAAAGGTGTGACTGTTGGCGCGTTCACCAAGTTTCCCATAAACCGACCGAGAACAGTTTAAATTTTGGTTGGAGCTCCTGTTTGAGTTTCAACCAGTTTGTCCCGAACTGTGTAGGGACAGGCGGGCTTTTGGATCATTGTGTGTCTTCCAAAGGCCCGTCTTTTTTACTTGTGGCATCCCGTCACCGGTTGATCGATCCTCATCACGGCGAATTCGGAATCAACAAGCGAGCGAGATTCTTACCGCCTAAGTTGCGGGCACAACTAATCCAATACTTGATGGACGCTTCAACGATCTGCCCCGTTCAGAGCAAACCGCTTCACCCAACCTTCTCAAAGGCGAATCCCTTCAAGTACTCCGTCTCCGCAATCATCGGAATAATCGGATGATCGGGCGATTGGTTGTAGATGGCGACCTGACGCAAAACGGTCTTCGTATCGTAGGCCGCGGAAAGGATGACCTCCCGGAAAGTGACCATGTCCACGTGGTGCGAACAACAGAATGTCGCCAGCGTGCCACCGGGTTTCAACAGTTTCATGGCGCGCACGTGTATTTCTTTGTAACCGCGCAACGCGTTTGGAACGGACTCGCGCGACCGGGTAAACGACGGCGGATCGAGAATGATCAAATCGTAAGGGGGAATCAGTTTGTCGTTCGGTCCCTTCTGCGTCCGGTTTTTCAACCAGTCGAAGACATTGGCCTGTTCGAACGAGCACAGTTCCCCTAGACCATTTTTTTCGGCATTGGAGACGGCTGAAGCCACCGCCGTTTCGCTCTGGTCCAGTCCGTGAACGTGCGTTGCCCCACCCCGCGCGCAGTGCAGCGAAAACCCGCCGAGAAACGAAAAGCAGTCGAGCACATTCCCACCCTTCGCCAGTTTGCCGATGAATTCGTAGTTCTCCTGCTGATCCAGATACAAACCGGTCTTGTGCCCCCCTTGAACATCCACTACGAATTCGAGACCGTTCAGCTTGATCGGAAAGGGAACCGGTTGCTCACCGGCGATTGGGCCGTTCGCTTCGGGCAACCCTTCAAACTTGCGCGTGCCGATGTCGTTGCGTTCCACGATGGCGCGTGGAGAAAAAATACTTTGAAGCACCGCGACAATCTCATGCTTCCGCTGATCCATTCCCAAAGAGGAAGTCTGCAACACGAGCACGTCCTCGTATTTGTCCACGATAAGGCCGCTGAGAAAATCGCTTTCGGCATTGACCACGCGATAGGAGGTGGCTTCGGGCATGCGTCGCCGCCGAAGCTCGTTCGCCGCCATGATGCGCTGCTCGAAAAATGCCTGGTTGATCTCGACCGGCTCCGAGGCGAGCACCCGGATCGCGATGCGGGACTTGGAATTGTAAAAACCGATTCCCAGGCCGCGGCCCTTCGCATCTTTCACGTGAACGACTTCGCCATCGGCGACGGGTGCGGTAATTTTTTGAATGGCCCCCTTGTAGATCCAAGGATGGCCGGAAAGAGTGCGGTGTTGTTCGCCGGGGCGAATGATGATTTCAGGAAGTGTGGACATGGTTTGTAAACAGTTCGGTCCGACTGGACCGGCGGACCGTAGAACCACGCCGATGCCGCAGGCAAGGAAACACTGGCCCTATATCGTGGAATCAAACGGAAAGCCCTGTCGGTGCTGGAAAAAAAGGGCTGCGCCGCCCGGGTTGAATCGCACCGGTCGCGTCGACCGGTTGGGAAAGTGACGAGCGTTTCGCGGATGAAATCGAACGTCCGGTTGCGGTCACCGGCGCACGACCGTGTTCACATGCGCCCATTTTGGGTCCGGCTCCGGATGATCGAGCGTATAGTGGAGACCGCGGCTCTCCGGTCGTTGCAACGCGCAACGGATGATAAGCTCGGCGACCAGTGCGATGTTGCGCAATTCCAACAGGTCGGCGGTCACCGTGAAATCCCAGTAGTAGCTCTGAATTTCCTCCTGCAAGTTTGTGATCCGTTTGAGCGCCCGTTTCAATCGCTTGTCCGTGCGGACGATGCCGACGTAATCCCACATCGTTCGTCGGATTTCGTCCCAGTTGTGCGAGATGACGACGAGCTCGTCGGCGTCGTTCGCGTGACCGGAATGCCAGTCAGGAATATCGACGTCCGGAACACCGGTGTCCGCCTTTGCGACCTTGACCGCCGCCCGGTGCGCACAGACGAGCGCTTCCAAAAGTGAATTGCTGGCCAGCCGGTTCGCGCCGTGCAAACCGGTACAGGCGACTTCGCCGACCGCAAACAATCCCGCGATATCAGTCTCGCCATCAGTGTTCGTGACCACGCCGCCGCATTGATAATGGGCGGCGGGTACCACCGGAATAGGTCTCTTCGTGATGTCGATTCCGAACTTCAGGCAGACTTGATAGATGTTCGGAAACCGGTCGATGATGAACGGCGCGGGTTTGTCGGTGATGTCCAGGCAGACGTGTTCCGCACCGCTCTTTTTCATCTCGGAATCAATCGCCCGGGCCACGATGTCGCGTGGAGCCAGCGACTTCATCGGATGATGTGAGTCCATGAATTCACGACCGTCCAACGTCTTCAACACCGCGCCTTCGCCGCGTACGGCTTCGCTGATGAGAAATGATTTCGCCTGCGGATGAAACAGGCAGGTCGGATGAAACTGGATGAACTCCATGTTCGAAATCGTCGCGCCGGCGCGATAGGCCATCGCCACGCCATCACCGGATGCGATGTCGGGGTTTGTGGTGTAGAGATATACCTTCCCACAACCGCCGGTCGCCAGCAGCACCGTGCCTGCGACAAACGTTTCGACAGTGCCCGAAGTCCGGTCCAGCACGTAAGCGCCGACACATCGGTTCTCGCCGACCAGTCCGAGTTTCTCTGTGGTGATCAGATCAATCGCGACGTGGTTTTCCAGCATCGTGATGTTCTGGCGGGCGGCGATGGCACCGAGCAACGCGCCTTCAATTTCCCGCCCCGTGATGTCCTTCGCGTGAAGAATGCGGCGGCGGCTGTGTCCGCCTTCTTTGCCGAGATCGAATTCACGTCCGCCGTTGACTGCCTGTTCGCGCTCGGTGAACTTCATGCCCAGCTCGACCAGTTCCTTGATCCGGGCCGGGCCGTCCTGGACGATCGTGCGAACAACATCCTCGTCACACAAATCGGCACCCGCCTTCAGCGTGTCGCTGACGTGCAGCTCAAAGGAATCTTCGGCGGAGGTGACCGATGCGATGCCGCCCTGCGCGTAGTTGGTATTCGACTCCGCGCGGTTTTTTTTCGTGATGATCGCCACGCTCCCGTGTTCCGCGACCTTGAGGGCAAACGTCAGTCCGGCGATGCCGCTGCCGAGAACGATGTGGTCGAATTTTTGCATGAGCTTTCAGAGTCGGCCGTTGTCGATTAGTCTCGTCTTTCCGAAGAAGACGGCCAGCGCGAGCTGCGAACCTTTTTTTGCGGTGCTAACCGGCTGGAGATCGTCGGGATCAAACACATCCAAATAATCCAGCCGGGCCAGCGGAAATGTTTTGATGAAGGCGGCCAGTTTTTGTTTCAAACGGGCTGATGAAACTCCAGTCGAGCCAACCGTTTTCCGCGCGCGATCAATTGTCTGTTTCAGTGCGACCGCCTGTGCGCGTTCGTCCGGATTCAAATAGCGATTTCGCGAACTCATTGCCAGTCCGTCGGGTTCGCGACCCGTCGGGGCAACCACGATTTTCAACGGGAAATTCAGGTCGGCAACCATCCGTCGGATCACCGCCGCCTGCTGAAAGTCCTTCTCTCCGAACACCGCGACGTCCGGCAGCACGATGTTGAACAGTTTCGCAACGACCGTGGCAACGCCGCGAAAATGTGTCGGTCGTGACGCTCCCTCCATTCCCCGCGAAAGCTGTTCTTCCACGACGTAGGTTGAGTAACGGCCTTCCGGTTTTCCGGGATACATTTCCTGGTCGTCAGGAAAGAAGATCAAATCGACCCCCGCCTCGCGGCAAAGCCGTTTGTCGTTCTTCAGATCGCGTGGATAACGGGACAGATCCTCGTTCGGCCCAAACTGCGTGGGGTTCACGTAAATGCTGACGACGACTTTGCTGTTGGCTCCGACGAGTTTTCGAGCGCGGCGGACGAGACTGATGTGGCCGTCGTGCAGGTAGCCCATCGTGGGCACGAACCCGATCTTGATTCCGGCCTGGCGCCAGTTCAACGCGGTTCGCTGCATCGACTTGATGGGCTGAATCGTTCGCACGGGTCAACGTTGCGGATTCCCACGACAACGATCAATGCAGAATGTCAGTCGGGCGGGTTGTTCTTTCTCTCCATCGCGCTCCCAATCAGTAATCAGTGGTCAGTGGTCAGTGGTCAGTGGTCAGTGGTCAGTGGTCAGTGGTCAGTGGTCAGTGGTCAGTCGCGCCATTCCTACTTTGTGTGCCCGACCAGTTTCGGCCAGCCCTTCGGGCCAAATGCGACGTTGCTTTTGCCTTCGAGCGTCACTTGATCTCCGTCGAAGCGTAGGTTGAGGGTGAACTGGAACGGCGTTTCGTTCGCGCACAGTTTGATCACGCAGGTGTTCTCATCCATCCACGCCATGCTGCCGGCAACCGGTTCGTTTGTGAGGGAACCGATGGTGCCGCGTCCCTGTTTCCAGTTTTCGTATCCACATGGAAAACGACTCTCCGCTCCGTCGGTACGAATGATCAATTCCAGACTTTTGGGATTGCCGCCCGGAGCGAGGGCGATTGATTCGAGTTTCAAATCGTTTGATTCAAAGTGGAACGTGCGATCCTTAATTTTTGCCAGAAGCGGGCTGGTGCCAGTTCCTTCCGGCGTGCTGACTTCGAGGTGCGCGAGTTTGTTTTGAAGCGCTTTTACCGCGTCCGGATCGGGCGGCAGGCTCACCGGTCGAAAGGCGGGCAGCAGGTTTTCCCAAATCAGATCCAGGACCGCCTGCATGTTTCCGGTGCCGCTGGTGATGGCGATGACGGCATCCTGTTCGGGCATGACCAGGCAGTATTGACCGAACGCGCCGTCGCCCCGATACGCATTGTGACGGCTACGCCAGAATTGAAATCCATAGCCCTGGTTCCAGTCGCTTTTGGGATTGCTGCCGTTCGAGACCTGGCGCGACGTGGCAAGCTCCACCCACTCCTCGGCAATCAACTGGCGTCCGTTCCATTCACCTTTCTGAAGATAAAGCTGACCGAGCTTCGCGATGTCCTCGGTGCGCACTCGCAGACCGTATCCGCCGAGCGCGATGCCTTGAAAATTGTTGTCCCAAACGGGATTCTCGATACCGAGCGGTTCGAACAAACGCGGCCGCAAATAGTCCACCAAATTCTGACCGGTCTGCTGCTGCACAATGGCGGACAGCATGAACGTGGCTGGCGTGTTGTATTTGAAATGGGTTCCCGGCAAATGCGGAACCGGGTGCGCCAGAAACGACTTCGCAGAAACCTTGTCGGCGGCGGAGGACGTCTCGTCCTGATGTCCGGCGGTCATGGTGAGCAGATCACGCACGCGCATCGCTTTCAGATTGTTGCTCACTTCAGTCGGCGCGTCGTCGGGAAAGAATTTCAACACTTCGTCGTCAATGCTCAGTTTTCCTGCGGCGACCGCCATGCCGACGGCGGTGGAGGTGAAGCTCTTGCTGAGGGAATAAAGCACGTGATTGCTCTCCGGAGCGTAGGGAGCCCACCAGCCCTCGGCGACGACCTGTCCGTGTCGCATGAGCATGAAGCTGTGCAACGCGTCGATCTCTCGGTCTGCGGCGTCGATAAATCGAAGCACATCACCGGACTCGATGCCTTGTGCTTCCGGCGTGCTGCGGGGCAGGGGGCTCGATTGCGCCCGCGCCGAGACGGCGAAAGCGATCATTACGACAAGTGAAAGGAAAACGGTTGGCTGGTGTGGGAGTTTCATGGTGGCAGTAACATTTTCATAAATGAACAGAGCGCCGCTGTCACGACCGGATTGCACCCGGAGCTGCGGGGTTGGCCGCAGCCTTTCGTGGTTTGGAAACGAATAAGGAAAACAGGAATGCAGGAAATGATCACTGATTCACTCCCCTCCGCGTCTCCGTGGTGAAAAAAGTCTGAATACGTACCTCGGAAAACGAGTCTCTTACGGATTCTCTGGTGACATACCTTTGTGTTCCGGAGTAGACTGCGACCTGAAATACCTGTGAACGTTTTTGCGACCATTCGATGTTTGGCTTTGATTGCCCTGGCACTCGCCGGGACAGGGCAGGCGGTTCGCGCTGACTTGGCGGAGGAATTCTCCGCGAAGATCCGGCCGGTTTTGGAAAAGAAATGTTTTGATTGCCACAATGAGAACAAGACCAAGGGGGATCTGAACCTCACCCGGTTCGCCAAGTTCGAGGAGGTCACGGCGGAACCGGAGATCTGGCAGCACGTGCTCGAGCGCGTGCAGTCCGCCGAGATGCCTCCGGAAAAAGCCGGCAAGCTGGGCTTCGGCGATCTGCAACTGATGATGGACTGGCTGCGTCAGTTGCCCAAACCCGAGGGAGTTGATTGCACCAAGATCGCCTCGGATCGCACGGCCAGTTATTACAAGGGCTACGTGATGAGCCGCCGGTTGAACCGCTCGGAATACATCAACACCGTCCGCGATTTGTTCGGCGTGGAATTTGGTCTGCCGTTTGAAGAACTTCTCCCGAAGGACGGCAGCGGCGGCGAAGGGTTTGATACTTCCGGCAACGCGCTTTTCCTCTCGTCAATTCACATCGAAAAATATTTGGAAGCGGCGGACCAAATAGCCAACGCCGTCCTGCCGGACAACTGGCGTGCGATGACTGCCGAAATGCAGCTGGCGCGTGAACATTTTTTGGTGGACACACCCGGCATCCTGACCCGGACCGACACGGCGGCTCGCGAGGTCTTGACCGGTTTTACCGAACGCGCGTGGCGTCGTCCGATCGGCGACGATGAGGTCGACAAGCTGATGACGATGTTTGAGCGCGGTCGCGAACGCGGCGACAGCTTTGACGTTTCAATGCGGCTTGCGGTCAAGGCCGTGCTGATTTCGCCGCACTTTCTTTTTCTCGCGGAACCCGAGCCGGGCGATGCCGGGGTGCATCGTCTCGCGGATGTTCCGCTGGCGAGCAAGCTGTCCTACTTCATCTGGTCGTCGATGCCCGATCAGGAATTGATGTCGCTGGCCGTGCAAGGTCAGTTGCAAGACACGAACATTTATCGCGCGCAGATCCGGCGCATGATGAAGGACCCGAAGGCCGACGCACTCGGCGAACGGTTCGCGCTGCAGTGGCTTGATCTGGAAAAACTGGGCGACGATGTCAAACCGGACGCCACGAAATATCCGCAGTTTGACTCCGCGTTGGCAATTGCGATGAAACAGGAGGTCACCACCTACTTCAACAACCTGATCCGGAACGACCGGTCGTTGCTGGAACTGATCGACAGTGACTACACGTTCGTGAACGCGCGTCTCGCTGAACTTTACGGGCTGGACGATGTGACGGGGGATGCTTTTGAAAGAGTTCAACTCGCGGACGCAAACCGCGGTGGAATTCTCGGCATGGCGGGCATCCACGCGTTGACATCGTTTCCGTTGCGGACGAGTCCGGTGCTGCGTGGTCGGTGGGTGCTCGAAGCGTTGCTCGGCGACAAGATCCCGCCGCCACCGCCGGAGGTGCCCGCTCTCGACGAAGCGAAGATGAACACCGACGGCCTCACGCTGCGTCGGCAACTGGAGATTCACCGTGAAAATCCGGACTGCGCCGGGTGCCACGACAAGATGGACCCGTTGGGTTTCGGTTTGGAGAACTTTGACGTGATGGGCCAATGGCGCACCGAGGACCACGGGAACCCGCTGGACACCACCGGCACGCTGCCCACGGGAGAAACCTACGAGGGACCCGCCGGACTTAAGAAAGTGTTGCTCGCCCAGAAGAACAAGATCATGCGGCATCTGGCCAGAAAAATGACCGGCTTCGCGTTCGGACGGGAGTTGAACAAGTTCGACGGTTGCGTTATAGATCAGGCCATGGAAGCGCTAGAACAGAACGACTACCGCGCGACGGTGCTGATCGAAGCCATCGCGATGAGCTACCCGTTCCAATATCGTTTCTACCCCAAGACGGAGAGTTGACATGCCACGAAAAAACAAATCCCAAAAGGTTCACGCGCCAACGATTTTAAGCGGCTCCTGGCGACTGCCGCGACGCACCTTTCTGAAGGGCGCGGGCGCGATGCTCAGTCTACCGTTGTTGCAGGCGATGGGGAAGGTTTCCGCCGTCGCCGCGCCGGACGCGCTGGCTTCGTCAAAGACCGCAGCGCACGTGCAGGCACCGGTCCGCATGGCGTGCATCTATTACCCGAACGGTGTTTGGGAGAAGGGCTTTTTTCCGGAGAAAGAGGGGGCTGATTACGAGATGCCGTTCGCGCTTCAACCGTTGGAAAAGCATCGCGAGAATTTCAACATCTTCTCCGGCCTCGACAAACAGCACAGCCACGGCGGCGACGGTCATTACGCGAAAACCGGGAACTATCTGACCGGTCTGCCCGTCTACAAAACGTCGGGCAAGAACATCAGCGTCGGCGGTGTTTCCATTGACCAGCTGTGCGCCCAGGAGATCGGGCATCTGACGCCGCTGCCGTCGATGGAGCTGGGCATTGATCCGGTGGTTTCAGGCATCGATACGAACGTCGGTTACACCCGGCTCTATGGTTGTTACATTTCCTGGAAATCCCAGACCATGCCCCTGGCCAAGGAGATCAATCCGCAGACCGCCTACGAGCGGCTCTACGGCGTGATGGGTTCAGGTCAGTTCACCGACAAGGAAAAGTTGAAACGCGCCGATGACCGTGCGTTGCTCGATCTGGTGCTGGACGACGCGAATCATCTGCGCGGACGGCTCGGTCGTGATGACCAGTACAAGCTGGACGAATATCTGGACGCCGTTCGCGACGTGGAAAAGCGGCTGGAATTTTTCTCCAAACCCGATCCCCGGGAGTGGAAGCCGGAAACCCGGCCGGGCGGGGAAATGGCCGCGCCGAAGGGCGAACCGGGTGATCACGAGGAGCACGTCCGCCTGATGCTCGACCTGATTGTGCTCGGCTTCTGGACTGACAGCACGCGTGTCAGTTCGTTCATGTTTGCGAACGATGTTTCCGGCAAAAATTTCGGACAATTGATTCCCGGCACGAACGGTTCCCACCACGAGTTCAGCCATCACCAGGACAAGGAAGAGAAGTTTTCAAACTACTCGAAGATCAACCGCTGGCACAACGAACAGCTGGCCTACCTGATGGACAAGATGTCGGCGATCCGGGAGGGCGAACGCACGTTGCTCGACAACAGCATGGTGCTGTTCGGTTCCAGCTTCTCCGACGGCAACCGGCACGACCCTTCGAACCTCCCGATCATCGTGGCCGGAAAGGGCGGCGGGAAGGTGAAGAGCGGCCGGCACATCGCCAGCAAAAAGGGCACACCGCTCTGCAACCTCTACGTGTCAATGCTCGACAAGATGGGCACCCCGGTCGATTCGTTCGGCGACAGCAACGGCGTTCTGGAGATCGGTTAGCCGCCGGCGACGAGGTGGAGGGCGAACGAGTTGGGTGCGTGGTAAGGCGACGCTCCTGCCGAGCCCATTTAAGAACGCCGTAGGTGTGGCTTTCCCAGATGTCGTCCCTCCGGGACATTGATAGGGGCTTCGCAGGACCGGCGCCCTACCTCGCATGGGGTTTCGGATTTCTCCGTGCTCTTCGTGTCTCCGCGGTGCTTCGGTTTCGTTTCCCAGACCTCATTCGGTCAGTGACAGCGCAGCTGTTTTTCTGATAGGAAGTTTCTTGTCCGTTTGGCGAGGGCCGGAGCGCCGGACGGTCTGGCCAGATTGCGGGAATCGGACTCCGGAGAGTTGATTCGATGATGACATGAAAATGCGATTACCCAACCAGACGGTCGGGAGGAACATGCGCCCTGCTTTTGCGAGCAGGGCTTCAAGGTTCATCGCTCGCTTCCTTTACGTTCCCGCCGGGTGGCCTGCTCATGTTCCTTTTTTTTCTTTCACCTTCATGAACTTCAACGCCTCGACCGGAGCCCAAGAAGCGCTATCGCTTCCAGCATTTGACTGCGGGCAGACGGAGCTGATACGAGGTTATCCGCACCCGCCGTGGCCCTGCGTGTTACACGATGTCAGTTGTTGGTCTCCAGGCATGAGCCGACGCGCAACCAACCGGAAAGACGGAGGCAGGGCATGGGCGTGCTGACAATTTGCGCGATCATACTTGTCCTTGCGCTTGGATTGAGCGGCGTATTGGGGCGCGGGATTTTCGGCACTCTGTCGCGCCTGCTGTTATTGCTCCTGTTTCTTGCCTTTGCGGCACTCACGGTCTTCTGCCTCTACGGCACCGTCGCATGGTCCGATCGAGGCGGCGGTGTTCTTTTCCTGGCGGCAATCCCTGCCGGAGTCATCGCCTGGATCGCTGTCGGAATGCTGACATCTTCCCTCGCTGCCAACCGTTACTACGACATGCCCCCGGATCAGCAGCGGCAGTTTGCTCGCGAAACGTTTGACGGCACCCGGAAGGCCTTTACGAAAACGATCGAGGAAAACGAGCGGAAATTGAAGCGCTTCTGGCTGAGACCAGACAAGCGGCTCCGGCTGAAGCGGGAGACTGCGGAAGCCAGGTCCAATCTGCGCATGATTGAGGTGATGGAGCAGGGCTACCTCAAGTCGGCGGGTGAGATCCGGCCCGGGGTGTCGGGCGGTGCGGTGATTCAGAGATCGGACTCCGGAGGTCAGAATTGAGATTTACATGAAAATGCGATCGCCCAACAAAATTGAGTCAGGCAACCGGCGCTCTGCGTTCAGTGTGAACATGACCCGTTTATTCCGGAGAGAGCGCGTCGCCAGCGCCGGTTCCTTCGCCGGACGTTCGGCAAGATGAGCATCGTCCGGAGATCCATTGACTCGGTCAAAGTCTTTCCCGCTGTCGTTCCATCGCCGGCGCGGTTCTTTGCCTCCGGCCGGAACGGCGCGACTGATGAACCCCTATTTCAAGCGCCAGACGATGCGGGCCTTGTCGAGGTCGTAGGGGGACATTTCCATTTTTACGCGGTCACCGATCGTCAGGCGCACAAAGCGTTTGCGCATCTTGCCGGAGATTGTCGCCAGCACCTGATGTTTGTTGTCCAGCTCGACCTTGAACATCGTGCCCGCAAGCACCGTCAGGATGCGGCCTTCCACCTGAATGTGTTGTTCCATCAAATAACCGTTAAAACAGAGCAGTGACTCAGCGTCCGGAAGTCATTTCTGGATAAAAAAACCGGCATTTATTTATCAGTCGGGTTGTTTTTGTAAACGATTTTTTGGGAGGTAAATGACGGCAGCTCGCGCGCCAACGGCAGGTGTCGCGGATGGAGTCGGGAGTTTTACGCGAATTGCGCGAATGCCCACGAATTGAAAAAAGGGGGAGACAGGTGAGGATTTGTCGGACGGAAAGCAAGGGCGCAGCGCGGCGGATTAAAAAAAAGGACGCGACGAAAAGAACAGCGCTCGTTTGCCTCTCCGCATGAGATTCTTTCTTCCTCCCTTCTTTATTTGCAATCACCCCGCCCGATACCAAACCGTTTTGTTGCGTCTTAAAAAAAATATTGTTTCACTCCGCCGTAGAAAATTAATTTTCAATGACCACTCAGTTCAAATCCATTTCGGGATCCGTTGTCGCGCCAAAAGGATTCCAGGCCTCCGGCGTATTCTGTGACATCAAAAAAATCGGCACCGGCAAGGGCTCGGACAAGGGGAAGAAACGTGATCTCGCGCTGATCGTTTCGGAAGTTCCCTGCACGACTGCCGGCATGTTCACCACCAACCAGATCTGTGCCGCACCGGTGAAGGTTTGTGTCGCGCGGATGAAAACCACGGCACGAGCAATCGTGGTGAATTCTGGGAATGCCAACGCCTGCACCGGCAAACAGGGCATGAAGGACGCGCTGGAAATGGCGGCCTTCACGGAAAAATCCCTGGGCCTGCCGACAGGCTCCGTGCTCGTCGGTTCAACCGGCCGGATCGGGGTGACGATGCCGATGGACAACGTGCGGACGGGAATTGTTGATGCCGCCGTCGAACTTTCCGGTGCCGACGCCTCCGCCGAACACGCGGTCGAGGCGATCATGACCAGCGACACGCGACCCAAGCGGATCGCGGTGGAACTGAAGCTCGGGGGGAAGACCGTCCGGATCGGCGGCATGTGCAAGGGAGCCGGCATGATTCATCCCGGCATGAGCCAGACCGGCAAACGCCCCGCCGCGATGCCGCTGCACGCAACGATGCTTTGCTTCATCACCACCGACGCCGCCGTCGAGAAGAAGACATTGCAGCGATGTCTGACCGAGGCCGTCGCGCTGAGTTTCAACCGCACCACCGTGGACGGCGACATGTCCACCAACGACACCGTTCTGGTGCTGGCGAACGGGCTGGCCGGGAACAAAGTATTGGCAGGCGGCGCGAAGCTCCCTCTCAGCCCCGACTTGAAAAAGTTTCAAGCGGCTTTAAACCACGTCTGTCTAGAACTCGCCAAAATGATCGTGCGGGACGGCGAAGGCGTGACACGGTTCGTCACTGTCCGGGTGGCCGGGGCCAAAAACATGAAGCACGCCGATGCCGCCGCGCGTTGTGTCGCGAATTCCGAACTGGTGAAAACCAGCTGGCTCGGCGGCGATCCCAACTGGGGCAGGATCATTGATGCGATCGGTTACTCAGACGCCCTCGTGGTCGAGGACAAGGTGGACATCGGTTACAGCGCGCCCGGCGGGAAAAAAATTCTCTGGAGCCTCAAGCGCGGCCAACCTACCAAGGCGACTTTCAAGGAACTCTGCGCCGCCACCGCGCCGAAGGAATTCGATCTGCACATCCGCCTCAACCTCGGCGAAGGGGAGGCAATCATGTACTCCAGCGATTTGACCGAGGAATACGTCGAATACAACAAAGGCGATGTGAGCGATCCGACGACGCTGGGAGGATAGAATATAAGGGGGCAAATGAGCAAAACACCAACGGAACTCCGGTCACGCAGTGCGAAGCGAATCAGGAAGTTTGATCAATCCGAACACTTTGCCACGGTCGTCGAGCTTTGCTTGTCTCATTTGAAGATTTATCCCGACCACGCACCAATATGGGGCACGTTTGGGGAGAACATACGTTACGTTCGCCCGATACCGCGACGCCGAGAAAGCATTGACGAAGGCGCTGGAACTGGCTCCCGAGGAGCTACGGCATCTTATATTTTGGCAGTTTGGCCATCTGGAAGAGGCACGCGGTAACCTTCGGCACGCGATAAACTGGCATCGCAAAGTGGCGCGACTCAAACCAGACGAGGCGAGTTCCTATATCTATTGCGGATTGATTTTCAAATCCCAAGGAAAACTCAAACAAGCGGAAAAACAATATCGTCGGGCACTTGAGTGCCGGGACGGAATGCTCGACGAGGCTTGGTTCAACCTCGGCGGAGCATTGCTCACACAGAGGCGCCTCGAAGAAGCGCGAGATTGTTACCTCAAAGCCATCGGGATTGACCCGAAATACACCATCGCGAAGCAACGCCTCAAGGACGTCGAACAGGCGATTCAGCTGAGATCGAAAAGCCTGGTCCGGCAGTGAAAGCGAAGTTCGATGTTCAAAGCGTGGCTGCCAAAAAGTAGGACTGGCATCCTGCCTGTCTCGGGTGCCACAAACGTACTGCCGGAGCCACGCCCAGACTTGATCTCCCACTTCCCTTCCACGTCGGGCTTTCGTCGCCGCAAGGAGACAGGCTGGAAGGCTGTCCTACGAGGATTGCGGCCTTGCAGGCCGCAGGGGAGTGCTTTCAGCCATTCCTCCGATACGGAGCCGCTGCGGAAAAACTTTCTGGGAGCCACTCCGAGCAACATTCCTTTGCCAGATGATCTGGACAATCCGGTGCTCGTCGTTTTGGAGGCGTGTGAGTAACGTTTGCTTCTTCTCAACTTTTTCTGAGTGGTTGGTTCGTTCAAAAGAAATCTTATTGAAGAGACCAAGCGGCTTGAAGTGATCATCAATTTGCTGTCGGATACGGCCTCGGCTCTTTAGATCCCCTGACTCATGCAAAAGCTGATTGAAAAAGCGGCGATGCTCATGGAAGCGTTGCCCTACATCCAACGGTTCCGCAGCCAGATCTTCGTCGTGAAGTACGGCGGAAGCTTCATGGATTCACCGGACATTGAAGTCCGCAGCGGCGTGGCTCGTGACGTCGTGTTTCTGGAGGCTGTCGGCATCAATCCGGTGGTCGTTCACGGTGGGGGCAAGGCGATCACCCGGGCGCTCGATGCGTCGGGCGTGAAAACGGAGTTCATCCAGGGACAGCGGGCAACCACCGAGGAATCGGTCCAGGTCGTCGAACGCGTGTTGTCGCGCGCGATCAACCCGGAGATTGTGCAAATGATCAACGATCTTGGCGGCAAGGCGAAGGGCTTCTCCGGTACCGAGATTTTTACCTGCCGCAAAAAATTGCTCCCAACCGCCGACGGCCAGAAGCTCGATCTGGGTTTTGTCGGCGAAGTCACCGCTGTGAATTTGGAGCCCATCCGCGAATGCATCCGGCGCAGCATCACGCCGGTGATCAGCCCGACGGCCCTCGGTGAGGATGGCAAGATCTACAACTGCAACGCCGATGTTGCCGCCGCACAAACAGCGATCGCGCTGAAAGCCCGACGCCTGTTTTTCCTCAGTGATGTCCCCGGGCTGTTGCGGGACATTGCCGATCCCGATTCAATCATTTCCCATCTGCAGGCGCGCGAAGTGGACGAATTGAAAAATGCCGGGGTGATCGACAAGGGGATGATTCCCAAGGTCGACAGCGCGTTGGCCGCCGTGCACGCGGGTGTCCGCAAGGTGACGTTCATCGACGGCCGGATTCAACACTCGGTGCTGCTGGAGATCTTCACCGACAAGGGCGTGGGTACCGAAGTGGTGCTCTAAACTGGAACGACGCAGTCGGAAAAGAGCAAATAGAGAAAACGGATGAATCTGGCACCCGGCTGCCAAAACAAAACCGCCGCCCGAGATGGGCGGCAGTTCGTTTGAATTGTCTTTAGTTGAAGTGAGCGGATGTTGAAGGAATCGATTCGGCTGACCTAACGGTTCTTGGAATCGTCGTCGTCATCATCGCTGTCATCGCTGTCATCGCTGTCATCGCTGTCATCGCTGTCATCGCTGTCATCGCTGTCATCGCTGTCATCGCTGTCATCGCTGTCATCGCTGTCATCATTCTCACTCTCGTCGATCGTGTCGTCGTCAGTGTAGTCCTGATCAGCTGAATCATCCTGATTGCCCTGATCGTCAGTCTGATCATCGATGTCCGTGTCTTCTTCTTCAGGTTCGTCCTCCTCGATCTGGTTCGCCAAGTCGCGTTCGACCTTGCGGGGATTCGGGGCGCGCTTGTCACGGGGCAGGGGACTGATCATCAGATTGATCCCGCGCCCGATCAGTTTTGCCTGGAAATCGGGCGATCCGAACTTCGCCAGGGCCTTGGCAAACCGGTTGACAGTCTCAAAGCCGATTTCCTTGTGTGCATTCTCGCGGCCGCGGAAGCGAAGATTAACCTTCACTTTCATGTCGGCGCAGAGAAAGTCGATCGCGTGCGAGGCCTTGGTTTGGAAATCATGCGGATCGATTGCGGGCCGCAGCTGGATTTCCTTCACCTTGTTGGCGTGCGAGGATTTCTTCGTGTCCTTGTTCTGCTTGGCCTGCTCGTATTTGAACTTGCCGAAGTCAACGATGCGACAAACCGGCGGATTGGCCTTGGGCGAGATTTCCACCAGATCAAGACCGGCTTCGCGGGCGGCCTGCAGGGCTTCTTGAATGGTCATGACGCCGAGCTGACGACTCTCGGCTCCGATCACACGCACATCGCGGGCGCGAATGCGGTTATTGATCCTGACTTGTGGCTCAAACTGCCTTGGACGAAAACGAGGGCGTTTCAAGAGGCCCTCTCCGATTGGAAGTTAAACATGTATTTTTCTACGATAATCAGCATGTGCTGGTGACACTTGCGGCGTCTACTAATAGTGCCGTTTCGACCGATTTCAAGCCAAAATTTGGCTTTAACCAACTCTTAACGCGGCCCCGGATCCGGCCGGTTTCGCGACCGGATTCAACTAGCCGTCCTTGAGTGCGCCCTGACGGCGGAGCATTTCTTCCATCACCTCGTTCATCATATGTTCGGCCAGCGGTTTGGTCGTCTCATCCAGCTCGCTCAAAAGGCGTTTGAGCCCGGCCACATCGCTGGAATCGACGCTGTCCCCGTCGAGAATCAGGATTTTTTCGACTGCCACCAACGCGGTCTCAAGTTCCGCGCGGTAGGCCCCGTCAAGTTCACCGGCGTACTGCGCCATTCCCTTACGGGTCGCGGCGAGTGTTTCCCCGGCGCGCAACTTTGTCTCGATCCACCGCCGTGCCGCGAGATCATCAAAGGCGTGTTCCACGGATTCCTCCACCATCTGCTGAACGTCCGCATCATCAACGTCCACCGCCGACTTCATCTCCACGGCTTGCTCGCAATTTGTTTTCAGATCGCGGGCGAGGACGTGAAGAATTCCGTTGGCATCAATCTCAAACTGCACGCCGATCCGCGCCGTCCCCCGGGGAGCAGGTTCAAATTCCAGCTCGAACTGGCCGAGGCTCCAGTTGTCCTTCGACTTCTCGCGTTCGCCCTGCAACACGTGAATCAACATGCTCCGCTGGTTGTCCAGCGCGTTGGTGAACTTCTCGCCCGCCTTGCACGGAATCGTCGTGTTGCGTGGAATGATTACGTTCATCAACCCGCCAAACGTTTCGAGGCCAAGCGAGAGCGGCGTGACGTCCAGCAGCAGCACGTCCCGGATATCGCCGGACAGGATCGCGCCCTGGATCGCCGCACCAAGTGCGACCGCTTCGTCCGGGTTTTGCGACGTGTTCAACATCGGCCCCGACCGCTCGTGATACTCGGTGCCCAATCGCAGTTCGCCGCGTTCTTCCTCGAAATCAGCGCATCCAAACCAGTTGCTGACCAGTTGCCGGACCAGTGGCATTCGCGTCTGGCCGCCGACCAGAATCACCTGATCCAAATCGCCTGATTCAAGCTTCGCGTCGGCCAAGGCACGCAGGCAGTGGCTCCGCGTCCGCTCGACGACGGGCCGCGTCAGTTTCTCAAGTGCATCGCGGGTCAGCGTGTGCTGAAAACTGAACGTAGGGATGAGAAACGGAAGCGAGATTTCAAATTCAGTCTGCGAACTCAGCGCAATCTTGGCGCTCTCCGCCGCGTCCCGAAGCCGGGCTGAAAGTTCCGCGCTCCCAGTCTGCGGGCCACCGGCATCGACGATCTTCTTTCCCAGGTATTCCACCAGGCAGTTGTCGATGTCGTCTCCGCCGAGCCGCGTGTTTCCATTCGTGGACAGAACCTGAAAAACGCTTTCGCGCAATTCGAGGATGGACAGATCGAAGGTGCCGCCGCCCAGATCGTAGACCGCGATCCTGGACCGCTCCTTGAGTTTATCCAGACCGTAGGCCAGTGCGGCGGCGGTGGGCTCGTTGATGATCCGTTCGACGGTCAAACCCGCGAGCTCTCCCGCGTGTTTGGTGGCGTTGCGCTGCGCGTCATTGAAATATGCGGGCACCGTGATCACCGCACGCGTCACTTCTGACGCGAGATCGGTTTCTGCGATCACTTTCAGGCGTTTCAAGATTTCGGCTGAAATCTCCTCCGGCGACCACGTGCGGTCGTGGAGTCGGATGGCGACGGGTTGATTGCCCTTACCGTTCACGGGATAAGGTACCGCCATCTCTTCCGTTGAAACATCCGCGCCGCGCCGCCCGATGAAACGCTTTACAGAATACACCGTTTCGCGCGGACGCAGCACCCGTGAACGACGTGCCGCGTGACCCACGACGGGAGGCGCGCCGGTGCCCGAAACCGACACGATCGACGGTGTCAACCGCTGCCCGTCCGCATCGGCGATAACGTACGGAATTCCTGAGTCCACCACCGCCACAGCTGAATTCGTGGTGCCCAGATCGATGCCGACTATTTTACTCATAATTACAGACGGCGGAGAGTTTATCACGCCCGGCGAAATGGCAAATGGTAATGAAGCGGCCGGGCTTTCCCGTTGTGACGAGGGCGCGGCACTCGTGCTCAAAAATGGTGGTGGAAACGCGGGTTGAAGAAATTGGCGACCCTACGGGGATTCGAACCCCGGTTACCGCCGTGAAAGGGCAGTGTCCTAACCGCTGGACGATAGGGTCGCAGCAAGGAGCGCGGAATATAGGTAACCTCGCGGCTTTGTCACGAGCTTTTTATCACTTTTTTCGAACGATGCTTTTTCCCGGATTTGCAACGCAGGTTTCCCGATATCGGAACGCAATTATCGGATCAAAGCAGGGTTCCCTTAACCGTCGTATTAATACGGCCCATAAATACATTCAATAAGATTGACATTCGGTGCTCATCGATTATTGAGAGGTATCAAAAAGCGAGACGCCAGAAAACTCTCATCTCAGGCGCAGTATCTCATCCGTGAGACCGCCGTCGCAATGTGCTTCG
>Ga0209491_10000518_pt1 | contig 77932 bp, 72 predicted proteins | sample BON02_FD_187213 | JGI IMG/M metagenome (GOLD analysis project Ga0209491, IMG submission 187213) | Freshwater microbial communities from Lake Bonney liftoff mats and glacier meltwater in Antarctica - BON-02 (SPAdes) (version 2) | ecosystem: Environmental > Aquatic > Freshwater > Ice > Glacier...
GCCCGTGCGCCGGGAGGCAGGTGCGGGCGGCGGCGAGCGTCGCCCCTACACCGAGGGGCAATGGAGCGGGCGCCGCCCGTGCGCCGGGAGGCAGGTGCGGGCGTCGGCGAGCGCCGCCCGTGCGCCGAGGGGCAATGGAGCGGGCGTCGCCCGTGCGCCGGGAGGCAGGTGCGGGCGTCGGCGAGCGCCGCCCCTACACCGGGAGGCAATGGAGCGGGCGTCGGCGGGCGACGCCCGTGCGCTGGGAGGCAGGTGCGGGCGTCGGCGAGCGCCGCCCCTACACAGGGAGGCAAATGGAGCGGGCGTCGCCCCTGCGTCGGGAGGCAGGTGCGGGCGTCGGCGAGCGCCGCCCCTACACCGGGAGGCAAATGGAGCGGGCGCCGCCCGTGCGCCGGGAGGCAGGTGCGGGCGTCGGCGAGCGCCGCCCCTACACCGGGAGGCAATGGAGCGGGCGACGCCCGTGCGCCGGGAGGCAGGTGCGGGCGTCGGCGAGCGCCGCCCCTACACCGGGAGGCAATGGAGCGGGCGCCGCCCGTGCGCCGGGAGGCAGGTGCGGGCGGCGGCGAGCGTCGCCCCTACACCGAGGGGCAATGGAGCGGGCGCCGCCCGTGCGCCGGGAGGCAGGTGCGGGCGTCGGCGAGCGCCGCCCGTGCGCCGGGAGGCAACGGAGCGGGCGTCGGCGGTGGTTTCGGCGCGGGGGAAGAGGGCTCGGCCGATGCCTTGGCCCATGGCGTTCGGGTGCACCCCGCGGGCGTCGAGCTCGCCGTTGGGGTCGTCGAGGACGATGCAGTAGACGCCGAGGGATACGTTGTCTTCGACGGCGTGATAGGTGGAGTGGGTTGCGATGCCGGAGAACGTGAAGGTGAGGTCTTCCCGCCAAGCTTTGATCCAGGGGGGGCACCCCAGTGTTGTTTGGCGGCGGGCGCGATCGCGGTGATAGCGGCGGCGTCTTGGGGTTGAGCCCGCTGGAATTCCATGGAGTTGGGTTGATTCGGGTGAAAGTTCAGGGAACGCCAAGAGGTCGGGCGTAAAGCCCGACCCCCTTGAAGGAGGCTTTAGGTGTCTTTTTGTTGGGGGTAGAACTTGTCGCGATGGGCTTCGGCGAGGGTCTGGAGTTCGCGGGCGACTTTGGGGTATTGGTTGATGACGTTGGTGGTTTCGTAGGGATCGGCTTTTAAGTCGAAGAGGGAAAGTTCGATTTCAAATGGGGTGTATTTGCCGCCGGCTCCGTCGTGGGCGGGGTAGAGGACGTGGCGGTAGTCGTGGGGGAGGTGGAGTTTCCAGCGTCCGTCGGAGGTGATGATGCCCTCGAAGTTTTTGGCGTTGGAGAGGGCGTAGAAGCGATGGGGGTTTTGGGCACCGGGTTGATTGGTGATCAAAGGCCAGACATCGCGGCCATCGATTTCGTTGGCGGGTAAAGCGGTGCCAGTGAGCTTCGCGAGAGTGGGGAGAAGATCGATGGTGCAGAGCGTTGTTTCGGACACGGTGCCGGGGGCGATGTGGCCGGGGTAGCGCATAATGGTGGCGCTGCGAACGCCGCCGTCGAAGGTGGTGCCTTTGGCTTCGCGATAGGGGGTGGTGCCGGCGTGGTTGCCGTAGACAGTCCACGGGCCGTTGTCGGAGCTGAAGATGACGATGGTGTTTTCGGTGAGGTTGTTTTGGTCGAGGGCCTGCATGATCTCGCCGACGGACCAGTCGAGTTCCATCATGACATCGCCGTAGAGACCGGTGCCCGATTTGCCTTTGAATTTTTTGCTGACGTAGAGCGGCACGTGGGGCATGGAGTGGGCGACGTAGAGGAAGAAGGGTTGGTCCTTTTTCCGTTCAATAAAGCTGACGGCGCGCTCGGTGGCCCAAGTGGTGAGTTGTGCCTGATGCTCGTGGTCGACGTCGGGAATGGAGACTTGGCCGTTTTCCCAGAACTGAAGGGGGTATTTGCCCCAGTGTTCGGGATTGGTGGCGTGGTGTTTCCACATGTCGTTGGAGTAGAGCAGGCCGGCGTGTTCATCGAATCCGCGGACATGGGGGCGGGTCTCGGGGGTGTCGCCGATGTGCCATTTGCCGTAGTGGGCCGTGGCGTAGTGGTTGGCCTGAAACATCTCGCCCATGGTAGCGAACGAAGGGTCGAGGCCTTTGCCAAAGGGACCGTGGGCACCGAAGACTTTGGTGCGGCCGGGGTAGGCGCCGCTGAGCAGGGCGGCCCGGGAGGCGGAGCAGACGGCTTGGGGCACGTAGAAGTTTTTGAACTGGGTGCCTTGGTTGGCGAGCCGATTGACGTGGGGCGTGGGATAGGCGGTCGCGCCGAAGGGACGGAAGTCGGCATAGCCCGCGTCATCGAGGAAGATGATGACGACGTTGGGCGGGGACTTAGCGGTCGTGAGCGAGGCGGTGAGGCAGAGCGCGAGGACGTAGAGGAGGGCGATGAGCGGGGAGCGGCGTTTAAGGAGGGGCATTGAGGTAACGGTTGAGGCAGGAATCGAATTTTGGCGAATAGGAATCTGTTTGGGGCGTAAGGGAACGGCGCGCGGAGAGGCAAGGAGTTTTAACCACGAATGGACCCGAAAGGGCTTCGTCGACCGACTATGCACGGGGGGCTGACGCGCTGGCGTTGTTTTTTAGGCCGAGAGGTCATTGCGACGGGCCTAGTGGTTCCGCCCTTGCTTTTGGCTTTGGGCAGAAGGTTTTTTTAGTGAAAGTCGTGGGAGGCTTGGGCGGGGACCGCGGCGAGGCGGAGGGCGGCGATGGTATCGGCTTTGATGTGGATGATGCCGTCTTGGATTTGGAGTTGGCCGGTGATGCGGAGGGCCGGCTCGAGGTTGATGATGAGGCGGTAAGCTTCGAACTTGGTTGGCGTAACGATGCAGTTGGCGACGCCGGTCTCGTCTTCGAGCGAGATGAATACAAAGCCTTTGGCGGTGCCGGGGCGTTGGCGGCAGATCACACTGCCGGCGACGGTGACTTTGGCGCGGTCTTGGGCGAGGGGGAGATCGCCGGCGCGCCAGACGTCGGGGAGGGCGGCGCGCACGTGAGCCATGGGGTGCACGCCGGCGGTGAGGCCCATGAGGGAAAAGTCGGCTTGGACGCGCTCGCCGAGGGACATGGGTTTTAGAATTTTGGATTTCGGATTTTGGATTTCGGATGACGGAGAGGCAGAGGGGGGAGCGGGCGTTTTCTCTTCGGCGACCGCGAGGGTGTTGAATTCCGATTGTGAATACGTGCGTTGGAGGAGGGGTTCGTCGGCGGACCAGGCGGCTTCGATTTGCCAGAGCGCGGCGCGGCGGTGGGTGGCGAAGATGTTGAGGGCGCCGATGGCCGCGAGGGCGCGGCGGTGGGCGGGGGAGAATTTGGTGCGGACGAGCCAGTCGTCGATGTCGGTGAAGGGGGTTTCGGCGCGAGCCGAGAGCATGGCTTGCACGGGTTTTTCGGAGAGGCCTTTGATGTAGCAGAGGCCGAGGCGGACGGCTGGGATTTTGGATTTTGGATTTTGAATTTCGGATTGAGGGGGGGGAACCCCGTCCTCAAGTTTCGAGGACTGAGGGGCAGGGGGGGGAGGGGCAGGATTTATGTCGGGCGTAAAGCCCGACCCACGTGGTGGTGATTCGTATTCGAGGGTGCAGAGCCAGGCGGATTTTTGGACGCAGACGGGGAGGAATTTTACGCCGTGGCGGCGGGAGTCTTGGACGAGGGTGGCGGGGCCGTAGAAGCCCATGGGTTGGTTGTTGAGGAGGCTGGCCACGAATTCGGCGGGGCGGTGGGCTTTGAGCCAGGTGCTGGCGTAGGCGAGGAGCGCGAAGCTCATGGAGTGGGACTCGGGGAAACCGTAGAGGGCGAAGTTGGAGGCGGACTCGATGAGTATTTCGGTGATGCGGTCCGACCAGCCTTGTTTGCGCATGGCGGTGCGCAGGGTGGTGAGGCTGCGTTCGAGGCGTTCGGTGCCGCGGGTGAAGCCCATGGCGCGGCGCAACTCTTCGGCTTGGGTGCCGTTGTAGTTGGCGAGCTCCATGGCGCAGGAGAGCATCTGTTCCTGGAAGAGCACGACGCCGTAGGTGCGTTCGAGGATGGGGAGCAGGCGTTCGTGGACTTCGGGGTCGAGGCAGACGATGGGTTCGCCGCCGTGGCGGCGGGCGATAATGGGGTGGACAAGTTGGCCGACGATGGGGCCGGGGCGCACGATGGCGACTTGCATGGCGACGTCGTAGAAGCAGGCGGGTTTGAAGCGACGGAGGCTGGCCATCTGGGCGCGGCTTTCGATTTGGAAGACGCCAATGGTATCGGCTTCCTGCATCATTTTATACGTCTTCGGATCGTCGGCCGGGAGGGTGTAGAGGGAGAGTTCTTCGCCGCGGTGGGCGCAGAGTTCGAAGCAGTCTTGGAGGGTGGCCATCATGCCGAGGCCGAGCAGGTCGACTTTGACGATGCCGAGGTCTTCGCAGTCGTCTTTGTCCCATTGCAGGACGACGCGGTGGGGCATGGCGGCGGGCTCGAGGGGGACGACTTGATTGAGGCGACCGCCGCAGATGACCATACCGCCGGAGTGTTGTCCGAGGTGGCGGGGGAGGCCGTGGAGTTGTTGGTGAAGTTTGGCGAGGGTGGCGGCGCGAGGGTGAGCGCGAGGGAGGCCGGATTTGGCAAGTTGTTCTTCGAGTTCGAGGGTATGAGGAAAGTCGCCGCCGTGGAAGAGGCTGGAGAAGCGGTCCATGATGTCGTCGGAGAGACCGAGGACTTTGCCGAGTTCGCGGGTGGCGCCGCGGCCGCGGTAGGTGATGACGTTGGCGGTCATGGCGGCGCCGTGGGGGGCGTAGCGGCGGTAAACTTCTTGGATGACGGATTCGCGGAGTTCGCCGCTGGGGAGGTCGAGATCGATGTCGGGCCAGGAGGGGCGGCCGTCGGCGTCGACGCGACCTTCGCTGAGGAAGCGTTCAAAGAGGAGGCGATTTTTTACCGGATCGATGGCGGTGATACGGAGGGCGTAGCAGACGACGCTATTGGCGGCGGAGCCTCGGCCCTGCGCGAGGATGCCGTGGGAGCGGGCCCATTTGCAGAGGTCGGCGACGATGAGGAAGTAGCCGCAGAAACCGAGTTTCTCGATGAGGGCGAGTTCGGTGTCGATCTGGCGGCGGTAGTGGGTGGTGACGCGGGGGATGAGATCGCGGATGCCGGCGTAGACGAGTCGGTGCAGGAGCGAGGGCATGGTGTCCCAGGGCGGCACGGGAAATTCGGGGAATTGGTAGCCGAGGTCTTGGAGGGTGAAGTCGAGGCGGTCGGCGAGGCGGGCGGTGTTGGCGATGGCGTCGGGGAGGTCGGCGAATTTCCCGGTCATGAGCCGGCCGGAGCGGACTTGGCGTTCGGCGTTGGCGGAGAGGAGGCGGCCGGCGCCGTCGAGGGTGGTGTGGTGTCGTAGGCAAGTGAATACGTCGGCGATGGCGCGGGCGGAGGGATCGGCGTGGGTGATCCCGCCGGTGGCGAGGAGGGGGAGGTTTTTGGCGGCGGCGAGGTCGCGGAGGAAACGCACGTTGCGTTCTTCGCCGCGGACGCGGTGGCGCTGGACTTCGACGTAGAGGCGGTCGGGGCCGAAGATGCGTTGGAGGTGATCGAGGGGGGCGGCGACGGCGGCGGTGCCGCCGGTCTGCCAGGCGGAGAGGAGGGGGCCTTCGGCGTCGCCAGTGAGGGCGATCAGACCGTCGGCGTAGAAGGCGAGCTCGTCCCAGGTGGCGTAGCAGGGGCGTTTGCGTTCGTTGAGATCGGCGGGCGAATTTTTGGAGTTTGGATTTTGGATTCCGAATTTTTGAGAACCAAGGGGCGGCAAGGCAGGATTTATGTCGGTCGTAAAGCCCGATCCATCGGGGGACGTGGAGCGGGGGGTCTGCTTGGTGTGGGAGATGAGTTGGCAGAGGTTTTGGTAGCCGGTGCGGTTGGTCGCGAGGAGGGGGAGCGCGGTGCCGTCGCGGAGGGTGATCTCGGCCCCGACGAGGGGGCGCACGCCGGCGGCGTTGGCGGCGTGGTAAAAACGAGGCGTGCCGTAGAATCCGTCGCGGTCGCAGAGGGCCATGGCGGGGAGTTCGAGGCGCGCGGCGGCCCGCGCGAGATCGGCGGGCAGGGAGGCACCGCGCAGAAAACTGAAAGCGCTGTTGGCGTGAAGTTCGACGTAGGGGGACGACGGAGAGGCAGGTTGGGTTTTTTTAACCACGAATGGACACGAATGGCTTCGCCTAACGGCTACGCCCTGGAGTTGTTTTTTGATTCCGAGAGGCCGGGAGGGGCGGGAAAGGAGGGAGCAAGATAGAGCATAAGGATAAGGAGGAAGAGGGGGAGTGAGCTGATTACGGATGGTGGGCTAGTCGTATTCGCCGTCTAGATACCAGCCGGTAGGGGTTTCGGTGAGGCGGTAGAGGCCGGATTTTGGCGGGGCGAGGGCGATGTCCCATTCTTCGCGGGCCCAGGTTTGATTGGGTTGCCACCAGTCGCCGCTAGCGCGCCACGGGCCGTGGTGGGCTTGGACTTCGCCGCTGACGCGATCGCTCCACACGTAGGCGGGGGCGCGGGAGTGGGGACTGAGTTCGACGCGAGCGGGTAGAGGGGGGCGATAGCGGCGGAGGGGGATGCCGAGGGCGGGAAGCGCGGAGGTTGCGATGGGCGGAATGGCTTCGCCGGTGGAGGGGACCACGAGGGTGGCGGAATCGGGGCGGTGGGAATCGACGAGTTGCGGGGTGCCCACGCGGTCGGAGCCGAGGAGGGCGGCGGCGCGGGCGAGGGTTTCGGCGAAGCCGTGGGGATCGCGGAGGCCGGAGTCGAAGAGTCCTTGTTGGCGGTGGAGGGGACGGGTGGGGAAGAGTTCAAGACGGATAGCGACGATAGCGGCATCGGTCTGCACGGTTTCGAGGTGGGACTGGAGCGTGTTAAACAGGATGTCGGGGGAGGCGGTGGGCTCCGGTAGGCGGATGGAGCGTTGGTGGAATTTGTCGTCGTCGAGCCGGAGGCAGAGGTCGAGTTCGGCCGCGGCGAGGGCCACGCTTTGGAGGTCGAGGCAGAGGCGGTCGACGAAGCGGCGGAGGAGAAAGAGCAGCGGTTCGAGGGATTCGATCACGTGTTCGAGTTCCATCTCGGCGGCGAAGCTGCGAGGCGGGGGGAGGGGCTGGATGGGGCGGGTGCTTTCGCCGGCGGCGCGTTCCCAGAGGGCGAGACCGCCGGGGCCGAGTCGTTGGGCGACATCGGCTTTGGCGAGGGCGGTGAGTTGGCCGAGAGTGGAGATGCCCCATAAGCGCAGGATGGCGACGTGCGCGGGGTCGGGATCGGCGGCGCTAAGGGGAAGCGGCGCGAGGAAGGCGCGGGCGTTGGAGACGGTCTGGATCTTGGATGCGGGAGCGGTCGGGGGAAAGCAGGGGGAGGAAGTGAGAGAATGAGCAAGATTACGGGCGGCGTAGAGGGCGAGGAGAGGGGTGGGAGCGAGTCCGGCAGTGGCGGTGAGGCCGAGGGTGGCGAGGCGCGTGAGGGCGGCTTGGAGGCGGGGTTGGCGTTCAGCGGTGGGCAGGGAGGTGACGTCGGCGGTGGCGATGCCGAGAGCGGTGTCTTCGACGAGGGGCGAGAGGGTCGACGCGGCCGCGAGGAGGGAGGCGCTCGCTTCGTCGTCGGCGCTGGGCTGGATTTGTTCCAGAAGCAGGTCGCTGCAACGGGAGAGGGCTTGAGGCACGGTGAGTCCGGGGACGACGCCGGCGGCGTGGGCGCGAGGAGTGAGCGCGGTGATCACGGCGCGGCGATGATCGCCGTCGAGGAGGCCGACGGGTTTGGTGGTGAGGTCGGGGCGGAGGCGCAGGAGCGCCTGTAACGAAAAATCAGATACAAGAATGACGGCGAAACTGTAGGTGGGATTTGGCATGAAGGAGCGCGCGCTTTACGCGCGAATGACGAATGATGAGTGACGAGAGGCAGGATTTTTTAACCACGAAGGGACCCGAAAGGCTTTGCCTACCGGCTACGCGCTGAAGTGGTTTTTGGTCCGGAGGGACGGATGCGGGAGAACGGGAACGAGAACGAGAAGGAACATGGTCAGGCGGTGTGGGCGTGGGTTTGGCGTTGGCGGTGGAGGGTGGGATTGAGTTGGGGGAGGAGTTGAGGACGGTCTTGGTGGAGGGCGGAGAGCGGGGAAGCGGTCGTGAGTTGGAGGCGGAGGGTCGCGCTGGGAACGAGGGGACGGGGGGTGATGACGAGGAGAGCGAGTTCGGTGCCTTCGACGGCGCGTTGGAGGCGATACCAGAGGGGGGCGGGCACGCGGCGGAGTTCGTGCGCGGGGGCGTCGCGGAGGTCGAGGACGACGAGACTGAGGTTGGCATCGCGAGCGAAGAGGTCGGTAACGCTTAGGGCGGTGGCGGTGTCTCCGCCGCGGGCCCAGATGAGATGCGCGAGGTGAGCCGCCGGGTGGGACTCGGGATCGAATCGGTTGGCGGGATCGATCAGGGCGGCGCGGTGTCCGTTAGCCCGGGTGACGGCGAGGAGTTGACCGAGGAGGAGGTGGCTTCCGCAACTGGGGCCGCTGCAGGTGAGTTCGGTGAGGGCGGCGGCGGGGAGTCCGCCGTGGGTGGGGTCGTCGATGGCGGCTATGCCAGTGGCCAGCCGCGAGCCTTCCCGCCGGATGGCGGTGGGATAGCGTTCGGCGATGAGGTGCCGAAGCGCAGCCAGTTTTTCGGATGCAGCAGACAAGGAGAGAGAGGATTTGGTTTAACCACGGAGGGCGCGCGCGTTCGCGCGAATGACGGAAGGGCCGAGAGGCGAATAACGAATGATCGAGGGGCAATGGCCGAGAGGACAGGAGCGGCGGGCCCAGTGGTCCTGCCCTACCCCTGATTTCGGTGCTGGGAGGAAAGGTGAATGAGTAAGGGTGAGGTCGGGTTAGGTTGAGGGGCGGCCTTGACCGCGGCGGAGGAGGCCGACCATAACGCCCTGGATGATGAGTTCGGTGGCGGGGAGGAGATCGGGATAGCGCGGGTTTTCCGCGCGAAGGAAGGGGCGTCCACGTTTTTGGAGGAAGCGTTTAAGGGTGGACTCGCCGTCGATGAGGGCGGCGACGATCTGGCCGGGCGTGGGTTCACGCGGGGAGAGGAAGACGATGTCGTCTTCGAGGATATTGGCGCCGATCATGGAATCGCCGCGAACGCGGAGGCCAAAGAGTCGGGCGTTGCGGGGGAGGCCGAGGGTGGCGGCATCGACGGAGACGGTTTCGTCGGGCTCGGGGTATTGGGCGTTGGCGGCAGGGAGACCCGCGGGGATGACACCGAACACGGGGATCTGGAGCAGGGTCGGGCGGCTGAGGCGCTCGGGGGAGGTGAAGGCCCGCGCTTTGCCGGGCTGGCGGGTGAGGACGCCTTTTTTCTCCAGCGCTTGGAGGTGGCGAGTCACGGCGAAGGGGCTGGCAAAGCCGAAGTGAGCTTGAATCTCACGTAGCGTGGGGAAGACGTCGTGGTGCTCGCGATGGGCGTGCACAAAATCGAGCACGGCTTGTTGGCGATCAGTTAGCATGTGTTCAAATGAACACTATATAAGGAATCTGACAACGCTGAGTTTAGGGTGTGATCGCAAGCTGTTGCAGGAGCGTGAGCTGCAATGGTATTTTTTTTGAACTCGGGTGGCGCGGGGGGCTGCAGGGTGATTTAACCCCGAATGGATCCGAAAGGCCTTGTCTACCGACGACGCACCGGTGGGCTTTGGGGCCGAGGGGCACGGCGAAGTGGGGGCCTAAAAGGAGAGGCGGAAGAACGAAGAGAAATTGGGCCGAGGGCGGAAATTTGGAACACCGGCTGGAGCTTGGGGCTTCGTCACGATTATCGGGAGTTGAGGGACCAGTCGTAGTCGAGGAAGGTGGTGGTCCAGCGGTCGGGGTCGTGGCGGAGGCTTTGGGCGACGTCGGGGGTCGCAAAGTCGGCGATGAAGTTGAGGATGTTGGCGGGGTTGCCACCAAAGTCTTCGGCGAACCAGTTGAAGAGTTGGGAGAGTTTTGCGGTGCGCCGGCGGCCGTCGAGTTGGTTACGATTGGCGAGGAACCAGCGGCCTTGGTCGTTGAGTTGGTCGTCGAGGCGGTCGGCGACGTAGGCTTCAGGGCGAAGTTTGGGGCAGGAGATGGCGGCGCAAACGAGAGCGAAGTGGATGCGGGCATCCTTGAACTGGGGCCGGATGATTTGGTGCTCGATATGCTCGAGGGTGTAGGTCTGTCCACCGACGACTGCGAAGGAGAGGTCCCAGGGCTTGCCGGCATCTTCGCTACCAGTTTGGCCGAGGGCAGTGATGGAGCGGATGGTTTTCACGGGATAAACCGTGGTGATGAGTTTGAGGGTATAGGCGTTATAGGCGTTGATCCAGAGGGCGAGTTGGGCGTCGCGGGAAGGGAGGGATTTTGGATCAGTGGCGGCGAGTTGGTCGAGATAGGTATCGAGTCGCGGATCTTTCTGGATGCGGCGGTAGTCGACTTCGTGGCCGCGCACGTGGTCGCTGAGCAACGCGGTGAACAGGGCGTCATCGGGAGCGGCGTGCAGTGGGGAGCTCAGGAGAAGAGCGGAGAGCGTGAGAAGGAAAAGGCGGTTCACGGAGGTGAGAGTCGGCGAAGGATGGATGTATTCCAGAAAGGATGATGGTCGCTAATGGGGCGAAGCACGGGAGGTGGCCTTGGGCGGATGGGATGAAGAAGCCGAGCTTGTGGACGGCGAGTGACATTTAAGCCCGAATGGGAGGACGAAATGCGGAGCAGTGCGCTTATTGGCCGAGACCGTAGCCCTGGCTACACGTGCTCATTATTCAGCGGAGTCTTCTTGGGCTGAAGCTTGTTCGCCCGTGTCTTGGTCTAGCGCGGGGAAGGGGAATTCAGCGCTGGGGGTGCGTTTTTCGCGCATGAGTTTTTCGAGGTGAGCCACCACGTCGGGGTGGTCGGCGGCGACATCGGTGCTCTCGGTGACATCAGTTTTGATATGGTAGAGTTCGGTCTTGATTACGGGCTCGGCGCCACGTGGGGGCATGAGATTTTGGCGGACGGCTTTCCAGTGTCCGACGCGAATGGACTGTTGACCATGGTAGGAAGGGAATTCGCGGTAGAGGTAAGCGCGGGGTTCTTGGCCGGCACCGGTCAGCGTAGGGGTAATGTCGATACCGTTAACGTTGGCGGGGGCGGTTACGGTGCGAGCGACGCTGGCGAAGGTGGGGAGCCAGTCTTCGAATCCGGTGACGAGATCGGAAGACGTGCCGGCGGCAACGCGAGCGGGCCAGCGAACGACGGTGGGCACACGCATGCCGCCCTCGTAAAGAGAGCCTTTGCCATCGCGGAGACCCCCATGGGAATTGAAGAACGTGGCGTCAGTGCCAGCGAGACCCTCGTGGGTGCCGTGGGTGGGACCATTGTCGCTGGTAAAAACGAAGATGGTATTTTCCTCCAGCCCGAGCTCTTTGACGAGGTCCATGGCGCGGCCGACGTCGCGATCCATGCGCGTGATCATGGCGGCGTAGGCGGCACGAGGTTTGAAGTGAGGGATGTAGCCCTTGCCGCCGGGGTAAGGCGCATCTTCCCATTCGCCGACGTATTCTGCGAGGGAGTCATCGGGGACTTGGAGGGCGACGTGAGGGACGGTGCTGGCCCAGTAGACGAAAAAGGGTTGGTCTTTGTTCTTACGGATGAACTTAAGGACCTCGTCGGAGATGAGATCGGCGGAGTATTCTTTGCCCTGAAAGCGTTTGTAGCTGGCGGGATCGAGGGGGTCTTCGTCGTCGCGGAAGGTGTCGTGGGCGGAGAAGGCAGGGTTGTTTAGCGGGATGGTTTTGTCGTCATCCCAGAGATAAGTGGGGTAGAAATTGTGGGCGACGGCCTGGCAGTTGTAGCCAAACCAGCGGTCGAACCCTTGTCGGAGCGGGGCGCCGGTGGAGTCGGGGCCGCCCAAGCCCCATTTGCCGAAACCGCCGGTGGCGTAGCCGGCATCGCGGAGGACTTCGGCGAGGGTGATTTCGGCGTCGGGAAGGGGGAATTGGCCTTCGCTTTCGGGTTGACCGACGACGGCGATGCCGCCTTTGGCCATGCCGCGATTGGTGCGGATGTAAGTGTGCCCGGGGTCTTGGCCGGTCATGAGCACGGAGCGAGATGGGGCGCACACGGCGTTGCCCGCGTAGTGCTGGGTGAACTTCATGCCCTCGGCAGCGAGGCGATCGATGTGGGGGGTGCGAATCTTGGTTTGACCGAATGCGCCGACATCGCCGTAGCCGAGGTCATCGGCTAAAATGAAAACGATGTTAGGCGGGGGAGCTGATTCGGCGGCGGAGAGCGGATGAAGGCCGAGGAGGGTGAGAGCAAGCAGGGCAAGCGCGGGTCGAACGGAAGGCATGGGAGTTTTAGAGGAGACGGATTTTCGGGGCAAAGGTCGTCGGAGTAATAGAGACGTTACAATCGCCAGCGGTGATTTTCCATCCGGTATTTTGCGGAGTTACTTTAAGGTTCGGTGCCGGGGAGTCGGGCCCAGCAGTGGTGGCCAGGACGGTGAAAATGTGATGGGTCAGGGCGACCGGGGAATGGACTTCGATGCAGGGAAAGTCTCCGGTTTCGGGTTTAACTTCAAGACGGGCGACGCGTGGTTGGGCGTTGGTGTCGGAGGCGACCAAGCCGTGAAGTTGAGCGTGCGGGCGCGAGAGGGTGAAACGAGGGCCGTTCACTTTTAACTGTGCAAGGTCGTCGTGGTTATCGGGGAAGAAGCGGGCGTCGACGGTTTGGGGGCGATAGCGGAAGCGGATTTGGTCGGCAACGATGATGATGCCTGGCTTGGCGTAGAGGACGGAGCGAAGGACCTGATGTACGTGGTTGTTCTCGATCACGTAGGCGGAGGAGGCATCGCTGGTCCACCAGACGTGGTCGCCGTGGTCTTCGTATTGCAGGATGTTGGCGTAGGCTTTGCTGTCGTTGGTGCCGTGAATGCCATCGACGTATTGATGGCCTTTACCGCCGATCAGAATGGCGTTGTGGCCGTCGGTGAGGCGCATTTTCCAGCCATCATGACGGCGATCGTAGGCGGCGCCGAAGTGATCTTGCAGGAGGCGTTCGCCGTGGGCTTTGAAGGTGATATGGTTGCGATCGGCGTGTTCGTGGTTGGCGGGCGCGCCGCTCTTGAAGGCGAGCACGGCATCATCGGCCGCCCAGCCGGTGCGACAGATGATCCAGTTGAGATCATTGCGGTGGTTGAGGAGCCGCGGTGGAGGAGGCGTGCTCGGCGCGTTGGGGCGATACCAGAGGAAATCGTAGAAGAAAAAAGGGTGACTGATGTTCTGGGCGTTCCAATGGGCGAGCGAGTTATTAGTGTATTCACCGATTCGTGACAGTGGGCCGGCCATCATGCTGCGCCGGGCATCGCTGAAATTTACGATGTCGGGATCGCCGGAGGACGTGCGGCCCATTTGCATGGTTGAGACGTAGTCGATCATGCCGTCGAAATTGGCCTTTTCGAGCCAATTGACATCACCGATATTACGGCGGTGGGCATCGATAAAGGGTAGGCAAGTACGGAGGGAGTAGTCGAGGTAGCTGAGGCCCTCGAAGTAACTGCCGTCGGGGCTAACGAGTTTAAGGAATCGTTCGGTGCTGGCGACGGCGGCGGCGAGCCATTCGTCGGCGCGGGGATCGTGGCCTTGGAGGGCAATGGCACCGAGACCGAGAGCTCCAGTGGGGGCGGCGCGAAGGTTGTTGGCGCCGAGAATCTCGGGCCACCGTTCCATCGTGATATCGTAAAACCCGGCGTGTTGCTCGTCGAAGTCCCAGCCTGTGACTGTTTCCGGGTGGTCCATGTCTTCCACGGTGCGGGCACAGGGCAGGCAGCCCTTTTCGGCGATGGCATCAAGCAGGCGACTACTGAGATCAGGAGTTATCGCATCGCCCAACACCTCGCGGGCGAAGAGTAAGCGGACGGTGGCGAACGAGGCGCGCTGAATGCCGATGACCTCAGTGCCGCCATCGCGGAAGTAGTCCCAGTGGGGGCGGGCAATGACTCGTGCGAGGGCGTCGAGGATAGAGGCTTGGCGCGGGGGAGTGGGCTCAACGAGTTGGACGATGAGACTGTGTTCGAGCTCGAAAAGAACTGCGGCGAAGTCGCGGACTATTTCACCTGACACTTCAAATTTATCGAGGGTGGCTTGGAGGGCAGAAGGAGGGCTGGCCACCCATTGTTGATAGAGGGGGCTCAGCAGGGCTGATTTGGTGTTAGCACGGATCTGGGGGATATCCTCTGGCTCGAAAAATAATCGATTGGAGCCACGGGGGAGAGGAGAGGAGGAGGCACGAAGTCCAGCCGAAGCGAGTGAAGCAAAAAGGAGGGAGGAGCCGCCGATGCGGATAAGTTCGCGTCTAGTCATGAGGAATCAGGGGGGGAGGACTCGGGGGTTAAGACTCCGATAGATAGCTTGTTGGGGCATTTCCTCCAGTGAATTGGAAATGAAAGATTCTCTTGATGGATCGAGTTTTAGAAAACGTCGCTATTAGCGTCGTAACGCCTGATGGGTTCTTGATTTGCGCAGGTTGCGCAATGGGCGGCCAACTGCGACCATCAGTCCGAGTATAATGTAAGCAATTACCGTGAAATTGCGTTTATCTGCCCGACGGGGATGGGGGGAAGGGCGCACCGTCGTCTACAATGCGCTTACCTGGAACTCGGTAGCGTGGTTGCCCGAGGCGATATGACCAGTGGTCACAGTCACCATGACTGGGAAAGTTTAATAGGGTCCGTCTCCTCCATGCAGACTTGAAGCCGCTCGGACCCGCGATTGCTCGGGGAATCGCCAGATGGTAGGATGGGCGAGGGCTACGCAGGGTCAAAGCGCTGAGGTACGGCTGAGTGATCCCGTCTTGATTTGGCGGCGATACGGTCGGCGGCTTCTCCCGAGCCTAGTTCCAAGAAACAACCACGAGATGTCTGGTCGTTTTCTAGTCCCTGGATCCGTAGTATTTAGATCCGTAGTGGCCGTAACTAGAATAGTAACCATTCGAGGCGATTCCAGAGGGCATTAGGTTTAAAACAACGCCGAGTTGGGTGATACCGGTTTTATTGATTCTGGAGACCACTCTGCGGGCGGTTGGACGGTTCACGTGGTTGTAGCGAACCACGTAGATTAATTCGTCTGCCTTTTCCGCTAGAATGAGTGCATCTGGGAATACGCCGGCCGGGGGGGTATCAAATATGATCAGGTCGTAGTGGAGGCGGAGACCCTCGAAAAGTTCGCGGAATTGCGGATTACCAAGAATCTCGGTCGACTGCCGGGTCGTTCCACCGGTGCGTAATAGATGGAGATTTGGCACAGGTTCGAGAATGCCGAGATCGAGATCGTCCTTGGGAACTTCAGGGCAGGGCCTAGCGGTTTTCAACCAGCGCAGAAGTCCGGCGCTGTTGTCCGATCTAAACGAACGATGTTGAGTGGGTCTTCTGAAATCAACGTCCACGAGCAGGGTGCGAGCTCCATGACTGGCAAAAACTTCAGCAAGATTTGATGCGATGAAACTTTTACCTTCCCCGGGGATGGTTGAGGTAACCAAGAGAGTCTTGGGAAGATCAATTCTCGAAGAAAGTTGAATTTGAGAATAGAGAGAACGAATGACCTCTGAAGCGGAATCGTCTTCGCTCAGTGACAGAATTTGAGAGAGCTTTTCTTTTCTAATTTTATGGAACGATGGTAATTCCGCGAGAAGGGGTAGTCTCAGGTAGTTCTCCACATCCGACCAACCGCGAATGCGGTTAAAGAGCAATTCAAGCGCGATGGGGTAGGTGAAGAATATTCCGATTCCCAAAGTGAATAACATAAACGCAATTTTTTTGACGTTCGGCTCGACGGGCTGCATCGGCACGGCAGCTTCGTCGATCAATCTCAGGTTTGAGTTTTCTAGTTGCGCGGTGATCGTCGTTTCGCTGAGGCGGTTTAGAAGCTGGGAATAGGTCGACCGATTGGTCTCCGCGTCTCTTCGCAGCGAATTAAACTCGATCGCCATTTGATCCAGACGAAGACTTTCATTTTCCGCGAGATTGAGTTCGTTGCGTAATTCTTCCTCCTCGCTGAAGGCCTTGGCCCGTTGGTTACGGAGGTTAGCCATTGCGATCAACACAAGTTCCTCCCGTAGCCGTTCCAAGGCTTCGCGGGTGCGTTGATTATCAACCATCGCGGGATGTTTCGCCCCATAACGCTGACTCATTTTGGCTTTCTCCGTTTGCAGTTGGTCGATTTGGGTTTGAATCGAAGCAAGACTAGAAAATTCGGCCGTCGTCGCCAATTCGAGAGGGTCACCGCTTTCGGCCAGAATCGATTCTGCCTGACGAAGTCGCGCCTCAATTTCGAGGCGGGTTACTTGCGCCCGCGTGACCGTTTCGCTCAGACTTTTCATTCGAGAAACAACGATATTTCGACTCTCGTCGAGGGAGACTAGCCCCGTTTTCTCACGATACTTTTGAAGCGCTTGTTCAGCCGCTTCCGCTTTGGCCTTTTGTAGTTTAGTTTGAGACTCTAGGAATGCTATGGCGGAGTTGTTGGAAAGGGTGTTTCGATCAAACTGATAAAGAATGAACTCTCGAGACAGGCGGGTGGCGAGAAAAGCGGCCATTTTAGCCGAACGATGCCGGGTGTTGACCGTGATGAATAGAGTCGGGCCTTGACGGCCCGCCGAGGCGCTGGAGCGGATAAGCGGGTGCAGGAGAGCGTCGAGCGCGCTGTCTGTGGGCATCGGATCTCCGTCATCTAGGTAAGGCTGCCACAGCGCATGTTTTTCGTCTCCGGAAAGACTTGCGATAACGCGATCAGCAACCGACGGACTGTTAATCTGAGCAAGGTAAGTGTTGAATATGACGTCATTCCGTCCTGTTCCCATCGTCTGATTGACGACTTGGGCCATATCAACAACCCGTTCCTTCTGTTCGTAGAGGAGGCGGGCGCGAGTTTCGAAGACTTTTGGTTGCCGGATTAAATAGGCACCCAATAGGGTGCAAATCAGGGTGGCTAAGACTAGCGCGGTGATTCCACGTTCGCGGATGCAAAGGAGTATATCGCTTGGCGTGAGGCTAATTAAACCGGGGGGCGCCGATTCCGTCGGGGCCTTGGCACGACGGGTCGCGGTGGAGGCAAATTTTCCAGAGGGTGACGTCATTGAGTGTAAAAGAATTTTAGGGATGAGCCGATCTTTTCGAGACCTATCTCACCTTGGTCTGAACAAATTTGCTCAATTCGACGATGAGCTACGTCGAAGGCAGTCTGCGGGATTCAAATTCAACGAATTCGACTGACGCGTGCTGCTTAGAATAACCGTTCCGGCACAAAAATAATGTCCCCGGGAAAGACGTAAAATACGTCCTCTTTACTTTTCCCGATAATCATGCTTTCGACATCCACGATGAAGACCTCTTCTTCGTTCGTTTCGAGATTCATTCGGGTTATCCGAACAGAATCTGCTTTAGCGATACGAGTAAATCCTCCAGCGGAACTGACGGCTTCAATGATGCTCAGGGTGGCTGTTTCAGGGGGGAGTGCGACCCGTCCCTGACCGGAAATTTGGCCTAAAATAGATATTTCTTTCGCACTATAATCCGTAACTTGAAGCGTGATCTGTGGGTCGATGAAAATTTCTTTTTCGATGTATGTTTTCGCGATTTTATCTTCGGCCTCTGCAAGAGATAAGCCACTTACTCGTAAATTACCGAGCAGGGGAATATTAATTCCTCCGTTACCGGATAGTCGTAGATTGGTGCTTATATCTGGTTCACCGTAGACAGATAACGCGATACTGTCTCGGGGAAAGAGTCGGTAGGAATCATCCGACTTTTCCTCGAGTTCAGCAGCCTGAAATGGGAGTATCGAAGCTGCGATCAGTAGAATGCTTCTGAGCATTGGTGAAGCGGTTCCCGACTTAGAATGTGCCGGTCAGACTCAAAGACACAACCGAGCGGTCGTATTCGGCCAGAGCAAGCGTTGAGGTATTGACACGATGAGTGACGCGGAGAGCGGCGGAGTAGTAATCGTTAAGTCTGTAAGTCAAGGCGGAGTTGAGTAAGAGGGCGGTATCCGTGCGGGTGACAGGACCAGGTTTTTGGTCGAGGGTGGATTCCTGGTGCCCGATACTTCCGGTGTAGCTTAATTTCGTCGTGAGTGCGTGTTGGAGCCCAAGCGTTGCGAGGAAAGTTTTGGCTGATTCAGCACCGGGTGTCGTATCGAAATTGTTCGAAGCACTAATATTGAATGAAGTTTTCTCGGAGGCACTCCACGACAGCCTTGTCGCCACTAACATGGTTTGATCAGATCCACCGATGTCGAAATTTCGAGTTGCGGTGCCCAAACTAATCGATCCGTTTACTTTTGGTCTCAAATCTCCTTCGAGTCCCAAAGAGATACGGTGATTTTTGCTGTTGGGGTTACTGAGTAAATTCGGGGAGTTGACTGACTTTTCGGGACTGTAATCGTAGGATAAGTTGGCCGTCAGTTTGGGGGAGTATTTGTAGAGTAATCCGCCGCCTATCCCTTGAGACTCAACATCACCGAATCCAGCGGAGGCGAAGTCTGAAACTCGAAACTGAGTATTAAGCCGCACCCCGGTTTTGTCGCTGTAGTAGTAGTCAATTCCGGCACTTCCGCGGAACTCGTCCGACTCGGTGCGAGTTAAGAGCTGTTCGTTCGCTTGGGTGGTTCGGGCGTAACTGAAGGCGGCGTTGACTCTACCTTTCTCCGCACGGTCCACATTTAATGTGAGGTTAACGAACGGATCGATCGAGTCCTGACCAGAGGTATCGGTGAAGGAAATCGAGCGAACTCCAAGCTTGGCACTGGTCGAAATTGTTCCGACCGAACGGGAGTAGGAGATTCCAGGGGTGAAAATCGCGGCCATATCATCGACCTTTCCCGCATTAGCGAAGATATTAGTATCATATTCAACATTCAAGGTCGCATTGACGTTGAGGGTCCCCCGACCAATTTTACCTAAGCTGTAAGCCGTGGGAACGGCGGTTAGACAGACTCCCGCGATTGCGAGAGAGGTGAGACGGAGGCGGAGTGATATCATGGATTGTCGTTGCTGACGATGATCTGGGTGTCCAAGTTAGTGTCCAAAACGGTTCCTTCGTCACCAGTGGTTGGGATAACGGTGGGAGTTGGATCTGCAGGGATTGTTGGCAGTTCTTGGATAGGAACCGTGAAGTCGGAGACAGCGGCCTGAGCCGCCGGTGGCACGTTTGCGAGTTGCAGCTTCACGTTATTGACGGTTTCGATCAAGTTAGGGACGGAGGTGGCTGGAATTCTGATGGCAGCATCTACCGCACTTCTGGCGACAGTCGTGAGGATCGTGTTCTGCACGGCAACGGTGAGGGAAGTATTTTGGATTATACTCTGAACGACAAACCCCGTTAGCGTGGCAGATTCAATGGGGAAGGTCGTAATCAATTCCGCGGTAAGCGCGGGGGCGATTTCGGGGTCATTGTTGATGGCCGCTTGAATGAGTTCTTGTTTGGCTTGGTCGGAGCGAGCAAGGCGGATTTGGGTAACCAAGGCCGCCACGGTCACGGCACGATTGTTGGCGATGGTCTGCTGCGCGGGGGTGAGTGCGGGGGGGGCTCCTTGGCCGACCATAATGTTAGCCGAAGCAAGCAGAGCCGAGATTAGTAAAAGACGGAGGATAGATTTCATGTTAAGTCTCTTGATTTTAAAGTTGTGACATTTAAGGCGCGACGAGCCAAGGAGAGGCGCCGTAGAGAGTTTGTTAGACTCGGTTATTGAAGCCCTTGCCTTTGGATGTCCATATTTTTGGAAAGTTTCTTGGGTTTTTTCGAAGCAAATCATATGCTAGGATAAGCGCGTAGGGCACGGTTATTGGCCTCATTTATCGTAGAATGATCGATTTGAGGCCTTTTAAGGGTATTGGGGAGCCATTTGCGGTGAGCTACGCTTGGGGAGGCAACGACCTATTTTGGTTTATTTTGCGGTGTTGGGGGGGGAAAAGATCTGTCTAGTCGTTTTGAGGATGATCCAGATATCCATCCAAATCGACCAGGTCCGGATATATTCCAGATCCAATTCGATTCGCCGAAACAGAGCGAAAGGCGTGTTGGTGGCACCTCGAAACCCGTTGCATTGGGCGAGACCGGTGATTCCGGGTTTGGTGAAATAGCGGAGCAAGTAGACGTCCGATTCCTGCAAGATTTCCTTGCTGTGGCTCAGCAGGTGGGGCCGAGGGCCGACGGTGCTCATTTTTCCGTGCAACACGTTGATGAATTGAGGAATCTCGTCTAAGCTGGTGCGCCTGAGGAACCGTCCAAATGCATAGGTTCTTTCGAGGCTGGGATCAAGGGGGCGATTAGAATGTTCATCACCAGTGTGCATCGTGCGAAATTTTAGAATGCAAAAGGGGGACTGGTTCAGTCCGGTGCGCAATTGGGTATGGAAAAGAGGGCCGGGGGATTGGCGACGTTGAACGAGGGCGACGACCAGAGCGAGAGGCGGGAGGATGACAAGAAGCACGCCGGTCGCGATAATGATGTCTAAACTACGTTTTAGAGTCCGATTAACGGGGTCTTCAAATGGCTCATCTTGCAGGGTAAGAAAGCTATATTTTTCGTTTTGAACGGTATGAAAAGGGTAGCCCAGCTTAGAGATGAAGTGATTGTGGATGAGCAAACGAGTGCCGTTGGCGAGACATAGACGTAACAGGGTCTCGCCATCGCTGACGTTTGACGGTAGCTCTAGTGCGATCAGTTGGCGGATTTTTTTTTCCTGAAGGATTCGGGAAATGTCTTCAAAGTTCCCCAATTTCGGAATGGAAGGAATGCGGGCATCATCCGGATGGTAGGTCACGTGGCCGACGGGGTTTACGCCCAAGTGCCGATTTACGTTCAGCCACTTAGTTAAGTGGGGGAAAGCGGCGGGGTTTCCGACCAAGAGAGTTGGAATCGTCTTACCGTCACTTTGAAAATGGCGTGAAATCCATTGGGGTTGAAAGCGGTTTAGGAGAGCGAGCACCGGCAACAGGCAGGCAATGTAATTGAACAGAAAGACGCGGCTGATCCCGGGGTCCTTGAATATAACAACGACGCTAAATATGGATCCACAAATGAAGCATAATTGGCGGAGGGCGGAGCTGATCGCATCCTGGTAGCTACTTCGAAGTTCTCCGTCGAATGCAGCATCTTTGGAGAAAACAGTTTCGGCGGGCGTCAATAGCGCGCCCAAAAGAATCGCGAGCGGGTAGCTAATTTCGGGTAAAAGGGTGGTGAAACTAAGTCCGCTCCGGCTGAGCGCGAACCACAGAATCAACGCTTCTAGTCCGATCAAGAGGCGATGTAGGTTGGCAATTCCGGTATTTCGGCGATGAAAAAGCACGGGTAAGTTTAAGAACCATTTGTAAGCAGAGGCTTCAAGCCGGAAAGCTGAAGGATCGAGCCCACAATGCTGCGAAAGGAAGTCATCATTGGGGTTATGATGCGGTAAAATTGATCTTTTTTGGGCGTCCTACAGTGGACCAAAGAACGGCCATGGTCAGAAGCACCGCTGGGTTGTGGAGGGGAAATTCCACGAGTGCATAAAAGAGTAGAATCACCATGCCTCCGGTCAACCACCGCTCCAGTACACTTTGGGAGCGAATTCCGCGTCTAATTACGACGAAAATAAATCCCGCAAACAGGAGGAGTCCGATCACGCCGGTTTCGGCCGTGATTTGAGCCCAGTCGTTATGGGAGTGAATGACCCGTGCGTTAATTTGCCCATTTTTATCGCGCAAGTAGTTGCCTTGGTAAAGCGGGAACACGATGCCCAATGATCCCACGCCCCAACCCCAGACCGGGCGGTCGGCGGCCATGCGCAGGGTATCTCTGGTGAATTGGACTCTAATATCTGACTGACCGGAACTGAGTCCGTGAATTTGTCGTTTAGTGCGCTCCCAGTGTTGTGCCCAGGAGCCTTTGGAAAGCGCTAGGCCGCTGATCAAAACCGCTGAAAAAAACGCGGAGAGGGAGAGTATTCTTACCCATTTGTTCATTCCATCGAGCGTTCCGCGGGAGCGGGCGATGACCAAAGTGAGTTTAATCAGAGCGAAAATCAATATGCCGGAGACCACGATGATTCCAGAGCGAGTCCCGGGGATCGGCAAAGTTAACGCCAACAGCAACGCGATTCCAAATCCGGCGAGGATGGCGTCGAAATGCCCTCGATTCTGGCGCCATCGCCGTAGAGCTGAAAACGAGAAACCAAGTGAGAGCGGGACCAACAAGATAACCATGGCAGCCCAGTGATTACGATAGACAAAAGAGGAAAAATGGTAGCCGTGCCGGTCGCGGATCAGGCCAAGAATCTCATAAGGAGTGGTGACATGAAAGTAGATGCCGACGAGCGCCACGAGCGCCCCGTGCGCGACCAGACCGCCCCAAAGAAGCCGGCTGCTTCGATAGGAAAAAGTCGTTATTTGAAGCGCTCCGGTCAGGAGAAAAGCGGATGCCCAGGGCAAAATTTTCTGCAGCGTGGTCGACCGGTCAACGGTCGTGGGGAGCCACTTGATCCAATCATCCCGTTCCAACCAGACCCCCGGCCGGCCGGCCGCAGGTGTGTGGGAAGGGTTTAAGAGGCTGATCGCGACAAATGCCCCAAAAATCAGGAATGGCAAAAAAGGAGCAAGCTTGAGCGTCCTTAATTCGCGGTGGGATAGGGCGAGGGCCGCCATGGCGGTAAGACATGAAAGAGTGGTGAATGTTGCTGGAGCCCAGGCGGCTCTGCCCGCGTAGCCCCAGGTCGTGACGACGACGGTGAGCAGGGACAGGGTGCCGACCACGAGTTCGCGCCCGGAAGGGGGAGTGGGGCGGTCTGGGTTACGGGAGGGCATGGAACGGGCAGGCGGTGGAATGTTACGTTGGGTCGGCCTACGCAGGCAAACCTGATGGAATTTTAGTTGGACATTTCTAGACCAAGGCTTGGCAGTTAGGAGGTGTTGTCATTGGGTTATCGTGCTGAATGACTCTAGGTTGCTGAACATCGTCGCTAGGATGGATGCCGAGAATTCGAAGATAAAGTTTTGGTTGCGCGGGACGTGATCGGGCGAAGCTTGTTCATAATTTTCTAAACTCACTGAATTAGTATGACTGTCGAGACATCTCACACCGGCCAAGCGCGCGAAGGCGGCGAGCGTGAATCCAAGGGAGTTCCCTCGGCAGGATTGTTGGCGGTGCAGGGGCAAATTTCGGAGTTATTTATTGCCGCAGCGGATGTGATCGGAATGCCGCGTTCGATCGGAGAAATTTACGGCGTCGTTTTTGCGGCGCCCGAGCCGATCACTTTTCAGGCCATCGTGGATCGATTGAAACTGAGCAAAGGTTCGGTTAGCCAAGGACTCAAAGCGCTGCGTAATTTGGGTGCGGTGAGAAAGTCTTACATTCCCGGTGATCGGAGGGACTATTTCGAGCCGGAGACTGAATTACGGCACTTGGTCGCGGGCCTGTTGCGTGATCGGATTCATCCTCATTTGGAATTGGGCAAGCTGCGATTGGAGCGGGTGCGAAATCAGGTCCTCGCGGGAAATGGGATGTTGCATGAAGAGCAGAAAGTTTTGCGCACGCGGGTCGCGAAATTAGAGAGTTGGCGTAAGCAAGGAGCTTTGATGTTACCGCTGTTAGCAAAGGTGCTAGGCTAACCCAATTAATTTGAGCAAAATGTCCGAAAAATCCCGAGAATTCAGAATTCGTCCCCAAAGCGATTGGCTTTGGATCGATTGGCGAGGTGTTTTATCCTACCGAGACTTGATCGTGCTTTTAGTGCGCCGAGATTTTGTTTCAAAATACAAGCAGACGGTGCTGGGACCGGCTTGGGCGGTGGTCACGCCGATCGTGACGGCCTTCGTCTTTGCCCAAGTTTTTGCAAAGGTATTGAAAGTGTCGACGGATGGGGTTCCCCCCTCGCTGTTCTACCTGTGTGGGCTTTTAGGCTGGAACTACTTTAATCAGACGCTCACCGGCACGAGCAATACGCTGAGAGGAAACTACGCGATTTTCAGTAAGGTGTATTTTCCGCGTTTGGTGACGCCGCTCGCTACGGCGATTTCGAACCTGGCGGCGGCGGGGGTGCAATTGGTCACATTCTTCATTGTGTTCACGGTCGCGGTAACGAGTTTGCCGGAAATGGAGGCGAGGCCGACTTGGTGGGTGTTGACGCTGCCCTTAATGTTTTTGCACCTGAGCCTACTGGCACTGGGCGGTGGTTTACTGCTTTCGGCGATCACGGCCAAGTACCGAGATTTTCAGCACGTCGCCCCGTTTATTCTCAATCTGCTCATGTACGTGACACCGGTAATTTATCCGATGTCGCAGATCCCCGAGAAGTGGCGATGGTTAGCGTCCATTAATCCGGTAGCTCCGGTAGTTGAAGCATTCCGAGCCGTGCTATTAGGAACCCCCTCGTTCCATCTGTCTTACTACGGGCTATCTCTCGGATTGACGATGGTTATTTTTGTTTTGGGCGTGGGCTTTTATCAGAGGCTGGCGCGTGACTTTGTTGATTACGCCTAGAGATACTGTTATGGGAAAACCAATTATAGAGATTAACGGGATATCCAAGTGCTACCGGTTAGGGCAGTTTGGGTTTTCTAGTTTTCGGGAGGAATCGGAGAAATTTTTCCAGAGATTACGGGGCAAAAAAGTCGAGAAATCCACGGCGCGTGATTTCTGGGCATTGCGCGACATTTCGTTTGCGGTGGAGCCGGGTGAGGTGGTGGGCATCATTGGCCGTAACGGGGCGGGCAAAAGCACTTTATTAAAGATTCTCAGCCGAATCACCGAACCGTCGCATGGTGAAATTCTACTGCGCGGACGAGTGGCGAGTTTGTTGGAAGTCGGCACGGGCTTTCATCCTGAATTAAGTGGTCGCGAGAACATTTTCCTCAACGGCGCGATTCTCGGAATGACCAAATCTGAGATTGCGAGAAAGTTTGATGAAATTGTGGCGTTTGCGGAGATCGATAAATTCATCGACACGCCGGTTAAGCGTTATTCCAGCGGGATGTATGTGAAATTGGCGTTTGCGGTGGCGGCTCATCTGGAGCCCGAGATTCTCATTGTAGATGAAGTCCTCGCAGTGGGAGACGCTGCCTTTCAGAGGAAGTCAATTGGTCGAATGAAGGAGGTTTCTCGTCAGGGCCGAACAGTGTTGTTTGTGAGCCACAACCTCGGTTTGGTGCGAAATCTATGCAGCCGGGGCATCTTGATTCGTGATGGAAAAGTGGCCTGTGATGGACCGGTTGCCACCGCACTTTCTGAGTATGCGTCGAATTCAGGTCAAACGGGGAAACGAACGCCACGAGCCGGCGAAGAATTTTTGCTGCAGGAGGTGAGGGTTTTGGATGATGAAGGAGGCGCAAGCGGGGTGGTCATTTGTGGCAAACCGTTCACGATCGAAGTGCGTTGTATCCGGCCTCATGAAGCGAGTGGCTTTTACCTGCGAATCCTTGATTCTGACGGCCTAACGGTTGCGGTGCTCAATAGTGCGTTTGCCGGAGACGGTGATACGCCGGGATCGGACTGGATTTCAGTGCATCATTGTTGGGTCGAGTTTCTGAATCTGGTGCCCGGGAACTACAACATCGATGCGGAATTGTGGTTACCCACGGGGTGTGTTGACCGATGGCAAAATGCGACAACCCTGACGATTGGAGACGGTTTGATTGCAGGCCGACTGGCTAAATCCGATCGAGCATTTGGTATGACCATTTTACCTCACCGATGGATCGCTCCCGCTTCTGGTAATGAAAATTCTAGTTCCTGAGTTTGGGTTTAGTGCGGGCACCGAAACGGTGCTATTAAAAGTGTTACCGCGTTGGGTTGAAGGCGGGCATGAAGTGGTGTTGGCTGCTCCGGCGTTTCGAATCAAACGCTTCAATCATTTGAAGTTAGATAAGCGGGTTCAACGGATTGAATTGGGGTGGTCGAATGGAGGATGGCGTCGAGGAATGCGACGATTGGAGTCGAAAACTCAGTTGCAGTTCTTGCGAAAAATGGGACTGCGTGATCAAGCCAAGCGATCCGGGGCGACGCACGTTTTTGTCCCGTGGGTGGTGAATGAGCCGGTGGTTGATTTTGGATTACCGACGGGCGTGATGATCATGGATCTGGCTTGGCGCCACTACCCAGCGGGGTGGTTCGATCAGTCGGTCGAAAAATTGGACGAGGCGCTCCGGAATTGGATTTGTTCTGCCGAGATAGCGTTTCCGGTGTCAGACGCGACAGCGATTGAGGTGAAATTCGCTTTTAGGGGAATAGACGAAAAACTATGCGCGGTGCCCCATGGAGCGGAACGAAGAAACCAACGTAGACAAGAGCCCCGGAATAAGTGCCCGGTTTTCTTAACTCCGGCTAGTATGACCCCAAATAAAGGCCATCTGGCTTTGTTGACTGCGGCGATTCAACTGTGGAAAGAAGGTCTTGATTTTACGCTGATTTGGATGGGCCGTGGAAGCCGGGAAGGGGTGATTTCAGAGCAGATCGCAGCCGAAGAATTGAGTGAGTTACAGGAGCTTTACCGCAAAAATGAATCGTTGATTTCCGGGCGCTTGGATGCACGAGGTTTTGTAAATTACGACGAGCTCGAGCATCTATACGAGAAAGCGGATCGAGTGATTTTACCTTCGACCTATGAAGGTTTTGGTTTGCCCGTTTTGGAGGCTTTAGAGCGCGGAGTTCGAGTGATTTGTTCGGACATCGCCCCGTTTATAGAACAAGTCAAACGATACGATATGGAGTCCATGGTGAGTTGGGTGAAATTGGCTGAGTCCGGAGCGCTGATGGAGGCGATTCGAACGGCTTGGGGCGAAATTAAGAATGTGAATAAGGCAGAGCGAAAGATCGCGGTGAAATTTCGGCCAGACATTTGGGATTGGAGTGCGGCGGCGGAACGCTACGCGAACACGCTCCGAGGTTTATGAGGATCGCTACGGTCAACAATCACTACCAGTTGGGCGGGGCGGAGACGGTGGCTTGCCAACTGCACGAAGGCGCGCTGAAGGCGGGGCACGATGCGAGATTTTGCGTCGCGGAGGGATCAAGATGGCCGAGAGCAAAAGGGTTACGTCCGCTCTACCCGAGACTGTTCGCGCGGTTGCATGAGTCGCGATTGAGAGGGATGATCGAAGGATTAGCACCACGTAGAAAATGGACAGACCGGCGATTTCGAGCATTGGCCCAGAGTGATGCAGACGTGGTTCACGTGCACAGTTTTCATGGTCTTTATGCCTCAATTGAGAGTCTCGCTTTTTTAGCGAAATCAAAACCGTTAGTTTGGACTTTTCACCGGTTCTGGGGAATTACAGGAGGTTGTGATCATCCGTTTAATTGTGAGCGTTATCAATCCGGTTGCGGGCATTGTCCACAGGTTGGGCGCTTCGCGGTCGGTCCGGTGGATCGGACGGCAGATGAGTGGAAAAGTAAGCAGAAATTGCTGGTCGATCTCCCGCTGACGATTATCTCTCCGTCGCAGCATTTAGGACGACGGGTGAGGGCAAGTGCTTTAGGGAAAAAATGGAGCGTGGAGGTGATTCCCAATGGAGTCTGTCCAGAACGTTTCAAGCGCCGCATGCCGGTGAATCCCGAACTGAAGCGTTCGCTGGGATTGGCGCCCGATAAGACGACGATCTTGTTTACGAATCGTGACTTTCATGACCCGATAAAGGGTTTTCCATTAGTTGAAGCGGCGCTGCGGTCGATGGCGCGCGCCGATATTCAAGTGGTGCTAGTGGGCGGTAATTCCACTTGGGCCCGATCACGCCTCCCGGCTCAACTCGATGTAGTGGATGCGGGATATGTTAAAAACACGGAGCGGCTAGCCGCGTTTTACGAAGCCGCTGAGTTGTTTCTCTATGCTTCGGATGGTGAAAATTTGCCGTGTGCAGTGTTGGAAGCAATGAGTGCCGGGTGCTGTGTCGTGGCGACGCCGGTAGATGGCGTAACGGAACTAATCGAAACGGACTCAACCGGGTTGTTGGCGGCCGGAAACGATGCAAACGCACTGGCGGAGACTTTAGGGAAAGCGATTGATCTGGGAGCAGACGCACGGCGCAAACTAGGGGTTCGGGCGCGGGAGAAGGTCTCGCGTGGGTATTCTGAGCAAATAATGGTCGAATCTTATTTGAAAACCTATGAACGAGTAGTCGCCGAATGGGGTGAGCGCTAAAGCTAGCCGAACTATGAAGATTTCGGGTTGCGTCGCGTTTTATAACAACGCTGAAACAGTGCAGAAAGCGATTGATTCCTTGAGAAATCAATCGCCGGAGCTCGATGAGATTGTGTTGATTGACGACGGTTCTACTGATGGTGGATTTAGCCCCGTTGAGCAGACTAATCTTCGCGTAGTGCGGCTTGAAAAAAATCAAGGACGAGGGGCAGCGCGAGCGCGCGCGATGGCAGAAACAAGCGGCGACTTCTTATTATCGGTTGATGGGACCAAGGCTTTGGCTCCAGGCTTCTTGGCGGCGGCGCTTGCGCACATGCAGGATGCTCGGGTGGCGGCGGTGCATGGTCGTAACTGGCAGACAAAATCGCAGAGTGCGGTTGAGCGCTGGAGAGGCAGGCATCTTTTCAAGATGAAGTCTCGATCAGGGGTGAGAATCAATGCAGGTCTTAACACGAATGGCGTGCTAATGCGGCGCGACGCGATTGAGTCAGTGGGGGGATTTAATCAAGCTAGACGCCACTCCGAGGATGCCGATTTGGGACTTAGACTAAAACACGCAGGTTTCAAAGTAGTGTTTGATCCAGATCTACTGGTGGAGGAATGTGCGCCTAACAATTGGCGGCAAATTTTTGAACGTCAGTGGCGCTACAATGTAGGATTGAACGACCGGTTTTCTTTCGCCTCTTGGTTTTCATTTGTGCGCCAAGCTTGGGCCGTAATGTTGCCTCGTGATTGTAAGGTGAGAGATTGGGAATGTGCGTTAGCTTCTTTACTTTTCCCCTTGGTTCTTCTCGTTTTTTGGAACTGGTGGGCCACGCCGAGGGTGAGGAACCTCGGAAATTCCAACCGGTAGTCTTTTCATGGAACTGAAGTGCATTATTACTCTGGCGAGCGCGAGTGTTCGCATTCCGTTCACGGCGATGGAAAGGTCTTTGAGGGCAGTGGGGTGTGACCTGCCGGTTCGAGTTATTCCATTCAATGATGATAAGTTTGAATTGCCGGCAAATTCGGAGTGGTGGATTCTGCCGGAAGTGCGTAGCTGGATCCATCAAAGTCGGGCATCATCTACGGCCAAAGGGATGATGCAAAAGTATCAGACTTTTTTAGTTGGAGGCTACCTCTTCGTTGATAGCGACGTGGTTTTTCTGCGTGATCCTCGCGAGGTGTTTGCGGAGGCGGTTGGATTTGTCACTTGTTGCGGACACTGGCATAATCCAGCGCACACGTTTACGGAGGAGAGCCGAAACTTGATGGCTCAAAAATCGACCGTATGGCAATCAAGGGTATTTAACGCCGGCCAGTTTGCTTGTGATCAACCGCTTTATGATTTCGACTCTTTGCGAGCAACTGCGGGATCCACCGCACTACGATCGACGTGTTTAGAAAACCTTTACCACGACCAGCCGTGAATGAATGCCTTGGTGTTTTCCAGTGGGGTCAAGGTCACGAATTTAACCCTTCCGCCCAGAAATGTGGAGTCGACATGGGCTGGCGATTACAGGACCGCCGACTACCGCTCATACTGGACCGATCTAGATCGGACCCCTTGTTTCATTCATTGGGCAGGCCGGAAGCCGGATTCAGGTCTGCCGATTGACGAGCTTTTCTACGATCATCTTCGGGGAAAAGAAATCGAAGCATGGAGGGAGGAATGTGGTAAGAAGGCAAAGGTTCCAATCGGTCCACTCGTCGCGTTGAAAAGATTTCGTAAGTTTTTGAAAAGAAGTTTGTAGTCCACCGTCAGTTCGAAATTTCGTCATGTTGTTTTCCGTCGTCATTCCTACGTGTAATAGGCCGCAATTTTTAGCGGAATGTTTGAAGCGGCTCAACCCCGAAAAGCAGACGATACGGGGCGATTATTACGAAGTGATTGTGTCCGATGATGGGGACTTAGATCAGCAGGTGGGGCAGATGATTGCAGAGAAATTTCATGGGGTGCGTTGGTCCGAGGGACCGCGGCGTGGTCCAGCGGCAAATCGAAACAACGGAGCCAGCCAAGCCACGGGGAATGTCGTCGTCTTTTTGGATGATGACTGTTTGCCGGACGAGGGACTGTTGGAAGGCTATCAAACCGCTTTTCGACAAAATCCGAAATTGAGTGCGGCGGAAGGCAAAATAGTGACAGACCGGGAAGCACGACGTTTGGATGAGGTCGCTCCGGTAAATGTAACGGGAGGACTCTTTTGGTCGTGTAATGTAGCGGTGCGCAAAAGCGTTTTTGACCGCATGGGAGGGTTCGATGAACGGTTTCCCTATGCAGTCATGGAGGATGTCGAACTACGATGCCGATTACGGCGTTTGGAGGGACCGCCACTGTTTGTTCCGGCGGCTTCGGTCGTGCATCCATTGAGGCGACTACGGGGGGGGTGGACATCGGTTAAGCGAACGGCCGCAGCGCACGGTTTATATGTGAGAATTGAAACCACGGATATGTCGCCTTTTACTTGGAGATTCGCGTTACGAAGATTTGCTCGTTCCTGGATCAAGGGAATCCTACCGAGTTTATGGAGGTCTCGGGGGCGAGGCATGTGGGTGCGGATTCAGTTTTCGATGATGCCCTTGTTATGCGTCGGGGAAACAAGACGGGCGGCAAAGATGCCGAGGTTGCCTTCATGGACGGGAGATCGTGGAGGATGGGTAAAGTGAGGATTAAGGGACGACGTTCTTACTGGTCCGCGAATGATGGAGTTGAATTCATCAAAGGAAATAGTGGCTGAAGAAATTACATCTTTGATATCAGTTATGAGCGCAGACCTTCGTCCGGGGCGAGGAGTTGGTGACTTTGCTCGACGGGTTGCTACGGAATTGGCTGATCGAAGGGTGGAGAGTGTCATCGAAGATCGTCGAGGCCGTGAACCGTCGGGAGTGCTGCGTGGTTCAGATGAATGCGTTTTCTTGCAGTTTGTTCCCTACGCTTGGCACGAGCGCGGATTGATCGGGCCCACCGCCAGAGCGGAGATTATGGAACGATGTGACGGTCGGCGAGTCGCGGTTTATATGCACGAGCTCTGGATCGGAGAGTCTCGCCGAGATAGTTGGAAAAACCGCTTAGTTGGCTGGTGGCAACGTCGAGGGGTGCTGCGCTTGTTGCATGAGCTTCGGCCGAAACTAGTCCTCACGAGTATCCCAGTTTATCAAGCGATGTTGAAACGTCACGGAATCGACGCGGAGCTCTCGCAGTTGCCGTCGAATTTACCCGCGTCCTCTGCAGCCGATTGCGTTGCGGCCGAGGAGTGGTTGGGCGGCCGTAAATTGAATGACCAGACGCAGATTGTCTTAGGCGGAGTTTTTGGAGCGATTCATCCGGAGTGGGAGCCAGTGCCCGTGATTCGCGAATGGGTTGACTTTGCTCGATCGATGGGACGTGAGCCGGTGTTGCTGGTGCTCGGGATTTCGGGATTGGCAGCTCGTAAAGTCCTGAGTGAGCTCGGAGAGGGCGTTGCAAATCTACGGATTGAACGAGCTGGCGTGTTATCCGCGAGACTGCTCTCAGCATTGATTCAGCGAGTCGAAGTGGGTTTCGCCCCGACCCCGTGGGCCTTGATTGGCAAGAGCGGTTCGGTGGCAGCGTTCCGAGCCGCGGGAGTGCCGGTAGTGGTGACTCGAAATGACTGGACGTGGCGGGGGGGGGCGGTCCCGGCGCGAGTGGAAGACACAGGATTACAATTGTGGGAACCGGGTTTTGATTGGAGTCGATTGAAGGGTGAAAAGAGCAGAGGAGGAGGCGAGATTGGCAAAATTGTTGATCGGCTCCAAGAATTCATGAACTGGAGCGGGCGGGACCACCTCAGTAGTGGAGTCAGCAAGGAAGCGTTGAGCCCCAAGAAAATGAACCGATGAAAATTCTAATCTGTTCGCACCTATTTGCACCGAGTGTTGGAGGCATTGAGTCGATGTCGGGAACATTAGCTCATGCTTGGCAGAATTTAGGGCATGAAGTGCGAGTTGTTACCACCACGCCGGGATCAAATAGCGTGGAAGGGGTGTTGGTTATTAGGAATCCGAATTTCAGGACGCTTTGGCGCGAAACGAGATGGAGTGATCTCTGTTTTCATAATAATATTTCTTTGAAATGGGCCTGGTCGCCCTTGGTGGCACGTCGACCCTGGGTGGTGACCCACCAAACATGGATGGCGAAAGCCAATGGGACAGTCGGTTGGCAGGAACGGGCAAAAAAATTGGTCATAGCACTTGGTCGCTCGGTTGCCATTAGTGAGGCTGTGGCCGCGCATATTTCGGGGCCCTCATCCGTGATTCCGAATGCTTATGATGAGGCGGTGTTTTTCGGGAAGACGGCAGGCCCACCGCGCGATTTAGATCTGGTATTTGTGGGACGATTTGTTTCGGACAAAGGGGGGGACCTTTTACTTCGAGCCTTGGGTCGCCTCGCTGAACGGAATGTGCGTCCTCGCCTTACGATGATCGGTGATGGGCCGGAGCGAGTTCGTTGGTATCAGCTCGCGGCGGAGTTGGGACTCGGTGATCAAGTGCGATGGACGGGGGCACTCCAAGGAGCAGATTTAGCCCAAGAAATGAGACGTCATACCGTAATGGTGGTGCCCTCTCGGTGGGCAGAGCCTTTTGGCATCGTGGCGCTGGAAGGGGCGGCGTGCGGCTGCTTGGTGCTGGGGTCGAGTGCGGGTGGTCTCAAAGAGGCGATCGGACCGGGTGGAGCGACGTTTACCAATGGGGATGAAACAGAATTGGTCGAAAGCATATCCCGTTCGCTCAAGGGGGAGGTTCGATGTGATTCCAAGTTAGTTGAATTGCATTTGCGGGCCCATCGGGCTGAGGCGGTGGCAGGCCGCTATTTGGAATTATTTAAGGAGGTGATGCGGTGATTCTTCAGGCTCACCCGATGGGGAATACTTTTGTGCGGGAGCTAGCGAAAGGCTTGGCTGAATCGGGTTTGCTGGGAGAGCATTGGTCGGCGCTGGACTACCCGGAGCAGGAAGCCTGGATGAGATGGCTTCCCGCATCGGCGAGACGCCAGATGCGTCGCCGTCGTCTGCCGGCGGAGGTGAAACCGTTTACTCATTTGCGGCCTTGGTATGAGTTGGGCAGACTTTTTGGGCCGAGGCTAGGACTCGGTAAATGGGCCGCGCATGAGCATGGTCTATTTTCAGTTGATCGAGTGTTTCATGATCTGGATCAGCGGGTGGCGCGGCGGTTGAGGGAGAAGCCTGAATTGCAGGGAGTCTATCTTTACGAAGACGGCGCGGCGGAGAGTTTTGCGGTGGCACGAAGGATGGGGATTCGAACCTTTTATGACTTACCGATTGGCTATTGGAGGGCCGCTCGTCGAATTCTGAATGAAGAAGCGGAGCTCTCTCCAGAATGGGCGGAAACCTTGCGAGGTAACGCAGATAGTGATGCGAAATTGGCGAGGAAAGATAAGGAACTTGCTTTGGCGGATTCCGTCTTTGTGGCGTCGAGCTTTACGCGGGAAACGCTCCAGGAGTGTCCGGTTCCGGTTCGCGATGTGGTCGTTGTTCCCTACGGCGCTCCTTTACCGATAGAGGATGTGGTTCCGTCAACTTGTAAGCATGGTGAACCCTTGCGAGTGATCTTTGTGGGTTCGCTCGGTCAGCGTAAAGGGGTTCGATATTTGTTGGACGCGATGACCCTACTTGGTCGCGGCTTTAGTCTGACCTTGATCGGCACATTGCCCAGTGGAGATTGCGCACCGCTCAGAGCCGCGACGAAAACGCATCGATACATTTCCAGTCTGCCGCACGATGAAATTCTCAAGGAAATGCGTCGTCACCATGTTCTTGTTTTACCTTCATTGTTTGAGGGATTTGGCTTGGTTCTGACCGAAGCGATGGCAAATGGACTTCCGATAATTGCGACACCTCATACGGCAGCTCCGGATATCATCGAGGATGGAGTTGAAGGGCATATCGTGCCGATTCGTTCAGCGGAGGCGATCGCGTCGAAACTGATGGATTTGAAAGCAAACGAAGATGCTCGTCGAGCGATGGGAGCAGCGGCGATTCAGCGGTCGGGCAAAATGGCATGGAGCGGTTACCGCCGAACGATCAGTGAACTCATCAAGGCTCGACTTTAAGATCGCCAAATTAGATCGAAATGAAAAACCCAATTAAAACTCTCTTGTGGATGTATTTCCTGCTTTTGGTGGGAGAGGGCGTATTGAGGAAATGGATATTTCCTGGGTTTGCGGAGCCGTTGCTGCTTATTCGTGACCCTCTGGTAGTGCTCATTGTGATCATCGCATTCGCGCAGGGGATCTTCCCGTGGAGGATGGGGGTGCTCATGCTGGTCGCCCTCGCGATGATATCGGTGGTTTTTGGAATTTTTGCGGGGGCAAATGTGTTTGTGACTTTTTACGGGGTGAGGACTAACTATCTCCATCCGCTGCTCATTTTTATAATGCCTCTGGTGCTCGATCGGAACGACGTGCTCAAGTATGGTCGGGTGGTGTTGTGGTGTTCGGTGCCAATTGCCTGGTTGATGCTCTTACAGTATAACGGGGATAAGTTTGGGGCACTTAATGTGGGCGCGGGAGGTTCCATAGCGGGGCAGCTTAATGGTGCCATGGGCAAGCTGAGGCCGTCGGGGCCGTTTAGCTTCGTGACCGGACCAGTCTCTTGGTTTTCTTTGTCCGCCGCTTTTGTTTTCTATGGATGGACTCAGCGCGATAAATTCCCACGATTGCTCCTGCTGGCTGCTTCGGGGGCGACGTTGTTGGCGGTTCCGATATCAATAAGTCGTTCGATGTTGATGTCGATCGTGGTCGTCGGACTTTTCGGTATCATCAGCTTTGCCCGCGATATTCGAAAGGCGTGGCGACTTATTGTGCCGGTTATGTTGATGGCTGGGTTCTTTAGTTTGATCTCAGAACAGGGGCTTACGGATGCGTTTGATTCACGATGGCAAGACTCCACGGTCAGGCATGGAGGCATTCAGATTTCGATTGTACAACGATTTTTTGGCGACTACATGCAGGCTTGGGACCAGATTTCGCGGGCTCCACTATTCGGAGAAGGAATTGGTCTAGGGTCGAACGTTGGAGCGAGGTTAGCGACTGGTCGGGTTCAGTTCGTCTTGGCGGAATCTGAATGGCCGAAAATAATTCTGGAATTGGGACCCTTTCTGGGGGCGGCCTTTATTTTGTATCGTTGTTGGCTGGCGGGCTTGTTGGTGATGGGAGGGCTGAAGAGTCTGGTTGCGGACTCAGACTCGCTCGCATGGTTACTGACGGGGGCCGGATTCCTTACCGTGCTGTCGGGGCAGTGGGGGCAGGCGACCATGTTGGGCTTTGCGGTTTTTGTGGGAGGCCTAGCGTTGTCTGCGGCAAATCCTCCGGCAGAGGAATATGGCGAAGAAGAAGAAGGAGATTGGTCTGAGGATGAGAGTGAGTCCTCCGCATTAGAAGAAACTCCGTAGGAAAGAAAATCACGGATGCTTGATCACAAAAAGGCGACGTTTCGGCCGGTAGTTATCGTGGGAAACTATCCTCTCGATGGGCAGGAAAGTATGGGTCGGTTTACCGCTCTCCTCGCCAAGAATCTGAGCGAACGGGGCATTACCTATGAAGTGATTTCCCCGCGACCAATTTTGGGTGGCATGATGGGAAGGTATAGGTTTTCGGGCCTCCCCAAGTGGTTGGGTTATTTTGATAAATATGTTTTGTTTGGACGTGAATTGAGTCGGAGGTCCAAGCAGGGGTGGCAGATTCATATCACGGATCATTCCAACGCAATGTATGCACAACGGGGGAGGGGAGACATCGTCACCTGCCATGATCTGCTGGCGGTGCGGGGAGCGCTGGGGGAATCCACGGATTGTCCGGCAGGTTTTACGGGCAGGATATTGCAGAAATGGATTTTAAGGGGACTCGATCGGGCCGGAGTGATCTGTTGCGTTTCCCACGAGACGGCGAAAGACGTGAGGCGCTTGTTGCCGCATCGAAAAAGGGACAAGACTCAGGTGGTGCCGAATGCGTTGAACTATCCCTTTGGTGGGCAGCCCGAGCAAGAGAGTCGGAAGCGACTCCGCGGGTTGGGAATTGATGAGGGAAGTGACTTTGTGTTGCACGTGGGTTCGAACCTTGCGCGTAAGAATAAAGGAGCGGTGCTGAAGGCGGTCGCGCAAGCGGGTGACCGCTTTGACGGAAAGATCGTATTCGCCGGGCCGGAATTATCGGAGAGCTTACGAAAGTTAGCTAAAGAACTCGGTTTGAGTGATCGGGTGTATGAAATCATCAAGCCGACCAACGAAGATTTGGAGGCCCTTTATTCGGGAGCGCGTGCATTGGTATTTCCCTCGCGATGGGAGGGATTTGGTTGGCCTATTATTGAAGCTCAGGCCTGCAGGTGTCCGGTCATTTGCAGCAACCAAAGTGCACTGCCAGAGATTGCAGGAGAGGGAGCCATATTGTGTCCGCCAGATAAGTTCTCTGCTTGGGCTGAGTCGATTGTGGAGCTCGGACTTACGGTAAATCGAGCAGCAGCGATAGAAGCAGGATTGCGCAACGTCGCTCACTATTCACAGAATTCCATGATGAGTGGTTATTTGGATGCCTACAGTTTCGTTGCCATGAATAGTCACAAAAATCGATGAAAACCGGGTTGAGATTCCTAGTGGTGTTACTGCCTTGGCGATTGCGACGGTGGTGTTTGATCCGGTGGTTTGGTTATGACATCCATCCCTCGGCTACGATTGGTTGGGCATGGGTGTTTCCACGGAGATTACGCATGGGGCCTAGGAGTCGAATCGGCCACGGAACCGTGGCAGTTCATCTGGATGAAATCCAGCTCGAGGATTTTGCCGGAATCGGACGACTCAATTGGATCACGGGATTTCCCAGTGATACCGGTTCGGTGCATTTCTCTCATATCGAGGGGCGTGTTTCTCGTCTACGGATGGGGCCGCACTCGGCTATAACTAACCGTCATTTGATTGACTGCACTTGCGAGGTGGAAGTGGGGGCTTTTGCCACGGTAGCGGGATTTCGGTCTCAGCTATTAAGCCATAGTATTGATCTAGAAAAAAATCGGCAAAACGCTTCACCGATTAGAATTGGTGAGAGGTGCTTCGTTGGCACGGGATGTATTGTGCTAGCCGGAGCAAAGCTACCCGCGTATTCAGTGTTAGGAGCGGGAGCAGTCCTGAATAAAGCGTTCACTGAATCTTATATGCTTTACGCTGGTCAACCGGCTAAACCCGTGAAGCAGTTGGATTCGTCCCATCTCTATTTTATTCGAGAGACCGGTTCCGTAAAATGATACGTCGAAGTCACTCCAGTTTTTGGAGTTTTCCAGTGATCGGATGAGGCGGGCGCAATTAACGACCGACAAGTACCGAAGACTAAATGCTATCAAATGGCTGATTCTATATTGTCCATTTGTTACTCGTTTTGAGTCGAAAGCGGAAATCATCGGGCGGAGCAGACTCATCAAGTTTCTGACGTGAATTCCAGTCACGATAGATTTTCAAAAAAAATGGCGATCAATATTCCAAGCTCACTAAGAAGCGTGCCTGACGCCCGAAGGGTCGCGGTGATAGTCCCGGGGCATCGAGGGTCCGTGTGTGGAATTACCGACTATGGGTTCTGGCTCGCGCGGGCGGGAGTGGATGCGGGTGCGGAAGTGATGCTTATCGCACTCACTTCGATTGAGAGAGCGAAAGCGGGTTATCTAAAGAAAATCTCTGCAGACCAACGAGATAGGTTTGAATGTTGTGATCTTTGTAAAGCGGGCGACCAGTTCCGATCCTTAGCCCGCGTGTTGCGACGGTTTCGCCCCGATTGGATCAGTCTTCAGTTTGATCCCTTAATGTTTAGGGAGGGAAAGTTTCTGGTGCCTTCGATGCTGAAGATGGGACGGGTTCTCCGGGCGCATGCACCGCTGTATGTCACCGTGCATGAAACGGCCGAGGTGTTACTGGCAGGCACGACAAAAAATAAGACCCTGCTCAATTGGTTTCGTAATTGGGAGTGTTCTTACGGCCTGAGAAAAATGAAAGCGAAGCGATACTTCGCGTCGACTAATCTTCTAATTAGTAATCTAACCCAGATGGGTTTAGGCGCCGAGCTCCTTCGTATTTCGACTAATATTCCGAGGGTAGAAAACGCCAAAGTGCAGTGGCCTCCGGGGTTAAATGAAGGGGCACGGATAGCATTGGTCTTTGGCCGAATAGATCCGGTGTGGAATCCGGCTTTGGTATTAAGCGCGCTGCGGGATGAGTATCCCGGAAAATTGGCAATTGTTTCGGTCGGCGAGGTCGGGTACCGAGGGCAAGGATGGAACCGCTTGGAGTCTGAGGCCGGCGATATTCCTTGTTTAAAGCTCGGTTATCTATCGGCGGAGGAATTGTCGGCGTGGTTAAGTCGCGCCGATGTCGGTATTGCTACCACGTGTTTTCGGCAATGGCCGAAAAGTGGTTCTTGTGCCGCGATGATAGAACATGGCCTCCCCATTGTATTTTCAGATGCGCAACCATATGAGGAAATGGATTGGCCACCGGAATTTGCAGTATCGACGAGTGCCGGGTTAAGCTGGGTTGAGGTTCCGGAGGCGAAAGTCGCTGAGCAAGCTACCCCAAGACACCTCTGGCAGGTCATGTTCGGACCGGATGGCAAGAGAACGGCCGCGATGGCTGGGAATGGGTTTGGCATCGATCGTTCTGCTGAGACCAGTAAGCGTCCCAAAATCTCGGTGTTGATAAATAACTACAACAATGGTCGCTGGTTGCGGGAATGCGTTGAGTCGGTGCTGGATCAAACTTACTCAGCTGATGAGATCATCGTTTATGACGATGGAAGTTCGGACGATTCTCTCTCGATTCTGCGTTCTTTCGGGGATCAGATCCACCTGATCGAAGGCTCTCATGTGAGCGAACGGCCAGGTATCGTTTCGCAGGGTTTAGCCCTAGCGGAGGCGTTCGCCGTTTCGAAGGGAGATCATCTGTATTTACTTGACGGAGATGATAAATTTTTATCGGAGAAAATCGAGGCGTTCGAGCGTGTGTGGCGCGTGCATCCTGATGCGAGTTTGATTCAGTCGCCGATGCTACTCATCAATGAACAAGGTGCTTTCCAACGGGAGAATTACGACAGTCGAAAACATTGTGAGGATCATCGAAAGGCAATTTACCGCGATCAGGATTGTGATCATTTCTACGCGACGAGTGCCTTGGCGTTTAGCCGCAGCTATTTAGCTATGGAATTACCGTTGGATTACTCAATCTTACAAGATGCGCCTATTGATGCTAGGCTCTCTCCAGGAGCAGCGCTTTTGGGATCAGTCTTCACGCTGGACGATTGTTTCACGATCTGGCGCCAAAGAGACGGTTCCATATCGCGGGCAGATATTCAGCGGAATCCCTACTTTGCGAGTTTGAGAAGATACCGAGTGCTCAGTGATTTTACCCGCCGTCATGATTTACGGCCGATTAGACTTTGGCTTAACGGACGATTTTATCGTCAGCTCTTGCGAAAGGTTGCACCGCGTTGGCTTTCTGGTCCGTTCGTCCGCAATCCGGAGGGACAACGATGATCATCTTCAACGGAGTTCCGCTCTGCGAAGGAACACGAGGCGTGATTCGCTACGCTCATTGTGCACTAGAAGCTCTGCGTCATGGTGTTCGAGAGAAAGAAGTCGAGGTTTGGCTACCCAGTGGATTGAGGTCACGGGTTGACGAGGTTGACTGGCCACGCACCCGAATCTACCCGGGACCGTCTCCGTTGAGGGGGTTTTCATTTAATCAAATTTTTTGGGCCAATTGCCTCGCTTGGCATCGTCGACGATTTTTTCCGAAAGCATCCGTTTTTTCTCCGCTTGAGACCTACGTAATGGGCTCTTGGGGACAAAGCCTGATCACTGCCCATGACTGCTACGCGGATCGATTTGGAGATCCTAGTCGAGGAGGGAAAGTGGGGTGGGGGCGGCGTCTTTCGGTGCGGCAGTTAAAACGAAGTCAGGTGCTCGCCGTGTCTAAATTTACCGCGAATGAGTTGCAAGTCTTGCACGGCTTGAATCACGAATCGGTTCAGGTTACCCCAAACTGGCTGCCCCGGGAGTTCGACCGAAATCCTTCGCTAGATAAGCTGTCGCGCGTGCGAATAGAGCATAGTTTACCCGACCGGTTTTGGCTTTACGTGGGAGGGTTCAGAACCAACAAAAATGTTCCGCTTTTGTTGCAAGCGTATGCAGGTTTGAGTGAAAAAATGGACCTTCCTACTTTAGTATTGGCCGGAGGCTGGCCGGAAGCAGACACGCCATTTACGGGGCCGATTAATGTTTCGTGGAAGGCAATGGGACTAGCGGAGAGTTCGATCAAAAAAATTGGTTTCGTGTCCGATGAAAACTTACCGGCGCTCTACAAATTGGCCGAATTGGTGATAAGCCCGAGTAGCTATGAAGGATTCGGCTATCCGGTGATTGAGGCCGCCGCGGTTGGCACGCCCGTGATTGCCGCTCGGGCGGCTTCGCTGCCGGAAGTTTGGCCGCACGCGGAATTACTATTTTCTCCAGACGATGGGCAGGAGCTGATTCCCTTATTAGAGCGAGTGGCAAGAGAAGGGAGTGGATTTGCCCGGCGGCCCATGGAAATACAATATGATCATGTTACGGGCGAAAATTGTTTTAACGCGGCCGTCGAAAGATGGTTACGGAATCGAGATTGATGCCGAGTTGAACCATTGTCGCCTACCCTAAACATTGTCGAGCGACAGCGCATCGTTTAACCCATTGAAAGCACTAAATATTAGTATCCTACAGGGAGCCTTTTTCCCCGTTCCGCCGGTCCGGGGAGGAGCGGTAGAAAAACTGTGGTACGGTCTGGCGTTAGAGTTTTCCCGGCAGGGGCATAATGTGACTCAGGTTTCTCGAGCGGTGCCTGAACTCCCCGAGAGTTCAGTGGAACACGGAGTGCGGCATCTACGGGTGAGAGGGTATGATCAGCCGTCCAGCACCCTGCGGTTAAAGTTTCGTGATTTGCTCTACACTCGTCGAGCGCTGCGGATACTTCCGCCGGCGGATGTGGTGGTCACCAATACCTTCTGGGCTCCTTTTTTGGCCAAGCCGAAGCACGGCGCGATCTATGTGAGTGTGGAGAGAATGCCGAAGGGGCAAATGAAGTATTACCGGAGGGCGGCGAGGCTTCGGGCCTGTTCTCAGGCGGTGGCCGAGGGAATTATCCAAGAAGCACCTGATGCAAATGCTCGCGTGAAAGTGGTGCCTAACCCGTTACCGTTTATGCCCGCTCAGGAGGTGGATTGGACCGTTAAGGGGGACGAGGTGGTTTATGTCGGCCGCATCCATCCGGCCAAAGGGGTTGAGATGTTGTTACGAGCGTTTGTGAGAGCAAAAAAAAATGGTTGGATCGGTGCGAATTGGCGACTCACATTTGTCGGACCGTCCGATGAGGCTAAAGGAGGTGGGGGCACTGATTGGTGGCGTCGGGTCATGGAGGCAAATGCAGATGAGCAGGTGAGGTGGGTTGGTCCCATCTATGATGAAAAAAAACTGAATGAGTTTTACCGTCGCTCACGGATTATTGCTTACCCGACATTGGATGAAAAAGGTGAAGCGATGCCGATCGCACCCTTGGAGGGAATGGCTTGGGGGTGTGTCCCGATAGTCTCCGCTCTTGCCTGCTTCAGGGATTACGTGATTCCGGGCGAAAATGGGGTGGTCTTTGATCATAGAGTTGAAGATCCCGTGGATACTTTGGGCCGTGCATTTGCCATTGCTAGCCGTGGGGAAGGATATTCGATGGCAAGGAGAGCGACTGCGGTGAGGGAAACGCACGGGTTGGCTTCGATTGCGGCGCAATTTGTTGATGACTTTAGAACATTGATAAATCATCTACCAACGGTGTCTCGGGATGTTCAAAATGAAAACTGCCACGAACGAGATGCACCGCCCTCACGATAGCTCAATGGCAGGAAGTGGGAAGCGGCTTAGGCACCGACTTCGGATCAGTCCCTTGTCTAGACGTTTACAGCGAAAGATTCGCGCTAACGGTCGGTCGGATGGATTTAGAAAAGCTGTGATCGAGTTAAAAATAAGCGATTTCATGATCTTTTGTCCGAGTAAAAATGTCCATAAATTGGCTGTTTTTATTCATAACCACCCGGATTTAATTGATCGGCTTATTCCGATGAAAAATGAGGGGGAGTTGGTAATTTTATCTTTAAAAATAACTTTGTTTAGATTGAGGATCCGAGGGTCTGATTTACATCTCATGCTTCTCGGAAGGGGCCGATCCGTTCACGGCCTATATTGCCCGAGCCGAGCCAAAAAAGGGAGACCTGATCTGGGAGGCAGGAACGTATCGCGGAGAGTGCACGATTAAGTTGTTCGAATCTATGACCCCATTTTTACAGGAGAGTCCGAAGGCTCGTCGGTCAGCGATCGCGAGTGATCACGTAAGGGAGGGGCGGCCGACAAAAGAGATTTTCACTCCTAGTCTCGAGGCGGCGGGCTTTGAGGTGAAAACGGGTTGTCCGAAGGGCACCACAAGATGAGCCGACGTAGAATGAAGAATTCGAATAAGCCCTTTTGAAAGATAAATGAGGTGATACGAATGGGAGCAAACAAATCTGATCAGTTGCCCGGCTTGGCCGTTGTCATCCCGGCTTGGCGGGGGCGTCACTTGGGCACTGTTTTGAGTTCTTTTTGCGCACAGAGTGATCAACGCTTTCGAGTCTATATTGGCGATGACGCGAGCCCAGATGATCTCCGAATGTTGGTCGATGAATTCAGGCATGACCTGGAGATAGTGTATCATCGATTCGATGACAATTTGGGTGGTCGTGATTTGGTCGCGCAATGGCACCGTTGTATCGGTCTGACGAAAGGTGAGGAGTGGATCTGGTTATTCTCCGATGATGATGAAGCGGAACCTGATTGCGTTGCGGCATTTTTTGGTGCGTTGGCAGACGGAGGCGGAGCAGTCGACCTGATGCGGTTTGATTTTAAGATAATTGATTCGGACGGGAATTTAGTGCGATCGCCTACTCATAATCCTGAGAAAGAGTCAGCGCATGAACTCCTTCACGCGATTCTATCGGGGGGGGGGCGAGAGTGGCGGGCACCGGAGCATCTTTTCCGGCGAGAAGTGTATGAACGTTGCGGAGGGTTTGTTAATTTTCCGTTGGCCCTTTATTCGGATCTTGCGACTTGGGTCGAATTTGCGGGGAACGAGGGGGTGAAAACGCTTAGCCCAGGGGGGGTGCGATGGCGATCGCACTCGGAGGGGATTAGTAGCGGTAATCGACTCAAAAATAGGGATGCACTGCTCTTAGCGTTATCAGGTTTTATGGGCTGGCTAGACGGCTACTTAAAGTCTGGCTCGGACCTCGAGATGCGCGCACTCGGGGTTCGATTCATGTGCCGGGAGCTTGGCCGAGTGCAACCGCCGGTGCCATGGAGCCTAGGTCGCGAATTTGTGGATCGAGTTAAAGTGTTGGCACCTCATTTGAGTTGGATTTCTGCGCGAGTGTATTTCTCAATTTGGTTTTCGCGGGCGCGGCATTTTCCAGTGCTCGCACGACTACTGCATTGGAGATACTTGAGGAAAGTGAAATGAGCTTATGATTGATCGATCGGAATTCGGTTCATTTTTGGACCAACTTCAATTGTTGGATTTGAGTCTCATGTCTGCGGTGCCCACCACTGCAACGGTGGAGGACTGTAGATCACTTCTCGCTCTACAACTAGTGGCCCGGAAGCCGGGTTATACCTACTTGGAAATTGGTTCTGAAAAAGGTGGCTCTTTGCAGACACATTTGGCGGATCCTTGGTGTGCGAAAGTTTTTTCGATCGATTTGAGGGTGGAGGAGGTGGCCGATTTTCGGGGTAAGCATAATTTCTATTTCGGCAATACGACCGCATCGATGCGGTCCAACTTGGAAATGGTTTTTGGTCGCGAGGAGATGAAGAAGCTTTTGACCTTTGATATGGAGGCTGCTCGCGTCCCGCGAGAGTCATTAACGCCGGCACCGTCGTTAATCTTTATCGATGCGGAGCACACGGACCACGCGGCGTATAGTGACTTTTTCTGGGCGCTTAAAACGGTCGACGCAGTGGGCTGGATTGCGTTTCACGATGCGCATTTAGTTTGTGGTGGTATTCGACGCGCGTTGGACGAATTGAGTTCGCTGGGACTGGAATATGGTGCGGGACGATTTCCGGATTCATCAGTTTTCGTGATCGCGATTGGTTCGGGAGCGGCAAGTCGATTGAGTCAAATTCCGGTTCAATTGATCGAGGTTGACTCTTTTCTTTGTTGGGCTCGTTTCACCCGTTGGGGGGCTCGCATCACGCATTGGCGTGACTGTTTGGTCACTGTTCTCGAGAACAGTTGGCACCAATCTAAACGATTTTTGAGGGGATTAAAATAACCTTAAAGTGGGTAAAACCTCATTCATTGCCCGCTAAATACTCTTGGCGCAAAGTGCTTCAAATGGCGCAAATATTTGAGGGGCTCGTCAGCTCGTCTCACTAATTATGATCAAGCTACCGCAGGGAAGTATAGAACTGTTTAAAGATGTGCTCACTGGAGCCTGTCATCCGGAAAGCGCTTGGGTTCCTTTGGCGACGCGAGCTTGGGCTGTTGCACCAAAGCCGTTTTGGCGACGTCGAGCCGAGCAGTTTCTCCATCGATGGTTGGATCGACGTGGTTGGACTTTGGTGAAGCGGGCTCCGTTTAGTGAAGAAAAGAGAAACGAAGGTTTAGATTGGCCGTTATTTGGCTATTCTATGGTGGGTAGAGTTCGGTTGGATCATCTCCAAAGTTCCGTGGAAACCGTGCTCAAAGAAGGCGTTGAAGGTGATTTTATTGAAACCGGAGTTTGGCGCGGGGGCGCATGTATGTTGATGAAGATCCTGTTGCAACAAGCGGGCGATACGTCTCGGCAAATCTGGTTGGCGGATTCTTACGCTGGCCTGCCTCCACCGAAGAATGAGTCGGATGGTTGGGACCTCAGCGGGCACCCTCATCTCAGTGTATCGGCGGACATAGTCCGGGAGAATTTTGAACGGTTCGGACTATGGGATGAAAATGTGCGGATTCTAAAAGGCTGGTTCCATGAAACGCTTCCTTCGGCTCCCATCCAGAAACTGGCGATCCTTCGATTAGATGGTGATTTGTTTGAATCGACCAAAGTCGCGTTGGAAGCGCTTTATGACCGGGTGAGTCCGAATGGTTTTGTGATCGTTGATGACTATCATGCATGGCCGGGCTGTCGGCGTGCGGTGGAGGAGTTTCGTCGGGATCACAAAGAGCGAGGAGCGATTGTGAAGATAGACGGAACGGCGGTGTTCTGGCGCAAACAAAGTTCTAGCGGGTAAACAAATGGACGATTCGATAGACGAAACCCTCACTGCTGGCTCTACGAATACGTTGCCACGTTGCCGGGCTTGCCACGCTGAGTTGACGGGAAAACAAATTTGGGTAACAGAAAAGCAGCTAGGATTGGGGGGGGGGGACTTCGACTACCGCGAATGCTCGGAATGTGGTGCGATTAGTATCGTATCCGTGCCCACGGATCTGGGGAAATACTACGGTCAGGGATACTACTCGTTTAAATCTGATTCACCGGAACTGGCCACGGGTTGGCGAGGATGGGCGGAACGAGTGAGGTCGGAAATTTTGACTGAGACATGGGAGGATAGGTTCGAGCGGCGGACCTGGAAAAGACTGGGACTGCCCCACGATGCACGAATTTTAGATGTCGGGTGCGGGGCGGGGCAGTGGTTGGATTCATTACACAGCAGGGGTTACCGGAATTTGAGTGGGATTGATTCTTTTCTTGAACCTAGTCTTGAAGTGACCGTGCCATTTCCAATCCAACGGAAACAGATAAAAGAAATGGATGGAGGATGGGATCTAATCGCCTATCACCATGTCTTGGAGCACGTCCCTGACCCGGTGAGAGAGTTAACGCTGGCCATGGATCGCCTGCGCCCGGGAGGTGCGTTGTTAGTGCGGGTGCCGGTGGCCGATAGCTGGGTGCGAAGGCGTTTCGAGACTGCGTGGGTGCAGTGGGACGCTCCTCGGCACCTCTGGATTCCCACCCGGGCGTGTTTGCAACTATTGGCGTCAAGGCTCGGCTTATTGATCGAATATCAAAAAGATGATTCGGTCGCGTTTCCGTTGTGGGCCAGCGAAGGCTATGCAATGGGTTGTTCGGGTTACAGCCACGGTTTAAATCCGAAACGTGGGGCGCTGAAAACTTTCATCCCACATATCCACCGGGCGATCTGGCGATGGATATTTAGTGCGTGGCTGAATTGGCGAGAGCATGGGGATCAAGTCACGATCATATGGAGGAAGCCAAATTGATCGAACGGAGCGAAGCGGAGTTGGCCGTGGTGATTCCGACGTGGCGAGGTCGTTTTCTCGCCGCTGCGCTTGAATCTTTACGAGTGCAAACGGACCAGAGGTTTCGAGTCTATATTTGCGACGATTGTAGTCCGGAGGATATCCGAGGTATCGTTGGGCGAGATGGGGCAGGTTTGGATATCGTTTACCATCGGTTTCCATCGAACCTCGGAGGCAGTGATCTGGTAAAGCACTGGGAGCGTTGTTTATCTCAAGTGGGTCAAGAGGACTGGTTATGGCTTTTTGCTGATGACGATGAAGCGATGCCGGAAACAGTGGCTGAGTTTTATCGCATGCGAAAACAACAGCCGGCCGCACGGTTGTTTTGTCTACCAGTGCAGATCATTGATGAGTCTGGTGCGGTGATTCGAAACGCGGTCAATCCCCCAGCAACGGAAAGCGCAGACGCTTTACTGGGGGCATTTTTGGCCCGGCAAGGACGAGAGGGTCGAGGCGCGGATCATTTGTTCTCTCGGTCGCTTTATGAGGAGTGTGGCGGATTCGTGTGGACGCCTCAGGCGATGTATGCCGATTTGGCATCTTGGGTTGTTTTTACTGAAGCGGCGGGAACCAAGTATAGGTTGAGTGAAGGCGGTTTACGGTGGCGGCAACACTCCGATTCGGTGAGCCAAGGAGGATGGGAAGGAAGCCGGATAGTTTTTCTGGATGCACTGATGACATTCACGGAATGGGCAGATGGTTTCATTGCCGAGTATCCTCGAGTTCGACGAAGGCAATTATCTCGCGATATGTTCAGGAATTATCGTGGGGATATTCGAAATTTACCTAGTCTGCCGGTGAAAGGGGAAGGCATGAAAATATTCAAACAGCTCTGGGGTTTACCGCACGTGGGAGGCAGGTTCAGAGCTGGCAGAGTGTGGCTGACCTGGTTTCGAACCGACATTCGCAGTTGGCCTTTGATCTCGGTCTGGTGCCGTTGGAAATATCGTCGTGACCAATTGCAGCCTCCACCTTAGCCAGCCTCTAAATCAAATTTGTATGAAAATTGCCCTTTGGAACAATCTTCCTAGCGGAGGAGGGAAGAGAGCATTTACCGCGATGGCGGCAGGGCTGCTAAAACGAGGTCATCAGCTGGAATCTTGGTGTCCGCCTACCGCAGACATGGCGTTCGATCCGCTCGCGGAAATTATGCCTGAACATGTCGTCGAATACGTCCAGTTTCGTCGTCGGCGGAGATTAAGATTGATGCCGGGTAGACTGGGCTACGGGCGACAGTATACCGCGATGGAACGGCACGCCGAGAAATGTGCTCAGCAGATTGATGCGCAGGGTTTCGATGTGTGTTTGGTCGGAAACTGTCTCGAATATGCGGTCCCGCCAATTGGCCGGTATCTCCGGACTCCTTCGGTGCATTATTGCCAAGAACTCTCGCGAGCGATCCATGAAGGAATTTTGAACGACGTGCGCAAAGTTAGGCCTGGAATTCGCCCGCGAATTTCGAGCTTTGTCGCAGCGTATTGGCAGGCTTGGCAGAGAAACTGCGAGCGCGTGGATTTGGCCGCATTTGATTCGGTATTGGTTAATTCATTTTACAGCCGAGAGAGCTTGTTGAGAGCACATGGAACGGAGTCACGGGTTTGTTATTTGGGTATTGATGTGAGCCGCTTTCGGTTGGACCACGCGGAACGCGAACGGGTGGTCGTTGGTCTCGGGGCACTGCAACCGCATAAAGATCCCAAGACCGCGATTGAGGCAGTTGCCTCGATACCTGAATCAGACCGCCCGGAACTGATCTGGATCGGCAATTTGTCGCTCCAGAAATATGTGGATGAATTACGGGAGTTAGCGCTGCGTCTGAATGTGCGTTTAACGCTGAAAGTAGGAATTTCGAATGAGGAACTCATCGCCGAGCTGAATCGAGCTGCGGTGATGGTTTACACCTCCCGGCTGGAGCCATTTGGCTTCGCACCGTTGGAAGGCAATGCCTGCGGTCTGCCGGTGGTCGCCATTGCGGAAGGCGGGGTTCGAGAGACGGTCCGCCATGAGTTCAATGGTCTTTTGGTCGCCAACCGAGATCCGGTGGCGTTGGGGGCAGCCTTGAGCCGTCTGCTATCAAATCCGGAGGAAGCGAAAAGGCTGAGTGAGAATGGTCGAGAGTGGGTCTCGCGGGACTGGACGTGGGAAAGTTGCGCGCAGCAATTGGAACAGGCCCTCTCAAGTGTTGCTCTTTCAGGCGAAGCCCGGGAGTGATACTATCCAAGGGGGGGCTTCCAGTGACCGGAACGGATTCCCTGGCATTCTCGATTTCGTGAGTCGAGAGATTTGACTGCGACGTCCCTGCGGATTTCGATCTTTTCCTTATTTTGAGTAAACTCCCTTTATCGATTTTAATTCCGATCAAGAACGAAGCAGGCAATTTGCGTCGCTGTCTCGAGGCGGTGGCTTGGGCCGACGAGATATTTGTCGTGGATTCCCAGAGCACAGATGGTTCCGTTGCGATTGCGGAGTCGTTCGGTGCTCGGGTCGAGCAGTTTCAGTTCAACGGGACTTGGCCGAAGAAGAAAAACTGGTCGCTGGAGAATTTACCTTTCAAGCATGAATGGGTCTTTATCGTGGATGCGGATGAAGTGTTACCACCGGAAACCGAAGCGGAGGTTCGAGCCATCGTCGAAGACAAATCGCATCCGATCCATGGATACTGGATTAATCGTCGATTCATGTTCATGGGACAGTGGCTGCGTCATGCTTATTACCCGAACTGGAACTTACGCTTGTTTCGACATGAGCACGGTCGATATGAGCAGATGACCGCGGTGCCGACGGAAAGTGGAGATAATGAAGTGCATGAACACGTGGTCGTGCAGGGTGAAACGGGGCGGCTCCGTTCGTCGATGGATCATTATGCGTTTCCTTCGGTTGAGGTATTCGTCGAGAAACATAATCGGTATTCGAATTGGGAAGCCCGCGTAGCAGTTTCTGGCCGAATGAACTCGGCAGATTTGCAAAATGAAAAGGTGGGGTGGCGCCGCCGGCTAAAACGCTGGTCTCAGGTTTTGCCCTTTCGCCCCTCCCTGAGGTTTTGCTATGTTTATTTTTGGCAACTGGGGCTACTGGATGGTCGAGCGGGTTACTACTTCGCAAGGCTACACGGTATGTATGAATTGATGGCGGTGGCTAAGACTCATGAACTGCGATGCAAAAAGTAAGACTGGTTCGTTCATCGCTCGACCGTCAAAATTTTGAGCGGGAGTCGTTTACCGCTTGTTTTATCGTAGTCGTGAAACCAAATGCCGGGTCGCGGAAAGTGAGTCGATGCCAACGGTAAAACCCGATCGTCCGGTGAAGTTGCTCCGGATCACTCACACCCTGCGGAGTGAATCTGGTGGGCCTTCCGAATCGGTGCGTCGTTCGACGATGGAACTTCTGCGTTTGGGGCACCACGTCGAGATCGTCGCCTTGGACCTACCGCAGGATTATGCGGAAGAGTCTGACCTGACCATCCATGCGCTGGGCTTAACCCGAAGTAGTTACGGCAAGACCCCGCAATTGGAGACTTGGTTGAAGGAAAACCGCTCTCGGTTTGATGCGGTGTTGGTCCACGGGCTTTGGCAGTATCAAGGGTGGGGGACCTACCGGGCTTTACGGAACACTGATACGCCGTATTTAGTTTTCCCGCACGGTATGCTCGACCCTTGGTTTCGACGCGCTTATCCGGTCAAGCACTGGAAGAAGCAGATTTACTGGTGGTTGCGGGAGTATCGTGTTCTACGGTCGGCGGCAGCGATTTGTTTCACTTGTGCGGAAGAGCGCCGACTCGCTCGAGGTAGTTTCAAACCCTACCGCGTGAATGAGCGGGTGGTTTCTTACGGCACCGCTGATCCGGCGGGTGATTCGACGAGTCAGGTGGCGGCTTGGCATCAATTTTGCCCTGAGCTGAAGAGGAGGCCTTATCTGCTCTACTTGGGGCGGATTCACTCGAAAAAAGGGGTCGAACTGCTTTTACAAGCCTATGCTCAGGTATTGGGGAGGGCGTCCGACGCTCCTGCATTGGTCATTGCCGGCCCCTGCGAGTCGGAAGCTTACCTCGATGAGCTTAAAGCGTTGGCGACGCGGATCTGTCCCGTTGGTTCGGTTTATTGGCCGGGCATGGTGAAAGGGGACGTAAAATGGGGCGCAATGCGTTCCTGCGAAGCGTTTTGTTTGACCTCTCATCAAGAGAATTTCGGTATTGCCGTTGCGGAGGCTTTGGCCTGCGGGCGCCCGGTCTTAATCAGTCGTCAGGTCAATATTTGGCGTGAAGTGGTGGATGATGGCGCGGGTTTTGCGGAAGAAAATACCGTGCAAGGGGCGGTGAAATTGCTCCGAGCTTGGGCAGAGTTAGATGTCACCGCGAGGGCCGAGATGGGACGGTTGGCGAGAGCGTGTTTCCTGCGGCGTTATGAAATCAGGCGGGCGGCAGAATCCTTGGTCGAGACAGTGCGGGCGTATTTGAGGTAGGTTGCTTGAATTCGAGAGGTAAAGCCGGCCGAGGTTTTGGGGGACTCGAAAGTCGTTTGAGGGTGTGGAACCCGGCTTGGGCAGAATTTGCTCGATCGAGGAAGTTGGCGTTTTTTCTGGTGACGTCTCGGCCATCAGGATTGCCTTCGCTCCAGTGCCCGAGCCTGAAACCCAATTGACCATCCACGACTCCAGTGCGTCTCAACGCGGAGCCTCGCCTTGGAGTGTGGGGCAGCGAATCGCGATGGTGTTGTGGGAGTATACATGGTTTCTGACCTGCCAGTGGACCCCTAAGCCGGCGAATGCCTGGCGATTGATGTGGCTGCGCGTTTTTGGAGCCAAAATTGAAGGCCGCCCATTTGTGCATTCTCGGGCTAGGATTCAGATCCCGTGGAATATCCACCTAGCAGACGGTGCGTGTGTGGGAGACCGAACGAACCTTTATAGTCTCGACCAAATCAGGCTCGGGGAAAATTGCGTGATCGCCCAAGAAGCTTATCTTTGCACGGGGACCCATGACCTCAGTCACGAAGCGATTCCTCTCATGACGGCGCCGATCGTGGTGGGCGAGAAAGCCTTCATCGGGGCCCGGGCGTTTCTGATGCCGGGGGTGACGATTGGGGCCCGGGCGGTGGTTGGAGCTTGTGCGGTGGTGACCCGGAACGTGGATCAGGGCGCGCGGGTGAGAGGGAATCCGGCTAAAAGTAGTCGGAATACTGACAGCGGTGAAATTGATGAAACCGAGGCCTAAGGAAACTATTCTCGGTATTCGCTTTTTCACGGGCAGCGCGTCGGAAGCGGTTGAAGCTGCCTTGGGCGGCGAATTGGTCTTAGCGCCCTCAGGCCCCGGCATGGCGGATGACTTGGTCGATTCGGAGGCCTATCGGGAGGCGTTGCTCAACGCCGATATTAATCTGACTGACAGTGGTTTCATGTTGGAACTCTGGCGCTGGAGGACCGGTCACCGATTACCCCGACTATCCGGACTCGGGTTCTTGAGAACCTTGCTCGATCACCCGTTGGCAAAACAAGCGGGGAATACGTTTTGGGTCATGCCTAGTGAGGGGGAGCAGAATATCCATTTAAAGTGGTTGAACGCTAACGGCGTGGCGGTTGCCCCGGAAGATTGTTACATCGCCCCGCGTTACGCTCCGGGTGTGATCGACGATCAGGAACTCGTCGCGCAGATAGCTAGGCGGAAGCCGCGAACGATTATTGTGGCGATAGGAGGAGGCGTGCAGGAGCGCTTGGGTCTTACTTTGAAACGAAGATTTGCGGATGAACCGAATCGACCCGGGGTGGTTTGTATCGGGGCTGCGATTGGGTTCTTGAGTGGAGCACAAGTGAAGATACCGCCGTGGGTTGATCGAAGGAAATTGGGGTGGCTTTGGCGAACACTGTCATCTCCCCGAAAATACAGTTCGCGGTATATTTCGGCTCTTGGGCTCTTTAATTTGCTTTTTCGTTACAAACACCGACTGCCGCCCCTCAGAGTAAATTCCCAAGCCTCAGACATCCTGACAGCGGGGCTCAGGCCCAAAAACTGACGGGCTTTGGGACCGAGCGGGCTAAAATTGAGTGAAGGGTTCGGATTTAGGCCAATTGGCATGTCGCTGGACCAAATGAACGGGGTCGCCCCTCAGGTTTAGGTCTCGAGTCATCCCCATGTGGGAATTGAGCGTTGGCTTCTCTCTTTTGTCCGTTTTTTCGCTTCCGTAAATTGTGACCCCTCAAGCGACGATTGATTGAGGGTCGGATTGACCAAACAGGCGAAGAAAAGCGACGGTTTGGTTTTAGCGGCGGCGGCGGCGTGGTCACCGGTTTCCAGTGGGGACGAATTAATTTTAAAAACGATCTTGAGCCGCAAAACGACGAGTATCGTGAAGTCTCCGCCGAGAGGGATGACGCACTCAGCCAGGCGGTTTTCTGAAACCAAGACGGCGTCTCCTCTCCGCAGCGTCAAAAGTAAGTCAGGCTTTTCGACTGGGCCTTTGCTTCTTTTGGCGATTCGCATCAAGTGGTTTTCATGTCGTCCGTGGATTCACGCCAGTCTTCTCAACAGCCCACCTTGGTGGTGGATGCGGTGGTCAAGGATTATGGCCGCCGCAGGGTGTTGGATGAGGTCAGTTTTAAGGCATTTGCCGGTGAACGCGTGGCCCTCACGGGCCCTTCGGGCAGTGGCAAAACGACTTTGCTGAATTGTCTGGGGGGGGTGGATCGACCTGACTCGGGCGAAATTCGGATTGGAGACCAATCGATTCAGACCATCGATTCTGACACACTGGCCGAAATGCGCCGCCGAGATATTGGCACGGTCTTTCAGTTTTTTCATCTTTTACCTACCCTCACTGCGGCAGAAAACATCGAGCTTCCGCTGCAGCTGGTGGGGGTTCCGGCCGCCGAACGCCGGGAACGTGTCCAAAAACTCATGGCGCGAGTGGGCGTGAGCCATCGGGCAGACGCGTTGCCTGCTCAGATGTCTGGAGGCGAGCAACAGCGGGTAGCGATTGCTCGGGCATTGGTGCATAACCCCGTGCTGGTTTTGGCCGATGAGCCGACGGGGAATCTGGACACGGCGAATGGCGCGATCATTTTGGAGTTGTTGCGCGAATTGACCGATGAATTGTCCACCACGCTGGTGTTGGTGACTCACAGCGAAGAGGCCGCGGCAATTTGTCATCGGCGGATAGAGTTGCGGGATGGCCGGATCGTTTCGCCTGCCGCATGAAGTCGTTCCTCATTTTACTCACCCTGCTGCGTCGGTGCGGGCTGCGGCATTGGCGCTATGAGCCGGGGTCGACGGCGTTGCTCCTGGCGATCGTGGCACTGGGGGTGGGGGTATTCGTATCGATTCGTTTGGCGAATCAAGCGGCCGTCGCCAGCTTCACCCGTTTCACTGATACGCTGACGGGTCAGAGCGATTGGTTGGTGCAAGCTCCGGTGGGAACGTTGCCGGAATCGGTCCTGCCAGAAATTAGATCAGCGTTGGGGGCGCGTCCGGTGCACATCGTGCCGGTGCTTCAAGCAACGGGATCGTCGCCGGCTGCGGCTGACGAAACGAATCGTTTTGGGCGCCCCAGTTACACCCTCCTCGGCGTCGACTTATTAGGGGTCTCCAATCTGGCTCAGCAACTGGCCGCTGGTCAGGGTTATTTCGGGACTACGGTGCAACGTGGTGGAGAAGCAGCTGGGGGGGATACCCTAGACTTTTGGGCGTCATTCCAATCAGGTCCCCAAGTATGGCTCAGCCCGCGATGGGGGGAAACCTTGCCGAATGAAATTGAGTTGGTGCTGGATGAACGAGTCCTGCCCTTGCCGGTGGCCGGTTGGATTCCCACGGCGCCGGGCGCACCCGAAGTTCCGCCCAACCTCATGGTGATGGATTTACGGCAACTCCAGCAGTTGACCGGAAAAGTAGGCCGGATTGATCGCCTGGAATTTGTATTAGAGTCGGGCCCCCAAGCGGACGAGCGCCGGGCGGAGGTGCGGCAAATTTTGGAACGACTGGGGGACGCGGAGACCCGGTGGATTGTGAGCTCTCCGGGCGCGGAGCGAGAGACGGCGGCCACGATGACCCGAGCCTTTCGGCTCAACCTGACGGTGCTTTCCTTGATCGCCCTTTTGGTCGGGCTCTATTTGATTTTTCAGGCCTTGGATGGAGCGGTGGTGAGGCGGCGAGGCGAGATCGCGGTGCTGCGATCTTTGGGGGTCGAGGTGCGGATGATTCGGTTGCTGTGGTGGGTGGAGTCGGCGGCGATCGGTTTACTGGGCGGTGGGCTCGGCGTTGGCTTGGGGTGGTTGGGAGCCCAAGGTGCGGTGCGCGCGGTGGGGCAAACCGTCAACGCCTTATACTTTGAAACGACGGTGAAGGCGGCGGGCTTGGCGCTGGGTGATGTCGGATTGGGTTTGGGGATAGGCTTGGTTTCCGGGTTGTTTGCGGGGTGGTGGCCAGCCCGAGCCGCGTCGCGCACCCCTCCGGCTCAGTTGTTGCAGCGCGGACTCGCGCCGGCCGAAGGCAGTTGGGTGCTGCGGAGCGTGCCCTTGGCGGTCGGTTTGATCGTTTTGGGGGTGATACTCACTTTCTTGCCGGCTTGGCGATTTGAGGGGGGAGGGCGCTTTCCCGTGGCGGGTTATATCGCGGCGTTTCTGTGGATTTTTGGCGGAGGCATCTTAAGTGCTTGGCTATTGCCGCATGCGGCCCGGGCCATGGAAGCCTTGGGTTTGTCGGGTCCGGCGGCCAAACTGGCCTTGAGCCATTTACGTCGACCTTCGGGACGCCATCGTTTGGCGGTCGCGGCGCTGCACTGCGCCGTGGGCATGACTGCAGGCATGGCGATCTTGGTGGGCAGTTTTGATTTTACGATTCAAAACTGGGTGCAGCGCTCCTTGCAGGCCGATCTCTATATATCGAGCAGCGGTGCGCAATCGGCCAACGCTCGCAATATGATGAGAGCCGAAGCGGTCGAAGCCATCGTGGGACACCCCGCGGTCCTGGCCGCCAACCCGCTGGTCGCCTACACGCTCCTGCTTAACCAGCAAACGACGATGTTGACGGGGACTGATCTCGCGGTGTTGCGCGAGCGGAGTCAGTTGCCCTGGATCGATGCCCCTCGCGACGAGGCGGTGTTTGTCGCTTCGACCAATTCGGAATTGGGTTTGGTGAGTGAGTCCTTCACCGAGCGATTCGATGTCGGAAGAGGGGATCGGCTCGAAATTCCTACGCCGAGTGGCGTGAAGCAAATCACGATCGCCGGAGTCTTTGCCGACTATGGTAACGAGCGCGGATCCATTCTCTTGGAGCGCGAGCACTTGAACCGATGGTTTGACTCCGAGCAGGTCACCAATCTGTCCCTTTGGCTGCAGCCCGGGGCGGATCCGGAAACGGTGCGGGCGGACATGCTGGAGCGGCATCCGGGGTTGGCCGTCTTTACCAATGCCGTGTTGCGCTCCGAAGTCTTGCGCATCTTTCGTCAGACATTCGCGATCACCTATGCGCTTGAGGTCATCGGGGTGCTGGTGGCGGTGATCGGTTTGGCTCTCACTCTGACCAGCGTCTTACTCGATCGCCGGGATGAACTCACCACGTTGCGCGCCATCGGTTTCAAGCATCGCGAGATCGCCCGAGCCACGGCCATCGAAGGCGCGACGGTGGCGACGGCTGCTGTGGTGGGAGGGACCGGGTTGAGTTTGGCGCTGGGGTGGCTACTCATTTACGTCGTCAACAAGCAGTCGTTTGGTTGGACCTTGGGCTTTGCCATTCCGTGGGTACAGCTGTTTGCCCTGGCCGTATTGGTGGTGTTGACGGGGGCCGTCGTCAGTTGGGTCGTGGGTCGATGGGGCGCAAATTTACCCGCGGATCGAGAGGAATGATGAAAATGCGATTACTGATATTTTTAGGATGTTTGCTGGGGCCGATTTTGGGCCGGTCTGATTCGATTCCGCTCCTGACCGAGGATGGGTTCAAAGTGCCGCAACCCGGGTATGATTTCGCTTTTCCGCGTGATCATGGATCGCACCCGGGATTCAAGATCGAGTGGTGGTATATTACCGGACACCTCTACCGGTCGGAAGAGCCCGCCGCGCGTTTCGGATTTCAGGCGACGTTTTTTCGGCAGGCTTCACCGGACGGGAAAAGTGATCTCTTCCTGTCTCACATGTCAGTGGTGAACGTGGGTGCGGAGGAGTTCTTGCATCAAGAGCGCCTCAATCGTCCGGGGTGGGATGCCGATGCGGCGGAAGGTCGGTTGGCGGTCCACAACGGGCCCTGGTCACTGGAAATGTTGGACCCTCAACGAGAGTCGCTGCGTCTTTTAGGGGGAGTGCGGGCGGAGGCCCAGTGGGACCTAGAGTTGGAGCCGATTAAGCCGTTAGTGATCTTTGGTGAAAACGGCGTGTCGCGGAAAGGAGCGGCCCCGACGGCGGCCAGTTATTATCTCACGTTTTCCCGATTGGCCGCCAAAGGCGTTCTGCATTGGCAAGGCGAGTCGTTTGCGGTCTCGGGCAGTGCCTGGATGGATCACGAAATCAGCAGCAGTCAATTGGGTGCCGATCAGATCGGTTGGGATTGGATCAGCATGCAGCTGGATGATCAGCGTGAGGTCATGGTTTACCGACTGCGTAAACGAGACGGCACCAGTGATCCGGCTTCGTCCCTGACGTGGGTGGACGCGGCAGGAATCGGGAAGCGTCAGCCCTTCGTGATGAAGGTCGAGTCCACGTGGACGAGTCCTCACAACGGGGCGGAGTATCCGGCTAAAGTGCGGGTGAGCACGACGGATCCGGAAACGGGCGAATCGGTGGCCCTCTTAATCGAGCCGCTGGTGGAGGATCAAGAGCTGACCGGAGAATTGGCAGGGATTGCGTATTGGGAGGGGGCCTGCGAAGTGAAAACCGAAGCTGGGGTTGTGATTGGCCAAGCCTACATGGAGCTCACGGGTTACGCCAAAGAACTCGAACTTTAGGCCGGCGTTTCGTGGCGGGCGATATCGTCCAGGTGAATAATCCAAAGCTTTCCTCCGACTGGCAGGATTGGTTAACCGTTGCTCTCTTAAACCGTCCGCTCGGGTGATAGAATGGTCGACCCAACCGGATCAGAGTAAGCGCGAGATATTCTCGGCAGGAAGCAAATGATGATGAAGTGCGATTCTCACTCCATTTCATTCCTCAGTTCCCGAGGTCCCCGCCTCCGCCAGTTGTTTTGGTCACTGGATTATTCTCACGGACTGGCGTCGATCATGAGGTCAAGGATTGTGGCGGGTGATCTTATGGGTCGAGCACGAGATAAGTGGGTGAATATACAGTATATCGAGAATCGTAAGTGGCACATAATGAAAGAGAAAAAGTGAAATTTGTCAAAAAACAGAGTAGATTATTTCGGTAAAACAGAGTTGATTAATGCAATAGAACAGAGTTAAAAATTTCTACTGTAGATTCAACCTAACCTAGATGCCTAGTCCTCAACAGGCCCTTGCGGCTACCTTAGATCGTGTGCGCACCCTGTCGAACGACGAAGTCGTGCGGGGCGCGGCATTGGCGCGGGCTGATCGGGTGCTTTTATTGAAACGTGGATTCCTCGTCGAAATTATTAGAGGATGGTATGCGCTAACGACCCCTCAGGCGGAGTCTGGCGATACGACTTTTTGGCACGCGCACTTTTGGGGGTTTGCCAGTGCTTATCTCCGCCATCGTTTTGAAGGGGACTACAGTTTATCAGCGGAGCACTCGTTGGATCTTTTGACCGGAAATACCCAGACTCCCAAACAACTGACTATTGTCGCTGGTCGAGGGGGCTCTTCAACGGTGCAGTTACCCAATAAAACCTCGCTGCTGATCTACACCGACGCGAAGAACTTGCCAGACGTGACAGAAGTTCGGTTGGGGGTGCAGGTCATGCCTATTGCTTTGGCGTTGGTTCGAGTCACTCCGACGTTTTTCACGCATTCAGCGACGAATGCAGAGATCGCGCTGCGCTTGGTGAGAATGGAAGATTTGAGTCGGGTCGTTTTGAGTGAGACTCGGTCATTGACGGCGGCTGGTCGTCTCATCGGAGCACTACGACATTGCGGGCTGATTGATCAAGCTGACCGACTCGCGGCGGATTTGATGGCAGCTGGTTTGGCGTTCGTTGAAACTGATCCTTTCACGGGGCCGCTTCGTCTCCCGGTGGGCATGCAGTTTTCATCTCCTTACGTCGGGCGGCTCAAGGCCATGTGGGCGCAGATGGCTCCGGTCGTGCGTGAACTGTTTCCGGCTCCTTCTTCAACGGCGATTTCGCCCGTGAGTTATCTGAAACGGGTGGATGAAATCTACACCCACGATGCCTACCATTCACTTTCTATCGAGGGTTACCAAGTGACCCCGGAGTTGATTGAACGCATAGCGACTAGCGATTGGAACCCAGACCTGGGGGGGACTGATCAAGCGCAAGTTAGTGCGATGGCGGCCAAGGGTTATCACGAGTCATTCAAGGCCGTGCACGAGAGTTTGAGGGAAATCTTGGGAGGTCGGGATGCCGTAACCACGATCAACCATGATTTAGCGACATGGTATCGAGCCCTTTTCAGTCCTTCGGTCCAATCGGGGTTGATTCCGGCTTATGCGCTGGCGGGTTATCGTAATCGTCCGGTCTTCATCCGAGGGTCTCAGCATGTGCCGCCTCCCCATGACGCGGTGGCAGAATTATTGGATACTCTGCTTGAACTACTCGCGCAGGAATCTTCTGCGGGAGTTCGAGCGGTGTTGGGGCATTTTTGTTTTGTCTACATCCATCCTTACGAGGACGGCAACGGCCGGATCGGACGGTTTATCCTTAATGCGATGCTGGCCGCCGGGGGATACCCTTGGACGGTAATTCGGGTCGAGCATCGGCCGATTTACATGGCAGCACTGGAAGAGGCTTCGGTGCGGCATGACATCCGAGAATTTACCCGATTTGTGATCGCGGAAATGAAGGCGTCCGCTCAATTCAAGTGAGCATTCGCTGGTAGGGGAGCAGGACATCGGTTACCCGAAATACTGATGCCGAAGCGAAAAATTCCGCCATGTGAATCGTCGGTCGCTCCAGCCTTCGCGTAGTGCTTCGATGGGTGTCAGCGGCCACTCGCTCCACCAAGCCAGTGCGGTCCTGCTCGTTTTTCCGGCGCAGGCTTTCGCGTTGGGCGGTCGCGGCGCGTAAGTCGGCGGTGTCGCCGGTGAGCACAAAGTCCAGCTTGCGTGTGACCGCTTCCATCAACTGAAGACGAACAGCGGGAGCAAAGGATTTGAGAGAAGAAGTGTTCAAGAGGGAGGGAGGAGTGGGGAAGGGAGTCGGAGCGGTTTAACTGGCGTCGGGGATGATCTCCCAACACCCCCCTTTGGCGGGACCGATGCGGCGGATGAGGTTTTCCTGTTTCAACTTCGTAAGTTGCCACTCGACGCCCTTGGTCGTGAGACCGATAAGGGTCGCAAGTTCTCCCGCCGTGATCTCCGGGGTGAGGGAGATGAGTTCGAGAATTTTAGTCCTAGTTTTCACCCTAGTTTTCACCCTAGTTTTCACCGGGGTATCGGTGCTGGACGGGACTGCGGTGGCGCGGGGGTGGGCCGGCAGGCGCAGGATGAAATGGGAGCGTTCGTCGTCGGTCTCGAACTCGGGTAGGGGCGAGCCGTTGGCCGTCATGGCTTTGATGATCTTGGAAATGCCGGTGGAGCGGCCTTCGGTGAGGTCGAGTTCCTTTAAGAATTCACCGATGCGGCGGTTGCGGTAACGACGAGAGACGGCGCGACCTTGGCGCAAGTCCCAGGCCGGTCCCCTCTGGAATAAGCCCCCCTCGAAACTGCGTTGTGGCCGCGCTGAGATGGGCGGAAGAGCCTAGCAGCCCAGCTCGGGTAGCCATCATACCCCCGTAAGCCGTTGCTTCCACTGGCGGGAAACAGACTGCTCAACTCACCGTCGACGCAAATCTAGGCTCACGATGAATTGTCGACTGGTGGGTTTTCTATCAAAATTTCGTGGTCTGATCGGGCAGGTTCCGATAAGCTATTGCTGCCGTCTAACCCCCGGATCTTGGATAGTGTGGGCAATGTGCAGCAGTAAGTCGGAATGTGGTAAATGATGAGTTTACCGCTTTGCTTGGGTCGGAGCGTCGTGTGGTTTAAGTTTTTGCTGAATCTCCTCGATTTTAGATTTTGTGAGAGGATAGCCCCGGAGCATTATGATGGCGACGAGGGTGCCGGTGGCGGGTATGGCGCAAAACAAAATACGCATGCCGAGGACCGTGCCGTCGGCCTGATCATTCCCTAGGCCGGCATCAAATCCGGTTACGTTGAGGACCAATCCAGCGAGGATGAAGGAAAGCGAAACCCCCATCTTGGTTATCCACGAATTGGCGGCTGAGATCAGACCCTCTCGGCGACGGCCATTGAGCGATTCGTCGTAGTCGACAATATCCGCTGTCATAGAGTTTACCAGCACCAGATAGGCGGCTAGTCCCGGAGCTTGGAGCAGCGCGGTCGTGAGTTGCAGAAAAGGCGCGTCAGGGGTGTAGAGCACGAATTTGAGGAGGGCAGACACAAATACCATGCCCAGCGCCATCATGATGGTGCGGTGCTTGCCGATACGACCGGCCATCCACATCACGCCCGGAATGGATAGCAGGGCGATAGCATTGAATGTCGTTCCCCAGATGCCCATCATCGTGGCGGCGGCAACTTTGTTTCCGCCGTAAATATGGTAGATATTGATGTAGAGACCGAGGCTGGAGACGGAGTAAAGCGACGTCATCGTGGCTAGGCAGGCGAGGGAGAAGATACGCAGCACGCGATTGCTCAGCACCACTCGCATGGCCTTGATGAAGGGCTCGCGATGCTGCGCAGCGGGGGCTTGGCTGCCAGCCGGTTCCTTCAGGAGAATCGCGGCCGTGAGACAAAGGGTGGTGACGAGGATGCCGCAAACCAAGCCCACCACGCGAACCCCGGCTAGCGTATCTTGAAAGACCGCGATTTGCGCGAGGGGATACAGCCAACCGGTGCCGAATCCGACGACTTTGTGACTAATCCCGGCGAATGCGAAAAGGCTGGTTCGCTCGTCGTAGCCGTTGGCAAGGGAGATGCCGAGGGCGTTCCATGGTACGATGAATAGAGTTACACCCGTGAAGAAGCAGAGGATTGTGACGAGGAACCAAACGAAGTAAAATGAGTCACTGGCCTCGCGGGGCAGCCACCACATCGCGATGAAGCTGGCTCCGGTGAGTAGGGCTCCTGCAATCATGAACGGTCGTCGCCGTCCCCAACGGGTGCGGATATTATCGGAGAGATTGCCTACCAGGGGATCCGAGAGCGCGTCCCACAGGCGGGCGATAGCCAGCACGGTGCCGATCAGAACTGGGTTGAGTCCCAGCACTAGATTAAAGATCGGGTTCGCTAGGTATTGGGGGGCGGTGTTGGCGAACTGCTGAAGCCCGCCGCCGGTGGAAAACAAAAGTTTTTCCCGCTTCGTTAAACTCGAGGGAGAGGGAACGCCGTTTGGGTTAGGGGTAGACATGAGCGGACTTAGTCGCGGGCTTCGTAAATGGCCGTGGCCCGCGCAGCATCGACCCCTTCGTGGATCATCGACATTAAAGCCGCGACGATGCGTGAAGGATTCGGGTGCTGGTAAACGTTTCGACCGTAAACTAGGCCATGGGCACCTTGAGCCAGATAGGCGGCCGCCTCTTGGAAGACGGTTTCGATGGGCTTCTTGCCGCCGCCGCGAACCAGAATCGGGCAGCGGGCAGCTTGCACGACCTCGTGATAGTCTTCGGGGTGTTCGGTGGGGTCTGCCTTTATCACGTCGGCACCCAGTTCGCGGGCTTGGCGGACAAGAGATACGATGAGGTTTTTGTTTCCGTCCACTTGGTAGCCACCTTTCGCTTCGTTGGCGCGAAGGACAAGCGGCTCGATCATCAAAGGCATTCCGTATTGCTCGCATACCGCGCGAAGGCGCGCGGCATTAAGTGCAGTTTGGCGGTGGAGTTCGGGTTCTCCGGGCATGAGCAGCAAGTTGCAAACGACGCAGGCTGCATCAGCTTTTAGCGCGCCGATGATGGGCTCGTCCCAATGGACAAGCTGGTTGAACATCACTTTATGGGTGGTGGCGTTGTAGAGATTCCCTACATCGGTGCGGAGGACGAGGGCGGGTTTGCGCGGACCGGGAATGGTTTGTAGCACGTCGGCTTGGCCGATGTTCATCTGGATGGCATCGGGGCCGGCGGCGACCAGGGAGCGGACGACAGCGGGCATGTCCTCAAGGCCGTCGAGAAAAGCGTGCTCGTTGAAAACGCCATGGTCGATGGCGACGTCGAGACAGCGGCCATCGGCGGCTAGGAAGCGGTTGAGGCGGACTTTATGGGCGTTGAACATGAGATTGAGATGTTGTTAGGAGGTTGAGCAAGTAGGGTTGGTTGCCGTAAATCGGATGCCGTGACGGCGGGTCAGTATATCCCGGGTGCGAGACAGTTCATCGGAAAGCCGTTTGCCATCCCAGCCGAGCGCTTCGGCAGCGAGTCGGGCCACTGAATGTAGCCGTTCTTCGGTCCAGTAACCGTAGAGGCCGAGTGGCGTCCGTCGCAGCAGGAGATCGTCGAGATGCACGACCGCTTCATACTGCAAAATCTGACGAAGATTCGCTTCGTTTTCCGTATCCGATGGCGTCTCGCCGCCGATGGGGCGGGCTGCCGAAGAGGTGGTGCGCTTGCGTCCGAGGTCGGAGAGTACATGGTCTGTCACCAGTTCGGCGAATGCACGGAAGGTGGTCCATTTACCCCCGATCATCGCGTGAACCGGCCAGGGGCGGTCTGCGGCGGTCGGTAGGGAACGGAAGGAATGGTCGCGGGAAATACGGCCGGTGAATCCAGCTTCGCTTGCGGGCAGGGGGCGGACCCCGCAGAATTTTGAGATGATGTGCTCACGTCCCACCTGAATCTGCGGGAAAACGGTTCGCACACTTTGGAGCATGTAGTCGGTCTCCACTTCATCGCAGATCGCCAAATCGGGGTTTTCGATTCGGATGTCGGTGGAGCCCACTAGGACTCGGCCGTTTACGGGGAAAAAGATACACACCCGACCATCGGGGTTTTCGTAGAAAAGCTGCTCGTCACGACAAGCCGCCAGCAATTCTGGATGGTCAATCACGAGGTGCGAACCCTTGGTGCCGCCGATCCACCGCGTGGTCTGCCCCAGCGCCGCATTGGAGAAATCGATCCAGCCTCCGGCGGCGTTCACGATCACCTTCGGGCGAACGCTGTATTCCGTCCCGGTCACGGAATCGCATAAGATGACGTTGTCATCTTCGCGGCGGCTAAGCGCGCAGTAATTTAGCGCGAAAGCGCCGGGATGTACCGCACAGGCATCGGCGATGATTTCGAGACACAGTCGTTCGGGTAGAGCAACCTGAGCATCATGGTAGGTGGCGGTGCAGACGATGCCCGGGTGGAGTTGTGGTCGGAGGTGGAGGGCTTCTGTCCGACCGTGGAAGAGATGGGGCGGTAGCACACGCCGCCGGGCCGTGAGCACGTCGTAGAGCGTAAGGCCGATCTTGATGAGCACGGCGCCTCGTGCGGACGGCGGGGTCGACCGACCGAAGAATCGTTTGATCGCGTTGCTGAAACCGGACCAGCGGGAGAAAACCGGGATGGTGGTCGGCAATGGACGGACAGCATGTGGGGCCATCCGCAACAGCCAGTCGCGCTCTCGCAATGATTCCCGCACGAGCCGGAACTCGCCGTTTTCAAGGTAACGCAAACCACCATGGATCATTCTCGAGGAGGCGGAGGTGGCACCGGCGGCGAAGTCGGATTTGTCTACGAGCAAGGAGTCAACACCATTGAGCGCGAGTTCGCGCAACATACCAGCACCGTTGATGCCGCCGCCAACGATGAGTACATCGATAGTTCGCAAGTGTTGAAGGCGGGCGAACGATTCTGTGCGGTCAGGAAGGATCATGATCGGTCAGCTATCTTCGGCTTTTAGGTAATCGATCATTGTTGTCGGACGTGGCCAAGTGAGCTCAACGTGCTGTTTGGCGAGGGCCTCTTTCAATTGCGCCGGTGGCAGGGTGGATAGCGAGGCAAGCCCGTTGCGCATGGCTAGAGCCACGGCCGTCCCGGCGGCCTGTCCAAGCTGCATCATGGTGCGCGAAAGCCGGCAGCTTGAAGCGGCGACCGACGAAAAACTGGCTCCCCGGCAGGCGACCGCGAGATTATCGACCTCAACGGGCAACAAGCAGCGGAAGGGAATGCCATAGGGGGCCGGCAACTCACCGGTGCCTGCTCGGCCGGTGTCGGCTCCGTGGGTGTCGCGAGCGTGATCGGCGATCGCAATGATATCTTCGTGGGACTGGCCTGAAACACCGGCCAGAAGATCGTGCTCCGTGAGAACATAGCGCCCGACCAGGCGGGGACCTTCGCGAACCCCAAAACCCGGGGCGACCCAGACCCGTCTGAACTCCTGAAACTCGGGATAAACCGTTTGGACATGGTGCCAGTGCGCGAGGATGCGACGCTCGCATTCGGCGCGCGCCCGCTGGTAGCCCAGATTGAAGGCCTCCCGGCCAGCGATGACCGGCAGCGCGTTGACGTTGTAGTCGCCGTTAGGATACTGGGTGATTGCCGCAATGGGAAACGTTTCCGCCCACCAACATTCGGCGGGGATCTCCATCGGCAACGGATCTATTTTTGCAGTGGATTTCCCATTGCGGCTGACGCGGTAGATGAGTGTGGCTCCGTTGAGCCGGTCGCTGGGCTGATGCGGGGCACTCGGTTCTTGGTAGAGCGAGCGGGCCTCTTGTCCAAGGGACATTTGGCAGCCTAGTTTTTGTGCGACCAGGGCATCCGCCGTGGCATCGACAAAAAAGTCTGCGGTAACCTTATGGCCGTTGCTAAGGGTGAGGGAGCGAACACGAGAGTCTTTTAGGCTAACGTCGGCGAAGGCGGTGTTTTTCCACACCGTGCAGCGGGTGGTCTCGGCCAGCAGCCGCTCGATTTCTGTCGCGTAAGGCGCCGGCTCGAATGGCACGCCATGCCAATGTTCGCGGCGGAATTTTTCGGCCTGGTCTCGGGGCGGGGCACCAAAACGTCGCAGGGTGTCCAGATAGATTTTGGTGCGGTCGATCACCAGTTCACCACCTGGGAACTTAGGATTGATCTCCGGTCCCTGCCACGCGAAGTGCCGGCCAAAATTGTAAATACCAACCGCGTCGGGAATTTTTTTGAGCCGCTTGTAGAGGTCGAACGGTATGCCGGTTCCACCGACGCCAGGCTCCCAATTGTTGACTCCCCCGGACGCGGCGTTACCGCCGAGCGAGCCATTTTTTTCAATGATGAGCACCTGGCAGCCGAGTCGGGCAGCGGCGAGGGCGGCGGCAAAACCACCGCTGCCCGCGCCTACCACAACGAGATCAAAGTTAAAGGTTGGCATCGGATTGGTGCAAGATCGCGCGGAACTTCGTCGGACGGCGTGAATCAGAGCGGGGCTACTTCCTGGATCATCGGCCAGAGAATTGTTTCCTGCACGCACAGGTGAGGTGGTAGTGCACAATGTTCGGCGACCAATTGCCCGATTTCCGCCGGCTTGATACACTTTGCTAACGTCTCGGCATCATGTGGACCAATGCCGGCGGCATCGGTGAAGTCTGTGACTCCCCACGACGGGGAGACGGTCGTTACTCTCACGCCGTGGGGCCGAAGCTCGATATAAAGTGATTTGGAGAAATGATTCAGGCCGGCTTTGGCGGCACCATAGACACCCCAAGTGGGCCAGGCATGGTGACCGGCCACACTGGAGATATTCACGATGATACCGGCCTTTTGTTGGCGCATGATTTTCGCCGCGCGGCGGCACCCGTAGACTACGCCGGTGAGGTTCAAGGCAATCACCTCGGCGATACTCTCGTCGGTTTGATCCTCGGTGGCAGCGATTTTCACGCCCCCACCGGCATTGTTGACTAGAATATCGAGGCGGCCGGTTTCGGCCGTCACGGTCTTTATCGCGTGGTCCCAGTCGGAGGGCATGGTGGCGTCCGCGCGGATCCACTCGACTCCGAGCGTGGTGGCGCTCTGCCGAAGGGCTCCTTCATCGCGGCCAGTGATCCACACCTTGGCACCGGCCAGCTTTAGAGCAGCGGCAATTCCGGTGCCGTAGCCTTTGGAGCCTCCGGTCACGAGGGCGGTTTGGTTCTGCAAAGTAGATGTAATGGACATTAGGATACGATGGAAATAAGAGGCAGAGGGAACGAAGAGAGGGGGATCACAAAATTTTGTAACCAAAGCGCTTGGAAATTAGCTGCGCCGCGGCGGCAACCTTCTTCCCTATTCGGTCAAAATCGGAAGGAGGAAAACGAAAGCTGGGGCCGGTGAGCCAAAGCGCGGCCATGGGGTAGCCCCGGTGATTGAAGATCGGAGAAGCAACGCAATGCAGGCCGTCGATTTGCTCGCCTCGATCCAATCCGTAGCCGAGGGCCGTCACATTGACGAGATCCGCCTCAAATTTTCCCCGGGAATCGAGGGTGTTCGCGTTGAAGCGGGTAAATACCATTCTACTGAGTAGGGCCTCCCGCTCTTCGGCGGGAAGAAAGGCTATCACCGCCTTGCCCGGTGCGGAGGTGTGGAGTGGGAATCGCGTCCCGGGATCGACCAGAAATTTAACTGGTTGAGTCGAGGCCACTTGCTCCAAGACCAACCCTTCCACGTCGTCGCGAATTCCCACTAGGACGGTTTCATGGGTCTCATCCCGCAGTCGACGCATGATGTCCAGTGACTGTTCGGTGAGTTTGTCCTCTCCAACCGCCGCATAGCCCAGCGCCAGTAACTTTCGCGACAAACGGTAGCGCATATCCTCCCCATCGCGAAGCAGATAGCCTCGGTCTTCCAACTTTCCCGTGATCCGAAAAACACTGTTGGAGGGAAGGGAAAGGTGGTCCGCGATCTCTCGCATGCGCATCCCGTCAGGGTGGTCGGCGAGCAATTCCAGAATGCTTAGGGCGCGTTCGAGCGCAGGCACTGGGTAACTCTCAGAGGATGAGGAAGACGGTGAGGATTTCATTTCGATGCTTGACTAGTGGAACAGTGTTTGATCTGTGGGACAAGGAGAAAGTGCTAATCAGCTCAATTGATCTTTCTTCCAGCTCGTTAATCAAGCCGTTCAAAAACCTTAAATGCTATCTCTTACATCATGAAAAAATCCCGGAACATTTTGCGCTGCACTTTTGGCGTAATTTTAGTTTTCGCCGCTTCGCACCGAAGTATGGCTCAATCGGTTGCTTCTCCCTCTCAAAAATCGGATTCAACGGATGATGCCGTTTACTTAAGCCCATTTACGGTTTCCACTGAATCCGATGATGGCTATTCTCCCACCGAGAGTGCCTCAGCTTCGCGTTTTAGACAAAAGTTAAAAGATATACCACAAAGTATCGCGATTCTGAGTGATCAGTTCATCAAAGATATTGGAGCCGTGGAATTGGCGGATGTGATTCCGTTGCTCGGCGGAACTCTATCCGGGGGAACCCGTCAACAGGATGCCTTTTCGATCCGTGGATTTTCATCCAACGAATCGTATGTTGATGGGATGCGTGACGTGCAAGAATGGGGAGGTGGTGATTTCGTTCATATCCAGCAACTCGAAGTTATCAAAGGTCCCTCATCCAATTTGTATGCGAATCCCAAGGGGCTTGGGGGTATTATCAATCGAGTTTCTAAACTCCCGAAGGATATCCAGTGGCAACAATTGTCACTGACTATTGGAGATTACAGCAATTATCATTTCACCGCCGATGTCACCGGTCCAATCAACGACAGTAAGAGTCTTTTATATCGGGTAAATGCGGCCTACCGAAGCGTCGAGTATAACCGTGATTTCAAGGACATGAATAGAACCTTCATCGCACCCGTATTGGAATGGCGACTCTCTCCGGCAACGAAAGTGACCTTATTCGGTGAGTTGATGAGGCAGGATTACCAGGAAGATAACTGGATACCTTCCGTTTTGAATACAGTAACTGGCCAGCGTGAACTCACGGTACCAGACACTCGTAGAATCGACGAACCTTGGGTCAATTCTCAGGTTGATAAAGAGAAATTGCGCATGATTGTCGAACATCAGATTAATGATAATCTCTCGGCCCGGGTTGCAGCTCAACAGACTTACATCAACAATCCTATTGAACAGGTTGAGTTCTTGAGTCTTGCCGCAGACAGCCGCACCGTGAATCGTCGCGCGTTTTGGTTGAACCGTTGGGAGGATTACACCTTTGTAGAAGCCAACTTATTTGGAAGGTACGAGGTCGGAAATATCGAGCATTCTTTCATTCTGGCGGCCGATACTTTCTTGACCGACTTTCGCAGTAATGTTCGCCGAGTTCCGCTTGGCTCAATTGATCTCCTGTCTCCGGTATATGATGATCCTAAACCCGCGTTTCCAGCCAGTAAAGCGGTCTCAAATACGCTAGGTGAACTTGAAACGAGCGGTTATTCAGGAACTTATCAACTCAACGCCTACAAGGGTCGCGTAATTTTGGTAGGTGGATGGCGTCATAGTGAGGTCAACTCATCCCGTCATGTGGAACTTGGTGCTGGTCCCTATCCACTGATTACCGATCCAGCCACTAAGGCGAATACTCCTCGTTATGGCATCATCGTGAGGCCGGTTGATAGTGTTTCGCTCTACTATCAATATAGCGAAACCTTTCAGCCTCAGTCTGGCGGGGCGCTTCGTCTTGACGGTTCGCCTCTCTCTCCGGTGACAGGTTCATCGGAGGAAGTGGGCGTACGATTTTCCTTCTTTGAGGAGAAGCTAAATTTTGAAGTGGTTAAATACGAGGTGCAAGCCGACGGTATTGCGCTGCGCCTCGCACCGCCGAATAATTCGTTTTTCGAGAATGGGGGGCAAACTACTTCGGATGGTTACGAGTACACTTTGACCTACAGTGGATCCCGACTTTCCGTTCGTGCTGGTTGGGTGGACGTCGATGTGCGAGACACGACTATCGGTTCTCTCGGGCTACAGGCAGGTGGGCAACCACGTTATCGCGGCCAATTGCAAGTTCGCTACAAATTTCCGGATATCGGTAGCCATGGTGGTCTATCGATCGGTGGTGGCGTGGTTCACAACGGTGATCGCCCTCTCTCTTCGGCTGCGGGTGCTCAACAGATCCCTGCCTTCGATAGCTATAATCTGAACGCGAACTACGGTCTTGGAAAAAATCTAGGCGTTTCGTTGGCGATAAGTAACCTGTTCGACGAACGTGCTGTGATTGGTAATAGTGGAATTATGTGGCGGCCATTGGACCCTCGTATGATGAAATTGACGCTCACTAAATCTTGGTGATTTGAAAATTATTGTTATGACACTGCGGATACAAAACGCCGCAGTGTCATTTTATTCGTTCAACGAAAATCGTCACTCAATTAGTTATGGGGAAGTATGCATATGCTGTCGGAGGGAACCGGAATTACGTTCCACTTTACGATGTTTCCTGCCGGATTTGTGGAATTGGTGATTCCTTAGATGAATTTAATGACACAGAGTAATAGAAATCGTTTGGTCGGTATCGATATCGGCAGCACTGTCGTTAAGGCCATCCTAGTCGATTGTAAGGGGCGCGTCACTCGAGGAGCGGAACGCTCTGTTCCGGTGTACAGACCCCATCCTGGCTGGGTGGAGCGCGACGCTTCTGATACCTGGGCCGCAGCGCGACAGGTACTTCGGGAGGCGGTCGGCCCAGACGGAAATGATGTCTGTGCGATTGGTATCGCCGGTTGTGGCAATGGTGCGGTCTTCGTCGACGAAGATCTAGCGCCACTCCGTGCCGGTATCCTGTCCGGCGATTCCCGGGCTTCTGAGTTTGTTCTGCCCACGGAAGCAGCGCGAGGCCAGCAACCTTATCCGGGCCAGCTCGGTCCGCTTCACGATTGGTTCACGGCCAGCGAGCCTGATTTGGTCCGTAGCCTGCGATTTTCCCTCTGTTGGAAGGACTTTATCCGGGCGAAACTAACGGGTGTTGTCTGTTCCGATTTTACGGACGCCGGGGCGGCCGGACTGCTCGACTATCTTTCCAAGCGCATGCGGCGCAAGGAACCCGCCTTCGCGCTCCCCCAGGAAAGTTTTTCTTTCGCCGGTGGGATCTTGGTTCATGTTGCCGAGGAAACGGGTTTACCGACCGGGACCCCAGTATTCACGGGATGTATTGATTGCGAGGCCGCTGCACTCGGCAGTGGGGTCTGGTCACCTGGCGGGGTGTCCGTCGTAGCAGGGACGTGGTCGATCACCCAAGCCTACGTGGCCGATAAACCGAAGGAGGGAGTTTCTCACTTCCTGATCAATCCAGCAGCTCGGCCTGATCGTTGGTTAGTCGTGGAGGGCAGCCCGGGTGCCATGGCGAATTTTGATTGGGCTTTAAGAGCGTTGAGCGAGTGCGAGCTTGAACCTACCGAGGCACTGGCAAATGCGGAGCAAACCGAGCTATCCGATTTGTATTTTATCCCAAACGTTGCCCAAGAAACTGGGGCATTTGTCGGCCTAGGACTTCAGCATGGTCAGGGCGACTTACTGCGCGCCGTCTGCGAAGGGATTGTTTTCGCACATCGAATCCATTTGGAATCCTTGAGCAGAACCACCGGCCCAACTCGTTCCGTTTCGCTTTCGGGAAGCGCCACGTGCAGCGAGTTTTGGTGCCAACTTTTTGCCGATGGACTTGGTTGTGAAGTGAGGGCGTTTGCGGGGGCGCAACTGGGGGCTTTAGGCGCTGCAATTTGTGCCGGCATCGGGTTGGGGATCTGGGATTCGGTGCCAGCAGCTCAAAATGCCATGGTTCCGGTCCCGGTCGTCTACATTCCGCGGGAAGACTCAACTGCACGCTTCGCCCGCTTCCAAAAAATTTCCAAACTACTTACCTCATTATGAAACTGAAATTGTTACTACTTTTTTGCGTGGTTGCACTCCTCAGCCCTGCCCGACCTCCCAATATCGTCTTCATCCTCGCCGACGATCTCGGCTGGGGAGATCTCACGAGTCAGGGGCACCCACAGGTAGAGACTCCCCATCTTGACCGACTCGCCCAACAAGGCGCTCGGTTCACTCAATTCTATGTGGCGTCGGCGGTATGTTCACCGAGTCGCGCGGCGTTCTTGACCGGCGAGTTTCCTGCCCGCGAAGGTATTCACGGTCACTTCGGTTCCATCGTGGATAATGAGTCTCGGAAGATGCCCCAATTCCTCGACCCCAATCGCCCGACGCTGGTTTCGGATTTGAAACGGGCGGGCTACGCCACGGCTCACATCGGCAAGTGGCATTTACGGAATAATGTCGCGGCCGTGCTCGGACGCGAACCGGCCACTGACGTCGGCCAGGGACCAACAGAGCGGGCCTACGGATTCGATTACGTGGGTAGTGGGGAACCGTTTGGTGGTGCGGGACCCGGCAACGATCCTTATTACCGGGCGAGATCTTCTCAAACTTTCGTGGATGAAGCGATAGGCTTTATCCGAAACCACCGTGACGCGCCGTTTTACGTCCAGCTGTGGGCGCTACTGCCTCACGGGCGACTTAATCCGAGGCCCGATCAGTTGCGACCCTATGCCCGTCTCCGTCCGGGGGTGGATTTCCCCTTCCACAGTGCGGCGGAAGTTTACATGGCTTCGGTCACCGATCTTGATACTGAGATCGGCCGTTTACTTGCCGCGCTCGAAGAGATGGGTCTGGCGGAAAACACGCTGGTGGTCTTCACCAGCGACAACGGCCCGGAGGATATTCATGTGATCAACGCCGGTCACAGTGGCGTCGGTAGCACCGGTCCTTTTCGGGGGCGCAAGCGCAGCATTTATGAAGGGGGTATCCGGGTTCCCCTCATTGCGCGATGGCCGGGCCATATCCCCGCCGGAAGGGTGGACGATACTTCGGTGATCTCGGCCCTGGATCTGCGGCCGACCTTGACCGCTATCACCGGTTCAGCCATGGAGGCTGGTCGGACATCCGACGGAGAAAATGTCGTCGATATTTTGTTCGGTAAATCTCGTCCGCGTGGAAAACCGCTGTTCTGGGAGTGGCGTTTCGCGATCATTGGCGATGCGGTCAATCACAGCCCACGGCTGGCCGTTCGTGACGGTGACTGGAAACTGCTGCTTAATCCGGATCGTAGTCGCGTCGAGCTCTACGCGTTGCCGGAAGATCCGACCGAGCTGAACAATTTGGCCCGCGAACATCCTGACATCGTCGAACGACTGGCCACCAGCGTCTTGGCATGGAGCCGGAGTCTGCCAGTCGGCCCAGTCGATGAGGATTCTGGCAAGATGGTTTCCGGCTGGTCGGGAATCAAGCCACCCGCAGTGCCCGATCTTTAACCCTGATTAAAATGAAAACTAAATACCTTATCTTTTTGTTCAGCTTGGGTCTTTGTTGGCTGCCGGTTTCGCTAATCGCGACTTCTGTAGTTTGGGTGGCCCCTAATGGTAACGACGATGCGGATGGCTCCCAGGAGCGCCCCGTCGCGACGCTGGCTCGCGCGAAGATAGTTTTGCGCGAACGGATCCAGAAAGGACTTCCACGAGACGCAGCTATCCGTTTTCGCGAAGGTATTTACCGATTGTCTGAGCCAGTGGAATTCACACCGGAGGACCTCGGTGATGGACAATATTCGGTGACATTTTCCGGGGTCCCCGGCGAGAAGGTAGTCTTATCAGGTGCGCGACTCTTGCCAGCAGCTTGGAAGCGGATGAACAACAGTCTTTGGATATTGGAGATTCCGGAGGCCCGCGCCGGTAATTGGGTGTTTCGCAGTTTGTTCAGGTCGGGCGAGTCATTGCCGCGGGCGCGGGAACCTGATGAGGGTTATTACACCGTGGCCCAGATTTCTGAGGAGAGGCGCCGGTTGGATATTCAGGAAGACTTGCCGGAGGATTGGTCGGGCCTGACGGGCGTGGAATTGAATACCATCGCGCACTGGCATTTCAACCGCCAGCCAGTGGCGGAAATTTCTCGTAATAGCGTCTTGGCCCGCCGCGGCATAGGCACAGATGTAAGTAGCAGTCGGATCACAGAGACGTCGCACAGCCGGGTTTGGCTGGAAAACGCATTGGCATTTGCGGATCAGCCCGGTGAGTGGTTTTTAGATAGCATTAAGGGGGCGCTTTATCTCCGCGTGGCCCCCGGCGAAGATCCTAATCAAAATATCTTCAGTGCCCCTATTTTAAGGGAACTGATTATTATTAAGGGGACCTCGGAGCGCCTGGTGCGTGGCGTTCGGTTTCAGAATATGGAATTCGCCGAAACCGATTGGGAGATGCCCGAGGAAGGGCGCCTCGGCGTGCAGGCCGGGGCTTGGGCCGTTGACCGATCGCGTACGTTTTCGCCGGGGGCCGCCCTGCGTTTCCTCTACGCCCACGACACGGCGGTGGAAAACTGTGCCTTCCGCGACTTAGGAGAGGGAGCGGTATCCTACGAAATCGGTACGCGCAACGGACGTGTGGACCGCTGCCATTTTCTGAGGGTGGGTTCCAACGCCGTCCAAGTTGGAAGAATCTCCGATTACACGGGCGCGAAGCATCCGCTACACCGGGATTTTTCCACATTAGGAGGATGGGTGGAACGGCAGGAAAAATTGCCGAACTCGGATGAGATGTGGCAACATACCTCGACCACGGTGCGAGAGGCGCCGGCGCAAATCGTTATCGCTGACAATTCGTTTATCGACTGCGGTCGCGTCGATTTCGGCAGTGTGGCAGTAAGTGTCACCTATGCTCACCACGTCACGATTGAGCACAATCTCATCCGCAATTTGCCCTATTCGGCAATTAGTGTCGGCTGGCGATGGGCTGCGGGTTTCACCAACTGCCACAGCAATCTGATTCGCCGCAACCGCATCGAGCACATCATGCAACAGGCCGGTGATGGCGGCGGTATTTATCTCGTCGGCGAGCAGCCGGGCACGCGCGTGCTGGAGAATTACATTCACGACGTTGGCCAGAACTACTGGGCGCACGGCATCTACCCCGACGAGAACAGCAATCATATGGAGATCGCGGGCAACTACGTCACTGCTGCCATGGATCACTCGATTTTTATGAATCGCAATGGTCCCGACCAACTCCTCCACGACAACAACGGCGAGTCCGGACTGACCACAATTAGGGGTGAAGCGAGCGGACGGCGCTGGGTGAAATTCCTCCCTGAGCGCACACCGCTCGACCTCTCCCTTTACGGTCCGCGCGCCAGACTACCATGAACCTAAGTAACTTGATAGACGGTAAACTTTCCGTATCCAGCGTCACCCATTGGGGCGACGTCTTTAATCCATCGCGCGGCGACGTCATTGCGCGTGTTCCCATGAGTGGCCCGCCGGAGGTCGATGCCGCAGTTCAGTCCGCCACCCGCGCTTTCCGCACTTGGTCGGCACTGGCTGTGCCCAAGCGTGCTGCGATTCTCTTTGAATACAAAAGGCTCTTGGAGATCCACGCTGATGAACTCGCCCGGCTGATCACTCGCGAGAACGGCAAGACGCTTGACGAGGCGCGCGGCGATGTGCGGCGTGGCATCGAGGTCGTGGAGTTCGCCTGTGGTATCGGCCATCTCGTCAAAGGCGAAAGTCTCCCTCAGGTCGCAGACCAGATCGATGCGGTGACGATGCGCGAACCCATTGGCGTATGCGCTGGCATCACCCCGTTCAACTTTCCCGCCATGGTGCCCATGTGGATGTTCCCCTTGGCTATTGCTTGTGGAAACACGTTTGTCCTCAAGCCCAGCGAGAAGGTGCCACTGACGGCGATGCGTCTGGCGGAAATTTTCAATGAGGCTGGTCTGCCCCCAGGCGTGTTCAATGTCGTGCATGGTGGCCGTGAAGTGGTGGACGCGCTATGTACCCACCCGGGGATTGCCGCCGTCAGCTTTGTCGGTTCCTCCCGGGTCGCGAAACACGTTTACACCCTGTCAACAGCCCACGGGAAACGCTGCCAGGCGGCCGGAGGCGCGAAGAACGTGTTGCTGGTTATGCCGGATGCTGAGCCCGACTCGACTCTGCGCGCGATCTTGGGTTCGTCCTTCGGTTGCGCCGGCCAGCGTTGTATGGCCGGTTCGGTGCTCATGGGAGTTGGGCGCAAGACGGCCGACGAGTGGCGCGAGCGCGTCAGTGGAGCCCTCTCGATCCTAAAGGTGGACGACACCAGTGCCAACGACACCGCTGGTATGGGGCCGGTTATTGATGGCGTGTCGCAAGCACGCGTGAACGAGATCATTGATACCGCGCCCGCGACGGGTGCCGAGGTCGCCTACCGTGGAGCCGCGGTGCCCACCAAAGGCTTCTTCGTTGGTCCGACCCTGTTGGATCACGTGCAACCGCAGATGTCTACTTTCCAAGAGGAAATCTTCGGTCCAGTGCTATCGTTGATGCGACCGGATTCGCTCGATGAGGCTATTGCCACCATGAACGGGCTCAGCTTTGGCAACGGAGCGACGATATTCACCAGTAGTGGATCGGCGGCACGTCAGTTCACGCAGGAGATCCAGTGTGGCATGGTGGGCATCAACATCGGTGTCCCCGCACCCATGGCACTGTTTTCCTTCTCCGGTTGGAACGACAGTTTCTACGGTGACCTGCATGTGCAGGGCAACGAGGGCGTGTTATTCTATACCCGCCAGCGGGTGGTCTTGTCCCGCTGGGACAAGGGCTATGTCCGGGCGCAGGGGTGGTGATCCGTCATGAGTGCCCAATTTAATATTCCATCAACGATTATTACCGGGGCCGGCGCGTCCCGCGAACTGGCCCCACAGTTGCATCGCCGGGGGATCGCTCGCGTGTTGCTCGTCACCGACGCGTTCATGGTGTCGAGTGGTCTTGCTCCGCAGCTCGTCGCTGATCTAGCTGCGGTCGGCATTGCCACCGAGGTATTTGCCGATGTTCAACCTGACCCGAGTGAGGACAATGTCTTGGAGGGATTTGCTCGACTACAGGCCTGCGGTGCTCAGGCGGTCGTGGCGCTCGGGGGAGGCAGCCCGATTGATTGCGCCAAGGTCATTTCGATCCTGCCCACCAATGCGCCGCCCTTGGCGCGTTTCATGGGCCGTCACAACGTGCCGGTGGCAGGCTTGCCGTTGTTTGCCATTCCGACCACGGCCGGGACGGGCAGTGAGGTGACCAAGGTGGCGGTCATCACAGATACCAAGCGCGACGTGAAGATGATGATGCTGGATGCGCACCTGCTTCCCACGGTTGCATTGGTGGATTACGAGCTGACGCTCACCATGCCCCCAGCCCTGACGGCGGCCGTTGGCGTGGACACGCTTACCCACGGCATCGAGGCCTTTGTTTCTCGTCTGGCCACACCGCTGACCGATCCCTTGGCGCTTTCCTGTATCCGATTATGCGGGGAGCACCTAGAGATCGCTTGGCGCGAGCCCGGCAACCGGACCGCCCGTGAGGGAATGATGCTGGCTGCTACGCAAGGTGGTATGGCTTTCGCGAACAGCAGTGTGGCCTTGGTTCATGGCATGAGTCGGCCCATCGGCGCGCTTTTTCATGTGCCGCATGGAATTTCCAACGCCATGTTGTTGCCCACAGTGACACGTTTTTCCGTGCAGGGAGCAGTTGATCGTTACGCAACCGTGGCCCGTGCGTTGGGCTGGTCCCGTGCGGATGAGAGCGACGAGTCGGCGATCATCACGTTGGTGGAGGGACTGGAGGCGTTGAATCGGCGGCTCAAGATCCCGCGCCTGAAAGACTATCCGGAGATGGACGAGGTTCGATTCCGTTCGTCACTGGCTAAGATGGCAACCGACGCTTTAGAATCCGGCAGTCCCCAAAATAATCCGTTGGTCCCCACGGCACAGCAGGTGGTTTCTTTGTATGAGACAGCTTGGTGAGCCATCGAGAAAACTCACTAGGAGCCTGTCGGACTTGAGGAACGACTTGATCCGGCAATTAATTGCAGTCGACTTGCGACATGGATTAATTAGGCCTCGATCGATCGGCAAAGGTGAACTTGGGCCGCAGGAACCTTCCGCCGAGAGGTCGCGGACGGGCGTTTAACCAGGCCCCTGCGCGCCGCCGCGCCGGCTCAAGCCCATTTGGCATTGATTTTAAGGGTGTGCAGGCGGCGCACGTTGTAGGCCAGACACACCAACTCCCATTCCAGGTTTACTTTTTCAAGGCCGCGTAGACTGAAGCGTCGAAAGCCCATCGCCGCTTTGATAATGCCAAAGACCGGTTCCACGGTTTGCTGTCGCAGTTTATACAGGGCGCGGCCGGCGGCGGTGGAGGTGCGGTGTCGCATCTGCGCGGCAAAGGGAGCGTCCGGGGCGGGTGCGCACGGCTCGGCGTGTCGAAAGCGTAGGCCTCGCCTACGAATAGTCACCAATGCCTTTCGGCGGGAGCGGTCGGTGGGGGCAAACGGTCGAAGGTCTTAAGGTCGAAGGCAATCCGCTGTCACCAATGCCTTTCGGCGGGAGCGGTCGGTGGGGGCAAACGGTC